>OJRQ01000006.1_pt1 | contig 314536 bp, 314 predicted proteins | sample 1599271 | NCBI WGS metagenome assembly OJRQ01 (sample SAMN03922533, study PRJEB24848) | human gut metagenome | isolation source: stool sample | host: Homo sapiens | place: Germany | collected 2010-05 | reverse complement strand
GGTCTCGTGGGCTCGGAGATGTGTATAAGAGACAGAATACGCACCCTGCAGCCACATTTCTTGATTCTTACGATCTATTCTAAGCGTTTCTGCCTTTCGATAATAAACAACAAGGTCACAATCTTTGTCCCAATACTGTTCTTCGGTCATGCCAATAGCCAGATAATAAGGAAATAACTCATTGAATTTTTCTGTGTAAGTTTTAAGGGGAGTAACAGAAGCAACATCTCTACCCCCCTCGATAGAGGACAGCAAGTCACTTACCAAGTTGCTGTCCAGTTCACGTTTCCCTTATCTTTTTCAGGCTCCTCTATAAGTGCCATAATCGGTTCATTGTACATCTCAGTCAGTTTACCGATTAAATCTTCTTTCTTAGTGAGTTTCTCAAAAATTGTATCGATAACTTCCTGCTTCACAAACCTATGGTGTGCAAGAAATGCACCTGCAAATAATGCCGGAAGACTAGTCATAGGTTTGTCGGTAATTTCAGATGCAATAAACCCCTTTTTTTCCATTTCAGACACCGTTCTGCGCGTAAATTCAAGAGTATATTCTTTATCTTCGAAAGTAAAAATTAACTGTTTGCTCATTTTTATATCCTCCTTTAATTTAATTCTCAACCACCCGTTTCATCAGACATGCTGATAGGCGTTGAAGGTGCGATAGTAACAGTCATGTCAACAACTTCATTAACACCACCTCCAACAGGAAAAGCTGAAAGTTGACCCTTGAATTCAAATTTTCCATCCGTACCAGTTGGGGTAAGAACACCTGCGCTCTCAGTACCACCGAACCAAACAGCGAAATCGTACTCTTCACCCTCTAATGCCTTAAGTTTTATAAAATCTTCTTTAGTGTAATTTGCAGTAAACTCAAGAGCATCAAGAGACTGAATACCCGGAATATAGGTTTGCATTCTATCAGAAAGCGTAGTGGTCTCTAACATTTCTGGTGCGCCACCTAAGTCCGGAAAATCCTTAATGTCAATTAATTTCTCCCAAGTACTCCCAGAACTCCCTTTCTTCATAAGAAAAATTTTGTAAGTAGAAATAGCCATAATTCTTTACCTCCTATAAATAGTCTTATTTCTTGATACGACTGCTCGGTATCTGCCAAGCATTCTATAGATGGTCGCTTCATCTTGGTTGGGTACAGGCTCAAGCATGATTCTTGTGAAATTCAGCCTCATAAGTATTTCGTCAATGAAAGCCGCAATCGCTTTGCATTCTGCCTTTTTACCCTTGGTTTTGTTTGAATAGACATTCAGCTCGTACATAACAGAGACATGATTTTCTCTACTTTCTGTAGACTGAGTATTGCGAAAAGTCCCATTGTCTATCTCAATAAGTGAGACACAAGGGAACGAAGATGGAGACTTGACATATTCTCCTGTCATGAAGATATTAGGAAATTCAGTTCGAACCTTTTCGGACACTTCAGAGAAAATCTCACTTTCAACATCAATCATTTGAACACCTCCTTCGCAATATCCGCAATCTCGTCACAGATAGTTTTCATTGCGTTGTACATGGGCATGATAGCGGGTGTACCATGTGTTAGACGAAGCTCTCCGTCTTCATAGAATCCCCAAGTCTGTAGTTTACCATTGCTCTTGCCATAGCCGCCAATGGTAAAACCAAGCTCCGTCCCTTTCGGGTGAGGAGAGCTACCAGCAAAACCATTGTGGTACACGCCAGCACCAAACTCTACCCACACAACATCCTCGCCAGCGGCGATAACGACCGAGACATTTTCTCGCTCATCAATAGAAACCAGTACATCTGCTTTCCTTGCGCCGCCGCTTTCTACGGTGAGATCGTCCACAATCGCACCGTTGAATCCGCTTTGGGCAAGAGCACTAATCCGCTCAGCGACTTTAATGCGGAGAAGTTCCGTTTTGCGGATAATCTCTCGCTTGTACGGTTCAAGCTCTTTGATAGCCCGGTCAATGTCTTTTTCTGACAGACCGATACGAATGACCTTCTTACGCGTCATGTCACAGTCACCTTGCTTATCGCCAGCGACACCACATTCAGACTTCTCGCAACCTTCTTTACGATGTAATCATGAGGAGTAATAACCTCGCCCTTTTCATTCACCGCCAGATCGCCGTTTCCGTTCAGTTGTGGTATGCGGTCAACCCACAGTACAGCGTATTCGTCAATCGGGGGAGCGTCACTGTCCATGACAATCACCTTGTCATAGGACTCGTTTTCCCCAAACTGACGGGTCTGTGTCTCACCCTTTGCCGCCGAGATATTGGCATAAAACTCTGTAGGCTTTCCACGCTGAATGTCGTATTCGCCGGTCACATTCCCGTAATCGTCTGTGATGGGGGTTTTCCCTTCATACAGAGCATAGAAGAATTTAACCTTGTTTCTGCTCATACACTTCATCAAATCACCCCACAATACGGAACGACCGATTTCAGCATGGAGGAGGGAACGTCACCGTTCTCATAGCTCCTCGAAACACCGTTTTCGGTGTGAGAGGTCTGCCCCTCTGCGCCACGCTTGTTCAACATATATGCCGCAATCTCGACTTGAAGGTAAGAGTATTGATCGGGTATTTCCGTCACATCGTTCTGGTACGGATAAGCTTTCGCAAGAATTTTGCTTCCTGCAAAATTAAGGTAGGTGGACAACACTTCGTCAGAATCGGAAGTCCCCACCATTGCTTTAAGAGCAGTCAACTTTTCGTCCTGCGTCATGTTGTCGCACCTCCTTCGCAGTTACTCCTCAGTCTTGTCCTCGCCGGTCTCAGGAGCGGGTTCTCCCTCGCCGGTCTCAGGGTCTTCCTCGACCTCCTCGATGAACACACGGTTCAGAGGATTCTTGCCCTCTGCCAGCTCCTTGATACGAGCCTTGGTGGGCTTGTAGCCCTCCACAGGGTAGATGTCACCGACATCGTAGTGGTGATCGTTGTTCTTCAAATCCCGAAACGGGCTGATTACTCGGTACATAATCTGTCCTCCTTCACACTTTGATTACACGCCGGGAGAGACGGTAATCTTGACAGCCTTGGTAGCGTCGGTCAGAGCCGCAAGGTAGTACTTGCGGGAGAATATGGTGTTCAGACGGGTGTTCGCCGCAGTCTCGGAACGGTTGTTGGCGGTCACCTGCTCGATCTCCACACCCTTCTTGTTGAACAGGGTAACGGCTTCACGAGTGCCGATGATGATGGTGCCGGTCACAGCGTCCTTCTTGGTGTACAGGTTCACGCCAGCAACGGTGCCGACATAGCCGGTACGGGCAAAGGCTTCGACATACTTGAGATCGTCTTTCAGTGCCTTGCGCACAGAAGCCATATCAGCCGCATTGACGAAACCGAAAATGCTCACGCCCTCGATCTGCTCAAGGTCGAGCTTCGCCACAGCGTCAGCAAAAGCACCGAAGCCGTAATCGGTGGCGGTGACGGACAGAGTGGCCTTGTTGAACTCGGCGAAGATGTCCTTATTGACGGTGTTGAACATATCGGTGCCCATGTGACGAACACCGACAGGCACCAGCATGGGGTCAGTCATGGCCTGTTCGTCATAGTACTCGAAGCGGTTCTGCGCCAGCAGGATTTCATACTCCTCCTCGGTGTAAGAAACCTCGATGGACTTGGAGTTACCGGCACCCATAGCCAGCTTCTCGGTGCCATCGGTGGCCTGGTAGACGTTGATCTTGCGCTTCATACCGGGCTGACCCACCAGAGAATTGTCCACAGTGCAGAACTGTTGCAGGTCAAGGTGGGAATTGTACTGATCTTCCACCTCATTGGAGAGGTAGAAGTTGTCGTATATAGTGTGCGTGAAAGCCATTATTCATTACCTCCATAAAGTTCTTTGTATTCCTCCGGGTGCTCCGTGTAGAACTTGTGACGCTCCGTAGGGTTGAGCTTACGGAATTTTTCGAGCGTCATGGTCTTAGAGTCCCCATCGGGAGTAGGTTTCGGTGTTTTCTTGAGAGCGTCCGCACGAACCTTCTTCTCGAAAGAAGCCAAATGCTTCTGCTGATTGGCAAATACCTTCTCTGTGTCACCGTCTGCCATAGCTTCTGCCGTTTCATCGGCCAGAATTTCTTCATAACCAAGCGCAACAAGCTTTGCCTTGTTCTTGGAAATAACAGACTCACGCAGGAGCTTGTCATACTTATTTTGCAGTTCTTCCCGCTCCTCCTGCTCCTTCTGCTTTTTCTGCTCGTCCTCGGTCATTTTTTCTCGAAGCTGTTTCTTGTAGCCAGCGGCTTCGCTGTTACTCTTAGAGAGGGCATTTTTCAGCCGTTCGATTTCTGCGGAATTGTCTTCCGGGATAGTCACGCTTTCTAGAGCAGATTCAACCTCCTCAAAGGTCATGCCCTCTTTGTAAGCGTCACCAAGCATTTCTTTCAGGTTCATACAGATTTCCTCCTTGCGTTTGATCGGTAGTTCACTCTACACTGCTTTCTGTTTGAAGGGTTGTCTCCCGTTTGCGTTTTTAGGTGTTCCCTCACCATAATCAAACGAAAATCGCTTAAATCATTCATTTTCTCCCGAATTATACGGGTTGTTTGAGTTATTCTGCGCCGCCATCTGCTGTTGTGCCAGCTTTTCCTGCTGTTCCTCGTAGTAATTCATACTCAGGGTGTACGCTCTCTCCGGGTCAACAAACAGGCCGGAGTGCTGGAAAGCAAGCAGAGGGTGAATCTTCGGTTGCTGTAGCATGGACACCAATACCTGAGACTTGCTCTGGATATTTTCATAATTGCGTCTGGTAAACTGCAATTCGATGTCCTTTAAGCGCAGGTCGATGTTTCCAAGATCACGACAGATACGAAGAACCAGCTTGAGCGTTTTCTTTTCAGCTTTTTTGAACATATGCTCACTGTCTTTTGCCCTCGCTTCCGCAAGCGACCAGCCATCACGCAGAAGAACTGCCGCCCCGGTGTCGGAAGTGGAACTGCCGCCGTTTCGGTTCGGCATACCACAAATGGTGAGGACAGCGTTGTACAGATCGTCTTTAAGTGTCTGTGTCTGCCCCTGATTCAGCTCCTTTACCACAAGGTCAACGTCAATATTCCCGCCGTTGTCGTTAGGTGGAACATTGATCGCGCCCTCTTTAAGAAATTCTTGGAACTTCTCTTTTTCGATGGTGCAACCAATGAATTTCCAAAAAGCCTGAATAAACTGCTCCACACCGTCCATGCGGTTGGACTCTACGTTATTGATTGCGTCCAGCAGGGGAAGAACAATTTCAAAAGAGCCAAGCCGCGCATTATTTGCCGGGTACTCGAAAATCGGAATCATGTCCAACGCATGAGCTTTAGATTCCTCCTGATTGATGGAGACATCATCAATCAGCCAGTAGTAATTTTCAGTGTAAACGGAGTAGTGCGTGACTTCGTTATCGTCCGTGCTGCACTTTACCGCCATCAACGGTTTGTTGCCGATTTCAGTGGAGTAGACGATAAAGGTATCTCGCGGGTCGAGTGTATACATCTCGAAAGGAGATTCATCTTCTTCGTCAGGTTCATCGGGGAGCACCAGCCGGTATGCGGTTCCGCAAATCATCTGCCATTCCACGATTTCCTGATCTTGAGTGGCCTTATCTTCGGCAAACATCAACTCATTCAGAGCAGTTATTCCAGCAGTTACATTTTCATCAGTGCTCCTGCCGATATACTGAATGGGTTCGCCACAGAGATAGCCGACTTTGAAGGAGACAATCTCGTTTGCCCGATTTTCTACAATCTTATTGCAGATTTCAGGACGGACATCTTTTACCCGGTTCAGAATCGGCTGATTTCCCTTGTAGTACTTCCAGAGATAATCAATATCGCTTCGGTTAAGGGCGTGATCTGCGAGAGCTTTCTGCAAAACTGAAACTACATTTTCATCGGTGATTTCCTTCACACTGGATTTGATAACCCGTCTGCCGCTCATTTGCCGGGTTTCACTCACCGGCTTGGAAGTGTCGATCACATTTCCCAAGATTGTCCCTCCTTTCCTCGAAAATAAAACAGCGCATGATTGTTTGTAGGGCTTTTCGCCATACTCGCAATCATGCGCCGATTTCATCTCATAATTTTTCGCCTATATTATACCATTTTAGTTCGCAAAAGTCAAGTTGTAATTCTTGTTTTAAGAATTGACTGTTGAAAACTCAGTGGAAATTGTGAATTACCATGGCCGCTTGAATACCTCCACCTTCTGTCCGCTTAAACTCTGCGCATACTCAGCCAGCATTGCCATACCATCGGGAACATCATCGTGCTTATTTTTACCCGCCATAGTATAAGAGCAGAGCATATCCATCATCTTGCCATAATCCGATTTTCTCTGGTAGAGAGAAGCGTCTTTGAAAAGACAACGCTCCTTCACCCATGCGCTGTTTACGATGATCTTTGTTTCCTTGTTGGCGGTAGTGAATTTGGTGGTGATGTGAGTAATACCGCCTTTTTTCTTCACTTCTTCCTGAATTTTCTCAGCGACACGCCGCCCTGCGGAGTTGGACTCAAACCGGCAGGACTTTACCTTGTCTCGCACAAGAATCTCGGTCAGCCTTGCGTCCACAATGTTGGGAAGACCGTTATCGCACACGCAATCGTCAATATAGTAGTCCTGCCCATACACATAGGCTACAGGAAGAAATGCGTAGTCTGCGCCCTTGTCCTTGGTGTCGCAGATACCAATAATCGCGTCCGGGTCTTCCTTGGGAAGCTCGAAATAGCGGCGAAGCTCGTCCGCAGAGTAGACAAGCCCCTCACGCTCAATCGGCTCGTTCATATACAAGGCTCTCCAACTCACATCGTCCATGATATTTCTCTGTTCATGGTAGAACCTTGTGCTGAACCCTACACCGTAGGCATAATCGAAATTGGACTTGTCATTTTCATCAAGAGCGGGAATTACGATGAATTTTGCCCGGTCACTGTCGATATACTCCCGTTCCAACCGCCCAATGACATCATGCACCGACCAACGAGTTGCAATATGAAGTTCTTTACAGTGATCTCCGATTTTACGCTGTCGAAGGTCAGTAGTGTAGGTTTCCCACAGTTTGTCCAGTCGCTCTTTCGATAATGCCACCTCGATGCCCGATACCAAATCGTCACAGTAGAGCAAGGTAGCGGCACGGTACAAACCCGCATTGCCAGTTCCAATGGATGTAAACTCCAATGTCTCAAAACGCTGTCGTTCATCTAGATCAATACGACAATCTTTTGCGTTGGTATTTGTAACATTTATATCGGGAAACACATCATACCACAGATAATCTCCCGTTTTATCCATGATTCTAAGACATTCATCATAAACCTCTCGAACAAAAGAATTGGAATGACTTCCGGTTAATATAGGATCATTTGGGATTTTACCACTAAGCCATGTTAAATAAAAAATAGCAAGAGTAGTTTTACCACTTCCCGGAGGGAGGGAAACCGCCAATAAATCCAATTTATTATCGGCGAGTTCTTGCAGTGCATCTACTACCTGTTTCAACACTTTCCTGCGCGGAGGATAAAACTTTTTTTTAGGCTCTCTATTCCACTCAACATAAAGAAGATATGAGTCGAAATCATACTTAGCAGCTGCATGCAGAACCCGTTTGTGCAATCCATATAGTTTATGTACATCCGTTTCGCCTACAACCATGCTACAAAATGCCTTTTCGATCTCCGTCGAAAGTATTTTTAAATATTTTATGCTCAAAGAGGTGTCTTCTTTCATTGCTTCTTTGCACATATAATATAAATCTTCAAAAACTTGAAACGAAAACGGTTTCTTTTGAACTCTTAACAAAATTGTTTTTAATAATTTTTCCATAATTCCTCCTGATAAAAAAAGCGCAGGACTGTTTGAACTAAACGTTCTCGCAATCATGCGCTTTTTAAGTATTATTTATTTTTACTTGTATTACAAATTATCGTAAGAGAACCATTGTCCTCCTTGCTCAATTGAATCCAATATTCACCATCCGTTGTATATGCCCCAAACCGTGAATCCAATTCGTAAACAATATCGTTAAATCCGATCTCTTTACACTGGGATATATATTCTGTAAATTCTTCATCGGTATAATCGGTAACGGAGAACGCATACATTTCTCCTCCATCTGGATCAATAATATCGAATTTCCCACTTTTAAAGATACTGTTTGACGGCATCATTGCAGCATAATTTATTTCAGTTATGTTATCTTGATGGGAACTATCGTTAATAGAACTATCATTACCAGAAGAGCACGCACTGAAAAAGAAAATACAAATTAAACAAACAGGGATAAACAAATGGATTTGTTTCATAATAATCCTCTTTTCATTTATTTCTCTTGAGAAGTTCACCTAACACAACAAAAGGGAACAGCAATATACTAAAAATAGCTATCCAGCATCCACTTCTGTCACTTCGCATACTTGAAACCTCTTTTTTAATGTATTCTACACCTATAATGGAAGAATAGGTACGTGGACACCTTGAACCCACCCCATATCTCCGTATTTATACTGCCCCTCATAGAATTTTCTGTTTGCGAGAATACCACGAATGGTAGATGGTTGAAATCTCTTACCTTTGCGGGTTCGATAGCCTTTATCATACAGAATGTCGCAAATGTCCGTCAGTGAGGTATTCTTCATATCATGCTCACGGAATGTAATCTCTACGATGGGCGTTTCCTTTGGATTTTGCATAAGAATTCCATCAACTACATAATACCCATATGGTTTGTTCCCGCCAGAGTACCCACCGCATTGAGCTTTCAGAGAACGCCCTTTGCCTGTTCTCAGAGCAATGTTCTTTCGTTCCTGCTCTGCCACGAACATGAGAAGCGAGCGATATATGTTGGCGAAATCATCGCCCTCGGAAAAATGCTCCTCTGTAGACAACAGAGCCACGTTCCGCTTTTCCAGCGTGTAGAAGTAGTAAAAATACAACTTTGTATCACGGGCAACACGGTCGTTCTTAAAGACAATCACAGCATCATGGGAAGGAAGCTGGTCTGGTTGATATAGAATTTTGTCAAGCTCAGGGCGATTGTCCTTTGCGCCGCTGATGGTGTCCGTCAGCCAACTCACGATTTCATATCCATTAGTGTCAGAGTAGGAGAGAATAGCCTGTTTCTGCACCTCAATACCGTACTTATCATCAGCTGATTGCTCCTCCGTAGACACACGAATATAACCAATCGCCGGTTTCACGAGATAATCACCTCCGTTAGTCCGAAAAGGACTGCTTTTAATTTCTTTCCTTTACTTGAAGTAGTAAAAGTAGTTCAAATTCAATTTTTTCGTAAACTTTTATTATATACGCGCATATTAAGAGAAAGTTACCGTAAAAACCGATTTTTCACTACTTTAACTACTTCATCCTTGGTACATAGGTCAGTTCAATGTCATATCCGAGAGCTTCCATCATCTGAACAAAAGTCTTGTTCACGATGCCCTCCTTCTTTTTCAGAACACGATTGACATACTGCCCGGTCGTTCCGATGGTCTTGCCGACCTGCTGTTGAGTCATATTTGCTTCAAGGCATTTCACCTTCACATCAAGCTCAATATTGTTCTTAACTATGTGGATTCGACCTCCTTGTATTTTAATTTGATAATAGTATAGCATTTTCTGTGGAAATTGTCAACACAAATGGGATTAAATTTTATCTTTTACAGAACCTTTTTAATTTTTTGGAATATTTAAACCACTCCCTCGCCCATAGTGGAAAGCCGAGTATCCCCCCCTAGGGGGCTTCCCCCTCTTAGATAATCACTGTTTATACCGCCCTGCTTGCGCGTAATCAAGATTAGACTATGCGCGAACATTGTCACAGTACACGCCAGGCATAAGGGCGTATAAAGACCGGTAGATCTGCATTATAAAAACCCCGTACAGCGGTATAAAATCCACCATACGGGGTGAGAAAAGACTCGTAGCAGCTAGAATTACCCTATTATTAAATCATCTGTTGCGATCTCTAGATATCGCTTTAAAAAGTCTAAATTGGCGCACGGCGCTATTTCAGCGTGCACTTGTTCGCGTGTTTCGTCGGCCATAAATTGTACGATTACATCCCAATCCATTTCTTTTATGGCTTCTTCTGGGTCGCAAAAATGTGTCCCGTCGTCAATACTGATTTCTTTCATTTTTATATCCTCCTTTGTTTTTAGATCATTTTAAGCAAATCAGCAAGAATCATGAAAGGGAAAATCAAGATACATAAGATAATCATATTTACACCCCCTTTTTATACCACTGTAAAGCGTTTGTATGTTGCTTTGTGTTCTGATCCTGTCAGAACGTCAAGCCCATTTTCCACCATGTAATTTTTTAACTGATCTTTCAAACCCTCCACCATTGCGGCGGCTTCTTCCTGTAACCGGGTATATTGTGCAAGCTCCGCCATAATTGCGTTAATATCCATGTTTTACACCTCCCCAACGATAAACGGCAACGGTTTATTTTCTTCCGGCTCTCTCCAATATGCGCCATCGTAACCGATCCCCAATAGAAAAGCCCTGTAAACCGCTTCCAATGTATACCATCTTTGCTTATAGCTTCCCTGTAGCATATCGGGACAGTGCAACGCTTTAATTGCTTTTTCCTGTTCCTTCTGCGTCATGCGCTGGAATGTCCAGCTATTGCGGATCATGGTTATATAATCCGCTTGCGCTTGTTCTTTCGGCTTGTTCATGCTTCAACCTCCCTATATACGGCAGTCCGGGAATATCCGGCAAATTCATATAGAACAACGTCCGCCGGGTCTCCATCCGGGACAGCTCCGGCTATTTCCTTCTTGATCCCTTCCGTATTCCATGAAACGCAATAGATAGAAAAACCGCTAATTTCTTCCGGGCTTTCCGGGTCTGTGTCTTCATCGTGTACGATCCATTCCGTTCCAGTGTTGAAATACTCAGTTTCAAAAACTCCTATTTGTTCCCTTGTCCATTTATCCACAGGATAGAAAATATAATTCCAATCACCTTGACAGCAACCGCTAATCATTCGATGATCCCACTTTTCCCCGGTTACGATGGAAAGAACCTTGCACAGAATTTCATATTCATGACTACAAGGACAGCTTGAAAAGTCAATAACATAATTTTTCAATGCGTGAATTGCGCTTGTAGAATAACGTCCGCCATGCTCCGGGGGTAAATAATCGTTGATTGCTTCCGTTGCGTTTTTATACCAGTCCGCCCACTCTTTCACATTTTCCAGCACGTCCGCAAGCTCTCCTTGTCTGAGTACTTCCCAAACTTTATTGATAAAATCCGGGCAATGCTCTTTATAATCCCGATTGCCGAAAACGGCGATATTATCCGGGAAAAATTCATCACCTAAAAACAAGGGGCTTTCTTGATATTCCGGGCTTACCTGTTTAGCATATATTTTCATGGTTTTATTCCTCCGTTTCTTCGTCTTCTTCCAGTGCGTCAAACAGTGCGCTTAATTCTTCATCATCTTCAATACTGTTGATATAGTGGCGGTTTTCGCTCATTTCCTCCACTGCATAATGATCTAAATGCCCGGTATAATCTTTGTAGTCACTTGATACCAAATTCCCATAACCGTTATAATAGAAATATGTCCTATTCGGGTTAAACTCGCCATAGGTTTTATTTCCGCTTGCGTCCGTTGTCCATGTATCATCATCGTGACCGTAAAATGTCCGGTAAAGTAAATCAATGGGCTTTGTATCGCTGTAAAACTCGTCAAGCTCCTCCATGCAATAATAACGATCATCACCCAAATAACCGTTATAACTGTCAAGCTCCTCCATGCAAGCATTGAAAATTTCTTCGTTATTCTTGAAAAACTCAATAATTTGATTGATAATGCTTTCTTTCATTTTCTTTACCTCCTTTTATTCATGCGCTGATTGTCTGAGCGTCCCACCATGCTTTACCGCCGCCAGCGATCCCAAACAGGGAAAGAAAAGCGTTTACATGGCGCATTGTCGTTGCGCTGTAATTGTCCCACAGGCGGACAAATTCGCCGCCGCTCGTGATCTTGCAAACCTCCGTATTATAGGACTGCAAAACTTTTTCGCCGTTGTCCTTCTCAATAACCTTTGCTTTACCGTAAAAGCTCTTGCGATTATCCACCGGGCGTAATTCGTAAACCTTCATTTTGAATACCTCCATAAAAGAATTGTAATTCGGCTTTTGTGTTTCCGTATTCTTATTATAATTCTTGTATTGCGAATTGTCAATCCCTTTTGGATAAAAAATAATATTTTTTGGATTATTTTTTTCTTTCCTATTATATAAGGTATAAACCCGGACAACCGCCACAGCTCCGGCACGATCCGCCACGGATCAGCCGAAATTGCTTTACTTCGATAAAGTGATAAAGTGATCGGGGTCAGATCGGCAAAAATCCGGGAAAAATCCGCACAAAAACACCGCCACCAGCTCACCCCGGATCGTCCCGGAGCTTGCCAGTGGCGGCATTTTCATAGTCGATAGTCGATAGTCGTTTGAAAGTCGATAGTCGTTACTCACCGTCAGAGTCGGAGTCTGAGCCGGAGTCGGCAGAGTCGATCAGATAGCGAGAGCGAATATCGTCAGCGTCATAGTTGTTGTCCTGTTGAGTGTTGGGAGTAAGCACATATTCGGTTTTGTCTTGATAACCATAGTTGTTCTTGCCGAGGAAAATACCGCTGACAGGGTTAATTTTGCCGTTGAGCATATAACTTTCCCATAAATTTTCCATCAAAAGATAAGCCTTTTTTATGAGGTCGGCAACCTCTGGCGGCAACGCAGAATAGCCACCGTTTCCACCTGTAGGCTGATTATTCTTAATAGCCCATAAAGTCTGTCTCGTAGTCCCCAATGCCATAGCAATGCCAGCCACCGTAGGTTTTATGTCCTTCTCAGCCATGAGATTGAAATACTCATTCAACCTCACTTGCACAGCTTCCGGGTCATGCAGATCAATCTTCGGAAGGTTGAGCAGTTGCAAACTTACACTGGTAAATTTGTTATTGTCACCGTCCTCCAACATCATACCATTGTCCCCAATAACAGGAGAGTTACCACCACGAGGTTTCTTCTTAACCACCTGTACTTCCTCAACACCGGGATTTTTCTTATTTGCCATAGTCGTTTATACCTCCTATATAGTCGTGTTTCTGTCCTCCACAACCGTAGGAAAGCTCTTTTTCGAGCCACTTCCGCCCGGAGAGTTCTCTTTGTTCTTGTTCTTCTTAATGGAGTAGTGAAAGTAGTTGAAAATCAGTTTTTGCGTGTAACTTTTACTATATAGACCCCTTATAAGAGGACTTTACCGCAAAAACTAAAGTTTAACTACTTTTACTACTTCCAACCCGACAAGTGCAAAAGATTAGTTTTCAATCCTTTTAGGATTATTTTGCAAATGTCGTTTTAGATTATTTTTCAATCTGATTCGGATAATTTGTGTTTTTCACACCTACTCACCCACACCAATGGCTTTTTCTCGCTCAATGGTTCTCTTGCGTTTGAGCTGAGAGACCTTCTGAGCGTAGGTGTCGGGATAGCAGAGTTCGATAGTTCTGAGGATTCTGTCACTATCGACAGCAAGCTCATTACTGGTATCGCTCTTGAAGTTGATGTACTTCATGATACTGTCGAGAAGCATACGACACCTCATGTTCTCGTTTTTGATTTTGTCATAGGCTTCTTTGGTGAGATTGATGATGTTCACATCTCGTTTATTGTCTTGCATAATAGTTTCCTCCTTACTTGTGATTGTAAAACTTCTCGACCTTTGCTCTGAGGTTTGCCACAGTCGTTTTCAGTCCGAAGTTCTTATGCTCCCAATTCTCAGCCAACCCGGACTCATAGAAGAATGCGTGTGTGATCTCGTGGCGAAGACACTTCTTCTGATATGCCGGGAAGTCCTCAAGCTCAAGGTTCTCGGTTGTAACTACGATTTTCTTTGAGGATTTATCGCAGTAACCGTCACACTCCCGGAGAAACTTGTCCTCCGAGGGTGACTTGTAGTGAATGGAGTACTTTGTACCTAAGATGTTTACAATCATGAGCGCACCTCCTAATACCATTCACCGAGACGGATAATCCACACAGGAAACCAGCCACGCTTGCCCCGAAAGATGGGAGAGTTGTGGGGAGTTTTTTTGACTACATACCAGCCGTGACGCTCACCCTCCATGTCCTCCCAATCGGTTCGCACTTGGAATTTACACCAGCCCTCCTCCACAATGTCGGCACATAAACACTCACCGAGGAAGGGGTCTAACACGGTTTCGGAGAGTCCGTCTTCCTTGACGATGTAGGAGGGAACATCAGCCCGGTTAGGACATTCGTCTGCGGCAATGATGTAGGCATTACCGTCACAGTCGTAGTTCCACATATTCCATTTGAATTTTCGAGCCATGCGTACCTCCTTATTCGCTTGCCTTGTAGTCTGCAAAAGCTGGTTGCTTGATATGAGTGTAAATCTGATTGAGAGCTTCGGGTTCGATATTCTCAGTGAAGATTTTCAGATCTCTCATTGTTGTTTTCCTCCTGTTTTTGTATTTCTTTTACACAGTCGGAACAGTAGCACCCTTCCAGACCTTCAATTTTGTAGAGGAAACAACACCAAGTTCTGTTCCACTTACCTTTATCGGAACATCGTTTGCAAGAGCCTTGACCTTCACCTGTGCATTTAGTGATTTTCATTATTCCACCTCCCCGGAGAACTCTCGCCACTGAGACTTCAAGTACTGCCAGCGGTGAGACAGGAAGGTTTCAATCTCTGTGAGATCGTCCTTCGTGATACTGCGAACCCACACAGGGCGGAAGATACCTTTTCTCTGCAAAATGAAGAACAGGAAAAGCTCAAATCTGCCGGGAGTTTCCTCGCTTTCAAGAATGTCGAAGCGGAACAGGTGGTTATAATCATCGTCCAGCGAACCGTCCACGAGCCAGTCTTCCTTGAAGTCCTCCCATGTATCATAGTCGCAACGTCCGTGATTCTCAGCACCACCGACATAGTAGTTATTATCACTGCAATAATAGCTGTGTTCTGTGTTTTTCAGTTCGAGTGCCATCATACTACCTCCTTGAGCTTGAGTCCCCAATAGATCATGAAACCGCTGGAAGTCGATTTACGGTCGAACCATTCCGGGTGTCGTTCCATTTCTGCATTGAATTTACGGGCAGAGAGGACATAAGCTCCCTCTGACTTCGCCCATATTTTGAACGCTTGATACAGGTCTTTCGCCTTAATCAGCACACGGGAATCCTTTGTGTTAAACTGATCTTCCTCAGAGTGACGCTCACATCTGGCTTCAAGGAACTGTAAGACAATATCGTTGTCATTCTCGTACTTCTTGACAACCTTCTTCAAATCGTCACTCATGGTAAGCCCTCGCTCTTTGTAGCGGATATATCCACGCACGAGCCACATGAAGATACCGCTCATGCTGGATTGCTCGCACAGCTCGTCTTTGAGGTGTGTGTCCTGTTCCTCTGGCGTGAAGTGTCGGTTGAACTCAACGACCTTGATACGCTCGGAAGCGAACAGGGACTTGTCAGTAACCATCGGAAGGTCGTTACAGGAAAGCCAAAGAGTGAACTGCGGTTTGTATGTGATAGCCGACTGGTATAGAGCACGAGCGGAGATTTTCTCACCGCCGGTAAGCTGTTTAATTTTCTCCTCGTCCAATTTACCGTATTCGTTACTCTCGGACATTGTGACGAAGCGTTTACCCTTCAACTCTGCGAGGGTAGGGGAAGCGGCTTCTGCGTCCTTCTGCCTGTCTCCCCGACAAATCATACCTACGGGAACAACTTTGGCATAGTCACCCAACATTGTCTCAATGGTATTGAGCAAGGTCGATTTTCCATTTCTGGTGGTCTTGCCGTGAAGAATAAACATACATTCTTCGTTGCTCATACCAAGCATAGAGTAGCCAAGAGCGCGTTGCAAAAAATCAGCCTTGTCTTTGTCTCCCTGAGTAACTTCATCCATGAATTGTTCCCACCTTTTGCACTTTACATCACGCCGAACAGTGTGCCGGAAGTTGGTCTGCATGGTGATAAAATCGTCCCACCTTGCTTCACGAAAAGAAAAGTCTTCAAGAGAGTACGTACCGTTCTGACAGTTGATAAGGTAGGGGTTTGAGTCAAAGCTTGCCGCGGAAATACGAAGCTCACCCGTAGCGTCTTTAAGAATTCTATCTCTCATGCGTCTGTCTCCCATCTTATTGACGAAAACCGTATATTTTTTACGGGTATCATCGTCAACTATCTCTCCACAGTATAGAATCATGAGACGCACAAAGTCTTTGATTTTCTCAGATACGAGGATAGCTCCCTCGTCTTTTCGCCAAGCTCCTTCGAAATAGGTGTACCACGCTTTGTGTTCAGCGCAGTAACGAGCTTCATGATTGTAAAGCATAGCAAATAAATTTGCCATACCCATTTCTGACCATTCGCAACCTGAGGAGGTTTCGCTGGCCTTTTCAGGATGATAAGATTTAATGGTATACATTTTTTCGGATAAGTCTTCGTCCATAATGATCCTGCCTGAGCGAAGTTTAAAGAGTTCTCTGTCACTTGTCATGGCTTATAATCTCCTTATTCCAAGTTAGGATTTAGATATCTCCCTGCCACAGAGATCACACGTGTTAATTCGCAAAACACTTTTCATACCTTAGTTCCTTCCTGCATCGCCTACCTCAAAACGATGTAAGCCCGTAGGCTTCCATGATTTTTAATTGCCTTTCACGCGGCAACTTTTGTAACCGTTCCTGCGTTTGCTTTCGTTCAGCGGCAAGCTTCGCTTTGGTTTTAAAAAATTTACATCCATTGCATTTTGTCACTGTTAGTCCTCTGCATTTGCCGTCAAATCTTAACATAGCGCAATGATTGTCTTTAACAGCTATGTATTTGTCGCATACATGCTCTGCAGCTACTGTAGTATCGTAATATTCAGATTCCCGGCAATTGCAGCATAGCTTTCCATTCATGGCCTGTTTTAGCATATGGCTACATGTTTCACACATATTTACACCTCTCTGTTTTCTATCGCTCATATCTCGTTATGCTATTACATATGGTTTTTAATTCGTCTCTATCCAACGGGGGATCACAAGCAACCATATTACAATATATCAATTCATCATAAATCTGTTGTTTATTGTACCCTTGATAATGTAACATTCCCGCGAGTGATGTGAGACAAATGTTACGACTTCCGTTTGGAATTCTTGGATAAATTGGTCGAAGTTGAATTCTATTATTTTTAGGAGATTTCCATATAGGAGAGTAGATACGACCTCCATAACGGGAACAATCTTTTTTCCGTCGGCTTTCTGAGAAATATTTTTCCACCACATAATCAATCGCTTTTTGGTTTTTCTCAATATTACAATAAAGGAGCGTATCGCCCGTCATGATAAAGTACCTAGCAGATTTGTATATCTCAACTCCGGCAAGATTGTTTTTTCCCTTAAAAGGGAGTGTACCTCGCAAAAGAATATGAAAGCCGCTGCCGCTTTTGGATTTCTCCGTGTAGCTCCTGCACTTACCGATGATGTCTGCGGCAATCTGTGAAAGAAATCCGTCTTGGTCGTACCCTGTGTCTATGTCGATGCCGACATATCCGTTGTCGTTGAAGACGAATCCGCAGTAATCATAGTGCCCCTCCGATACAGATTTAAGAGCCGTATCGAAGGAAGACCATGTTTCGGGATTGGTAGAAGAAGCGGCTTTCCGCATAAACGCTTTCATCGGAACCTTACTGTCACTGCGAGTGCAGACCCACTGATTTAATCGTTTCAGTTCTTCGGGTATGTTCTCATAGTGTGTCATTGTCAGTCCTCCAAGTCCATCTTTGCCCCGCAATTGGGACAATAGTCTGATAATTCATGCCTGTAATCCCCACCCGTCAATGCGTTTCGATTGTATACGGAGCACACATACATTTCCTCCCAGCTTTTATAATTTGAATTGTATACCCACCTTCCATGCACCACAGGGACAACATCGGCGGCGGGTTCTTCGGCAATGTACTGTTCTATAGTGGCCGCAATGAACATCAGACATTTTGGGTCATCGATTACATTTTGAAACGCTTTTCGTATAGATTCTCTATCTATGTACTCAGTCATTGTCGCCCCTCTTTCTTTTTTCTTTAAAGCAAACCTCTTTTCTTGGCAATTTGCTGTTCGAGTTTGTTAATTAAAGTCCAAATGCTGTCCTGCTTTATGTTTCTGTCCACAGATACTCTATAGACATTATCAGAAACAATGTCACCCTCTCGGTAGATGAATAGCAGAATGTCTTTTTCTGTATCTGTAAAGCGCTTTAAGGCGTTCTCACATGCATACCAATTCCGCTTTTCTGCGTCAGAGTGGAACTTGGGGTGTGGGTGGCGAGCATAAAATCTCATGCAGTGCCGGATATAATCGGAATAGTAGGTTCTCATTCTTTGTCCTCCGTTTTATTAGAAACCATTCGCTTGGAGATTTCGCCCTCGAAATACCATTTGTTGTCGATGTTGATGGGATAACCGGCAACATTAGATTTCAACAATTTTCCGTTGTCAATGATGTGCTGAGCAGAAGCAATTGCCATCTGATTTTTCACCAAGTCCTTTCCGGTACGAAGCAGAAAGGTTACTTTTCCATTTGTATTTTTAAGCTGGTAGTTCATTCTTTACCCTCCTTCATCAGCTCACAGATAAACGCCATATTACAAGCCATATGCTTGTAATGTTTGATACCGCTCTCAGCGTCTTTTGAGTGGTTATCCTCAAGAAAAGCAAGCCAGTGCCGATAAAAAGCGTCTATATACCGTTGCAATTCAACTTTCTTCCAATTATCCGGGTCATGGTACTTTCTCGTACCATATTCCCTGACAAGAGCAATATCACGAATGATTTGAACAGGTACAAGGGATAACTTAACTTTCCCTTTATCGTCCTTTGTAATCTCCATTCTATTTCCTCCTACTCCGCAAAGCCCTGTGAACACTTCTCGCTCTCTGATTGTAGAGACTGTTATTGGCTTCACGCCACTTGCGCTCTTTTCTCTAAGTTCATCGTGCGCTTTCTTTTCGGATAAATATTCAGCGCAAGTAGCGTGACAACCGACATGGCGTTTGGGTGCTACACAGTCTTTGCAACACTTTATACTCACCGCCACACCCGCTTAACACTACAGATCGCCAAGCAGAGCGTCAAGGTCAAGACCCTTTGCAGGTTGCGCCGCAGGGGTAGGAGCAGGAGCGGGTGTGGCGGCTTTCGGTGCGGCAGAAGCGTTCTTCTCTTTTCCAAGAGTTAAAGCACGAGCCACAGGCTCGGTGTCAAAATACTCTGCCGGGGACTTATCACCGAGATTTGCGAAGGTAACGGTCTTATTCGGGTCTTTATTGGAAGGGAGCTTGGTATGAACAACCTCTGCGCAAACAAAATGGTCGATAAGCTCAGATGGGTCAATATCCTCCAAGGTGTAATCACCCATCACGGTCTTGGCAAAGTAGGAGAAAGCGTTCAGAGCCTTTTCGTTAAGCTCGTCATTTTTATCCTTGATAGAGAAGCGTTCGGTATGAGTCATACCAGCGGCATTTACCAGCTTTACCTCGATTTTACCAAATTCCTCGTCATAGGTAGCGTCGTAAACACGGAACACATAAGTTCCTTCGGGAATAAGAGTGAAACCACTCGTCATAGGGATTCTTGCCATTTTATTTTCCTCCTTATTTCTTTTTGTTTGCTATGTAAAATGAAAAACAGATTACAACAATCAGTTCCACCATAATGGTGAAGATTATTCCGGCAATAAAGGGATTAACATACAAAGTAAATTACCTCCTCATTTCACAGTCATACGATACTGTTCTGTTTTTGTCTGATATTTTTCGAGTAAGCCATCGGCTTCCAAAGCCTTTTTGTCAATGGTGGTTGACTCAGAACGATAAACAGTCCAAGTGTAGGCGCTTCCTTTGACTTCAACCTTTTTGTCACCGTCACGGAACTGTTTCATGGCGTGTGCCTTGATGATGTCGTTAATCTCTTTCAAACGCTTTTCCTTATCAGCGATATCCGAAATAATTTCATCAACCTCTGTTTTTAAGGATTCCGCTTCTGCAATCAAAGCGTTTATGTCAGTGTCCGGAGTAAGATTGTGAGTGCGAAGCGCCTTTAAGATTTCCGCGTCCTTTTTTTCATCAAACGCCGGGGAGATACCGGTGTCGACATGATCTGTCCACCACTTCTCAACAGCAGCAATTTTTTCGGCAAAATCGGGATAACGCTCTGAAACCTTGAACTCAACCGTAATGGTATTGTTAATATTGGGGGTGTATTTGGAGGGGTCTTGGTAATCCTTTTCTTCAAGGAATGATGCGACCATGATTACATTATCTACCCCGAGAAGATAAGCGTAGAGAGCCGCTTGTAACGCATAGTATTCGGGGACGTCGTTCTGCCAATCCTCAATGCGTTTTGTGGTTTTCATTTCAAGAACGGTATCAACTTCGCCGTTTTCATCCACTCCGAGATAGTCCCACATACCTCCGAGATGAGGATTGTCTGCGAAGAAGTCACCCCATGTTTTATTGAAGTAGTCCTCTCCGTAGCGATCGGTCGGAGAAACAAGATTCATACCATAAGACCTCTTCATATAATCAGCCTGCTTGGGTTCAATCGTTTTACCAGCCTTGGTGTAAACGGTGTCTTCAAAAGGTACTTCATAGGTCTTAGTGATCGCACACCACATTTCAAAAGCGGTTGACCAAGGATTGAGACCGAGAATCGTCGCAAAACGAGTACCGGTGATTTTCTTGGTACGCTTCGGCGGGGCAATCTGTAAGCGGTTTCCTTCGAGCCATTTAATATTTGCCATTACGCTTTCTCCCCTTCCACCATCGCTGTAATTCTCTGAATGAGAGTTTCACAATCAGCTTTGGAAATCACCGTAAAACCTTCTGTTTGAACGGCAATCTTTGCGATCATTTCCTCTTTGGTAGGGTCGGTATCCTTGAGCTTTTTAAGCACATTTTTCAACCCTTTGATCTGCAAAGGCGTAGCATTGTCAGACGGGGCAGTAAGCTCCTTTTTCACTTCTTGTCTCTGTTCGGAAGTAGCAGGGGCAGCTTTGGGACTCGAAGAGGAAGAAGTTCCGGCGCTCGCATCAATATCGTCGTTTTCGCAAATATCGAGAGCAATCATGTAGAGGTATCTTCGCATATATGTAATCGAAGAACCGAGCGCCATCATTTCGTTGGTTACCTGTTTCCCGGCGTTGGAAACAATAGGAGAAACTTGATTGAACGGAGAAGTAAACGTGATAGTCTCTTCCGGATTATCTGTATTCACCATCGTCATGGTCGCCGTGTCGGAAGTGAAATTTACAACCGGCATGATACCGACTTCTTCAAAAATACGGATCGCTGCGGGGACAATATCTTCAAGTTCGAAGTATTTGAACGACAGGTTCATGTTCTTTCCTGTCTTCTTCACATCGACTTCAAGGAACATCGCTCTCGCTCTGAGCAATTTCTGATAGATGTTCATTGCGGTTGTGTTTGTGGTTTCAGTTTTTTTAGCAGTAGCCATTTTTTTATGTCCTCCTTTTTTCTTTTCGGGCTTAATGCCCAAAAAATCGTTAATACGTTTTTTTGCCATTTCTATGTAGAATGTTTTATCCACATCATCAATGGTTAAACAGTTGTTATTGTCGATGATACAATGTTCCGGCAGCATTTCGATTTTCGCCGTGCTATCATTTTCCGCCTTAACCTTAAACAGTTTTCCGTACCGCTGATCTTTTGTAGCGTACACGCGATTTACTTTCTGAACAGGTATTTTTTGTCCATCGACAAGATGATAGGCTTCGCGATATTTCGCGCCTGCTTTGGCTATAAGTTGAAATTGAAAAATATCGTTACACCCATTGATTGTGTCCTCTACAGGAGTACCGTTGACGAAGTACTCTTTCAAAGCGGTAGCCACGATACAGGCATTGTTATTGATGTTGAACGCTCCGGCTGGTGCGATACCCCTCACCAAATAACCACCCTTCGACTTCGCTTTGCCGTTGGACTGTACCTCGATGTAGTTGTTTACGTCCTTCTGTGCGATCTTGACAACAGCGTCCTCCTCAAGCTCAAAGCCAGTTCGGGACTGCCATTCGTCACAGATTTCGTCCAGCTTCGGAAGGTCTTTCCGGCTACACTCGACCATGATACCGTCAGTGTTGAGCTGTATGATTTTCAGCCCCGGAATGTCAGCGTAAAGGTGCTGTGCCAGCTCCAATAGGAAAAGCTGTCCTGTGATACACACAGAGCGTCCCATGAGAGGGTCAAACAGGTCGTTGTACTTGTTCAGCAACGCACCGTAAGTGGTGTTTACAACGAGCTTGAGAGCGTTGGCGGTAGCCTTATCGCCGCTTGCCTTGGCTTTCATTCGGGTTTCCAATACGTCTATGAAAATCTGAGCAGAAGGAATGTTTCGTGAGGTGTAACCGCATAGAGTCATGAGGTGAGGGTAGTAGCTCGCCACATCTTTATTGCGAATAACCCTGTCACCTGTTTCCTCAAAAAAGTAATGTGGTATGGCGGCATGAATACCTCCGTATCCAACAACTCCCGGACAATCCCCGATCTGAAATTCCAGCTTTCCGCTGAAAAGCTCCTTATCGGAAACAGAAGGGTCATACATCTTATCAAAGAAAGCAAACACTTCCGGGGGAATATACTCACGCTTGAGGTTTTCCGGGTACACATACTTGCGTTCATCATCGTGCGGTTTTTTGCTCGCTTTCAGCATAGCCGCAGTCAGCTTTGCATTTGTCATACCCATTGCTTTCACATCGGAAAGACCAGCCAGCCTACCGATGTGAACTTTGTTCTTGAGATAATCTTTCCGAAGCTCTACCAGCCGTTCTGTCGTATCAACATCGTGCATACAGTACTTGGCGGTTTCTTTCAGCTCGTCCTCAGTGAGAGGGCGGTCAATGTCGAAGGGTACGGTAGACTCCTCAACAGAGAGACCCAAGTGACCTTCGATAGCCTTGAGTGACAATCCCATCTGCGTATCGTCCTTGATGTCCACATTGTTGAATTTGAAGAAGAAATCCCTCAGCGGCGGGTATTCCCAACCCTGGCCGCCGCCAATAAGGTAATCGTTGGTCTGTTTCACTTCCTGCGGGGTGAACCCACAGCAGATCGCCTTAATGATGAATTGGTCGTAATGCTTTGAGTTGAAGCCTACATAGATACCGTCCTCAAAAATACACTCTCGGAGGGCTTCGCTGTCGTTGTGAATAACTGTATGTACCCCGCTCTCGACATCTTTGAAAACCACAATCCAGTCAAAGGCGAAAACCTCAACATCGTAGATAATCAGTCTCATTCCTCGTCACTTCTTAAAAGCTCGTCAAGCCATTTCGAGATGTCTTGTGCTTCCTGCTTGGGCGAGTCTATGGGAAGAAGCAAATTCCTTAAAATCCCTTCAAGTACATTCACAACAATCGAATTCCCGGCTTGTTTGTATAGTTGCGAATTACTGTTTACCGCTTCCGCTTTCCGAAAATCCTCATCGTCAAAGCCCATCAGTCTCCAATATTCAAGGGGTGTTAGTTTGCGTATGCGGAATGGTTCGTTGTTCTCCATAACTGCTATCTTTATTTCCTGATTACCTCCCCCGCAAGTGTGTAGGGTAGGAGATAATCCGTCAGTTGCGTACACTCTCCGGGATTGCTCGTACATTTTGTCCCACACACCGCCTGAGAGGACACCTATTTGATTACACTTCACATGCGCTCCTACCTTTGGTGGGTCTTTGAAATGGGACGCCTTTATTGTCCCAATCAAACCTTTTGAGGAATATACCTCTTGATTTTGATGGTATTTTCCGCTTTTGCCTAAGACCCTTCCTAATACATTCACTCTTTGATGAAGTTGTCGATAATTCTTTAACCCGCTTTGGTGGTTATCGTATGGGCGATTATCCGTCTCTCTATCTCTCGGTTCAAACTTAAAGCCTTTACCGATATCTACTATCCTTGTTGACCGCTTTTCGTCATCCTTCAAGAATGTATCTGAGAGAAAATATTTCTCCTCGACGTTCCCTTCAAGAAAATCGTCCATAGAGCATTGGAGAGCTTGAGGTTGAGGAAAAGCGAATCCTGTATCAATGTCCTTACGAATGCTAACCGCAAATACCCGCTCTCGATTTTGAGGAATACCGCAGTCTTTCGCATTGATAACCTGCCAATAGGAGTTATAACCGAGTTCATTTAACCGAGCAAGCCATGCTTCAAATTGCTTGATGAACTTCTTACCCACGAGGTTTTTGACATTTTCGAGGATAAGATACTTTGGCAATTCGCCATGTTCAGCGGCAACACTTAAAAGCCGTTCGACCTCATACAGGAGACCGCTACGGGTTTCGCCCTTGATGATTCCTGCTTGATGGCCTGCCTGTGAGATGTCCTGACACGGAAAGCCATAAGTCCATAAATCGGCATAGTCGAGTTTTGCGACCTTTGAGATGTCTCCGTAGTTTTGAGTTGCGCCATAGATAGTTTCATAGGACTTGATAGCGTACTTGTCGATTTCAGAGATACCGACAATCTCATGAGGAATGTTCAGCCTTATCAATGCTTTGCGAAAAGCACCTATGCCGCTGAACAATTCGTTTACTTTAATCATTGGTTTATCCCTCCTCTACGAAGTAACAACCGTTCTTCCGATAGGTCGTACATCGTTTCTTGTAGGACTTCACGAGATAAGCGATATTGTCTACGAAGTCATAAGCGATAGGTTCTGCCTTACCCTCGTAGACACGAGCAATTCTGCCGATACTCTGCGTCACCACTGCGTAATCCTTCTGAGGGGTCGTGAGGAACAGCCGCTCCAAGCAAGGAATATCGAGACCTTCTTTCGCCAGCGCATAGGTGGCAAATAAGTATTTTTTCTTCCCGGTTCTCATATCCTCGATAGCCTGTTCTCGTTCTGCCTTGCCTTTTTTAGTAGTCATTTTGCCGCTTACCATTACAGCGTCCTTCTTCATGTGAGCTGGTAGCCAGTTCATGAGGTGTTCCAAGTGACCAAGCCTGTCAGAAAGAATCAGACAGCTCTTACCCTCGTTGAGCTTTATGGTGTTGACAATGACTTCCTCCCGGTAGAGATTTTCCGTAAGGTAGGTAATGAGCTTGGTGTAATTGAGAGTACCGTCTGTGTTGAGACACTTTCGGTCAATCTCAACACCAGTTCCAACCGGGAGAATACCTACCTTCATGATTTTGTCTCCTACGGCTTCATCGGGTACGGTATAGACCACATGACCGAGAAGGGCATAGGTGGCTTCAATCATGCCGTCAGACCGATGTACCGTTGCCGAGAGACCGATTTTGTGACGTGCCGCCAAGTTATTCAGAACCTTGTAGAACTGCGTCATAGAGGTAGGTGTTCCCGCTACTCTATGACAGTTACCCGTGACAAATGCAAAGCCATCCGCTCTGACAATAATCATGTGAGATGGAACTTCTACGCAATAAACGTCGCCGCTATATGGGACATATCTTTTCTTACATGATTGGACATCCTTGTAATTTCGTTTAAACCCATACACTCGATATATATCCGAGTAGTTTTCGCTTCGACCGTCATGTTGCACAGTTAGAGAAGATGTATAACCTCCCAGAAATGCGATTACGCTAACAAATTCCGCATTTTTCTTAACTTTGGAGCTGTAGTAATAGTCATAGCGCCCCAATGTTGAACCGTCCCATTCGCAAATTTCCCGGATGAAATCTTCCGCCCTGTTTTTGCCCATGTTCGTGTCAAAAGTGGTCGTTAGGTCTTTCGATATTGTCAGAGGGGTTTGATACATAAATCGTCTATACCCGTCTCGTGACTTTATCTCTGTAAATGGAATATTTGCCTGTTTAGCCAGTTCGCGAATACGGTCAATCTTTCGCGATTTCTTTAGCTGAATGCTCCACGATATATGGTCTACACATATCCGTTGTATGGTTCCGTCTGCTTGAGAAGCTATCGCTATTCTTTCAAGAGGGGTTAAAGGTGAATTATTGCCGGTACCCTCACCTGAAACAATAAGATTTTTTCCGTAGCATAGGCTAACACCCCCTATGGGTTCTCGCTTAATCGTATTGACTCTGGAATAGAAAAGAGGTTGTATATGATTTTCCGTCATATACACATCTCGTCCATCTTTTACCGTGAATTTGACAAGCGTCCCTTCGTGATGCCGTTTGATATGAGATATAGGCTCTACAAATTCGATTTTCCCGTCTTCGGTATATTGCGCTATTTTTTCGTCACCTTGCAACGCATCGAACCGTAAAAAACCTTTGTCCGTTAACACCTCGGTATCACCTTTGAAACACTCGTCCACGATAATCACGTCCCAAAAATCCCTGTACCGGGACAGGTCGAGCTTGCACATGGTCTGGATAGTGGCAAAGGTAATGCCGCTCCCGATGTTGACCTTGCCCTCAGTAATTGTCCCGATAAGCCGATTGTCCATGTACCGTTCCGCTCGTTCTTTGCTCTGTCTGAGTAAGTCAAGCGTGTGGGTGAGCCATAAGGCTTTCTTCCCAAATCGCTTCACAAGAGCAATTCCCATCTGCGTTTTACCGCTACCTGCGGGGCTTTGCAGAATACCGTACTGTTCAGCCGCCACAGCATCCACAGCGGCCTTTTGGTAGTCATAGAGGGGAATATCTGACCCTCCGTAGGAAACTTCCTCAGCGGCCTTGAAATCGCCTACAAATACGGAGTTTTCTTTCACGAAATCAGGCAGTGTCCTAAGTGTTCCAAACGGAAGCACAAGGGTGTTTCCTCTCTGCTCGTATAGGCTCAGAGTTTTGGGCGTATTACCGAGCCACAAATTCATACGGGCTTTCTTCTGATAATCCGGGTTCGGGATTATCAGGTGCTTTTTGCACCACATCTGCATTTCTGCGGTAGGATTTTCGACTGTAAGTACGTTTGATACGGTAATAATCATGCTGTTTTCAGCCATTCTTCGAGATAGATTCCATTACTTCGAATAAGTTCTTCTTTCAGGTAGGACATTTCTCTCAAAGCCTTTGCGATAAACTCATGAGAAACCATACAAACGGTGTCTCCGGGGAGTAGCATAGCGAACCAGCCTACACCATTCCCGCATAATCTCCACAGCCGCATGGACGAATCCTGATTTTCTTCAAAGCGGGAGAGCGCAAACCCCCGGTTACTACACACCTTACAGTCGATAAGGTATGTTTTTCCGTTCCGGGCGGCAATCACATCGGCAGGTTGCCCGTCTTGGTTTTGCGCCATATTGTGTGCCCAAAAGCCATGCTCAAAGAGGATTTCACAGAAAGCTGACTCAAAATCATTGCCGAGCTTTTTATTCGTCATATTCCTCGTCCTCCTCTCTGTAGCGTTCAAGTTCCTCCATAATAGAGCGAAAATAATCGGCGGCTTCGTGACCCATGTAATTCTCAATGAGATAGACAAAATCACGCTCCGAGAAAAGTGTTTCTAATTTGCCATCTTTAAGCTCCATCACTCTTGGCATTGCGTGACACCTCCTCATATTTCTGCATAAGGTTGAGAATTTTTGAGGAATAATCTGTGCTTGTTATGCCGTTCTCCCAAGCCTTTTGCGCACCATAATCGCCCATGTTATAAGCCATCAGAGCTTTGCCATAGTCACCATATTTTTCGATGTACCCGCCGATAATGGTGATTCCACAAAATACGTTTTGATAAGGGTTGAGCATATCGGCGGTTTGGTATTTCTCCTCAAGCCACTCATGATTTACTGCGTTAATCTGCATTAAGCCGAAGTCATTGGTGAAACTTGCAATCTCCGGGTTGAAACCACTCTCATGCTCAATCATGGCAATAGCCAATGTTACGGGGACATCCTCGTCTGCACAGATTTCGTAGATATACCTCTGTAAAGAATCTGACAACGGAATGTCGTACAAAAACACATCTGCATTTTCAACGAGCATATCCGATTCATACACCGGGACTTCCACCGTTTCAGTGACCGTTACTGTTTTCATCGGCGTAGTAAACTTTCCAACGGTGAACCCGATTGCTCCACCCAGCAGTACCAATCCAACAAGGAAAGAATAGAGTGTCATGGTTTTTCGTTTTGATTTCTTTTTGCTTTCTCTACATTGCGTAGCCATTCTTGAAAATCCTCCTCATGCTTCGGGTCTTCGTAAAATCGTTCCAGAATACCCATCAATGATCGTGCGAGGTCGTTTATCTGTGAATCACTGAGATTCACGTTCGGTGAGGATTTTGTCACATTCATCGAGAACCACCTTCGCCTTGGGGTAGGTGTAAACCCCTCGAAGAATGCTCGACATTTCGGGCGGCTGAACTGTAATGCCTCGCTCACGCAGTTCAAGAATTAAATCCACCTGCTTGACTCCGAGCTTCTTCATACGGTCTTGAATATGACTCATACTTTTACCTCCTTCCATAATTCAGAAATCGAGAATTGTCTTGACAACAAGACGAATTGATGTTATTATTCTTATAGGACTACTTGACCCATTTTCCTCCTTGAAACTGGTACTTTCGAGGGGGTGGGTTTCTTATTGCCAATTCGTTATTCCCGAACTTCGTGGTCTTATTATAATTCTTCTTTTACGAATTGTCAATAGGAAAATCAAAATTTTCCGAATTAAAATTTGTGAAAGGAGAATTATCGTGTCTTTCAGAGAAAATATCAACCGCATTTGCATTGAACAAGGTACAAACCTCACCGCAGTGGTAAAGGCCGTCAAGGGTTCATCTTCCTTCACCAGTGCAATCAACAAAGGCTCTCTACCAAAAGAGACTGAAATGGTAGAAATGGCGAGAATGTTACATTGCTCTGTCATTGATTTTTTCATAGATAAAGAAGACCTCGCTCCACAGGCTGAACCGCAGAACGAGGACGAAGAAGACATTCTCAGGATTTATCGCTCTCTTTCCAGACGAGCTAAGCATGAGTTTATGTCGATGGCGTATGAATTTGAAAACAGGGAGGAGTTAGAGGGGGATAAGGAAGTTACTGCGGCGATCTAAACTCATTCCCATCGAACTGCTCAGAAGAAAGAAGTACTTGGAGGTGATACTACGAAAGCGGTAATCTATGCCAGATATTCAAGCCATAATCAGCGAGAGGAGTCTATAGAGGGACAGCTTCGTGAGTGTCACGATTTTGCGCTGAAAAACGGAATGACAATTATCGGTGAATACTGCGATAGAGCGATCTCAGGGAAGACCGATAACCGTCCAAATTTCCAACGGCTTATCAAAGACAGCGAAAAAGGCCAGTTTGAAGCGGTGATAATGTACACTCTTGACCGTTTCGCTCGGAATAGATATGACTCAGCCATCTATAAAGCCAAGCTGAAAAAGAATGGCGTAAAAGTGTATTATGCCAAACAGCCTATGCCAGACACCCCGGAAGGTATTATTCTGGAATCTGTGTTGGAGGGGTACGCAGAATACTACTCAGAGAACCTATCCCGCAATATAAAAAGAGGGCTGAAAGAAAACGCACTGCAATGCTTTGCTGTGGGTGGAGCTGGTATGCCCTTGGGTTACACCGTTGGTGAAGACAGGAAATACAAAATTGACCCCGTAGGAGCTAAAATTGTACAGGAAATCTTTCAGATGTACGCCGATGGTATGTCTGCCACACAAATCATCAACGAATGCAACAGGCGGGGATATAAGACTTCACGAGGAAACGCCTTTAATAAGAACAGCCTGAGAACGATGTTGAAGAATGATAGATACATCGGTGTATATCGTTTTGCAGATGTCGTAGTAGAAGACGGTGTGCCGCCGATTATAAGTCGGGAACTATTTGATAAAGTCCAAGCCACTCTAAATCACAATTATTCAGCTCGTGCCAGAAACAAGGCGAAAGACGATTATCTCCTGACAACAAAGCTGTTCTGCGGTCACTGCGGCTCCGCTATGGTGGGTGAGAGTGGCACATCAAAGTCGGGTAAACTTCATCACTATTACAAGTGCATTGACCGTAAAAGAAAGCATAAATGCAAGAAAGCTGTTGAGAAAAAAGACTGGATAGAGGAATTGGTGGTACGTTTTACAGTGCAAAAAGTACTGACCGATGAAACCATAGAATGTATTGCGACACGAGCTATGGAGATCATCGAAAAAGAATCGGCAGATACCACATACCTCGATGGGCTTCAAAACGAACTGAAAAGCATTAAAAAGAAAATCAAAAATCTCATGAACGCCATCGAGCAAGGAATCATAACTCCCACCACTAAGGAAAGAATGGACGAGCTTGAGCTTGAAAAGAACGAGGTGGAGAGCAAGATTGCTCGTGAAGAAATGAAAAAACCACTCCTAACGAAAGAGCGCATAATGTATTGGCTCTACTCGTTCAAGAGTGGTGATATAGATGATATTGAGTATCGGCGTAGAGTAATAGACACGCTTGTGAACTCTGTATATGTCTATGACGATGGGGACAAAGGCCGCAGGATTGTCTTCACATTCAACATTTCGGGTCAAAACACAGCTACGCTTTCGTGTTCGGATATAGCGTGTATGGCTCCACCACGTCGCTGCGGACGGCATATCGTTCGCAGCGACTTTTTTGCAAAAGTCACTTCTCACTCATTCTGTCGCAGCTCCTCTCCGAATCGAACCCGCTGCGCTGGGCTTCGATTCGGGTTTTTGTCCTAACTCTGGGTATCTTTTTTGTATCTATGCCCGGAAAGCCTGATATTGTGGGCTTTCCGGGCTTTTTTGTTTTCCGGGGACTTGGTGGAACAAGCCGCTATCAGCCCGCTTCCTATTGCGACGAGCATTTAGTCCCATAGCGGCCCATTTTTGCACCCCCTTGTCTGGCTCTCTTGTACCAGAACTGAGGAAACGCTAAAAAGTGTTCGCCCCCGGATAGCGCCCCTTCCTTCAATGAGAACAATTTAGCGGGAACCTTGCGGCTCCCGCTTTTTTCTTATTCCCGCTCGAAAACCTCTCCACAATCTCCACAGATTACATTGACCTCCCGCGTTGCCCGGATAATGGTGCCGCAGCAGGGGCAGACATATTTGATGCTGCGGTTAATGGATTTCTTACTTCCGCCCTTGGTGGTGCCTTCCACCGGCAAGCGGCTGGCATTGATCTTGTCCTCACCCAAAGTTTCTCTGATCCATGCCTCCGCCTCCGGGGCCAGAGTCGTTATCGTCCAGCCATACTTGGCGTGCTTCTCGATATGCAGGCCGTGGGCCTCGGCGGTGGCCTTAAATTTCTGGTTGTGGTAGTAGCCGTTGTTGCTTACGTCTTGAATACCTTGCACCAGATTGCAGAGATGCGCCATCTCATGCAAGAGCGTGGCTGCCAGCTCGAAGATGGGCCGGTCAAGGTACTCGGCGCAGAGATTGATTTCCCGATACTTCTCGCCGCTGGCGTTCCATATCTCATTGATACTACACCAGCCATACGCACCGCGTCCTCCGTCCGGCGATACAGTGATGGCCGGGCGGGTCAGCTCGCCCTCGTAAAAATGCTCGTTGAACAGGTCGAACATTTCCTCGGTTTTTCTTACGATTTCAGATATTTGCAGCATGGTTGCGTCCTCCTTAAAGATATGTTTTATTTCTGTGAGTGACAGCTTACACACCACCGGTCAAAAAGCAAGCTCTAAAGGTCTTAAAACATATCTTTTTTCACTGAGGACAGGAAAGGCCCCGCCAAAGCGGGGCCTTCTCGATTTATTCTGCGGCAATGAAGCCTTGCTCTTTCAGGCTTTCGATCAGCGCCGGATTTTCCGGGCCGATCAGGGTTCCTTCTTTGTCTACTGTGTACTTACCGATTTCATAGGCAAAGCTGGGGGCCGCCTTGTATTCCGGCTTGGCGTTCGTAAATTCGCTGACCGCTACTACAAGCTGCTTGCGACGTACGCCGGTCACATTGTAGGCGGCCTCAATGCCTTCCGGCTCATTTTCCTCTGTTGCAGACTCACCGGGATCTTGTGCCGGAATTTTACTGTCCTGCGGGCTTTCCTCCGGCGCGGCCTCTATCTCCGGCTCGGCAGCCTCCACAGCCATAACCTCTGTGCTTTCCTGTGCGGCGGCTTTGGCTGCGGCCTTCGCTGCCCGGCTTACTCTGGTGCGGGCCTCCGGGAATACCTCCGGCAGTACGCCTTCCTCATAGTGGATTTCAAAGGTGATCTTCCCGTCCATGTGTACGTTGAAATGGAAGTCGGTCATTTCTACCTCTTTTAGTTCGTCCGGCAGCTCAATGTTTTTATACCGCTTGACCTCCTTCTCGTTTACCATAAGGCAAACCGGAACCGCGTCCCTCAGTTTCGCTGTGATTTTTCCTGTTTTCATTATCATTTCCACCTTTCTTTCTAAAGTGCTGACTGTCTATTGTTTACAGTGCGCATCAATGCTGGTGTTTAATCAGCCCAAAAGCTTTGGACAATTCCATCACAAGTACAGGAACAAGAATAAGGCCCAAGCCCAGCAGATACAGTTTCCATGGAAGCGTTACCATCCCAACCAGCATACCGAGGAAGAATTAAAGCTGATCCGGAAGATCCACCGCCGCACCTGTGTGGTGGGAGCGTTTCCAGACGGCAACTCTGCACTTATGCTGATTTGTGCATGTCTGCGCCATGTGGCCGGTACCCAGTGAGTAACAAGAAATATATGAACATAAAGCACCTGGAGGCTGCCATTGAGGATGCCTCCATTGCTGGTTGACTTCTTTCATCTTAGAGTCTGCAAACTATTTTGCGAAAAATTCTTGACACTACAAGGGCTTTGTTTCTGTAAATCATTTGCCCTTCCTGTTTCCAATGCAAAAAAGGTAAACAGAAATGCCGACAGGTAATAGCATTAAAAGCTATAACTTGTCGACATTTCTGTTTAAGCAACATATTTTAGCTTAATAAGCATTGCAAGCACCTTTATCAATCACAGATGCTTCACTGCGCTATTTGTCCGAATCATACAATTAACGTCCTGAGAGCAAGCCGCTGAAATTCTGAAGATGATACAGCGAAAAATCATTGAGAATATTTATATTATTTATTGGCAGAAGCAGCGGCAGGATAAACATAAGAATTGAGATCGCCATAGCAACTATAGTATTTTTTGCAAGTACAGATATAGCTGCAATAATAGCTGTTATCACCAGCGACACAAGCACTCTCACGGCAAATACAAAAATAATCACCTGCAAAACCGTTGTATCACACGGTAACCCTTCCAAGCTCGGCATACTGACTGCTGTGTTATTCAAGCCCTCTATCCCATAGGCTTCAATTATCCTTAAAAAATACGGAAGATATACAGCTACATTCAAAGCAAGAGTGATTAGCAAAGAACAAAGGAGCTTTTTGCAAAGCAGCTTTCTCATCCCCGTTTTTGCAGATTTCAGCAGATTTATCATTCCACCCTCGTACTCGCAGGTAAACAGCGGTGCTGTGCATATTATAATCACAGCATATAACACAAGGCAATATATATTGCTTAAATCGCCGCTCAATCCCAAGAGAATATCATTTCCCCTGTAAAACATCACCGAAACCTTGTTTCCTGCCTCTTGCTGATTGCACAGGTACTCATAGTACGGGACAACATACTTATTAAATTTTTGATATTCCTCTGTCATATCGGAGTATTCCGCTGATTGCTGTAAATATTCGCTTTCGGAAATCAAGCCGTTTTCATAATCGTTTGTCAATGCGGATAATTCAGACTCGCTTTTTTCAAACCGCTCAAGCTCCGCCTGCATTTCGTCCTTTTTCTCATTATTAAAATCACCTGCAAAAAACGAAAAATAATATTTTTCAAACTTTTCCTCCTCGCTAAGCGTTAGCGGCGAGGTGAAATTAACGGCTATCTGCACCGCAATGAGAATTAAAATAAACAAGCCCGCCTTATTTGTGACCAATGCTTTGTACATTTCATGAGCGACAACGCTTGTGCCGGCGACAGGATGCTTAAACTTAATCGGCAAAGACTGTTTATATTTACTGTAAGGCGCAATATTTTTATGATTATACGCAGCTATGTTGAGTATGGAAAAGGCCGCAATCAGCAAGACGGCAAAAACGCCGAATGCGGTAAGGTAGTTTACAGGGCTGCCGAATATATTAATATTTCTGTAAGCTGAAATGATACCATGGGTGTCTGTAAAAGTAAGCAGATTCATATACTTTAAGCACATTGCGCTTGAATTGTCGTCAATGACCGCTGTCAAAATATACGAAACCAGAAACACAGCCGCTATAATTGCATAACCACCTACCCTGCTTTTGCTAAACATCGAAACTAAATTAATTATCAGACAAAGCAAAAACATTGACAGCAGCTTAAATGCAAAAAACAGCGCCAGGTATTCAAGCACGCTGATTTTTATCGGACAGTTTGCAAAGCCCTCAACGGACTGAATGGACCTTGACAAATCGCCAAAGCCATAGGTAAGCCCTGCTATTATGTAATTTGATCCATAGAACAAAACGCAGATTATTAAAACAGAGATAAAGCAGGCTGCAATTTTACCAAAAGCCAGCCTGCCCCTGCCATGCTTACAGGTTTTTTGCAGCGAGGTAATGCCTATGCTCCTTTCGCTGCCGATTAATGCCTCGCATACAATAAAGAGCAGAAGTATCACCATTAGGTCGGTCAGAACAAAATCAGTCGCCATATTCACCCCGTATGAGATGTTATAGTAGGTGTTAACATCAATAAGCGTGCTAAAATCCTCTGCTGTGGCAAGGGCATTTTTATATGAAAATGAGCTCTCATCCGCAAAAATTGAAATGCTTGTCAGATTATCGGCTTCATTAATTACAAAACGGACATATTCTTCATAATCAGAGGTGATTAAAAGCTGTTCTTTAACGCCTTGTAGTAATATTCTGTCGGAGTAGCTGTCTCCTGTGTAAAGCTCTGCGTTCTCATCATAAACCGATTCAAGCTTGTTTTCAATAAACTCAAGCCTTTTATTATTGTTCGGTATTTTCTTAATATCGTTATTGAGGCTTATCTTAGCTTCGGCTGAAACAAAATCAGCCCCGCTGCCCTTGATCTGGCTGTTGTATATAAAAAAGCAGTTGAGTGCCAAAAGAACAAAAATCAAAAGCAGGGAAAGCCTTTTTGAAAACAGCTTATATAATTCGGAAAAAACAATTTTTCTCATCATAATTTATAACGCTTCTTTCCAAGCGGATATTTGCCTGTTCGCTTCATCAACTATAGCTTCGACTCCGGCGATTTCAAGCTCGTTTAAAAACTCACTCCTCAAGGTCTCGTAATCCCCCTGCCCCTTAAACAATGTTCCACGGTATTTCACGAGCACTTTATTCGTACTTTCTATTTCAGCTTTTACATTTGAATTATCAAAAATAAATCCGCATATCGGCGAAAGCTTGGACGAGCTCAAGTCCTCGCTTGCTATTATCGAATCGTCAGCAGGCAGAATATTTCTGTTGCTGAAAATATAGTATGGGTTTTTATATTTTTCAAACTGGCTGTCGGACACCGATACTGAGCCGTCGCTGTCCAAAGTATAATTCTCGCCCTCAATGCCGTAATTTAAAAGCAGGGCAAGCTCTTTATTGGTATTAAGCTCTGTGATCAAGTCGAAAGCATATTCCTTGTTTTTGCTCCACGAAGCCACCCCTAAGCCACATAAATCGCCGCTGAGATAGGTGTTGCCGTCAATCGGAATATAGGTGTTGTCGCCGATTTTTGTAATTTTTGAATTTACAACGGTTGTGGGGTACAATGATAAATCACTGTCCTCAATACCTGAAAATTTGTAAACTGCGCTCATGGATTTTTCCATATATTCATCCTCAAAAATATTGACAGCTTCGGCTGTACTGCCGTCAAGTTTTACACCAACACAGGAGCTTATCAAATCATAATACGCCTGGGCATTATACGGCGGCAGAGGGTCACCGCTACCGGACTGATAGTTTTCCGCCATTGTGTCCGAATATATTTTAATATCCTTTAACTCGTCGTTTTCTAATATTTCCCAAATATCATGCTGCAAGTCCGTATCGCTGATACCGAGGTTTTTAACTGTGGCTGAGTCAACCTCCCAGCCTCTGCCTATCGCAGAAAGAGCCGAGGTTGGCACTATGATTATTTTTCCGTCCCTGCTTGCAAGCTCCCACTCTTTTTCGCTTATCACTTCCTTGATGGATCTGTATTTTTCCCCTGATAAATAATCATCAAGGGGAGCTATCAAGTCGTTTAAATAGAAGAAATCGCAATCACTGTAGCCGGAGCTGTCGTCAATATTTGCCATTGTCAATATGTCAGCCTGCTTGTTATCTTTTTTCATTTGTGCCACGGCTATCTGATATTTTTCGCTGTATGAGGTCAGCAGGTTTTCGCTATTATTTTCGTCATCGGGTAGATTATTAATAATTTCAAATGAAATATAGTAATCCTTCCCTAAGTCTTTAAGCTTTTGGTTAAAGCAATTCAGAGCCTCCTCATAATCCGCATCAAAGCAAAAGCTGTTAGTCACCACAACCAATTTTGCCATATCATCTGACGGGGTAAAGCTTGACGCCTCGTCTCCTACTTTATCCTCAGCCGAACAGGCCGCAAATGCAGCCAATGTCAGTATCAAAGTTAATAGTGCTATAACCCGCTTAAAATGATTATTCATAAGGAACCTCTGAATTTAATTTATATTTTGTTTGCCAAAATAATAAACTACCCAATTTTATAATATTGATTTTTATCTGCGTAAAAATCCTCTTTGGAAACATAAAAATCGTCCTGCTCGTTAATTTCTCCATTTTTCCCTTCTAAATTTCCGCTAATACAGGAGAAAACAAGACCGTTATTAGCCTCATAGTCAAAGGCAATATCTGTATTTTTACCCAAGGTCAATTCACTGAGTTTACCGTCCTTTTCAATCTTATATTTATTATCAGAATAATCATAGACGATATTGCCGTCATTATCGTTATACAAACTTCTGTATTCCTGCTTGACCGGTTCGGGGTTTTGAAAGGTCAGGGAATATAAATTATTAACTGGGTCGTTATCCTTGGAGAAATAAATAGTTTCATCAAGATATCCGCAAGGATTGAAATCAATTTGCTTGTCCTGATAAACTACAGATACGGATTTATCGGTAAGCTTCATCATTGACAAAACACAGCTTACATTATTTATATCTGCCAAACTGCCGTCATTAGAATTAGTCTTATATTCAAAAAAATACAAGCAATCATCTATAGCATTAATAATTGCATATTGAGCGTTATTATCCTCTAAAATTATTTCTTCCGTTTTACTGCCGGGGTCAACGCAGGTTAAAACCGTCTTTTTTTCTTCCTTGCCATTGTCGCTGTCGAGCACCTCTACATGATAGGTGAGATAAAATCTGCCGCCGGTCGATATTGCGCTCATTGGAGTGGCAACGCTGTCACTTGAATTGTTGTACTCACTGCAAAGCTTCATGATCACCGAAGAATCAGAACCGTCGAGGTTTCGGCTTACGAGATTGCTTTCTCCGTCTATGGTGTAAAGCCGGTCATTTTCAACCAAAATAAACCGTGCATTGCTACTTGCATAGCAATCCTCGGTGTCGTGTGTACATTCGGGCTTAGTGCACAGAAAGACATTTCTGCCGCTGCTGTAATCAAAAAATTTTAAATATGCGCTCTGATCTAAATAATATATTCCTTTGTCTGTTGCAAAAGAGGACAGGTCAAATTTTGCTGTTTGTGCAGCTTCGTCAGTATTTTGCTCACAGCCAATAAGCAGCATACAGAGAAATACTGCAAATAATGCAGTCGATATTTTTTTCATCAAAATCACCACCTCATTCAAAGTAGTAAAGGTAGAGATCCTCAAGAGTGGGAGCAACGCTTTCACAGTCGTATCCCTCCGGTGCAGTGTCAGCAACCACTCTTACGACAATACCATTATCCTCGTGATAAAGATTACTCACACGATAAACCGACTGAATTTTGCCGAGCATTTCGGTTTGAGTCTTCATTTGAAAAACCTTGTTCTCGATCTCTTTTGCAAGCTTTATGCCGGTATTTTGAGCCAACAGCTTCCCTTGCTTAAGTAAAATTATCTCCTTAGCAATAAATTCAACATCAGACACAACATGAGTTGAAATGAGTACAATTTTATCCGCAGCAATCTCACTGATAAAATTGCGGATTCTTATTCTCTCTTTCGGGTCAAGTCCTGCGGTAGGCTCGTCGAGAATCAGAATCTTCGGATCATTTAACAGCGCCTGAGCTATCAAAGCTCTTTGCTTCATTCCGCCGGAAAAAGATCCGAGCTTTTTATGCGCCGAAGAATTTAGATTTACAGTTTCAAGAAGTTCAATAATTTTTATCTCAGCGTCTTTCTTTTTAAGTCCTTTTAAAGCTGCCATATACCACAAAAAGCGGTTGAGTGTGAAATCCTCGTACACTCCCTGTTGCTGCGGCATATATCCTAAAAGACTGCGATACTCCCTGCCAAGCTTCTTAATATTTTTTCCGTCATATAAAATCTGACCGCTGTCAGCATTAAGATGATCGGTAATGATATTCATCAGCGTTGACTTGCCTGCTCCGTTAGGTCCCAGCAAACCATAAACGCCGGGAGTAAGTGTAAGGGAAAAATCATCAAGCGCCTTTATCGTACCTCTTTTATAGCTCTTGGTGAGATTTTTAATTTCGAGCGTTGATATGATAATCACTCCCTAAAAAATCTTTTTGTGTAGTTTAATATAACAACTTAGCTATAACCAGCTTATAGAATATATTTACGCATCATAATTTAATATTTTATTTTTATTAATATACTTTTTGAGCATTTTAGGCTCCTTAGGTTGACAACTTCCATACCAAGAAGCAGTACCGCATGCTTCTTTTGCGGCAATTAATGTTAACTTCGCAACATAACGTGCAATTACTTTTGAAACTTTCATTTTTATTTCTCTTTTCTTTATATTAACATTGATAAAGTACAATAAATTTCGCAAAAAGAAAAGTAGATAAAAAAGAGACAAGGTTTGCAAACTCTGATAGAATGAAGTTGCGATTACAAACATTCGAAAAGAAAAAGCAAACCATGTCCGAGAAGATTGTACAGCTAAAAGAGGAAGTAATCAAAGGGAAAATTAAAGAATTGGTGCGCAGCAGCGTTTGCGCCGGCTTCGGGCAGAGGAACCCGCCGAAACCGAGAAAAATCCTTTGACAGAGGACAGAGAAAGATAGCTTTCATACCGAAAACAAGACCGCAGGGCAGTCCCTGCCTTGCGGTCTTACGTATATTTACAGGTGAGGTCTTGACAGCTATTCAGTTTTATGACATAATTTTAAAAATTGGACACAAAAGCTATGATAAGAAATAGTAAGCATCTTGGATTTTCAGAGAGAAGGCGGTCGGTGCAAGCCTTTATTAAAAAGATGCCCAACCCATCTTTGAGCTGTGAGCTGAAGTAGCAGTAAGCCTTACCGGGTTCTCCCGTTATAGAGATATGGCATCGGAGTTCCATCCTGTGCCAGAGAGTGCGGATCATATCCGAATTTAGGTGGTACCACGGACTTGTTTATAGTTCGCCCTAAGCTGATGTAATGTTGGCTTAGGGCTTTTTTGTGTTCAAAAACAAAAGACGGAGGGATCCTTTATGAAATTAGAGAAACTTGTCGGAGATCGGTTCCGGGAAAGACCGTCAGACTGTATCGTTGACAGCCACGCGTTGATGGTGCGAGGCGGCTATTTGAAGTATGTAGCAAATGGTATTTTTTCATCCTATATGCCGCTGAAAAGAGTAACAAGAAAGATCGAGCAAATTATTCGTGAGGAAATGGACGCCATTGACGGGCAGGAGGTGCAGTTTCCTGTTGTAATGCCTGCTTCCATTTGGCAGGAGTCCGGCAGATACGAAAGTATCGGCAAAGAAATGGTTCGCTTCAATGACCGCAGTGGAAGTCCTCTTGTACTTGGTATGACACACGAAGAAGCCGCCGTTCACCTTGTGCGTGATTACGGGCAGAGCTATATAAAATATCCCTTTATGGTGTATCAGATCCAAACCAAGTTCCGTGATGAAGCAAGACCGAGAGCAGGACTTATCCGTGTGCGTGAATTCACAATGAAGGATGCTTATTCCTTCCACACAAGTCAGGCAGACTTAGAGAATTATTACGATAAGTGCCATAAGGCTTATGAGCGAATTTATGCGAGAGTTGGCTTGCCGGAAGTTATTTCGGTTGCATCCGATCCTGGTATGATGGGCGGTAACATTTCACACGAGTTTATGCTGCTCACCCCTATCGGTGAAGACGCTATTGCTATCTGCACAGAATGTGATTACCGTGCCAATATGGAGGCAGCAGAGTGTATCATTCATAATAAGAGAAACGATGCTTCCGATAAGCTGACTTTGGTACACACGCCCAATATCCATACCATTGAGGAAGTTTGTAAGTTTCTGCATTGTGATGAAAAGACTTCCTGCAAAGCGGTTGTTTATCAGCGTAATTCCGATGACCACTATATCGTATTGTTTATCCGTGGCGATCTGGAGGTCAACGAAACCAAGCTCACCAATTATTTGGGCTATGACATTCATCCGGCAGTTATCACCGAAGAAAGCGGATTAAACGCAGGATACATCGGGCCTGTCAATTTGAGCGGCAATTTCACCGTTCTATACGACCGTTCCCTTGAAGGAATGAACAATCTTTCCTGCGGTGCTAATATTTGCGAGTATCACTACACTGGGCTGGATATGCGCCGTGATGTCGAAAACGCAGAGTATCACGATTTTGCCAAGATACAGCAAGGCGGTATTTGCCCACACTGCGGTAAGCCAGCTATTACGCTTTCCCGTGGCATTGAGGTGGGCAACATCTTCCAGCTCGGAACCAAATACACCAAGTCTATGAATATGACCTATATTGACAAAAGCGGAGAATCACAGTACCCGATCATGGGTTGTTACGGTATCGGTGTCGGCAGACTTGCCGCTTCGATTTGTGAGGCACATCACGACGAATACGGTCCGATATGGCCTATGGCAGTCGCTCCGTGGCAGGTGCATCTTTGTGCCGTTCGTGCTGACAATGCCGAGGTTCAGGCTTATGCAGATAAATTGTATGAAGAACTGCAAAGCAAGGGCGCAGAAGTTATTTATGATGATCGTAAAGTTAGTGCTGGAGTTATGTTCTCGGATGCAGATCTTATCGGTGTACCGTTGAGAGTAATCGTCAGTCCCCGAAATATGAAGCAGAATATCGTTGAAATTGTTTCGAGAGATAAGCGCTTATCCGCCAACGCTTCTATGGACTCGGCGGCAGATGAAGTGTTAGATATTCTGCTGGAGGCGAAATAGAACAAATCTATATATGAATCGGTGAGTAAGGTAAGACACGGAATATAGTAATCTCCTTACAGTTCATACCACAAACCATTTTTATCATCATAAATGTACCTGTCCATTGAAAATCCTCCGTTATAATATATTCGCATATACATCACAGCTCTCCGATTGCCACACGTATGTTTATTTTTGTTATGAGATTTTCCTGCCCTTGCATTTGCCCTTATGAGCAGTCAGGGAAAGAGTAAACTTGTGTGTAACCGTTCTGATTATACCACGCTATGTTCCTCCCCAAAAGTAGGATATAAGCAAAAAGAAGCTTCGCTTCGGCGGGGCTTCTTTGTTTATTCGCTATCACGGTTGGCCTGATAGTAATATTAGAAAAAAATCTTAAAAAGCTTGTTTGTGACGCAGCGTAATGTACTATACTATAGGGCAGGAGGGAGATATGCTATGGAAAAATACAAAGCAATACCACAGGGCTATATGACCGTAGGAGAGGTTGCTAAGAAAATGGGGGTGACCGTTCGCACTCTGCAATATTATGACAAAGAGGGTTTGTTTTCCCCGTCAGCCGTAAGCGAAGGAGGCCGCAGGCTGTATACGGACAAAGATTTGATCAAGCTTCATCAAATTTTGTCGCTGAAGCATTTGGGCTTTTCATTGGATGATATTCAAAACCGCTTGATCCCGCTTGACACCCCGGCCGATGTTGCAAGCGTACTTGCAGCGCAAGCCAAAACTCTTCGGGAGCAGATAAAAGTTTTATCAGAGTCTTTGCAGGAAATAGAAGCACTGCAAAATGAAGTGCTGCAAATGCAGGCGGTAGATTTTAAAAAGTATGCCGATATTATTGTAAATCTGCAGATGAAAAATGACTATTATTGGTTGATCAAGCACTTTGACGACCAAACCATGGACCATATTCGCAGCCGTTTTGATAAGGAAAGCGGCTTGGCTTTTATGCAAACTTTCCAGCAGCTGCAGGATCAGGCGATACAGCTTCAAAAAGATGGTGTACCCGCCGAAGGTGAAAAGGGACAGCAGTTTGCAAAAGCATTTTGGGAAATGATTACAGCGTTTACAGGCGGAGATATGCATATGCTTGCAAAGCTTGTAGAGATCGGGCAATTTGACGGGGCGGATGACGAATGGAAACAAAAACAGTTGCTTGTAAACGCATATGCAGAAAAAGCTTTAGACGCATATTTTGCAAATTTAGGTATGGATCCTTTTAAGGAGGAAAGCAAATGAACAATGCCATACGGATTGACTGCTTAAAGAAAAACTACGGTGCACATGCGGTGCTAAAGGGTGTGTCCTTTCATGTTAGAAAAGGCGAGATTTTTGCTTTGCTCGGTGTAAACGGTGCCGGTAAAACAACAGTGCTTGAATGCATGGAAGGGCTGCGCAACTATGACAGCGGCAGCGTTTGGGTAAATGGTAAGATGGGGATTCAACTGCAATCGGCCTTACTTCCTGCGCATATTAAGGCAATGGAAGCGATAAAGCTGTTTGCAAAATGGAAGAAAGCAAAAATAGATGCTTCCATGCTTGCTGCGCTTGAAATCAAAAATATTGCAAAAAGGCAGTACGCAGAGTTATCAACAGGGCAAAAGCGGCGGCTGCATCTTGCGCTTGCGTTGGTCGGCAATCCGGATATTGTAGTGCTCGATGAACCGACCGCCGGACTGGATGTAGAGGCAAGAATATCGCTGCATGATCAAATTCGTAAGCTGAAAGCGCAGGGAAAAACAATTGTTTTAGCCAGCCATGATATGGCGGAGGTGGAAACCTTGTGTGATCGCATTGCAATCCTGAACGACGGACAGATTGCTTTTGTGGGGACAGTTGCAGAATTAACCGATCAAGTCGGAAAGCATTACACAATTTCCATTGAAACCAAGCATGGAATCGAAGATTTTGAATCTGATGATATTGCAGACACGATGTTGACCTTACTTGAAGATTTTAAGAAAAGAAAACTTGCTATATCGGATATTAAAATTAACCGGGGAACGCTGGAACAGCATTTTATCCAGATAGCAAAGGGGGAAGAGAAATGAGTGCGTTTTTATATGGTGTGGTATTACAATGCAAGCTCGACATGCGGAGTAAATCCCTGCTGATTACTTGCTATGTGGTCCCTCTTTTATTTTTTGCTCTTATGGGAGGGATATTTACATCCATAAATCCTGCGGCCCGGGAAACACTGATACAGTCGATGACGGTGATGGGGATAGCGATGGGTGCGCTGATCGGTTTGCCGCCTTCTCTTGCAGAAATATACGGAAGCGATATAAAAAAAGTGTACAAAGCAAACGGCGTATCCATGTATCTTGGCTTGGTTGCAATGCTTCTTTCTGCATTTGTCCATTTGTTGATTATGAGTGTGATTCTATACATAGTTGCCCCCATTGCTTTTGATGCAGCCACACCGGAAAATCCGCTTTTCTATTTTGGCATGCTTTCTATCTTTATTGTGGTGTCGTTGAGTGTTGGATGCGCTTTGGGCCTGTCGGTAAAAGGGCAGGCAAAGCTTACCATGATTTCGCAGCTGTTGTTTCTGCCGTCTATTATGCTGTCGGGGATTATGTTTCCGACCGATTTACTGCCAAAAGCACTTGAGAGCGTAGGCAAAATATTTCCTGCCTTTTGGGGCTATAAGCTGATGACAGGGCAAAGTTTTGAATCGGGCTGGATTGCGCCGCTGGCGGGAATCTTTGTGATTGCAACCGCAATCAGCGGCTATGCGCTGACAAGAAAAGCAAAGGGATGACAGATTCATTTTTACCCTTATAGCAGATAAGCACGCATTGCACACCCCAAAGCAGGGGGATTATAAAACAAAAAAGCGATCCTTACACAGTTTTCAACCGTGTAAGGATCGCAATGAAAAAGACTGTTAAAGATCTATTTCTACAGCCTTCCCCTGCCGCATGGATTCCTTTACATCTAACGCGCGCTGGTTTTTGGAGCCGCGAAAATGCAGCATCAGGCTTTTCTGTTCCAAAATGAATGGGCCGTCGATCAAAATATCGGTCTGTTCCAGCAGTTCTTTCCAGTCCGGGTGCTGCTGAAACCCTGCAAGCAGATTTTCAAAGGTATAGCCTGTGTAGGTGATAATATCAAGCCCCATGCTATGAAGCTGCTCTGCCAGTATTGCCAGTGCGTGTGCCTGCATAAACGGTTCTCCGCCGGAAAAGGTTACACCTTTGAGCATGGGGTTTTTCTCAACGGCTTCCAGGATATTGTCGGTATTGCTGTCATAGCCGCCGTTTGGGTCGTGCGTATCCGGATTGTGGCATCCTTTGCATTTGTGCGGGCATCCCTGTGTAAAAACCACAAGGCGTATGCCGGGGCCGTCTACAATGGATTCTTTGATTACGCCGGAAAGGCGCAGGGGCTGGCTCATTTTACTTCATCCTTTATTGTTACCGTAATTTGTATATTTTGTCTATTCCGCCAAAACGGGAGGAAAATCTGTTTGAAAAGGGCCGGCAGCTGCCGGCCCTTTTTGTTGATGCGCTTAAATTTCTTCCATCTCTGAAGTGATTGCGTGCTTTACTCTGTCTTCTACTTCTGCGCGCTTTGCGTTGTTGAAGCGATCAACCGTTCCTACCAGGTAGCCTGTAATCCTGCGGATGCGTTCAAAAGCAACGTCGTCGTTTTCTTTTCTTCCGCATTTGGGGCACTCGTCGCCAATAATGCCGGTATAGCCGCAGCAGGGATCCCGGTCTACAGGATGGTTAATGGAGCCATAGCCGATGCCGCACTCTTTCATAAAGTGTACGACCTGCTCAAAGGCGTCCAGGTTTTCGGTTGGGTCGCCGTCAAGCTCAATGTAAGAGATGTGGCCGCCGTTTGTCAGGTTATGGTAGGGCGCTTCCAGCTTAATTTTGTCATAGGCCGAAATGGGGAAGTACACGGGGATGTGGAAAGAGTTTGTATAGTATTCCCTGTCTGTAACACCGGGGATCTTCCCGAAGCGTTCGGCGTCTATACGGACAAAACGCCCGGAAAGGCCTTCAGCAGGTGTTGCAATTAAAGAAAAGTTCATACCATACTTTTTCGTTGCCGCATCCATCCGCTTGCGCATATAGCCGACAATTTCAAGTCCTAGATTTTGGGATTCCTTGCTTTCGCCATGGTGCGCGCCTACAAGTGCTTTTAAGCATTCTGCAAGGCCGATAAAGCCCAAAGTAAGCGTACCGTGCTTTAAAATGTCGCGAATGCTGTCGTTGGGGCCAAGCTTTTCAGAATCAATCCACACGCCCTGTCCCATTAAAAACGGGAAGTTGCGCACAAGCTTTTGCGCCTGTATTTCATAGCGCTCCAAAAGCTGGTCAATGACCAAGTCGATCATACGGTCCAGCTGTTCATAGAAAAAGTCTATATTTTTGTTGCTTAAAATGGCCAGGCGGGGAAGATTGATAGAAGTAAAGCTTAAGTTGCCCCTGCCGTTGACAATCTCTCTGGAAGGGTCGTAAGCGTTGCCGATGACCCTGGTGCGGCAGCCCATATAGGCACATTCCGTCTCAGGGTGGCCTTCTTTATAATATTGCAGGTTAAACGGAGCGTCAATAAACGAAAAGTTGGGGAACAGCCTTTTGGCGCTTACGCGGCAGGCCAGCTTAAACAGGTCGTAATTGGGGTCGTCATGGTTGTAATTGACGCCTTCCTTTACTTTAAAAATATGAATAGGGAAGATGGGCGTTTCACCGTTGCCCAAACCTGCCTCAGTAGCAAGCAGGACGTTTTTAATAACCATGCGGCCTTCCGGCGTGGTGTCCGTGCCATAGTTAATGGAGCTAAACGGGATCTGTGCCCCTGCTCTGGAATGCATCGTATTCAAATTATGGACAAAGGCCTCCATTGCCTGAAACACAGCCCGGTCGGTTTCTTTGTTTGCATGGTTAAAAGCAAAGCGCTGCATCTTGCGCGCAATTTTTTCACCGTATTTTTCTGTCAGAAGAGAAAGCTCCGCTTCCATATAGACTTCGCCGTCGTCCAGCTTGGGCTTGCTGCCGCTGTCTGCTTCCGCCGTGTTGGCAAGATCCAAAGCCATCTGCGCTGCGTCTTCGTCCTCCGTTAAAAGCTCCGCTGCCCTGGACAGGTTCTGCCGGTAGATCCTGCGGTAGGTTTTGGCAACGCCTTTGGCCATGCCATAATCAAAGTTCGGAATGCTCTGCCCGCCGTGCTGGTCGTTTTGATTGGACTGAATGGCAATACAGGCAAGCGCCGCGTAGCTTGCAATGTCGTTTGGTTCGCGCAAAAAGCCGTGGCCCGTGGAAAATCCGCCTGTAAAAAGCTTATCTATGTCGATTTGACAGCAGGTGGTTGTCAGGGTAAGAAAGTCCAGGTCATGAATATGGATGTCGCCGTTTCTGTGTGCGGCGGCGTGCTTGGGGTTTAATATATACATTTCATAAAACTGCTTTGCGCCCTCTGATCCATATTTGAGCATGGTCCCCATGGCGGTGTCGCCGTCTATGTTTGCATTTTCACGCTTTACATCGTTATCCTTGGCTGCCTTAAAGGTCAAATCCTCATAAATTTTCATCAGGCGGGTGTTCATTTCGCGCACTCTTGTGCGTTCCGCACGGTAAAGAATAAATTCCTTCGCCGTACGGGCATGCCCGTTTTCAATTAAAACTTTTTCCACAACGTCCTGCACGTGCTCGACCGTCGGCGTTGCCTGCGATTCCTTTTCCAGATGGTCACGCACCTTTTTTGCAAGCTCCTGCGCGGCCTCATAATCGTTCCCGCCAATGGCCTGCGCGGCCTTAAAGATAGCGTCTGTAATTTTCTTTAAGTCAAACTGAACGGTCCGTCCGTCGCGTTTTTCTATGCTGGTTAACATGTTCTGATTCTCCTTTTTATGCGTGGTTATACCGCAATTGCTGTTCAAATTCCCCATATCACTACATATAGTGGTTACAACTTCCAACGTTTAATCAGTATAGTCCATATATAGGGGATAGTCAATAGTAAAATTGACGGTTTTAAAGGACGTTTTTCGTGCAAAAGTGAAGAAAAGGCAGTCTTAATGAGAAAGAAGAATTAAACAATTTATTGCGATTATTTTTTTTATAACCACAATATATAGTGATAAAAAAATAACAATTCTTATTTTGTTTTTTCTGCTTTTATCACGCGCAAAAAGCCTTTTGGCATGGGTATGCGCGTTTGTGCTCTTTTTAATCTGTACAATGCTGGAAAAACACACATACTATATGTTGTGTGTCTATCTTTAAAAATGTTTGCTTTATCCAATGGGGAAGGGGGCACAACCATTATAATAAAGCTGTGAAAACCGCGGGTAAAGAAAGCGCCGGACCTATGGTTGACGGAAATGTGACAGAGGCATATAATACATATTTAAAGGGAATAAAACAAAAAGCGGAGGAACCAGTCAGGATGAACACCTTTGTCAAACGAACATGGGCAGAGATCAATTTGGACCATATTGCGCACAATTACCGCGTAATCCGGCAGCATACGGACAAGCATGCAATGGTGTGCTGTGTGATCAAAGCGGACGGCTACGGCCATGGAGCCGTAGAGCTTGCAAAGCTGTATGAAAGGCTGGGGGCAGACTGGTTTGCCGTTTCGAATATAGAAGAGGCAATGCAGCTTCGCAATGCGGGGATCAGGCTGCCGGTTTTGATTCTTGGATATACGCCGTGCGACTGTGCTGCCCTTTTGAGCAGGCAGAATATTTCACAGACGGTTTATTCGTCCGACTACGCGCAGGCCTTGTCAAAAAGCGCGCAGCAGGCGGGTGTAAAAATACAAATTCATTTGAAGCTGGACACCGGCATGAGTCGTATTGGGCTGATGTGTCAGCACTTTGCACGCGATGCATATTCCATTGATGAAGCCGAGCAGATCTGCAGGTATAAAGGGCTTGTGCCGCAAGGGATTTTTACGCATTTTTCCGTAGCGGACGAGGGCCAGGCGGGAAAATCCTTTACGCTGCAGCAGTTTGCAAGCTTTATGCATGTAGTCGAAGCGCTGGAAAAAAGAGGGATCCGTTTTGAAATCCGCCATTGTGCAAACAGCGGCGCGTTCATCGATTATAAGCAGACGCATCTGGACATGATAAGGGCGGGGATCATCTTGTACGGGCTTTCTCCATCGCCAAATTTGAAGGGAAGGCTTGATTTGCTACCTGCCATGGAGCTCAAGTCGGTGGTTTCACACGTTAAGACTGTGCAGCCCGGCGCAGACGTAAGCTACGGAAGGACGTTTACCGCCGGGCAGACAATGCGCCTGGCAACTGTTCCGGTGGGTTATGCAGACGGTTATATTCGTGCGCTTGCAAAAGAGGGATGTGTGGGCATACGCGGCTGCCAGGCAAAAATTGTGGGCAGGATCTGTATGGATCAACTGATTGCAGACGTGACCGATATTCAGGGTGTGCAAATGGGCGACACGGTTACATTGTTTGGAACAGGGGAAAGAAATACCCCCACGGCAGACGACATTGCGCGATGGAGCAACACCATTAATTATGAGGTGACATGTCTTGTAGGCAAGCGTGTGGCAAGGGTTTATGTTCAAAACGGCAAGGTGGTTCATGCAGTTACGCTTGCAGACAAGCTATAACATGCAGGCCGTATGCCGGGCGATGGATGGAAGGAGTAAAAGCATATGAAGCTTCTTGTGCTGGACGGAAACAGCATTTTAAACCGCGCGTTTTACGGGATAAAATTATTGACCACCAAAGACGGCCGCTATACAAATGCTATTTACGGCTTTTTGACCATGTTTCGCAAGATTGCGCAAGCCGTAGAGCCGCAGGGTGTGGCGGTAGCCTTCGATATGCGCGCCCCTACGTTCCGGCACAGGGAATATGCGGGCTACAAAGCACAGCGCAAGGGCATGCCGGAAGAGCTGGCCCAGCAGCTGCCCGTGCTGAAAAAGCTGCTGGCGCTTTTGGGCTATAAAATTGTAGAGTGTGAAGGCTACGAAGCCGACGATATTCTTGGTACGCTGGCAGATGCCTGTGAAAAAACGGGCAATACGTGCGTGATTGCCACAGGTGACCGGGACAGCCTGCAGCTTGTGTCGGATCATGTAACCGTGCGCCTTGCCGCAACAAAGATGGGAAGGCCGGAGGTAACCGTGTATGACCGAGCGAAAATCAAAGAGGATTACGGTGTAGAGCCGGCGCAGCTGATTGATATAAAAGCCCTGCAGGGGGACAGCTCCGACAATATTCCGGGCGTCAGGGGGATTGGGCCAAAGGGCGCGGCAGATTTGATTATACGCTTTCATGATTTGGATACGGTTTATCAAGCGCTTGATACTGCAGACATAAAGGACAGCGTGCGCCGCAAGCTTTTGGAAGACAAGGACAATGCGTATTTAAGCAGGCGCTTGGGTACCATCTGTAAAACGGCGCCTGTTGATACAGAGCTTGCGCATTATATCCCTGTGCCCTGTGACAATGCAGGCGCGGTGCGCCTGATGGCGGAGCTGGAGCTGTTTTCCCTGATTGACAAAATGGGACTTCGCAGTGCAGGCACTATGCAGGAAGCCACGCCGCAAAAGCAGGAAAAACCGTGGAATGTTGCCTATACGGAAGATTTGCAGCGGCTGTTAGATACAGTGATCGCGCAAGGGGTTGCCACCTTTGCAGCAGATATGGAAAACGGGCAAATCAACGCGCTTGCATTTGCGCTGGATGGCCGGGTCGAAATTGTACAAAACCAGCAGGGATTTTCCGCTTTTTTAAAGGCATTGTTTGAAAACCGTACCATCAAAAAGCAAACACATGATATAAAGCCGGTTTTATCTGCACTGCATAAAATGGATATTGCGGCAAAAAACATAGGGTTTGACACAATGCTGGCAGCTTATCTTTTAAACCCTTCAGCCAATTCCTATGCAGTTTCCCGTTTGTTGGAGGAATATGCCGTTTCCGCTCCAAAAGTGCCACAGGAGGAAGAACAGCGGCTTACCTTTGTGGAAGAAGCGGCCGCGTTGCCGGCGCTTATACAGGCGCTTGCGAAAAAGATTGAAGCAAACGGGCAGGAAAAGCTTCTGCAGGAGATTGAAATCCCGCTTGCAGACGTGCTCTCCAGAATGGAAAACATAGGCTTTATGGTAGACGAACAGGGGATTGCGCAATATGGAAAATCCCTGGAGGAAAGGCTTGCGGAAATACAGCAGACGGTGTATGACGAGGTTGGTTATACATTTAATATCAATTCCCCAAAGCAGCTGGGGGAAGCGCTGTTTGAAAAGCTGATGCTGCCCGTTGGAAAGAAGACAAAAAGCGGCTATTCCACCAGCGCAGAGGTGTTGGAAAACCTGAAAAACGACCATCCGGTTGTTGCACATGTGCTGGAATACCGCGCGCTTGCCAAACTGAAATCCACCTATTGCGACGGGCTGCTGAAGGTGATCGCACAGGATGGGCGTATCCATTCCAGCTTTAATCAGACGGAAACGCGTACCGGCAGGATCAGCTCAACAGAACCAAATTTGCAGAACATTCCGGTGCGCACCCAGCAGGGCAAAGAGATGCGCCGCTTTTTCTGTGCAAAGGAAGGCTGGCTGCTGGTGGATGCGGATTATTCGCAGATTGAGCTGCGTGTGCTGGCGGATCTGGCAGACGACAAGGCTATGATCCAGGCGTTTCAAAACGAAGAGGATATCCATGCCATCACGGCTTCGCAGGTGTTTCATATACCGCTTTCCATGGTAACGCCCATTATGCGCAGCCGTGCAAAGGCAGTGAATTTTGGAATTGTATACGGCATTGGTGCGTTTTCCCTTTCCAAGGATATTGGCGTTACCAGAAAAGAGGCGGCCAACTACATTCAGGCGTATTTAAAGCATTACAGCGGTGTGGACGCGTATATGCGCCGCATCGTTGAAAAAGCAAAAAGCGACGGTTATGTGGAAACCCTGTACGGCAGGCGCCGGTATCTGCCGGAGCTTTCCTCCAGCAATTTTAACCTGCGCTCCTTTGGTGAGCGCGTTGCAAGAAATATGCCCATACAGGGGACGGCGGCCGATATTATAAAAATTGCGATGATCCGCGTAGACCGCCGCCTGCGGGAAGAGGGTATGCGTGCGCGGTTGATTTTACAGGTGCATGACGAACTGCTGGTGGAAGCGCCTGCAGACGAGGCAATGCGGGCAGCTATGCTTTTACAGGAGGAAATGGAAGCCGCCTGCAAGCTGCGTGTGCCGCTTGTAGCGCAGGCAGCAATCGGCAGAACCTGGTTTGATGCAAAAGGTTAAAAATGCGATGAAAAATAATAAAAATCGGTATGCTTTGGACCTTCCCGGGTCGTTTGGGCGGGCCTGGTAGTACCTGACAGAAACAAAAGCAAAGGATGAAGGTATTTTGAACATTACGTTTGTATGTACAGGCAATACCTGCCGCAGCCCTATGGCACAGGCTCTGTTTACACAGATGGCGCAGGACAGCGGAATAACGTTTACCACCGACAGCGCCGGGCTTGCCGCTATGCCGGGGCAGCCTGCGGCGGAATATGCAATTGAGGCCTGTAAAGCGCTGGGTGCAGATTTGTCTGCGCACCGCTCGAAAAGCCTTTTACAAGAAGATCTTGCGTCGGTTGACCTTTTTGTGGTCATGACTATGCAGCATGCACAGGCGCTTATGAAGCTTGGCGTTGCAAAAAATAAAATTTATATTCTTCATGTTTCAGACCCGTTTGGCGGTAATCTGGAAACCTACACACAATGCTGTGAAGAGATTCGCAAGCAACTGGCTGTTCTTCTGGAGCTAATCAAAAAACAGGAGCAGAAAAAGACGAATGAATAACAAAGTGATGGTCGTTCCCATGGAACGCAGGCATGTAAAAGAAGTCGCACAGCTTGAAGCATTGTGCTTTTCAAAGCCCTGGAGCGAACAGGGGCTTTTGGCAGAGCTTGCAAACGGCACGGCGCATTTTTTTGTAGCGCAAAGCGCAGAAGAAATCGTCGGATACATAGGTATGCATATTGTATGCGACGAAGCGTACATTGCAAATCTTGCCGTACACCCCGGTCACAGAAAAAAAGGTGTGGGGCGGACGCTTTTACATATGGCGCAGGGGTTTGCATTGGGTATGGGCGCAAAATTTTTATCTTTGGAGGTGCGCCAGAGCAATCAACCGGCGATCAGCCTGTACCGCAGCGAGGGATTTAAAACGGCGGGCAGGCGCAAAGAGTTTTATACCCAGCCAAAAGAGGATGCGTTGATCTTAACCCTGCTTTTTAACTGATCTGAAAAACGGAGGACAAATATGAAAATTCTTGCAATAGAAAGCTCTTGTGATGAAACGGCTGCAGCCGTGGTGGAAGACGGCAGGACGGTTTTGTCCTCAGTGGTTGCTTCACAGGTGGAGGAGCACAGGCTGTATGGCGGCGTAGTGCCGGAAATTGCGTCGCGCAGGCATGCAGAAGCGATCTGCGCGGTAACACAGCAGGCGTTGGAGCAGGCACAGTGTACGCTTTCTGCCATAGACGCGTTTGCAGTAACATATGCGCCGGGGTTGATTGGTGCGCTGCTGGTGGGTGTAAATTATGTAAAGGGGCTGTCGCTTGCAACGGGCAAGCCGCTGATCCCCGTACACCATCTGCGCGCGCATATCGCGGCCAATTATATAGCGCACAGCGCGCTTAAACCGCCGTTTTTATGCCTGGTAGTCAGCGGCGGTCACAGTCATATTATCAGGGTGGACGGCTATACACAGATGCATGTAATGGGAAAAACGCGCGACGATGCCGCGGGAGAAGCTTTTGATAAAGCGGCGCGTACAATGGGGATGCCCTATCCCGGCGGTGTTTATCTGGACAAGATTGCACAGCAGGGGGATGACGCAGCGTTCAGACTGCCGCACCCGACTGTGGAAGGCGCGCCGTATGATTTTAGCTTTTCGGGGCTGAAAACGGCGATGATCAACCTTGTCCACAATGCCTTACAAAAAGGGGAAAAGCTGCCGGTGGAAGATTTGTCGGCATCGTTTCGCAAAGCGGTGGTGGATTGCCTGACAGACCGCTTTTTAAAAGCCGCAAAGGACACGGGCAGTCAAACGCTTGTAATTGCAGGCGGTGTTTCTGCAAATTCCCTGCTGCGCAGCCGGTTGCAAAGCGCATGCAAAGAGCTGGGCTATAAGCTGTATATGCCGCCGCTTTCGCTGTGCGGTGACAATGCCGCTATGGTGGGCGCGCAGGGCTATTACGAATTTTTAAGCGGAAAGTCGGCGGATCTTTCATTAAACGCCTGCGCTACAATGTCGATAGAACAGGGCTAGTTGCAAAGAAATTTTTCCGGCTTTTTGTGTGTATATCCAATGCCGCTGCTTTTGGATCGTATTGCTTTGCAATAGAAGGATCTTTATTTATTTCTTGCGAAAAATAAATTTTTATTATAAATAAAGTTTTTATTTTACATTAATTTTGCAGGATTTTGTAGGGGATTATTCGTTTTGACAGAAAAACTTCCGGAACCTGATTATAAATTCACAATTTATACATTGATAATTCCTTCCAATTGTATTATAATAAAAAACAGTGTTGAAAGCCCACATAAATGCATAGAAAGGGGATTTGTAATCATGACAAACAATAAGTCGGTTCTTGCATGGCTGGATAAAATGAAAGAACTGCTTACACCTGACAAAATAGTATGGATCGACGGCTCTGAGGAACAGCTTGAGGCGCTGCGCGCACAGGCCTGCTCCACGGGCGAATTGATAAAGCTCAATGAAGAAAAGCTTCCCGGTTGTTATCTGCACAGGACAGCTGTCAACGATGTGGCGCGTGTAGAGGACAGGACCTTTATTTGCTCCAGAAAGGAAGAGGATGCAGGTCCTACCAACAACTGGAAAGAACCGCAGGAAGCCTATAAAATGCTTTTTGATATTGCAAGGGGCAGCTATAAGGGGCGCACCATGTATATTATCCCCTATTCCATGGGACCGATCGGTTCGCCGCTTGCACAGATTGGTATTGAGGTGACCGATTCGATCTACGTAGTACTGAATATGGCGATCATGACGCGCGTAGGAGCGGCAGTTTTAACCCAGCTGGGCGACAGTGAAGACTGGGTAAAGGGGCTGCATTCCCGCTGCGATATTGATGCAGAAAAGCGCTATATCTGCCATTTCCCGGAGGACAATTATATTATTTCGGTTAATTCCGGCTACGGCGGAAACGTGCTGCTCGGCAAAAAATGCTTTGCGTTGCGCATTGCGTCTTATCTTGGCAAAAACCACGAATGGATGGCTGAGCATATGCTCATCCTTGGTATAGAAAACCCGCAGGGGGAGGTCAAGTATATTTCTGCTGCTTTCCCATCTGCCTGCGGCAAAACCAACCTTGCCATGCTCATTCCTCCGGAGGGCTACACCTCCAGGGGCTATAAGGTTTGGTGTGTTGGCGACGATATAGCCTGGATGCGCAAGGGTCCAGACGGCAGGCTTTGGGCGATTAATCCCGAAAACGGCTTCTTCGGCGTTGCGCCCGGTACAAACGCAAAATCCAACCCGAACGCGCTTGCTTCTACTCGCAAGGGAACAATTTTTACAAATGTTGTGCATAATCTGGACGATAATACCGTATGGTGGGAAGGTCTGGACAAGAACCCGCCCACAAACGCGGTGGACTGGAAGGGCAACCCCTGGAACGGAAAAACGTCCACAGAAAAGGGCGCGCATCCAAACAGCCGTTTTACAGCGCCGGCGAAAAACTGCCCGTGCATCAGCGACAAGTTTGACGATGTACAGGGCGTACCGATTTCTGCAATTATTTTTGGCGGAAGAAGGGCGCAGACCACACCGCTGGTATACCAGTCGAAGGATTGGGACAACGGCGTGTTCGTAGGCTCTATTATGGCTTCTGAAACAACGGCTGCCGCAACAGGCGCCGTAGGCGTTGTACGCCGCGACCCCATGGCTATGCTGCCGTTTTGCGGTTATCATATGGGCGACTATTTTAAGCACTGGATTGAGATGGGCAAGCTGCTGGGCGACAAAGCACCCAAGATCTTCAACGTAAACTGGTTCCGTCTGGACGATGAGGGCAACTTCCTTTGGCCGGGCTTTGGCGATAACTTCCGTGTGCTGGAATGGATTATTGACCGCTGCGAAGGCAAAAAAGATGCGGTGGAAACAGCGATTGGCTATGTGCCTAAGCCGGAAGATATTAATATTGAAGGGCTGGACATCGACAGAAAAACGTTGGAAGAAATTCTTTCTGTTGACAATACAAAATGGATGCAGGAAGCCCAGGGTATTGAAGAATTTTACAAAAAGTTTGGGAACAAGCTACCGCAAGAGCTTGCCGACCAGCTGCAGGCGTTAAAACAAAGGCTTGCAAAATAAAAGTAAAAAACATCCAAACTTTTTTTGGATATTTGGATATTAAAACCCTCCTAAGCGAAAGCCGCCGCCGGCAGAAAGCCGGCGGCGGCTTTGCGCACTTGCGCAAGATTGCGGGATACGGTATAATAAAATAAACATACGCATAGGCTGTAAACGTGCCCGAAAGATTGCTTTAAAATGGGCTCTTGCAGATAGAATAAGCCGTATTATGGGTGCAATCCGGGGTTTCAATACAAAAGCTGTTTTTATAAGCAGGAAAAGCTTTACGGTTTATTCCTGCCAGATTTTTATCAAACCGTTTGATTGTAATTGTAAGCGCGAAGTTGTGGAACACTATATGTACCGCTACCACAGGCACTTTGCAGCGCCTTTTTTGAAGACGGCCCGTTTCTATACGGCAAAGGTGCGGATTTTTTGCATTTGCAGAAGAAAAGAAAGAGGAACGGCAAATATGAATATTCTTGCAATCGGTGATGTAGTAGGCAGCATAGGCTGCCACTTTTTGCGGCAGAAGCTGCCGGCGTTTAAAAAATTTAAAAACGTGGACCTTGTCATAGCAAACGGGGAAAATTCTGCAGACGGCAACGGTATTACGCCCGCCAGTGCAGAATTTTTGTTTCAAAGCGGCGTAGATGTTATTACGGGTGGGAACCATTCCTTTCGCAGAAAAGAGGTTTTCCCGTTTTATGAAGAAAATGTATATTTGCTGCGGCCTGCTAATTTCCCGCAGGGAACAACGCCGGGACGGGGCATGTGTATGGTTGATATGGGATATACCCAGGTTGCGGTCATTAATTTGATGGGTACGGCGCTTTTAGAGCCGCTGGATTGCCCGTTTCATACCGTTGACCGTCTGCTTGACGAAGCTGTGCAGCAGGGAGCAAAGGTTATTGTTGTAGACCTGCACGCAGAGGCTACCGGCGAAAAGCGCGCAATGGGCTATTATCTGGACGGCCGTGTGTCGGCGCTGTTTGGAACGCATACGCATGTGCCCACCGCGGACGAAACCGTGCTGCCAAACGGCACGGGCTATATTACCGATGTAGGTATGACCGGCACAGTGCACTCCGTGCTGGGTGTAAAGCCGGAAATCATTATTGCAAAGCTGAAGGAAAAGCTGCCGCAGCGTTTTGATCTGGCGGACGGCCCGTGCAAGCTGGATTGTATTTTGTTTGAAATTGACGAAAAGACAGGGAAGGCACGCAGTGTGGAAAGAAGCGAAATTCTGTGAGCACATTGCCTGTCCGCCCAATTGACACATTCTGTCTTGTTGTGTATTTTGCTATAATTTTCATATAATATTGCGTAATTTTTGCTAGTGTATTGAATTTAGTCGCCTGCATATGCTATAATATGAAAGTATATTTATGAATGGAATAGAGCAGTGATACCACTGCTTCTTTTTAAGGAAGTGTTTTTATGATAAACGGCGTAATGCTAAAAAACGCCATTATATCCGGCGCAAATCACATTACTTCGCAAAAATCAGCAATTGATGATCTAAACATTTTTCCTGTTCCCGACGGTGACACGGGGACCAATATGTCCATGACCATCAACGCCGCAGTAGCCGAGCTGAAGAAAAGCGAAGAAGAAAGCGCAGGTGCGGTTGCGAAAACGGCGGCATCTGCCTTTTTGCGCGGTGCCAGAGGAAATTCGGGCGTAATTCTGTCGCTTTTGTTTCGGGGCTTTTCAAAGGGGCTTGCAGGGAAGGACAGCGCAGACGGTATGGATCTTGCCAATGCCCTGTCGATTGGTGTAGAGGCAGCCTACAGTGCAGTGATGAAGCCTACGGAAGGAACAATCCTGACAGTTGCACGCGTGGCGGCACAGGCCGGAAAGGCTTTTGCGCAGGAAAACAGTGACCCCGCGGCGGTATGGGATGTGATTTGTACTGCGGCGTTTGACGCGCTGGAAACAACGCCGGAGCTTTTACCCGTTTTGAAAAAGGCCGGTGTGGTGGACGCGGGCGGCAAGGGGCTTTGTGTTATTTTTGAAGGAATGCAGTCTGTTTTTAAGGACGGCGTGATCATAGAAAATGCGCAGGCAGCGCAGCAGGGAATAGAGGAGGACGACTTTTTCCGCAGTGCTGCCGCGGAATTTGACGACGATATTACCTTTACCTATTGTACCGAATTTATTGTAGGGCGCGACAGCGGGGTAGAAAAAGAACCTGCTGAGCTTCGTGCGTATTTGGAAACCATCGGCGACTGTGTGGTCGTGGTGGACGACGAAGAGATTATAAAGGTCCATGTGCATACGGAAGACCCCGGCAATGCGCTGCAGGCCGGGCTTACCTTTGGGCAGCTTCTGACGGTCAAGGTCGAAAACATGAAAGAGCAGCACAGAAAGGCTGCCGAAGCGAACGAAGAAAACAAGAAAAAGGCAGCGAAAAAGGAAAAGCTGGTCTTTGCGCCGCCGGAGGAGGAAACAGGCTTTGTAGCGGTTGCCGCCGGCGCCGGGCTTTGCGAGTTGTTCCAGGATTTGGGCTGCAGACATGTGGTAAGCGGCGGGCAAAGCATGAACCCCAGCACGGACGATATTTTAGAGGCGGTCAAGGCAACAGGGGCAAAAACCGTTTTTGTGCTGCCGAATAATAAAAATATTATTATGGCAGCACAGCAGGTTGTGCCGCTTGTGGAGGACAGAAAGGTGATCGTACTGCCCACAAGGACCATCCCGCAGGGCTTGAGCGCTATGCTTGCTTATGACCCGGATCTGACTGCGGACGGCAACAAGCAGTTGATGTTGGACGCGGCGTCCGGTGTGGCGACAGGGCAGGTTACCTTTGCTGCAAGAAATTCCGAATTTGGCTCTACCAAGATCCGGGAGGGCGAAATCATTGCTTTGGAAAACGGAAAGCTGTGTATTACAGATAAGGATGATCCCGTTAAGGCGGCGTATAAGCTGACCAAAAATATGGTCCGGCGCGATACGGCTTTTATTACGATCATTTACGGGCAGGATGTTACAGAAGAGCAGGCGCAGGAATGCCTGCGGCTTGTACAGACAAAATATGGTTCAGGCATTGACGTAACGCTTGTAAACGGCGGGCAGCCGGTGTATTATTTTATCCTTTCGATCGAGTAACCCTCGCTTGTTCGCTGTAAGGCTTTTTACAACCTCACAGCGGCATGTTGGCGGGAACTGTAAAGGAACAGGGCGCTTTAAGCGCCCTGTTGTTTTTTTTTGAAAAAAAAGGTACAATAGGGGCAATACAAAATGGATGGATGATGGAGATGGCGTCCTTATTTGAAAAGCCCATTGAAACTTTATATGGGGTCGGAAAACGGCGCGGCGAGCTTTTACGTAAGCTTGGCGCAGGCACCGTGGGGGATTTGCTGCGTTTTTACCCACGCGCGTACGAAGACCACAGCCATCCGGTTTTGATTCAGCAGGCGCCTGTCGGAGAAATATGCTGTATTCAGGCTACACTGGAAGCGCCGGTGATGGAACGGAGAATTTCGGGAGGCAGGCTTTTAAGCCGCGTAGGCGTATACGATGAAAGCGGCCATATGCAAATCACCTTTTTTAACAACCGTTTTATTAAGGATATGTTGAAAATGGGGGAAACCTACGTATTTTATGGTAAAATGGCGCAAAACGCAGGAAGAAAGGAAATGGTATCCCCCGATTTTTCACCACTGCAGGGAGGGCAGCGCGTGCGTCCTGTTTACAGTGTGACCAGCGGCTTATCCTCGCGCCAGGTGGAGGCGGCGGTGAAAGAGGCGCTCAAGCTTTTGCCGCAGACGGTCAAAGAGCCGATACCGCCGGATATCATGAAAAGTTATGCGCTCTGCCCGCTGCGTTTCGCTATAGAAAATATTCATTTTCCTGCAGACGCGGCTGCACTGCAAACGGCAAGGAAGCGGCTGATCTTTGAAGAATTGCTGGTTTTGAACCTTGGCCTGCGGCAGTTAAAAGGCCGCAGGAAAGAGGAAGCCTGTGCGGTGCTTGCGCAGGATTTTACAAAGGAGTTTTTTGCACGGTTGCCTTTTACACCGACAAATGCGCAAAAAAAAGCGGCGGAAGATTGTATAGGCGACATGATGCGCGGCAAATCCCCCATGAACAGGTTGGTTCAGGGCGACGTGGGTTCGGGCAAGACAGCCGTAGCGGCAGCCTTATGTTATAGCGCGGTAAAAAATGGGTGGCAGGCAGCTTTTATGGCGCCTACCGAAATTTTGTGCGAGCAGCATTACAGTACTTTTTGCTCCATGCTGCAGGGGACAGATATACGCGTGGCGTTGCTCACAGGGTCTATGACGCCCGGAAAGAAAAAAAAGCTGCAGCAGCAACTGGCACAGGGGCAGATAGATCTGGTAATTGGAACCCATGCGCTGCTGTCCGACGGGGTGGAATTCCGGCGGCTGGGGCTTGTTGTCACAGACGAGCAGCACCGGTTTGGTGTGGCGCAGCGCGCACGGCTGCTGTCCAAAGGGGAAAACCCGCATCTGCTGGTTATGAGCGCAACGCCGATTCCGCGTACGCTGGCGCTTATAATATACGGCGATTTGGATATTACGGTAATTGATCAGCTGCCGCCCGGCAGACAAAAGGTGGATACGTTTTTAATCGACAGCAGCAAGCGGGAAAGAATGTACAATTTTTTAAAAAAGCTGATGGACCAGGGAAGACAGTGCTATATTGTTTGCCCGGCCGTAGAGGAGGGCGAATTAAACCTGACCTCTGTACAGGAATATGCAGAGGACCTGATGGCGGGCCCGTTTTGCGATTATGCCGTAGGGCTTTTGCATGGAAAAATGAAAAGCGCACAGAAAGATAGCGTTATGCGCGCCTTTGCCCGAGGGGAAATTGAGCTTCTTGTTGCAACGACCGTGGTTGAGGTGGGGGTAGACGTACCCAATGCGGCCGTTATGGCGGTAGAAAACGCTGAACGCTTTGGCCTTTCGCAGCTGCATCAGCTGCGCGGCAGGGTTGGAAGAGGCAATTATAAGTCGTACTGTATTTTAATATCGGACGCAAAAAATGAAGAAGCCGTTGCACGCCTGCACACAATGTGCCAAACGGACAACGGTTTTGAAATTGCCGACGCAGATTTAAAGCTGCGTGGGCCGGGTGATTTTTTTGGTGCGCGCCAGCACGGCTTGCCGGAGCTGAAGATTGCCGATTTGGCCGACATGCCCAATTTAGCGGCAGCGCAGAGCGCCGCGCAGGAGATTCTTTCAAAAAGCCCCGATTTATCTCACCCGGCATATAAAAGCCTGCGCGCAGAGGTTGTAAGGCTGTTTGGCAAGGTGGGGGAAAACGGACTGAATTAGACGGGTGGGTTTCCCGGATTAGCCGGGAGTGATCACCTTTACGGTGCTTCCTTCTTTTGTAGGAAGCACCTCTATTTTTGCGCCGATCCTGTTTTTAAGCTCCGTCACATGGGAGATCATGCCTATGGTTCTTCCCATGCGCTGGACCTGTTCCAAAGCCTGCATTGCGGTGTCGAGCGTCTCGCGGTCCAGCGTGCCAAATCCTTCGTCGATAAAAATGGAATCCAGGCGGATGCCTCCGCTGTAGCTTTGCACAACATCAGAAAGGCCAAACGCCAGCGACAGGGAAGCAAGGAACAGCTCCCCGCCCGACAATGTATACATACTGCGGCTGCTGCCGCAGAAGGCGTCGAAAATTTCAATATCCAACCCTTTCAGTGCGTTCCCTCCGGTGTGCTCTGTGATGCGGCAGAGGCGATAGCGCCCGTTAGAGAGCGAGGAAAAATATTCGTTTGCCTGTAAAAGAATGTCGTCAAGCATCATGCCCAGAACAAACATTTTTATGGGTGTTTTACATGCGTTGTTCCCGCGCAGCAGTTCAGCCAGGCGGCTTGTCTGCGCATAAGCATTTTCTGCTTCCTGCATGGAAGCTGAGCAGGAGGAAAGCATGGAAAGCGACTCGTTTACGCCGTGCAGTGCCTCCTTCATGCGGCCTGTGTCCGCCTGCGCCTTCTGGCTTGCAAGCTCTGCAAGTTCTGCCTCTTTTTTGTAAAGTGTGGGGTCTGTATCCTGCAGTTCAGGGTTTTGCTGTACCGCTTCAAGAAGGTCCGTTTGCGCTTGTGTAAAAGCATTTTGTGCATTATGCAGGTTGGTGTTTGCAATATCAAGCCGGCGCTGAGCGTTTGTAAGCGCATCCTGCAAAGCGGCAGCTTGTTTGTCTGCGGCTTCTTTTTGCATGCTTGCTTTTTGTATCTGCTGCTGAATGGCAGTGCTGTCGTCTGCATCCTGCGGAAGGTACGAAGCAAGTGTTTCCATGGCCGATTGTGTGCTTTGTATTTCGGTGGTGTTTTGTGCGAGGGCCTTTTGGCTTTGCTCAAGCGTCTTTTGTGCGGCTTCCAGCTCTTGCTTACGCTGCTGCAAAAGCTGCCGCGCCTTTGGAAGCAGCGCTTCTTTTTTTTGTGCCTCTAAAAGCGCCTGCTGTGCCTCTGCCAGATCATCGCACGCAGTTTTATAATAAATATTATAGCCGCTGCACAGCTGCTGCTGTGCCTGATACAGCTGCTGCGTCTGATGCAACCTTGCCTCTTGCGCCAGCAGGCTGGTTTGCCTTTGTTCCAGCAGCTTTTCTGCTTTTTGCACGATGGCTTCAAGGTGCTCCAGATCTTTGGAAAGAGCGGAAAAATCCTTGCCGCTGCCACAGGCGGGGTTTGGATGGTGCAGTGCGCCGCATACGGGGCAGGGTGTATTTTCGCGCAGGGAAAGGGAAAGGGAGGCTGCCAGATCGTTTTTTAAAAGGGCGTCTGTGCGGCTGTACGCCGCTTTGTGCAAATTCAGTTGCGCGCTGCTTTCTTCAAAATCCGCTCGCGCCTTTTTTACCAGGTCCTCGTCCTTTTCTTTTTGCAATGTAAGCTCCTGCAACCGTTGGTAAGCCTGCGAGATCTCTTTAAGCGTCTGCACTTTGGCAAAAAGCGCGGGAATACCATTGACTTCGTTTTGCAGCTGTTCTATATACTGTTCGCCCTTGCGGCAGTTTGCAAGCGCTGTTTCAGAGGCTTTGGCAGAATTTTGTATGGCGCTTTCCAGCGCCTTTTGCTGCTCTTTGAGCGTATTGTATTTTTTGCGGTAGCCTGCAAGCTTTTGCGCGCTTGCAAGCGCTGTGCGCAGTGTGGTTATTTGCGCAAGCAGTCGTTCAGAAGTATTTTGCAGCGGCTTAATCTGCGTAGCATTCTTTTCTGCGTCGTTCAGCGCATTTTTTTCTGTTTTGCAAGCTTCCTTCGCGCTTTTGCAGGCATTTTCACAAAGCGCCGCTTTACTTTGCAGCTTTTGCAGCGCGATGGCCGCGTTCAGGCGGGCGCTGGTAATTTTTGCTTTTTCTAAAAATACGTGTGCTTGCTGCGCGCTTTTGTCGTATAGAGCGGCAAACTGTTTTTGCTTTTCTTTAAGCGCCTGCAGGCTTTGTACGCCTTCGCGCTCTAAAATGCTGCTTTGTGTGATGAAGATAGAATCCATTGTTTTCTTTAGCTCGGCTGCGCTTGTAAGCAGCGCGTCCGTAACGCGTGACCATTTTTCTGTGGAAAACAGCTTTTCAAAAATTTTTGCTTTTTCCTGTGAGCTTGCAAGCAGAAGCTTTCTGAATTCCCCCTGCGGCAGCATCATAACTTTGGAAAATTGTCCGCAGTCAAGCCCCAGTATCTCTTGCGCATACTGTGTAACGCTGCGCTCGGAGCCGGTTTGTAAAAGCGTCCATGCGCCGTTTTCTTTTTTATAGCAGGCGTGCTCTTCTTTTATTTTACGTTCCTTTGTTTTTCTGGCGGCGTATACGCTTTGACTTCGGCAGAAGCGGTAGGAGGTTTTACCCAGCGTAAAGCTGTAATCCACCAGTGTGGAAAGACTGTCTGGGGCGGAAATATTGCGCATTTGGGAAAAGCTTCGCAGCGCGCCGGTCGATTTTCCATAGAGCGCAAAACAGATCGCATCTAAAATAGCAGTTTTTCCGCCGCCTGTGGGGCCTGTAATTAAAAAAAGGCCGCAGTCATTGAGCGGGGAAAAGTCTATTTGGGTCTTTTGTATGTAAGGGCCAAAGGCCTGCATCACGATTGTTTGCGGCGTCATAGGTTTTCCTCCTGTATACGTTTGAGTGTTTCAAAAAAGAGCGCGCGGTCTTCGGGCGTGGCTGTCTGCCCGCATATCTGCTCCATAAACTGCGTAAAGAGGACCGCATCGCCGGAGGGCTGCCTGGCCTGTCCGTGCTGCAGCTCGGCCCGGCGCGATAAAAATTCGCTTTTAAGGCCTAACAGGTTCGGGTAATATTCGCGCAGCCTGTCCATAGGCATATATACAGGCCGGTCGTCGGTAAGGGTGGCAAATAGATAGCTGTCGTCCGGTGCTTGCATACCGGCATGATAAAGTTCCTCAAACGTGCCTTTCATGGTTTTTACGTCGTGCCTTGCACAAACGGGGAGCTGCCTGGTCTGCACGGCAGCGCCTTCAAGGGTAACAAGTGTGAGCGATTTCTTTTGGTGCGCCTCGTCAAACGAATATTTTAACGGGGAACCGCTGTAACGTGCATTGCTTCCCGCTTGCTGCGGCGCGTGCAGATGCCCGAGCGCCACATAATCAAAGCCTGCAAACGTGTCTGCACTGACTTCCCCGCTGCCGCCTACATAAACAGAGCTTTCAGAGTCGGACGTACGGCAGCCCGTGACAAAGCAATGAGAAACCAGGATATGTACGCCGCCGGGTTTAAACGTTTGCCGGATTTTATCCGTTACCGTCTTGTAGGATTGTGCAAAACCGCGGATGTCCTCGCAATGCAGCAGATCGCGCAGCTGTGCAGGCTCAAAATATGGAAGAAGGTAAAAATGGTATGTCTGACCGTTTTTTTCAAGGCGCACGGGGGCAAAAGCGTCTTCCAGCCTGGTTGCAATATAAACGCCCTTGTCGCGCAGCAGTTCTTTGGCAAGCGCAATCCGATCCTGACCGTCGTGGTTTCCGGTGATTATGAGCAGCGGGATGCCAAAATCCCGGCTGATGCGGACGACAAATTCGTCAAAAAGACGGATCGCCTGCGGCGGAGCGATACTTCTGTCAAAAATATCGCCGGCAATCACAATGGCGTCAGGGCGCTCTTTTTCTATAGCGGGGAAAAGGCAGTCGTTTAAAAAGGCGCGCTGTTCCTCCAGCATAGAAGCGCCATACAAAACTTTGCCAAGATGCCAGTCTGCCGTATGCAATAGTTTCATAATAGCTGTTCCTCCAGGGATGTAATTATGCAAACAATACAAATAATAAAAACTTTCAAGATTGTAATTTGAATTTGCCTATGATTTATTGTAAGATATAATGTATATAAGCATTTTAACATACAGAGGGGATTTTTTCTATGAAGAAAAAGTTAACATATAAAGTTTTTTCGGTGTTTATTTTGTGTCTGGCGCTGCTGTGTACGGTATTTCCCGCCGCGTCGGCCGCCAGCTTCGACCCGGGCTTTGAAACAAAATCGGATACGATTTATTTAATCAATTTGGATACAGACACGCCCGTGTACCAGAAAAATGTGGACGAGAAGCGCTACCCTGCTTCCACTACAAAAATTATGACCTATACCGTCGTGGTAGAGCAGGTTGAAGACCTTGAAAACACAAAAGTAAAAATTAAGCAGGATGTTTTAGACGAGCTTGATGGGACGGGCAGTTCGCTTTCCGGTCTGGAAAACCATGTGGATGAAGAATTGTCTGTTTTAGACCTTTTATATTGCATGATGGTCAGCTCCGGCAACGACGCCGCGCTGGTTTTGGCGGATTATGTGGGCAATGGGGATGTTTCTGCATTTGTAGAGCTGATGAACAACAAGGCCAAAGAGCTGGGGTGTGAAAATACACATTTTATGAATCCGCACGGATTGCACGACGACGACCAGTACACAACGGCTAGGGATTTATATAAAATTACGGAATACGCCATTTCCCTGCCGCATTTTATGGAAATTACCAATACGGTGACCTATTATTTGGACCCGGATGAAGAAGAGATATTGACCACATCCAATTATCTGATTGATGAAAACAGGGGCGGCGAATACTATTACGAGTATGCAAAGGGAATTAAAACCGGGACAACGGACGAAGCGGGGTATTGCCTGGTTTCGTGCGCGGTTAAGGACGCAACGGCTTATATGTGTATTGCGCTGCACGCGCCTAACTATGATGAAAATGGGGAGTGGGCGGAAAACGGCGCAATGCTCGATTCAAAGGCGTTGTATGAATGGGCGTTTTCCTCCCTTTCCATGCAGAAGCTTGTTGAAGAGCAGACACCGATATGTGAAACAAACATCAATTATGCTTTTAACCAGGATAAGCTGCTGCTTGTTCCAGAGTACAGCTATTCCACAATTCTTCCGGCAGATGCGGACAAAAGCAGTATAGAAATTATACCTGACGTACCGGAAGAAGTAGACGCGCCGGTAACGGAAGGGCAGGTCATTGGTAAGGCGCAAATTCAATATAACGGGCAGAATCTTGCGACCATCAACCTTGTGGCCAGTGAAACGCTTGACAGAAGCGAACTTGTATACGGCGCGACCATTATTAAAAACGTGATTACGTCGCCGTGGTTTATCGGGGCCGCCATACTGGTTTTGGTACTGTTTATTATTTATCTGGTGCTTGTGTCGGTCATAGGAAAAAATAAAAAGGGAAATGTAAAAAAACACCGTGATTTGTAAATTGCAGATCTGGTCCAATAAAAAGGATAGAATCCCGATTGTTTTAGCTCATGTTTGAAAACAGAAAAGCGGCCCAGTGCGTTTTATGCACCGGGGCCGCTTGTTTATGTAATTTTTTAAAGATTATACCGGCTGCTTTTTTACAAAAAGTATCACAACAGCTATAAGCAAAATGCCGCAGCACAGCAAAACGGAAAGATTGCCCCACAGCAGGCTGCACACGCCGCCGGCAAAAGCGCCCAGACAGAAAAACAGGATTACGGTCAGGTAACGCGCTGCTTTTTTGCCCGCCTCCTTTTGCTTTAGAGCGGCAAAGGAAAAGACATGCTCCCCTAAAGCGCGCAGATTGCCCGTGCACATTGTTGTAGCGTAGGGAAGACCGTTGTTTTTCCGAAAGGAGTTTACCTGTACGGAGCATATAAATGAAACAAAAATATTTACAAGAAAATCCGGTATGCTGTCCGGCAAAAGGGCAACGACCAAAAGCAGGCCCGTTTCCAGGAGCAGCACGATATGCCGCCATTGCACAAAACGGGCGGGTGGAAAGCGGCGGCGGATCCATTCTGTTCCGATAACACCCAGCAAAAAAGCGGCAACGGGGATCAGGCAGATAAACGATTGTACAAGCCGGCCCTGTGCAATATTTACGCCAAACAACACCAGGTTTCCCGTTTGTGCATTTGCAAACACGCCACCCCGGAGTATGTAGGTATAGGCATCCAAAAAACCGCCGACAAATGTAAGGCAAGCGCCGATATACAGCGTTTCGTGGACGGGAATATGTTTCTTTATCAAAGCGCACCTCCTCGGTTTGCAGAAACTGTCGATTATTATACCAGATATATAGAGGGTTATATATAGGCAAAAGAAAAAAGGCGGCATAGACGCCGCCCTTTTACAGCTGCACATTTAGCTGTAGGTGTACAATTGCTTATAAGGATTTTTCGTGTCTGGTTCCAATACGAAAAAGGCATGGTTTAAAATAGCTTTTTTCTTTTCATCAAAGGCGTTGCAGTAGTCGTCAAGATACTCGTCGACCTCCTGCAAATCCTTTTCGGTTGCCTGTCTGGCAACTACCTGACGGGGCAAATTGCCGGGGAGATCTTTTTCGTCACAGCGCAGAAAAATTTTGCCGCCGTGCATACCGGTTCCACAAAAATTGCCTACAATGGCTTTGGAGTCTGTGTGCATACCAAGGACAATAATCACGCCGCCTGCCTGGTATTCACCAAGAAAGCTGCCTGCCGCGCCGCCGATGACAATCACGGGCAGTTTGTCCTTGTACGCCTTCATGTGGATCCCGGTGCGGTAACCGGAGTTACCGCGGATGAAAATTCTGCCGCCGCGCATGCCGTAGCCAGTCGCGTCCCCGCAGGAACCGTAAACATAGATAGAACCGCTGTTCATGGTGTCGCCCGTGGCTTCCTGCGTATTGCCGTATACATGGATGCTGCAGCCGTTGAGATAACATCCCAGCGCGTTGCCGGGCGTTCCGTTAATGGTGATGTTTTTTCCTTTTAAGGCGCTTGCAATATAGCGCTGACCGGTGCAGTTATTGATTGTAATGTCAGCGTCTTCCGATTTTCTTATCAGGTCGTTGAGCAATTGAAAATGCATTAAATCAGCTTGTATTTTCATTCCTTCATACCTCCCAGGGTTTTTGCTCTTTCGCGCTTGGAAAAAGCCATCAGCTGCGGCTTTTCTTTAATCAGTTCGAAATCTATGGTGGAAAGGCGCTTTTTTTCACGTATTAAAGACGTATAAATGCCTGCGCGCTCCACATTGCCGACCATAATATAGCCTTTTAAAAGGTCGTCCTTTGTGATCAGCTTTTTATAGCTGCCGCCCGTTGTGACAACCTGCGGCGTACCGCTATAGCTGCCGGCAGTGATAATATGCAGGCCGAAAAAGCCAATCGCGTTCATGGGGATTGCCTTATCGTACAGTGCGTCTGCGCCGGCCATATTTAGTCCTGCGCATTCTCCCTGCATATAGGCGTTGGGCAAAAGTGCCAGAATTTTGTCTTCGTCTGTTGTGATGTCGTGGCTTTCTGTGCAGTCGCCCGCAGCATAAACATCTGTAAGTGTGGTCTGGCACCGCGCGTCGGTCTGGATGCCGCGGTTTACCTTTGCACCGGCCTGCATGGCAAGCTCTGTATTGGGTCGTACGCCGACTGCAATTACCAGTATGTCAAAATCAATGGTTTTTCCACTTTGCAAAACGGCCTGCTTTTCCGTAAAGTGTTCTACACTGTCGGACAATGTAAATTCAATACCCTGTTTTTCTATATGCGCCTGCACAATGGCTGCGCTGTCCGCATCCAGAATGCTGGGCAATATTCTGTCCGCCAGGTCTACTACATGGATATGTCCCACCTTTGCGGCAATCCCTTCGGCGCATTTAAGGCCTATCAGGCCGGCGCCTATAATCAGCACGCGGCTGTCGGGGGTAATTGCGCGCTCTAAGGCTTTTGCATCGTCCAGCTTCATGAAGGTGAATTTGTTTTTTACGCAATCCAACCCGTCCATGGGAGGGACAAAGGGCCTGGAGCCGGTTGCCAGCAAAAGCTTATCATACTTGATTTTTTCCCCGTCCTCCAACAGGACATGCTTTGTTTTTTGATCAATCTGTACTGCCTTTTTGCCTAAAAGGGCCTGGACCGCGTTGTCTTTATAAAAAGAATCCTTGCGGTACTTCATTTTTTGTTCGTCTGTTTTTCCTAAAAGAAGATAAGAGATCAACGGCCTGGAATAGGTATGGTAGGGTTCGTCGGAAATGACAGTGATCTTTCCCCGTTGATCGACCTGCCGGATCCCTTCTATGCAGCCTACGGCCGCGGCGGAGTTACCAACGATGACATAATGCATATTACCGTTCCTCCCATTCAATTGCTTTATTGGGGCAGCCCTTTACGCAGGCGGGCGTGCCGCCGGCGTTTTTAACACACAGCTCACATTTTTGTACCACGCCGCCGTCTGTAGGGGAAATGCAGCCGTAAGGGCAGCAGAGCACGCAGGTAAGGCAGCCTACGCATTTTTCCTGGTCCACAGAAATGACGCCGTCTTCAATTGAAAGCGCGCCTGTAATACAGCCTTTTACACACAACGGCTCTTCACAGTGCCGGCACGAAACGGCAAAACTGACGGAATTACGCTCTTCAATGCGGATTCTGGGATTGATGGTAATATTTTTCAGTGCTTTGACCATGTCGTCTTTGCCGGAATTTGCAAACGCGCAGTAATATTCGCAAAGATGGCAGCCAAGACACCATTTTTCATTGACGTAAATGCGTTTCATCGAAAACCCCTCCTTTACTCGCCGGCATGCTTGATGCCCAAAATATCAAGCTCTTTTTGGTTTAAGCCGATTCCCCGGAGCATCAGCCGGTTGCCGCGCAGGGCTTCAATTGAGTTGATCCCCATACCGCCCATCATTTCTTTAATCTCATGATCCCAGGCAGTCACAAGATTTATAAGCCGTTCGCAGCCTATGTTGGGATTTAAACGCCGCACGAGCTCCGGCCGCTGTGTGGCAATCCCCCAATTGCATTTGCCTGTCTGGCAGCTTCTGCACTGGTGGCAGCCAAGGGCCAGCAGCGCGCTGGTGGCAATATACACTGCGTCCGCACCCAGCGCGACGGCCTTTACAATGTCTGAACTGTTGCGGATTGTACCGCCGACGACAATGGAGACATTGCCGCGAATACCTTCGTCGCGCAGGCGTTGGTCGACAGAGGCAAGGGCAAGCTCGATAGGAATACCCACGTTGTCGCGGATTCTGGTGGGCGCCGCGCCTGTACCGCCGCGGAAGCCGTCGATGGCAATAATATCTGCACCGCCCCTTGCAATGCCGCTTGCAATGGCGGCAATATTATGTACGGCCGCAATTTTGACGATCACAGGCTTTTTGTAATTTGTGGCCTCTTTTAACGAATACACCAACTGACGCAGGTCTTCAATGGAATAAATATCGTGATGGGGTGCAGGGGAAATGGCGTCTGAGCCTTCCGGGATCATACGCGTTTTGGAAATATCGCCCACAATTTTGTTTCCGGGCAGATGCCCGCCAATGCCGGGTTTTGCCCCCTGCCCGATCTTGATTTCGATCGCTGCTCCCTGCTCTAAATAATCCTTGTAAACGCCAAAGCGGCCAGATGCAACCTGCACAATCGTGTTTTTACCATATTTGTAAAAATCCTTATGCAGTCCGCCTTCGCCCGTGTTATAAAACGTACCCAGCGCCTTGGCGGCCCGGGCCAGGCTTTCGTGCGCATTATAGCTGATAGAACCGTAAGACATGGCGGAAAACATGACGGGAACCTTAAGCTCCAGCTGTGGGGTCAGGTTGTTTTTGATATTTCCCTTTTCATCGCGTTCAATATGCGACGGTTTTTTCCCAAGAAACGTTTTGGTTTCCATCGGTTCGCGCAGCGGGTCGATCGAAGGGTTTGTAACCTGTGAAGCGTTGATTAGCATCTTATCCCAGTAAATGGGGTATTTTTGCGGATTTCCCATAGAAGACAGCAACACGCCGCCTGTGCCTGCCTGCCGGTAGACTTCGCTGATTGCGTCTTTGGTCCAGTTTGCGTTTTCTTTAAACGTATGGTCGCTTTTGACAATTTTTAAAGCTCTTGTGGGACATAGCGCCACGCAGCGGTGACAGACGACGCATTTAGACTCGTCTGCAAACATCATATTCAGTTCTTTGTCGTAATGGTGTACGTTGTTTGCGCACTGGCGTTCACAAACGCGGCAGGTAATGCACCTTGTGTGATCGCGGATGACTTCATATTCCGGATAAAGAAAATCAATAGGCATTACTTTGTACCTCCGTTCAACGTGACGACAACGGGCTCTCCGCCCTTTGGCGCCCAAATTTTGTCAAGCTGCGGCTGTATAACGCGAATCGCCGCTTCTTCGCTTGCAATATAAACCATGTCGTTTTTTTCGCCAATTACCATAGAACGCAGCTTCAGTCTGTCGTTTAAAGCCATCAGCCCGCCTTCAAAGCCGACCAGTATGGAAAACGGTCCGGTTATCAAAAAGCTTGCAAAAGCGTTGCGCAGATAGGTCATGCGCTCGCGCTGTGCTTTGGGCATGGATTCGATTGTGCTCCAGAAGGGCGCGGCCATAACCCAGGCTGCCTCTTCGTGGGTCAATCCCTGCTTTCTTACAAGGTAGTCTATAATATAGGTAATAGCTTCTGTATCGGTCAAAAGGGTACAATTGTAACCCATCATTTCTATATAGCGGCGGTTGGCGTCATAAGAAGAAATTTCCCCATTGTGAACAACCGAGCAGTCTAACATGGCAAACGGGTGCGCACCGCCCCACCAGCCGGGGGTGTTGGTCGGGTAGCGTCCGTGCGCCGTCCAGCAGTAGCCTTCATATTCTTCCAGGCGGTAAAATATGCCCACGTCTTCAGGATAACCTACCGCTTTAAAAGCCCCCATATTTTTGCCGCTTGAAAAAACGTAAGCACCGTTGATCTTGACGTTAATATGCATTACGCTTTTAAAGACAAATTCGTCCTCCGTTACCTGCAAGGCAGCTACCCTATACGGAAGAGGTTTTAAAAAGTACCGCCAGATCAAGGGCTCGTCTGTAATAGCCTTGATCTGCCTGGTGGGCATTTTGGACATACTGACAATTTCAAAATTTTCGCTGATATACTTGTAACAGTCTTCCCTGGTGCCGTCGTTGTCGTAAAAGACATGGAACGCATAAAAGTCCTTGAATTCAGGATAGATGCCATATGCGGCAAAGCCGCCGCCAAGCCCGTTGCTGCGGTCATGCATGACCGATATGGATTTGATGATGTCCTCGCCGTTAAATTTGTTTCCATCCTTTGAAAACATGCCGGAGATCGCACAGCCTGAAGGAATCCTTACCTGTCCCTCTTTCATAACCTAATCCTCCTCTGATTTGCACTTTGAAAAATTTTGCATACTATAGAATATGTAAGCAAGCAAAGTGCATAAAAGCATAAGAAAAAACCAAAATCTGCGCGCTTTGTATGGCCTATATTAAAAAAGCGCGGATAGTGCATGCGGTTTACCGAAGAAATTATACATGAAGGGTAAGAAACCTGTCAAGGAAAATGCGCAAAAAAATTTAAAAAAATGCAATTTTTCAATATGGATATTTTATAAACTTGTAATTTTACACGATTTTAGCAAGTTTAACCTTTTTAAAATGCAATTTTTTTATAAAATCCTGCAAATTTCCAAAAAACGTTGACAAATGGAAAAGAAGGGTATATACTCAATGCAGAACACAGCAAAGGCGCTGTAGGGGTTGGTCCTCTACGGCGTTTTTTGTGTTTTTAGAAATTATTTAGGGATAGGAGTTTTTGACATGGTAAATGTACCGGAACTTTTTGGAAGCCTGGTTTTTGACGATGTCACAATGAAGGAAAGGCTTCCCAAGCAGACCTATAAGGCGCTGAAGAAGACGATTCAAAACGGCGAGCCTCTGGACATCAATGTTGCAAACATTGTTGCCAACGCCATGAAAGACTGGGCGGTTGAGCAGGGAGCTACCCATTATACGCATTGGTTCCAGCCTATGACCGGGATCACTGCCGAAAAACACGACAGCTTTATCAGCCCCACCGACGACGGAAGGATTATCATGGAATTTTCCGGGAAAGAGCTTATTAAGGGCGAACCGGATGCCTCAAGCTTTCCATCCGGTGGATTGCGCGCTACCTTTGAGGCCAGAGGCTATACTGCGTGGGACCCAACCTCATATGCCTTTATTAAGGATAGCACGCTTTGCATTCCTACAGCGTTTTGCTCTTATACGGGTGAATCACTCGACAAGAAGACGCCGCTGTTGCGCTCTATGGAACGCATCAGCACAGAAGCACTGCGGATTTTACGCCTGTTTGGCGATACGGAAACCACCAGGGTGCAGACTACTGTTGGGCCGGAGCAGGAATATTTTCTGATTGATAAGGAGCTGTACGACCAGCGTAAGGACTTGATCTACACAGGCAGAACGCTGTTTGGCGCGAAGGCACCCAAAGGCCAGGAGCTTGAGGACCACTATTTTGGAACCATCAAGCCCAGAGTTTCGGAATATATGAAGGATCTGGACCAGGAGCTTTGGAAGCTGGGCGTTTTTGCCAAGACCAAGCATAACGAGGTTGCGCCCGCACAGCATGAGTTGGCGCCGATTTTTACCAGCAGCAACCTGGCAACCGACCACAACCAGCTTACAATGGAAATGATGAAAAAGGTCGCAAGAAAGCACGGCATGGTCTGCCTGCTGCATGAAAAGCCCTTTGCAGGTGTTAACGGAAGCGGTAAGCACAATAACTGGTCTATTTCGACCAATACAGGGAAAAACCTGTTAAGTCCCGGAAAAAATCCCAGGGAAAACACACAGTTTTTGCTGTTCTTGGCAGCTGTGATCAAGGGTGTGGACGAATACCAGGACCTGCTGCGCATTTCTGTAGCAAGCGCCGGCAACGACCACCGGCTGGGCGCGAACGAAGCACCGCCTGCGATTATTTCGATGTTTTTGGGCGATGAGCTGACCGCTATTCTTGATTCGATCGAAAACGACTCAGATTATACCAACAAAAGCAACGCGAACATGGAAATGGGTACGGTGGTACTTCCCAATATTAAAAAGGATACAACAGACCGCAATCGCACCTCTCCGTTTGCGTTTACCGGAAATAAGTTTGAATTCCGCATGCTGGGCTCTGCTGTGAACATTGCATGTCCAAACCTTATGCTGAATACAATTGTTGCAGAGGAGCTTTCTGAATTTGCAGATGAGCTTGAAAAAGCAAAAGACTTTAACAAGGCGGTTATGAAGCTGATTAAAAAGACGGTCAAGGCGCATAAACGGATTATTTTTAACGGCAACAATTATTCTGACGAATGGGTAGAAGAGGCAAAGAAGCGTGGCTTGCTGAACCTGCGTACGATGCCTGAGGCCATGCCGTATTACATCAGCGACAAGAACGTCAAGCTGTTTACCAAAAACAAGATTTTTACAGAGACGGAAATCCATTCACGGTATGAAATCCAGCTGGAAAACTATTCTAAGATTTTGAACATAGAAGCGCTGACGATGCTGGATATGGCAAAGAAAGACATTTTGCCTGCAGTTACTTCTTATGTGCGCGACCTTACAGATACGGCGCTTTCCAAAAAAGCGTTATCGCCTGATCTGCCATGCGATTTTGAAGAGGCTTTGATTGCAAAGCTGTCGGGACTGACCTCCTGCTTTGCAAAGAAGATTGCGGCTTTGGAGCAGGTGCTTTTGAAGACAAAAGACATAGAGGGCGTACAGGAAATTGCCAATTTCTATGGGGAAGAGGTATTTCCGGCTATGCAGGAGCTGCGTGCGGTCGGCGACGAAATGGAGATCAACACCGGGTCGGAATACTGGCCCTATCCCTCCTATGGAGAGCTTCTGTTTGGCGTAAACGACTAAAACAGAGCGGGAGGAAAGCCTGCTTTTGCACAATGCACAACGGGCACTTCCACCAGCTTGTAAAGGGACGGTAAACGTGGCCTATGCACTTTACGGGATGTGGCATAAAACTTTGTCCTATCTTTTTTCATTTATATAAAGGAACGCCTCCGCGGCCTAAACAGCCGCGGAGGCGTTCTCTTTTATATATACCTGCGCGCTTGGGTTGCAACTAATAATCAATTTTATCAAGGATATCGGTCAGATAGGCAAGCACTACGCCGTAATTGGACATAGGCACGCCTTGCTCTTTTGCCTGCTGCACGCGCGACATGACATATTTGCGGTTGAACATACAGGCGCCACACTGGATCACAAGTGCATAGCCGTGCAGATCTTCGGGAAAATCGGCGCCGTTTACATGATCGATCTGCAAATTCTTGCCAAAGCGGGCCCGAAGCAGGCGCGGCAGCTTTTCACGGCCGATGTCCTCCTTGAGCGGAACATGTGTGCAGGCTTCTGCAATCAGGATTTTGGAGCGCTCGGTCAGCGTTTCAAACGCTTTTGTGCTTTTTACAAAATAGTCAATGTCACCTTTGTATTGTGCAAACAGGGTGGAAAAAGAGGTGAGCATGCTCTCCTTTGGCTTTTGCTCATATACCGTCTTGAACACCTGTGAATCTGTAATAATCAGCTTTGGCGGTTTTATAAGGCTCTGAAGTGCCTGTGGCAGTTTGTCTGTGGTTACGCTCATCACCAGACATTTTTTGTCCAAAAGCTCACGCAGCGTTTGTACCTGCGGCAAAATTAACCTGCCGCGCGGCGCCTGAATATCCTGCGGCATACACAGCAGAACTGTATCGCCGTCCTGCACTAAGCCGTTTGTAATGCTCCGTTGTCCAAAGTCGTCCGGCAAGGCGTTTATCAGAGCCTGCCGTACCAGCTCTATCCCTTGTCCCGTTTTTGCGCTTACAAGCAGCGGTTTTGTACCGCAAAGGTGTTCTATGGCATCCAGTATCATCTGGTTATCCGAAAGGATGTCCAGCTTGTTTAAAACGGTAATTACAGGGGTGTTTTGCTGTTTAAGCATTTGCAGCCACCGGCGCTCGGTTTGATCCGGCATGGCGGCAAAAAGCATAATGGCAACGTCTGTTTTCGCCATGGCCTTTTTGGTCTGTTCAATGCGCATATTTCCAAGGCTGCCCGTATCGTCAAAGCCGGCGGTGTCAATCAGTACGCAGGGGCCTATGCCGTGGATTTCCATCGACTTGTATACCGGGTCGGTGGTTGTACCGGCAACGTCCGATACAAGCGATACCTTCTGGCCGGTCAGGGCGTTTATAAGCGAAGATTTTCCCGTGTTGCGTTTGCCAAACAGGCCGATATGCAGGCGGTTTGCCCTGGGGGTTTCGTTAAGCGTCATGGTTATGCATCTCCTTTGTTTTGCCGTTTTATCCTTTTTATGCAGTACGGCAATTGTTATTAAAAACGGAAATCACGCTTTCCATCGTGTAGCTGGTGCAGATATTCCTTTGCAATTTGACGCACCTTAGCATTGGGGATTTTTTCGACCTCCTGTCGAATAACCTGCTCACCCTTTTGCCTGGTTTGCTCGCTTGCGTAATCCTCCAAATATTCCTTTAGGGTCATTAAGGCGTTGGGCTGGCAGCAGTTTGCAATTTGCCCGGACTTGACAAGGCGCATAAAGCGGTCGCCCGTTCTGCCTTCGCGGTAGCAGGCGGTGCAGAAGCTGGGGATGTACCCCAGCGTCAAAAGCCAGTTTACAACCTGGTCGAGCGTGCGTCTGTCGCTGATGTCAAACTGGGCGGAGTTTTCCTCCTCGGGCTCCGGCTCACAATAGCCGCCCACGCTTGTACGCGAGGCGCCGCTGATCTGAGAAATACCCAGGTCCAGTACGCGTTCCCGACTTTTCTGGGATTCTCTGGTAGAAATAATCATGCCCGTATAGGGAACGGCAATGCGGATAACGGCGACGATTTTTGCAAAAATATCGTCCGCAATGGCATTTTTAAAGTTTTCTGGATCAATATCATCCGCCGGGCAGATACGCGGCACGCTGATCGTGTGCGGTCCTACGCCGAACACGGCCTCCAGATGCTCTGCGTGCATTAAAAGCCCTACAAAATCATAACGGTACATATTCAGCCCAAACAGCACACCGCAGCCTACATCGTCAATGCCGCCGCGCATGGCGCGGTCCATGGCCTCTGTGTGGTAGGCATAATTGTGTTTGGGGCCCGTAGGGTGCAGCGTTTCATAATTTTCCTTGTGGTAGGTTTCCTGGAACAAAATATATGTACCGATTCCCGCGTTTTTCAGTTTTCTGTAATTTTCCACCGTAGTGGCGGCAATGTTTACATTTACACGACGGATCGCACCGTTTTTATGCTTGATCGAATAAATGGTGTCTATGCTTTCCAGCACATATTCCAGCGGGTTATTAACAGGATCTTCCCCGGTTTCGAGTGCCAGGCGCTTATGCCCCATGTCCTGCAATGCGATCACCTCGCGGCGAATCTCGTCTTGTGTAAGCTTTTTACGGCAGATATGCTTGTTCTGGTGATGATAGGGACAATATACACAGCCGTTTACACAATAATTGGACAGATACAGCGGCGCGAACATGACAATGCGCTTGCCGTAAAGGCGCTCCTTGATTTTTTTGGCAAGCTTTAAGATTTTTTCATTCTGTTCAGGCAGGTCGCATTCCAGCAAAACGGCGGCCTCCCTGTGTGTGAGACCCTTGCAGTCTTCTGCACGCTGGATCAGGCTTTCAATCAGTTGTACATTCTGTTTGTTTTTTTCTGCGTAGTCAAGCGTGTCCAGAATTTCCTGATGGTCTATAAATTCTTCTGCTTTGTCTGATTTTGGATTATACATAATGCGGATGTTCCTTTCTGTCAAAAGTTATTCTATATGTATATATAAATAATTTTATACTATTTGTATAACACATACGGTTTATGCCGGTTCAAAATCACCGCGATCCACTACGACGGCGTACCCGATCCCGGCAAGCTGTTTTTTCAGCAGAGCAAGGCCTTCGGCGGCTTCCTCGTCCGTGCTGATTTTATTGTTATACAGCTCATACTGCGCGCGGCGGCATATTGGGGATAAGTTTGGCATCACAACGTTTGCACCTGCCAAAATCCCTTTGCATCTGCCGCTTTTTTCCGCCGTGCCAAGCGCTGTGGTTGCCGGAAGCAGTACGTTTGGCAGCATCAAACGCAAAAGAGCGATCAAGAACAGGCAAAGCTGTACGCTGCCCTGCGGTTCGTTTGCAAAAGGCGTTTGACTGTGTGGAATAAACGGTCCAATCCCTACCATTTCGGGCGACAGTTCCCGAATAAACAGTAAATCCTCTACAAGCGCTGCGTCCGTCTGGTACGGGGAACCGACCATAAAGCCGGTTCCTGTTTGGTAACCGATTTCTTTTAAATCAAAAAGACAGGCCATACGGTTTGTAAGCGACAAATTTTTTGGATGGAGCCTGCTATAATGCAGGGGGTCGGCAGTTTCATGCCGCAGCAGGTAGCGGTCTGCGCCGCTTTCATATAGCCTTTGATAGCTTTCCCTGCTGCGTTCACCTAATGAGAGCGTTACGGCACAGTCGGGATACATTGCTTTGATTGCACTTACAATCCCACAAAGGACATCGTCGGTATAATACGGATCCTCACCGCCCTGCAAGACAAATGTGCGAAAGCCAAGCGCATACCCCTGCATGCAGCAGGACAAAATTTCTTCGTTTGATAGCCTGTAACGCTGCACATGGCGGTTACCTGCACGGATGCCGCAGTAATAGCAGTTGTTTTGGCAATGGTTAGATATCTCTATCAATCCGCGTATATAAATTTTATTGCCAAACTGTGTTTTTGATACGGCGCGCGCGCGTGAAAATAGAAAGTCGCACAGCTGTGCATCCCGGTAATGCGTAAGCAGTAAACGAAATTCTTCCGCTGTCAGTATATGTTGTTTATAAAGCTTGTCAACCAGTGTTTGCATTTGCATACCGCCTTATTTTTTGGAATATACCGTTTTGGTAGTAACGCCGGGCAGCATGCCCAGCTTGCCGGACAGCGCGCTGATAACATCGCCGGGTGCGTCCACCACGACGCTTATCACGTTTACATTTTTCTGCCGATAGGGAATACCCATTCTGCCTACGATATAATCCCCAAAATCAGATAGCAGCCGGTTCATCTGTTCTGTGGACTGTTTGTCTTCGACCAGTATGCCAATCAGGGCAATCCTTGTGTCCATAGAACGGCCTCCTTTCTCAAAAAAAATTCCCGCGCCCCAAAAGGCACGGGATAAAACGTCTGTAAAACGCATTGCACACAGGAAAAGCGGGCGCAAAGGCCCCTGCCTTTTGCCGGAAAGACGGGCATATCCATGCAAAGCCGTTTTATAAATTGCGTGCCTTTTTACTTGGGGCGAACCCTTGTAATCAGTACATGTTTTTTATTATTATATGCTTTTTTTCTGCGTTTTTCAATAGATGTGGCTGCCGCACATGTAAAAGTATTGTCCTGTAAAACAAAAAAAATTAGAGAATCTAACGGTTGTACAGAAAAATGCAAGCAGGCGCATAAAGAAAAATAATTTTTCATATGATAAACAACAGAAAGATGATGGAAAGGGGATGCCGTTTATGCGCAAAAAATGGATATGGGTGCTGCCGGTGCTTTTTGTGCTGCTTTCCCTGTGCGCTTGTACAAGGACTGTGGTGGAAAGCGCGCAGGATGAGCTTAAGGCAAATACCTGGAGCGGAAAGGGCGAATATATGTCGACCGTGGCCTTAAGCTTTGACGGAGATAAAGCATCCCTTGCAGTAAAGGCCGGCGGCGGGGCCGAAACAAAAATAGCGGGAAATTGTATTGTCAGCAGCGACAATATTACATTGACAGACGAAAAGCTCAATGAAAGCTTTACCTTCGGGTACAGCCTGCTGGGAGACCAAATTGAGCTGACGCTCAATCAAAAGACCATTACGCTGCAAAAGGTCAAATAGCTTATTTTTCGTTGACAATGCTCCAGTCGCGCATTTCATCCACGCCATAATCAGACGGCTTTGCAACACGCGTGTCTATATCCAGCACAAAGTGTTCTGCGCCGGAAAGCGTGATGTTCCTTGGACCTACCAGCATGCGCTCCTCCATAAGCGCTTCGGTTACAATGGGCTTGCTGCGCTGGTCGAGCGGCTGCTTGGGCCGTTTATGGAAAGCATTTTGTTCCGCATGGTTCTTTTCGGGCGCGCTGTGCTTTTCTTGTTTCATGTTATTGCCTCCAATCCTTTTTACAATAGGTTTATGTTTATTTTACGCAGAGTAAAGGCCGGCATGCAAGGAAAAGACAGGAAAAACAAAACGGACTTTGGGGTTGTATTGCCGGATGATATTTCCTGCCTGAAAAACATATATTTTAAGATGAAAAGTAAAAGCACATTAAAAGCAAAACTGCTTTTAATGTGCTTTTTGTGTGGTGGACGCTAACGGACTTGAACCGCTGACCCTTCGCACGTCAAGCGAATGCTCTACCAGCTGAGCTAAGCGTCCGGAAAGGTTGCTGTTTTATTATATCCAAAGGTTCAAAAAAAAGCAAGCCCTTTTTTCAAAAGAATCGTTTATAAATAATAAAAATAAAGCGTTTTAGTTGCCCGAACAGCCCTTATGTGCTATAATCTTAAGTTAGTATTATGCAGGCGCGTTTTTTAAAGGAGGCTGCGGGGATTGGTCGTTTTAGGGATAGATCCTGGTTATGCAATTGTCGGCTGGGGTGCGGTGGATTTTAGCAACAACAGACATACGCCGCTTGCTTTCGGTGCGATTACCACACAGGCGCAGCAACCGTTTGGGGTCCGGCTGCAAAGCATTTATGACCGGCTGATGCAGGTGATGGATGACTGCCATCCTGATTTTATGGCAATTGAGAAGCTTTATTTTCAAAACAATCAAAAGACGGCGATCAATGTAGCGCAGGCAAGGGGCGTAATTTTATTGGCGGCGCAAAAAAACGGTGTAGAGGTCTTTGAGTACACGCCGCTGCAGGTAAAGACGGCGGTGACCGGCTATGGACAGGCAAAAAAAGCGCAGGTAATGGAAATGACGCGGCGCCTGCTGCATTTGCAGCAGGTACCAAAGCCGGACGACACCGCAGACGCGCTTGCGATTGCCATTTGCCATACGCAGGCGTCGGGAACACGCCTGCGCGAGATGCTGTATAAAAGGGGACTGAATCAATAATGTTTTACAGCTTGCGGGGCATTTTGTCCCATGCGGAAGCGGGTTTTATCGTAATAGAGTGCGCAGGTGTGGGCTACAAATGCCTGACCACGCTGAATACGCAGAGAAATCTTCCAAAGCTTCATCAGGAGGCGCTTGTCTACACGCATTTAAACGTGCGGGAAGACGCTGTTGAGCTGTTTGGCTTTGCAACGCTGCAGGAGCTTAATTGTTTTAAGCTTTTGACGGCGGTAAGCGGCGTGGGCCCCAAAGCGGGCCTTGCGATTTTGTCGGAGCTTTCTCCGGAGCAGGTAGCCGTGTGCATTGCTGCAAATGACAGCAAAACGATCACCAGAGCGCAGGGTGTCGGTCCCAAGCTTGCACAGCGGATTGTTTTAGAGCTGAAGGATAAAATAAATGGATTTACATCGGATTCTGCATCCATCCAGCCTGAAGCGGCACAGGTCTTTGCCCAGGGTAACGTGCAAAAGGCTGTGGAGGCACTTTCGGTGCTTGGATATGGCAGCGCAGATGTAATGCCTGTGCTTTCCGGACTGGATCGCACACTGAGCGTAGAGCAGATGATCGCGGCCGTTTTAAAAGAGATGGGAAGACGCTGAAAGGATAAAAATACATGGATAATACATTTGATTTTGAAAACAGAATTGTAAGCGCCGCTGAAATTCCGGCTGACGCCGTGTCAGAAGATAACCCGCTGCGTCCGCGTACGCTTGAGGAATATATTGGGCAGGAAAAGGTCAAGGAAAATCTTTCTGTGTTTATAGAGGCAGCCAAACAGCGGAAAGAAACACTTGACCATGTTTTGCTTTACGGCCCGCCGGGGCTTGGTAAAACAACACTTGCCGGCATTATAGCAAATGAGCTGCAGGTTAATTTGCGCATTACCTCTGGCCCGGCGATCGAAAAGCCCGGCGATCTGGCGGCACTGCTTACCAATTTAAACCCGGGAGATGTTTTATTTATTGATGAAATTCACCGCCTTTCAAGAGCTGTGGAGGAAATTTTATATCCTTCCATGGAGGATTATGCAATTGATATTATTACCGGAAAAGGGCAAATGGCAGCTTCCTATCATCTGCCGCTGCCGCATTTTACACTGGTGGGCGCAACCACAAGAGCCGGTCAGTTGACAGCGCCGCTGCGCGACCGCTTTGGCGTTGTGCTCAGGCTGGAGCCGTATACCCCGCAGGAGCTTGCAAGAATCGTAAAGCGCAGTGCGTCTATCCTAGAAATACCCATTGACGACGGCGGCGCGCTGGAAATTGCCTCCCGCTCCAGGGGAACGCCCAGAATTGCAAACCGCCTGTTAAAGCGTGTGCGCGATTTTGCACAGGTTATGAGCAATGGCGTAATTACGGCAGATACGGCTGGAGTGGCGCTGGATAAACTGGAGGTAGACCGCCTGGGGCTGGATTCTAACGACAGGCGTATGCTTACGGCTATGATCAAGTATTATAAGGGCGGCCCTGTTGGGCTGGAAACGCTGGCGGCGGCTATTGGGGAAGAGGCCGTCACCATTGAAGACGTATATGAGCCGTATCTGATGCAGATCGGTTTTTTAAACAGAACACCCAGAGGGCGGTGCGTTACGCTGGAAGCCTGCAAGCATTTGGGGCTGGAAATGCCAAACATGCCTTCTTCCGGACAGCCTACCCTGTTTACGGACGAATCATCTGGGCTTGTGTGACAGAAATCATTTTTGGAGGTATTGTGTTTATGGGAAGACTTTTTGGAACAGACGGCGCAAGAGGTGTTGCCAATACGGAGCTGACCTGTGAGATGGCCATGAATATTGGCAGGGCGGCCGCCATGGTGCTAATCAACGAGGAAGTAGAGCATCCTACCGTTTTGATTGGAAAGGATACACGCTTAAGTTCCGACATGATAGAGGGCGCGTTGATCGCAGGCCTTTGTTCTGTGGGCGCAAACGTGCTGTGTCTGGGGGTTGTCCCCACGCCGGCAGTGGCTTATTTAATCGGTAGGTATAAGGCGGACGCGGGGATTATGATTTCTGCTTCGCACAATCCGTTCGAGTTTAACGGGATCAAAATTTTCAGCATGGATGGCTATAAACTGCCGGACGGGCTGGAAGAAGAAATTGAATCGATTGTATTGGATCATAAAATACCTTACCCAAATCTGCAGGGCGCTATGCTTGGGCATGTGCGCCATGCGGAAAACGCGGTGCAGGATTATGTCGACCATGTAATCGAGTCTGTACCGAATGATTTGCAGGGAATGCATATTGCAATCGATTGCTCAAACGGTTCTGCTTCACGTACGGCAAAGAAGCTTTTTGAAGGACTGGGAGCCGACTGTCACTTTTTATTTGATAAGCCCGACGGCGTCAATATCAATGAGGATTGCGGTTCTACGCATATGGAAAATTTGATGAAATATGTCCGGGAGCACCATCTGGACGCGGGGATCGCATTTGACGGAGATGCCGACCGCTGCCTGGCGGTAGATGAAAACGGGAATCTGGTAGACGGCGACTATGTGATCGCAATTTGTGCGGCAGATATGAAATCCAGAGGCTTGCTCAAAAAGGACACGGTGGTCGGTACGGTAATGACCAACATGGGGTTTAACCGTTTTTGTGAAAATGTAGGGATGCATTTTGTGTCCACACAGGTAGGCGACCGTTATGTGCTGGAAACCATGGTGCGCGAAGGGTATAATATCGGAGGGGAGCAATCCGGGCATGTGATTTTCCTGGACCATTCTACAACAGGGGACGGACAGCTTACGGCGGCACAGCTTTTAAGCCTGCTTTGCCGCAGAAAGGCAAAGCTTTCAAGCATTGCAACATTGATGGAGCGGTATCCGCAGGTGATGCTCAACGTCAAGGTCAGCGCAGAGGGTAAGCGCCGTTTTTATACAGACAAAGAAATACGCGAGGAGATTGACCGCGTCAAGGAATGCCTTGGCAACAGGGGAAGGATTTTGGTGCGCCTTTCGGGGACGGAACCGCTTGTCCGCGTTATGGTTGAAGGGGAAGATTCCGGCGAAATTACGCGTTTTGCAACCCAGACAGCCGAGCTGATTCGGGAAAGACTTTCCTGAGGTACCTAAAACGAAAACAGATAGCGGAGGAATGATATGCGCATTGCCAACTGGAAAGACTATGAACTGATAGACGCCACCTGCGGCGAGCGGCTGGAGCGATGGGGAGATATTGTTCTTATAAGGCCCGACCCGCAGATTATATGGGAAACAAAGCGTGAAAGCCCACTTTGGGAACGTGCCCACGCAAGGTATATACGGTCTTCCAGCGGCGGCGGCCACTGGCAGATTTATAAAGCGCATCCAAACGTATGGCAGCTGCGCTATAAGGCGTTGTCCTTTCAGGTCAAGCCTATGGGGTTTAAGCATACCGGCATTTTCCCGGAGCAGGCGGTCAACTGGGATTTTGTTTCAGATAAAATCCGGCAAAGCAAAAGGCAGATGAACGTTTTAAACCTGTTTGCCTACACGGGCGGCGCAACGCTTGCCTGCCTGCATGCGGGCGCAAAAGTTTGCCATGTGGACGCATCAAAGGGCATGGTACAGTGGGCAAAGGAAAACGCTGCGCTGTCTCGTCTGCAGGACCGGCCGGTCAGATGGCTTGTAGACGACTGTATAAAATTTGTACAAAAGGAAAAGCGCAGGGGCAAGCAATACGACGGCATCATTATGGATCCGCCGTCTTACGGCAGAGGGCCCGGCGGGGAAGTCTGGAAGCTGGAGGAACAATTGTATGACCTGTGCGGCCTGTGTTCCTCTGTGTTATCCCCCAATGCAAGGTTTTTTATTTTAAATTCGTATACAACGGGGCTTTCGCCCGCCGTTATGCAATATCTTTTGGGGGTAACGCTCCAAAAACGCTTTGGCGGCAGTGTCAGCTCCGATGAAATAGGACTGCCAGTGACGCAAACAGGGCTTGTTTTGCCCTGCGGATCAACCGCCATTTGGCAGGCATAAGCGGGAAAAGGAAAAGCAATGGATGATTTTATTCAGGTACAGCACCTTTCATTTCAGTATATTTCAGAGGATGGGGAGGCAGCGCCGGTAGACGTATTAAAGGATATTTCTCTGAACGTCCGCCGGGGTGAATTTGTCGCGCTTTTGGGACATAACGGTTCGGGCAAATCCACTATGGCAAAGCAGTTCAACGCTATGCTGTTGCCTACAGAGGGTAAGGTGCTGGTAGACGGGATGGACACAGCGGACGACACGTGCAAGTATGAAATACGCCGTAAGGTCGGGCTTGTGCTGCAAAACCCGGATAACCAGCTTGTAGCGAGCATTGTGGAAGAGGATGTGGCCTTTGGACCGGAAAATCTGGGCGTGCCGCCCAAAGAGATCCGCCAGAGAGTAGACGACGCGCTGAAAACAGTTGGTATGTACGAATACCGCACGCATGCGCCGCACAAGCTTTCCGGCGGGCAGAAGCAGCGTGTGGCGATAGCGGGTATTTTGGCGATGCAGCCGCATTGCCTGGTGCTGGATGAGCCGACCGCCATGCTCGACCCTATGGGACGCAGGGAAGTCTTACAGACGGTACAGAAGCTCAACCGTGAAAAAGGAATCACCGTTATTTTAATTACACATTATATGGACGAAGCGGTGTTGGCGGACAGGGTGCTTGTTATGGACAGTGGAAAAATTCTGACCCAGGGCGCGCCGCGCGAGGTGTTTTCCCAGGTGGAGCTGCTAAAACGGCATAAGCTTGACGTGCCGCAGGCGACAGAGCTGATTTATAGGCTGCGCGCAAGCGGCTATCCGATAGAGGATATGGCGCTTGATACGCAAGAGTGTATAAAAATACTTTTAAAGGTTTTGGCAACATAAAGGCAAAAGCCCTGTTTTAGAGAGGACCAGACGCTATGTACGTATTAGAAACGGAAAATCTTTCGTATACCTACGGTTTAAATACGCCGTTTGAGAAAGCGGCCGTAAAGGATGTATCTATCAAGGTGCAAAAAGGAGAGCTGATTGGGATTATTGGGCATACAGGCTCCGGTAAATCGACGCTGATCCAAATGTTTAACGGCCTGATACGTCCAGAAAGCGGCAGAGTGCTTTTAAACGGAAGGGACATATGGGAAGATCCCAAAAAAATCCGTTCCGTGCGCTTTCAGGCAGGGTTGGTATTCCAGTATCCGGAATATCAGCTGTTTGAAGAAACGGTCGAAAAGGACATTGCGTTTGGACCGCGCAATATGGGGCTTTCAGACGAAGAGATCCAGGAAAAGGTTACAAAAGCGGCCCGTTTTACCGGGCTGAGGCCGGAACTGTTGGGGAAATCTCCGTTTGAGCTTTCCGGCGGGGAAAAACGCAGGGCAGCCATCGCAGGGGTGATCGCCATGGACCCGGATGTTTTGATTTTGGATGAGCCGACGGCAGGGCTGGACCCCAGCGGCAGGGATGTGATCTTGGCGCAGATTACAGAATATCATAAGCAGCGCGGCAATACGGTGTTTTTGGTGTCCCACAGTATGGAGGATATTGCAAAAACAGCAGACCGTGTCCTTGTGATGCACCAGGGAAAGGCCGTTATGTTTGATAAGACGGAAGCTGTTTTTTCACAGGGGGAAAAGCTGGAAAAAATGGGCTTGCAGGTACCGCAGGTCACAAAGATCATGTCGGCGCTGCGACGGAAAGGCTATGCCGTTTCTGACGCGGTTCTTACGGTGGAACAGGCAATTGGTGAAATACTGGCCCTGCAAAAACACCGCGCTCTGTGAACGTTTATGTTAAGGGGAAGGAAGTGGTAACTTGGTAAGGGATATTACATTAGGACAATATCTGCCGGGGCGATCTGCCATACACCGGTTGGATCCACGCATGAAAATCCTTTTGCTGCTTGCGTTTATCGTTTTTATATTTATCACAAACAATTATTATGCACTTGCCGTTACCACGCTGTCTGTGCTCAGCATGATGCTGCTGACGCGGATACCCATTAAAATGTATTTAAAAAGCATGAAAATGATTTTATTTATCGTGCTTTTTACAGCGGTGCTCAATCTGTTTTACGGCAGAGGGGAGCCGCTTGTTCAATTTGGCTTTTTAAAGGTCACGCAGGCCGGCATCAATAATGCGGTATTTGTTGCAGTCAGGATTGCTTCCTTAATTATTGTAAGCTCGATGCTTACGTTTACAACCTCCCCGACAGATCTGACAGACGCGCTGGAGCGTTTGATGAAGCCGCTGAAGGTTTTTCATGTGAAGGTGCATGAAATAGCGATGATGATGACGATCGCCCTGCGGTTTGTTCCAACGCTGCTGGAAGAAACGGACAAGATCATGAGTGCACAAAAGGCAAGGGGAGCCGATATGGAAAGCGGCAATTTGATCCAGCGGATCAAAGCGCTGGTTCCGGTGCTGGTTCCGCTGTTTGTATCTGCTTTCCGGCGCGCCTACGAGCTGGCGACAGCCATGGAATGTCGCTGCTACAGAGGCGGCGACGGAAGGACCAGGATGAAAAGCTTGCATTTTTCAAAAACGGACGTATGCGCAGTGTGTGTATGCGCGCTTATTTTTACAGGAGTGATACTATGCAATGCGTTCCTGCCGGCGGCGGTGCGGTAAGAAATATTTTATTGACAATTTCATACGACGGCAGGCCGTTTCATGGCTGGCAAATCCAGCAAAATGCATTAAGCGTGCAGCAGGTATTCCAGGATGCTCTCCAAAAGATTATAGGGCAGGGCTTTCAGCTGAAAGGCTGCAGCCGTACAGACACGGGCGTGCATGCGAACATGTACTGCATCAGCCTGAAAACGACACATATGATCCCCGCAGAAAGGCTTAAAGCGGCGCTCAACCGCTTTTTACCAATGAGCATAGCCGTACACCGGGCGCAGGAGGTTCCTTTGGATTTTCACGCGCGCTATTCCTGTGTAAGCAAGCAGTATATATATAAAATATGGAACGCGCAGACACGCAATCCTTTTTTGGACGGATACGCTCTGCACTACCGGTATCCGCTCGATGTGCCGTTGCTGCACAAGGCTGCACAGCAGTATGTAGGACGGCATGATTTTACCTCCTTTTGTACGGCGGACAAGCGCCAAAAGGGTGATTTTACAAGAAATGTACATATGTTTTCTGTCACACGGGATGGGGAGCTGGTTACCATGTGCGTGGAGGCCGACGGTTTTCTGTACAATATGGTAAGGATCATGGTTGGCACGCTTTTGCGCGTGGCGCAGGGGAAATTTGCACCCGGTGACCTGAAGGCAATTTTGCAGGCGAAGGACAGAAAAAAAGCGGGGCCGACAGCGCCCGCATGCGGCTTGTATTTAAATAAGGTGTGTTATAAAACGCCGTTTGGGAAGGATGATGAAAATGCCGGATAAGGGAAAAGTGGAAAAAAACGGCCAGGAAAAGGGTGCTGCATTGCAGGAGGAAAAGTACGACGGTATGGCGGAGGACTTTTCCGCACAGACGGTCAGCAGAGAAAAGATATCCAAAAAAACCAAAGCGGTCGTTTTGATTTTGCTTGTATGTATGCTGGCGGTGATTGCAGTGGCCGGGTGGAACAACATTTCACCGGACAGGCTTGCAGACAGCGTGGAGAAAAATCTGTTGGGAAACGCCCAGGGGCAGGGCTTTCCCAGCGCAATCATCGGGTCGAAGGTCAACAACGGCAACGTTAAGCTTTGGGATAAGAATTTGGCGTATGTAAGCGATACATCCTTTGTCGTGATCAATAATACGGCAGGACAGGTTCTAAACCGGCAGATCAGTTATTCTTCACCTGTTATTCTTACAAAGGGCAATTACAGCCTGATCTATAATTTGGGCGGCGCCGGGTTCCAGATCGATACGGTAGGGGAAACCGTTTTTAAAAGCGATTCCAAGGATTCTATATTATCGGCAGATATCAACACCCATGGAATGTATGCGGTTATTACGCAGACCAGCGGGTATTTTGCAAAGCTGACGGTCTACAATGCGGATCATACGCAAAAATATGCGTATTATTTTGCGGATTACTACGCAAACAGCGTGTCGATCAACGAAAATGGAACCCTGGCGGCAGTGACGGGCGTGTCTTCCAAAGACGGTACGATGCGTTCGGCGCTGTATGTGCTGGATTTTAGTTCAGACGAGCCGAAGGCGCTGCTGGAGTTTGACGATAACTTGCTTTTTCAGGCTTCTTTTATGGATAACGGAAATATAGCTGCTATTGGTGAAAATGCGGCCGTCATGGTCAAATCCAATTTTACCGACAAAACGGTTTACAATTATAACAAGCTGATGCTGACGGCTTATGATATTGATATGTACAACGGCGTTGCCATATCGCTTTCCCGTTCCGGCGACGGGCGTTCCTGCAATTTGGTGTATATGGACAAAAATGGAGAAGCTGCTTCTCCGTTGGAAACAGACCTGAAAATTACTTCGCTTGATCAATATGGCAATCACATCGGCGTCCTAAGCGGCAGTACGGTTTATATGTATAAAAAGAATGCAGAGCAGGTGGCCACGGCCGACGCCGGCGTAGATGCAAGGGCAATTTGTATGGAATCTGAAAACAGCGCATATATATTGGGGATTAGCGAAATCCGCTTTGTAAATTTCTGACGGCTTTGTTTACAAAAATATAATTGTTTTTTTGGTGGAAATGTGATATATTGTAGCCTAAAGGGCTGCAGAAAGCGTATTGATCCCGACCTGCACAGCAGATACAAAAATGGTACAGAAAGGATAGGGAAAATGAATCTGGTACTGGATATTGGGATTCTTGTATTTTTGGTTTTCTTCTTTTTTCTGGGCATTCGGCGCGGGGCGGCAAAAACGCTGGTGCATATTTTAGGAACGGTAGCGGCTATAACGGTATCTATTTGGCTGGGCCAGTATCTTGCACAATGGATTTACGAAACATTTTTCCAGCAGCAGCTGATCCAAAATATGTCGCAGCAGATCATGGATACGGGCGGTACGCAGGCGCAGGCAGGCATTGCTTCTGCGTTGAGCGTCCTGCCGGATTTTGTCATACGGCTGTTGCCAAACTTTGGGATAGACACGTCTGCGCTTGCACAGTCCGTACAAAGTACGGCGGATGGTGCCGCGCAGGGGATAGAGGTTGTCATAGCCCCTGTCATCGTCGCACTGCTTAGCCTTTTAGTTATAATTGTTTTATTTTTGCTGCTTTCGGTTGTGGTTAAGCTGGTAGCTGGTGCCGTAGGGAAGGTGTTTCAGCTGCCCGTTTTAAGAAGTGTAGATGCAATTTTAGGGGCCGTGCTTGGGCTTGTGCAAGGCCTGCTGGTCGTTGCGCTGCTGGTTTTCTTTATTAAGCTGCTGGTTCCGTTCTTAAGCGATGCGCCGCAGGTATTCAACGCACAGACGGTGGAAAACACGTTTTTGTTCCGGTATTTTTATAACATCATACCGTTTGGGGGCACACTTTTTGAACCGTCGTCTGCCCAGGCTTTCGATACAGCCATATCCGCAGGAAGTGTACAGGGATCGCACATAGAATAAGGGAAATAGAAAAAGATAGGGAACAGAAAATTCAAGGATGGATGGGAAGGTATCTTATCATGCTTCAAATTGGGAAACACTTCAAGGAAAATTTAACTGTACCAAATCTGCTGTCGGTGCTGCGTATTCTGCTGATTGTGCCGTTTGTTTTCTTTTTTCTCCAAAAAAATTATATTGCCTCAGCAGCTATGCTTGTGCTTTCCGGGCTGAGCGATATGTTTGACGGAATGATCGCCCGCCGGTTTAACCAGATTACGGCGTTGGGCAAAATTTTAGACCCCATTGCAGATAAGCTTACATTGGTTGCAGTGATTATTTGTATTGGCATGATTGTGCCCAGAATTATTCCACTTGTTGTCATTTTAGTACTGAAGGATTTGCTGATGCTTTTGGGCGGCGCGTATTTACTCAGAAAACATATTACGCCTCCGGCGGCCAAATGGTATGGAAAGCTTGCCACGGTGGTGTTTTATATATGCGTATCTACCATTGTGGTGTTGGAGATTGTTACGGGCAGTGCCAGCGATTTTGATATTTTAATGCTGGTCTTAATGCTGATTACAACGGCGGTTATGCTGTTTGCCATGATCCGGTATTTTATAATTTTTTTGCGCCTGCTCCAGGACCGGAAAAAAACGCTATAAACGGAAAGGGCGTATTGGAAGAACGGTTTTTCAAACCGGGTATTGAAAAGGAGAAAGATTTATGCTTTGTTGTAGATGTAAAAAAAGACCTGCGGTTGTATTTGTTGCTACAAACGCAGAAAGCGATTCGCAGGGCTATTGTTTGACCTGCGCAAAGGAGCTTGGGATCAAGCCCGTTACCGATATTATGCAGAAAATGGGAATTTCAGACGAAGATCTTGACGCTGTGCAGGAGCAGATGGACACCATTATGGAAATGAGTGAAAACGGGGAAATCCCCAATTTTGCAGAAATGATGGGGCAGGAGCTTCCGGATGGCGAAGACAGCGAAGGGGAGGAGGACGGCTTCACCCCGGGCGGTGCACCGACCTTTCCGCTTTTTAAGAATTTCTTTCCCGGGCAGAAGCAGGGCGAAGAAAAGCCCGGCGCAGCAAAACAGCCCGGGGCGAATGAAAAAAGGAAAAAGGAAGAAAAAAAACAAAAAAGAAAGCATATAGAAATGTATTGTTCCGATCTGACCCGGCGGGCCAGAGAAGGAAAGATAGACAGGGTTATTGGAAGGGATAAAGAAATTGAACGTGTAATTCAAATTTTAAGCAGGCGTTCCAAAAATAACCCCTGTCTGATCGGCGAACCTGGTGTGGGTAAAACAGCCATTGCAGAGGGGCTTGCAATACGTATTGCCCAGGGAAACGTGCCGCAAAGACTGAAGGATAAGGAAATTCAACTGCTGGACTTAACCGCTTTGATTGCAGGCACGCAGTTCCGCGGGCAGTTTGAAAGCCGTATTAAGGGCCTGACGGATGAAGTCAAGGCCGCCGGAAATGTCATTTTATTTATTGATGAGGTGCATAATCTTGTAGGCACCGGCGACTCAGAAGGGACTATGAACGCGGCCAATATTTTAAAGCCGTCGCTTTCAAGAGGGGAAATTCAGGTAATTGGCGCAACAACCTTTAATGAATATAGAAAATATATAGAAAAAGACGCGGCGCTGGAACGCCGTTTTCAGCCCGTAAAGGTGGCAGAGCCTTCCGTTGCAGATACAATCGAGGTGCTTAAGGGCGTAAAATCCTATTATGAAGATCATCATAGGGTAAAAATTTCCGACCAGCTTGTCCGGCGTGCGGTGGTTTTGTCGGAAAGGTATATTACCGACCGCTTTTTACCGGATAAGGCGATTGACCTATTGGACGAAGCGTGCGCCTGCGCGGCGCTGCGCAATAAAAGCATGGAAACCTACGACAGGCTTAAAGAGGAAGAACGCTGCTTGGCTGAAAAAGAGGATGAAATTGCATCTGAAACGGAAAAGATTGATTACGAAGAGCTTGCAAAGGTCAGAGAAGAGCTTGCCAAGGTGGGCAATAAAATCAAGCGTGTGCAAAATAAAGCGCTGAATGCACAGGTAGAGGAAAGCGACGTTGCCCATGTGATTGAGCTGTGGACGGGGATCCCCGCTTCCAGAGTGCAGGAAAACGAACTCAATAAGCTTGCAGATATTGAAGATAAAATGAAGCAGCGGATTATTGGCCAGGACGAAGCCGTGCAGGCGGTGGCCGCGGCGATCCGGCGCAGCAGGGTACAGATCAGTCCAAGAAGAAGACCGGCATCCTTTATTTTTGTAGGGCCCACAGGCGTTGGTAAGACGGAGCTTGTCAAGGTGCTTTCCACAGAGCTGTTTGATACACCGGAAACGTTGATCCGCCTGGATATGTCGGAATTTATGGAAAAGCATTCCGTTTCGCGGATCATCGGTTCCCCGCCGGGATATGTTGGCTATGACGAAGCCGGCCAGGTAACGGAAAAGGTGCGCCGCAGGCCATATTCCGTTTTGCTTTTTGACGAAATCGAAAAGGCGCATCCAGATGTACTGAATATTCTTCTGCAAATTCTTGACGAGGGAAAGGTAACCGATGCGCACGGCAGGGTTGTCAATTTTGAAAACACGGTTATTATCATGACTTCTAACGCGGGGAGCAACAGAAAAGAAGGTATGATGGGCTTTGGAAAAACAGAAGACGACATGCGCAAGGAAAAAGTGATCAAGGCTTTGTCAGAATTTTTACGGCCCGAATTTTTAAGCCGTGTGGATGAGATAATCGTATTTAGAAATTTAAACGGTGAAGACTTTTGCGCCATTGCAAAGCTAATGCTCAAGGAATATGAATCTACATTAGACGAAAAAGGGATCCGCTTTACGTTTGACGACCAGGCAGCGCACTATCTTGCAAAAAAGGCCGCGGGAGGCAAAAGCGGCGCGCGGGATCTGCGCAATTTGATCCGAAAAGAAGTAGAAGACCGGATTACAGGCGCGATTATTACGCACCGTGAAGGCGACATTGCCGCAATCCATATTTCTGCCGATCAAAACGGTCTAAAAATGGATGTTTTATAAAGAGATGTTTTGCGCAAATCCGTTTAAAAACTTCGGACAACTGCTTGACAATGCGGCGGGTTATATGGTAAAATATAACCCGTCGCTTAAAAGCAGACGCGTTATGCGGATGTAGTTTAGTGGTAGAACTTCAGCCTTCCAAGCTGATCGTGTGGGTTCGATTCCCATCATCCGCTCCAAGTTTTTTGCCGGCTATCCGGCTGAATCATTGCCACTGTCTGCGCCAATAGCTCAGCTGGATAGAGCAACTGCCTTCTAAGCAGTAGGTCAGGGGTTCGAGTCCCTTTTGGCGCGCCATATATGGTGGGTATAGCTTAGTTGGTTAAAGCGCCAGTTTGTGGCACTGGAGACCGTCGGTTCGAATCCGACTATCCACCCCATATGATCCATTAGCTCAGTTGGCAGAGCACTTGACTTTTAATCAAGGTGTCCGGAGTTCGAATCTCCGATGGATCACCATTTGTAATCTACACTGGCGGCAATGCCGGTTGACAGGGGTGTATGCAGGCAAAACAAAGAGCCTGCGTAACACGCCGTATAAAATAAAGGCTTTATGCTTTGTATCACGGTATTACGGGTTGGCGGAAAGCCTTTCCAATTAATGGGCTATAGCCAAGCGGTAAGGCAACGGACTTTGACTCCGTCACTCGCTGGTTCGAATCCAGCTAGCCCAGCCAAAGCACCGCGGCGCCTGCCGCGGGGAAATATGGAGGCATGGCTCAGCTGGTTAGAGCGTTGCGTTCACATCGCAAAGGTCGTGGGTTCGAGTCCCTCTGCCTCCACCAAATTGTTTGATTGCTTTAGCGCGCAGGTTTTGTACGTTAAGGTTTACTTTTATAAAACCAAAGTGCAGTTGTACAAAGCAGGCAGTATTGGGTTTATTTCAGTTTTTAAATAGGGTTTTATGCGGACATAGTTCACTGGTAGAACATCAGCTTCCCAAGCTGAGGAAGCGGGTTCGATTCCCGTTGTCCGCTCCACGTCGGAGCAAGTGAAGCTTGCTCCGATTTTTTATTTTATAAAAACCAGTCGTCCATTTTGCAGCGATTCCCTTGCTCCCTTGCCTTTGCCCTTATAAGCGATTAGGGAAGAGTGAGCTTGTGTGAACCCGTATAAAGAAATAAAGCGAACGCATTGCGATAAATCCTTTGTTTTCAAGGAGCGCGGAGAATTTTAATAAAACACTGTAACCTCTGTTAAGAGGTTATAATTTTTGGAAAAAGGAATTTATACTTTGCTGTCACAGATATGCTATCATAATATATTCCTCGCCCTTTTCACCTACAACATTAAATCCAACTTTCTTGTACATTTTTACTGCATAATTCGCTTTCTGAACAGACAGGGACACCTTTGAATAACCATTTGATTTTAGTGTGGATAGTAATTGCTTCAATAGTGATGTTCCAATTCCTAACCCTCTATATTCTTTATATACAGACATAGCAAGAGATGGGGTATCGTCATCAATGTGTCCATAATCATTCATGATTCGTACCCAGATGGCACCTACAATATTTCCCTGTACTTCTGCAACTAAAGCCGTATCGTGTTTTTGTTTTCCAAACCCGAAGATATATTCTTGTAATTCTGGACAAGCTATCACTGATTTAGGTGGCGGTTTCATACCGTCCGGAATATAAATTGCTTCATACAAAAAATCACTTAACAATACGTATTCTTCCTTTTTCATTTCTCGTATTATATAGTCCATAACTCAACCCCAAATTCTGACTCTTTCTGATTATACCATACTAGGTTTCAACAAAAAAGGATGCTATGCCCCAAAAAAAGCCCCGCCGGAGCGGGGCCGCGCAAAGCAACAAATGTGGTTTTATTTCTCAAACTTCATCGGTGTAAATCTTATGCCATCAGCTAATTGTTCACTGTCCATATCTACAAAACCTAATTTATGATAAACAGGTACAGCATATGGAGAAGAATGAACCGTAAAGAATAAATTCTGACTATTGTTTAAAACATACTCCCATAACTTTTTACCAATACCTTGTCTATGATACTGGGCTTTAACAAAAAAACAGCAAATATGTTTTCGGTTCTCATTTGTGGCAATAACACCCCTTAACTCTTCGTTTTCGTATGCTCCAAAAAATTCTAATGATTGAATGATTTCTTTATTTCTAATAAAATCTCTAAATGATTGTACGCCTTCCTCAGAATAATCAGGCGCTTCAAACTGTAAAAATGTTTTCCAGATAAGGTCGACAGCAGAATCAATTTGAGCATACTTTATTTTTCTGATTTCCATACATGACACCTCATCTAATTCTAAATTCTCGCATTATTTCACTATTTTTTTATTTCCAAAATATTGTGTCAAGATTAAAATTAAAGCAGTAGTTGCAAGTATTCCATCCATTATTCCTGCTGGTAGCATAAACATCATTAAAGCCATTGTAATAACACAATTTATTACTGATAATGCCAAGCCCCACATTTTGTTTTTCCATAAACCAAATGCTCCTATAATTCTTACAATTCCATAAATTGCTCCCATTACAAGCATTAAATTCATATTATCTTTAAAATATGGAACGATAAAAGAAAAATATTGATTTACATCAAATTTATCACTATCCATAAAAAATATAGGAATAAGGCATAAACAACCTCCAATTTCTATAAATGCTCCGTGTATAAACATCAATATTGATGCGATTTTATATTTCTTCATAGCTTATATCTCCTTTACGACTTACTAATTTGTGATTTGTACGATGATTCTCTTTGTAAAGTTACTACAACCAGTTCTGGCCTGTTATTTATCCTAAAAGGGAAAATACTATTACCAATGCCGCGACTTACGATCATAGTTGTATGATTTTTATGAAATGCTCCGCTTGTATATTTGGGAAATAAGCCTTGCCTTGGAGCAAAAATCCCTCCTGCAAATGGTAATCTGATTTGTCCTCCATGCGCATGCCCTGTAAGGACTAAATCCATTTTTTCCTTTACATATATGTCAAACATTTCAGGTCTATGTAATAGCAAAATCGTATAAATTTCTTTATTATATTCTATTTCATTGATTGTGTTTTTTATTATAGTAGATACATCTGCGGATCTCTTGTGTTTGAATCCAGGGTCATCTATTCCAAGCAGATTGATATTTGACGAATGATTTCTGATTTTTTCCAGCTTATTATTCAATAGAATTACATCTTCATTTGCAAGCTTGGTTTTTAATTCGTGATAATTTTGTATTCTTGCTTCGTGATTTCCGGATACAAAATAGATGGGGGCGATATCTTTGATTTTTTTTATAAAATGGATTGCTGCATCTATATTTGTTCTTCTGGAATCAATCAAATCTCCTGTTAAAACAATACTGTTCGGCTTTTGATTTTTTATTTCGTTTATTAAACTATTTCTTAATTTTTCTGATGTAGTATTATGAAAATCTGAAATTTGAACGATTTTATAATCATTAAAATCATTTGGAATTTTTTTACCAGAAATTTTATAATTCCGAACTTCCAGCTGCGTATTCTCAAAGTACAAGTAAAATATTAAAAAAAAGAATAGGATAATCAGGATAAAAATAAAAATCATTCATCTGCTCCTATCTGCAAAAACCATTTTTCAACAAATAACTTATATTTGTTGTGCTCATTATATCATTTTAAAAAAGCATAATCTATATTTTGCCGAAATATAGCCATAAAATATGGTACAGAAGCGCAGCTTTGGGTGTACAAATTTAAATCAAATGGAAAGCTGCACATCGCTTTTCCATATGCTATGAAAGCTTTTACACCAAAGAAAAGACAAAGAAAAGAATAAAAAATACATTTCACGCAGAAAAAGCGACATCTCACGCAAGAGATATGCCTTTTCTGTTTTTTTTATTTATAATGATAGAAAAAGGAATGGAACAGAATCAGCAAGGGAAGGTGATGGGTTATGAAATGGTTTCGCAGAAAAAAGAAAAACCAAAGCCTGCATTTTGAAGACGCCGCCCGTTTTAACTGGGCGTTGGATACCAATCAGGAACTTCGGGACGGGATAGCGAAACTGGCCGAGCAGTTTCCCAACCTGACGGAGGAGGAGTACATCCAAAAGGTGTTGGAATTGTTTCGGAGGGCTGGCCTGGAGCTGACCGGAGAGGAATTAAAAATGCTGCTGGCGCTCAGGAAGGAAACCGACCGGATGCTGCTGCGGAGAACGCAGAAAGGAGAATAAACACAGGTGAAGAAAGGACAAATGCTGCTGCTCTTTTTGACTGTTTTAATGCTGATGATTTTAACGGGCTGCACGGGAGAAAAAGTTGTGTCCAACGATAATCTGTGGAAATCTGCTATGGCCGATGCGGTTTTCAGCGAAGATGCAGAAGTTCATAAACTGGTTACCCTGACAAGGGAAGATCCTCACGTAATTTGGGACGACGCCGGGGAACGGGTGCTGCTGCTGAGCTGGCACAACTATGACGACAAATGCGCACACGGCAGTTCCATCAAGCAGGAATATGGAGATATCTGGGCCACTTCCGCCGGTGAAATGCAGGCATGGTATGCAGAAAACCATGCAGAGGTGGAAAATTGGAACCTGCGATTTGCCCAGTTGCTTGGCGTTCATGAAGATGAAGGATATACCCGGTTCAGCGCCTTTTGGGTAGCACCGGAGGACGTTATACGCCCGGCGTATATTACGGATGTGACAAAGCAAATGAAAAACGATTATACTGCCGTAGCAGATGAAACATATACATATAAAGAATGGTTCGATAAAAATATCCTTTGGTCTTACTTTGAAAGCGATTATCCCTGGACACGGCTTGGTTATACCTATGACTGGAGCGGTGGGGAATCGGAGTATGGTCTGACGGAGTTTTTGGTTTCCGACGGCAGTAAAACCGAAATTGCATTTACCTGCTCCACAGAGGAATTTGTGGATTGGCTTAGAGTGCAGCTGCAATCGTGATAGAGAAGACCACAGCAAACAGAAAGGAAAGAAAACGATGGAAAACAAATGTGACAATAACCGGGACTGCCCCTGCACCTACGACTGCCCACGGCATGGAAAATGCTGTGCCTGTGTAGCCCACCACCGTGACCATGATGAGGGGGTTCCGGGCTGCTTCTTTTCCAAAAAGGCGGAGGCCACCTATGACCGGAGTATCAGGGCGCTGGCTATAGATCACGGTATTATCAAATAGAGAAGCAATACGGGATGATGGTAAAAGAAGAAATTAAAGGAACAAAATAAGCCGGTGTTGCTGACGCAGCTGGGTACCCCCAGCAAAAGCCATCGCGCTTGCTGTCACAGGAAATATTATCCTGCATTTCTTTATGACTTCCTGCGGTATTTCCTGTCTGCAGCCGAAGTCGGCTTTGTCCGCCAACCAATGGGGGATGCTGGATTAAAGATTTTTAAGAAGGAGTGAACAGTGTGAATCACACCAAAACAAAAATATCGGCAGTCCTCCTCTGTGTTGTGAGTTTGTTGAGTCTGCTGCTTGGCGGCTGTGCCGAAGAACAACAGGAACAGATCACCAATATCCGTCAGTTGGATGGAAAAAGCATTGGAGTAATGACCGGCTCGACTTTTGACCAGTATACAGACCAATTTATCCATGATGCGAAAAAGGAATATTACAACGCCTATGCAGATCTGGCCTTGGCAGTTCAACAGGGGAAAATTTCCGCATTTTTAATGGATGAACCTATGGCGCGGGTACTGTGTCAAGAGAATGCGGGGATTACTTATCTTGCGGATTATCTGACCGAAGACGGCTACGCCTTTGCTTTTCCAAAAGACGAAGATGGCGCCCGGCTGCGGGATCAGATGAACGAATTTCTGGCAAAGTGCAAAACAGACGGCACGCTGGAAGAAATTGAAACGATATGGTTTGGAACAAATGAAAGCCTGAAGACCGTTGCGGACTGGACCGCATTGCCTGCCCAAAACGGTACCGTGGACTTTGCTGCCAAAATTGGCAGCGCCCCGTTTGCCTACGTAAAAGATAACCGGACAGTAGGCTATGACGTGGACATTATCATTCGCTTCTGCCAGGAATACGGCTATGGACTCAATATACATAATGTGGAAGTGGCATCCTTTATCTCTGGTATTGAGACCGGAAAATACGACCTGGGTGCCGCCGGCTTTACAGTGACGGAAGAGCGGGCCGAAAGCATGTATTTTTCCGATCCGGATTATTCCGGCGGCATCGTGGCCGTGGTGGCGCAGACCGATCAGGGCCAGACCCGTTTTCAAACGCTACAGGATTTTTCCGGCGCTGAGGTCGGCGCGGTTACAGGCACAACCCATGACCAAATTTTGGATAATGTGGTCAGCGGTGTTCATTATAACTATTATGATGACTTTTCTTCCCAATTACTGGCGCTGCAGACAGGGACTCTGGATGCGATTATAACAGATAAGCCCATTGCCCAGCTGGCCATTGCCCGGCAGCCCAATTTGGCAATTTTTCCGGAAACAGTAGCGCCCGACAGCTATGGCCTGGCTTTGGCAAAGAACAGCCCGCTTACGGACCAGGTCAGTTCCATCATAGAGCAATATCAGGCGGATGGAACGCTGGAAGCCTTACAGGAAAAATGGTTCAGTGCAGATGAAAGTCAGAAGGTAATTGACGTAGGGGAGTATGACGCACCCAACGGCACCCTGCATTATTTCCACGATTCCACATTGGAACCCATGAGCTATGTGGGTGGGAACGGTCAATCCCTGGGATATGAGGTGGAACTGGTTTACCTTATCGCAAAGGAATTGGGAATGGAGCTGGAGATTACGCAGGGGGCTTTTAACGCTCTGATCCCCATGCTCACCAGCGGCAGGGCAGATATTGCTTCCGGCTCTATCAGTATTACGCAGGAGCGCAGAGAAAGCATTGATTTTGCTACCGCCCATTACACCGGCGGCACGGTCATGCTGGTTCGAAGCGAAGATATGGGCGTAGCAGTGAAGGCGGAGAATACAAACTTCTGGACCGGAATCTCCGACAGCTTTTATAAAAATTTTATTGAGGAAAACCGGTGGCAAATGATTCTCTCCGGGTTGGGTGTCACCTTTGTTATCTCCATTTTTTCGGCTTTGTTTGGTACAGTTCTGGGTTTTGGGCTGTGTTTTATACGCCGCAGCCGCAGCCGGGTAGCTGCCGGAATCACAGCGGCTTTTATCCGCCTGATCCAGGGGATTCCAGTACTGGTGCTGCTGATGGTTTTGTTCTATGTAATATTTGCCAGCACCACATTAGACGGTATCTTTGTAGCCATTATCGCCTTTTCCATCAACTTTGCGGTGTATGTGTCTGAAATGATCCGCACCGGAATCAACGCGGTGGATACCGGGCAATGGGAGGCTGCCGCCGCTATTGGCTTTGGCCGGGTGAAAACCTTTACCAAAATTATTGCGCCCCAGGCAGCGCGGCATATTTTGCCTGTTTACAAGGGCGAGTTTATCTCTATGGTAAAAATGACCTCTGTGGTGGGGTATATTGCGGTGCAAGATCTAACCAAGGTGACCGATATTATCCGCAGCCGTACTTTCGAGGCTTTTTTTCCGCTGATTGTAACGGCAATTATTTACTTTCTGCTGGCATGGGGGCTGACTTTGCTGCTGGGAATTGTGGAAAAGAAAATTGATCCCAAACGCCGCAGGAAAAAGATAAAAGGAATGGTCGCGGGTCTGGAAGCGGGGGCGGATCCACAAACGGATAGAACCGCCGTACAGGAAAAAGAACCAATTATTACCGTGTCGCACTTAAAAAAGGTCTACTCCAACGTAACACCCCTGAAAGATGTCAGCACGAAAATCTGCAAAGGAGAGGTCATCTCTATCATTGGTCCCTCCGGTACAGGAAAAAGCACCCTGCTGCGCTGCCTTAATCGGCTGGAAACACCGACAGACGGGCAAATTCAGGTGTTTGGAACAGAGGTTACCAACGCCAAAACGGCAGAATTGAATGCTGTGCGCCGCCACATGGGAATGGTGTTTCAAAGCTTTAACCTTTTTGCGCATTTAACCGTGATTGAAAACATTATGCTTGGTCCGGTGGAGCTGCTGGGCTGTACGCGGCAACAGGCATATGCACAGGGCATGCAGCTGCTCAGAAGCGTGGGACTGGCAGAGAAGGCTCTGAACTACCCGGATGAACTGTCCGGCGGGCAGAAACAGCGTGTTGCCATTGCCCGGACCTTGGGTATGCAGCCGGAAATCGTGCTGTTTGACGAACCTACCAGTGCGTTGGATCCCACAATGGTAGGTGAAGTGCTTTCGGTTATCCGAAATTTAGCCAACCAGGGGTTGACCATGCTGATTGTTACACACGAAATGAAATTTGCAAGGGACGTTTCCTCACGGGTTTTCTATATGGATGAAGGCATCATTTACGAGGAAGGCACACCGCAGCAGATATTTGAAGCGCCGAAAACCGACCGCTGCCGCGCCTTTGTCAAACGCCTGAAAACGTTCCATTATGAAATACACGCAAGAACGTTTGATTTTATTGGTGCGGCGACCGAAATAGACAACTTTGCCCGCAAGCAGCTGCTGGGAGCACAGCAGTCCTTGAAATACCAGCAAATATTTGAGGAATTGTGTGTTGCCGCCATTTTGCCAAGCCTGCCGGACGGCGGCTGGACGCTGTCCTTTGATGCCGCCTGCCATGAAGACGGCAGTGCGTGTGAAGCCGTTATCCGCTGGCAGGGTGTTTCCTTCAATCCTTTGACACAGGGGGACGAATTAAGTGTAAAATTGGCCGTTGCCAGAACCAAAGAAAGTTTTTATGCTTATGACGGCGGCGTCAATACCATAACTATTATTTTTTAAAAGAGAAAGGGGTAAATAAAGTGGTCTGGATACATATCAAAAAAATGGGCGTATTACTGCTGGCGGTGCTGCTGTTATCCGCCACATTGCTGTTTTCCGGTTGTGGGCAGGAAGCAGAAAAAACGACCGAGATGGTCTACAACGTGTATTTTGGTTTAAATGATGCGGATACCGGCAAACAGGAAGTCACCATGGAAGATGCGTCGGCCTATATCCGAAGCGTTATTGAAAGCTACGGTTACGGGTATACTGAACACCGCACGTATGGTGCATACACAGAAGACGGTGTAAGCAAGGGGAACGATACATTGGTCTATATGCTCACCTTTGTGGAGGAAGAAAATATCAAAAAAATATCTGACCAGGTTATCGAACATCTGAATCTGGCATCTGTTCTTTGCCAGAAGGAAGAAATGGAATATACGTTCTTTGTTGGCGAAGAAAAACAGAACTGATGGAAGGCAAGTGATGCTTAAACCATAAAGAAAAGAAATTTGGAGGTTTTAATATGAACATTGAAAAAACGGTAGAAGGCTCTACCCTGAACATTTCCCTGGGAGGCAGGCTTGACACCACCACGGCGCCCCAGTTGAAAGCAGAGCTTGAGCAGTCTATCGACGGCGTGCAGGAGCTGAATTTGGATTTTACAGCGCTGGAGTACCTCTCTTCCGCCGGTCTTCGGGTTATTTTGTCCGCCCAGAAGGTGATGAACAGGCAGGGGAAAATGGTGATCCGACATGTTAATGAAACCATTATGGAAGTGTTCGAGGTTACCGGCTTTGTCGATATCCTCACCATTGAATAAGAGGTGCAGGTTAAGCCGCCCGGATTGGGCGGAAAAAGGAATAGGAAAAGCCATAAAAAAGTCCAAGATATAAGGAAACGCGGACGATAAAAAATAAAACATGACATAAGGAGGACTACAAGATGAGGGAAAAAAGATTTTTGGGGGTAGGGAGACGGCTGCTGGCAATTGGCATGGCATTTGCCGTATGTGCACAGATCATGCTGCTTTCCGTAACAACTGCAGCGGCATAGGAGATACCCTATAGTTATGCAAAATCCTACACAGATGAAGAAACGGGTATTACCTATTTTGACATCTGCAATGGAAGCGCGCAAAACCGTCCCACGGCAGAGAAAGACGTGATGAAGGCAGCCATTCAATATGGCGATACGCTGCAAAACTGGTCCAAGGTAGCGTATGACATCATTGGAAGTAATAAAAACAATTACTCTCCTTACGGCAGTGACTCCTTCAGCAAATGCTGGGGAAACAGCAATCCAACGTATTTTGATATGGTAAGCGAGCTGTGCAAAACCGATGAAGGAATGATCAAAGGCTCACGAAAAAAAGACAGCAGCTACCGGACCGGACTTCAGGTGGGCTATTCCCTGTCGGATGCAAAGGATGCCATGTATAACATACCCGTTTATTTGAGAAATGGAGATGTTGAGGTCTCAAATATCCAAAAATACAGCGATGTGCCCATACTGGACGATGACAGCAACAGACTGGTCCTGTATGATTTTGTAGGCAACCTGGAAAAATACGGTGGCACACATAAATATCATTATAATGTTTTCGGCCTGGTTTTTTATGATTTGGAATTTTGCCCGATCAAGGATGAAGACGCCGTTTATTTTTCAACACCCATGGAGGAAATGCTGCAAAGTACCAGCGAAGAAGTGGCAAGCTGCGACGGCTTTAAATTGGCGACGAACACAAGCCAGGGAATCGCCGTTACCACTTTGAGCAATGACTCCGGCCAGGAGATGACAATGGAGGTTGGAAACGAAGTAACGTATTCCCAGTCGCTTAGCAATAGTTTTGAAGAGACGAGCGGAGCAACCTACGGGCAGGAAATTGGTGCAATGATCCATTTTGGTAATGATTCGAGTAAGGTGCAGGGGGAATTATCTTTAGGCTTCAGCTTTGAAGAAATGTACGAGAAAGCCTACGGCTCGGCAGAAGAGAATGGAAAAGAGGAAACGTCCACTTCCTCTATCAGCTATCCTGTGCCGGCATATTCCACTGTTTCTGTCAGCAAAAATGTATCTGAAAAAAATATTTCCATTGATTATAAGCAGGCAGTTGCTATAAAATACAAAACTGCCGTTGTGGCAATCCGCGGCGGATTTTACGATGACAACGCTGCGGTGCTGGATGTAAAGGGTTACGAGCAAGCGACGCTTTCTACTGTTTTTGGTGCGGTTAACCAGAACAATGAGTCAAACGGAACGACAGATGATTCCATTGCTGCGTTGAAAAACCGGTATGATACATATAAAAAAGATGGCAACAACAACATTGAAAAGAAAGCGTATACCCTTCAAACAAAGAAAGAAGCTGGTAAGAGCGGTACAGAAACGCTTTCCAGGGCACTGAACTGGGCTGAGATTGAGAAGCAATCGTATGGAATAAAATCACTCATTGACAATCTGAACAATAAAAGCCATACGTTGAGTACCGTTAATGCAACGATGACAGGCAAAGAGATTATGACAGAATACCATAGCTCCGACCCCGTGGTTACCAACCCATTAAAAAGTATAAAAGTATATAAGGATTCTCTGCTGAAGAGAGCCGTTACTACGGAAAATATAACGGTGGGAAAGGATTTGGCCTTTTCCGGATATATACTGGAGGGCTTTTTCGAGGATGGCGCGACGCAATATCCGGACTTTGATGCCACGAAAGGGTATTGGATTCTGACTGACGCAAAAGGAAATGAAATACAGAGCTCGGATATAGCAGAGCTGGTCACAGACGGTGGAAATAACCAGAGGCTGAAAGCGAATAAGGCGGGAACGGTATATGTTAAATATGTGATTTCAGAGGATGAGGAAGACGGTTATTATTATTTTGATGCGCCGTCTGCCAGTGCAAAGCAGATAAAAAACAGCGATTTGAAATCAATCCCGTTTATTCGTGTTTCTATCCATAATAATGATGCAGAAACATTTGCAGCATCTATGTTTTCCGGAGATAATCCCGGATTGATTGCAATTATTGTTGTAGTTGTCCTGATTATTGCCGCTGTGGTGTTTGTAATAATTAAAAGAAAAAGGGCAGCTGCCAAAGATACAAGTCTGAAGGGCGATTGATATGCTGACATTTGAGATAATGCTTTTATGCACCGCGCTGCTATTGGCACCGGTTTTCATTGCATTCCGAAACATGCTGCAGCAGCGGGACAGTATGTTTTTACAAATGCTGCTGGGATATACCGTGTGCTATTTTATGAAAAATTTTTATGCGCTTGTAAATCGGGCAGTAAATGGGATTGAAAATGATGGGCTGGAAATGGATTTGATTGCCATGCTGGGCACCATTTTTTTCCTGATTGCCGCCGAGTTTTGTCTTTGCCATTTGTCTGAGGGATGCAAAAGCCGAAAGGGTACCTCTAAAAAAATGCTGCAGGTGTTTTTGCTTGTGGGAACGATAGCGATGGTGATGGAAGGGGTTGCAGGTGCGTTAGAAAACCAAATTCTCTTCATAGCTTGTTATCTGGTATCTGTCTTTTGTATTTATGCGGTTACAATCAAGACAAGAACCAAAGCGAAAGACGCAAAGAAGTTTTAAGACAGAATGAGGTGCATTTATGGTAGAAATAGAACACATTTTTATTGCACTGGCTTCCCCATTATTTGTTTTTTGTTTTGTAATGGAAAAGGAGGAGCGGCGCCATTTGCTTGCACTGTTAGCAGGGTTTGGCGCGGCACTCCTTGCAGGATACATCAATTCCTATTTTGCTGTGCTTTTCCAGATGACGGGAAGTGAGGCTGTACAGAATCTTACTCCAATTGTGGAGGAACTGTTAAAAATGCTTCCTGTTTTATTCTTTGCAGAAGCCTTTGCGCAAAACAGAAAACAAATTATAACCGTTGCCATAGAAATTGGGCTTGGCTTTGCTGTTTTGGAAAATTGCAGTTACTTGGTTACATATGGCTCGGAGAGCCTGCTTTTTTCCGTTGTCCGCGGCCTGGCAACCGGGGTCCTGCACCCGTTATGCACCCTGGTCGCCGGGATTGGCATTTGTTTGCTTTATAAGAGGAAAAAATTTTCCACCGTCAGTTTTTTTGGATTCCTTTGTACAGCCATAATGGTTCACGGTACCTTCAATCTTCTAATAGAAGCAGAGGAAAGAGCGTATCAGTTTTGGGGCTGTCTGATTCCTTTGCTGTTGACAGGACTATGTATCCTGTGTTACAAAATTTATAGGAAGAGAAATTTTAAACAGAAATCTTAATCATTTGCCACAGGGCTTATGACAGCGGCAACGGGCTCCGTATTACGGATGACACTTATGTACCGGATGCGTTTGTGCTTAATAATCAGATGCCGATTATTTATATAACGGATCGATTATCTTGGCAGGATCGTCACAAAGGAGCAGAAAGCCGCATAGAAAAGAGTACTAATAAAACAGCAAAATAGGCTGAACACAGCCAGATTCTGCAATGTAACCGAGCATTGGCTCTTACAATGTAGAAGTATAGAATGATTCTGAAAAAACAAGAAAGGAATAAATTATGAAATCGAATGAAGTTAAACTGTCAAACAATCTGTCCTGCGTTGTGGAGGCGCTGCAGGAGGTAGAGCATGCTTCTGCGCAGGCAGGATTCAATCGGGAACAAACCAACGTGCTGCGTTTACTGACAGAGGAAATGATCTCTATGACCACAGACATACTGACAAACTGCAAAGGCGCTTTGTGGATGGAGTGGGAAGGGTCTGCCTGCCAATTGCATTTGACTGCCGTGGCTCCTATGGAGGGGGAAGCAAAAGCTGCCTTTATAGAGGCTTCCAAGGCGAAAGTAAACGCGCCTGTCAAAGGGCTGAAAAATAAGATCAGTGCTCTGTTGGCAGGGATGCTCAGCAGGGAGGAACACCCCAAGTTTTATATGTCTATGAGTACCGGGTTTATCGGCGGCATGCCCACCGGAATGCCTTCCATGCGCAATATGGCGCCGGTCTGGTCTCTGGTAGAGTATGAAAAGAGCCAGCCTAAAGAGAAAAAACAGGCCGAGATGGAGGGCGTGGAGAAATCCATTTTGATTGGATTGGCGGACGACATTGTGGTTTCAATGAAGAACCATTGGGTAGAGCTGGTGGTCAAAAAGCAATTTTCTACCCCTGTGCAGGCTGCAATGCCAAAATTTACCGGCTTGTCGCATGTGTGTATTTTTGTGGATGACATGATGGAAGCGGTGGACTATTATCAAAAGCTGCTGGGCGTCGTGCCGGACCACTATCTGTCCCACTGGAAAAACGAAGGCTTTTTTAAGGCCGGCGGCTTTATTGAGGAAGCAGCGCAAGGGGATGTTTCCATTGCTTTTGTCAATGTTCCCGGTACCAAGCTGACGCTGGAGCTGATGCAGTACCATTATCCACAGGGGCGGAAGGAACCGGTGTTTTTTGCCGCCAACGATGTCAGCGGCGCCCGGCATGTGGCGCTGAAAATTACCAATATCGACGAGGCTTTTTTACATATTAAAGCCATGCCCGATACGCGGCTGATCAACCAGACGGAGGATTATCGGGTATTTCAAATCAGTGAAACCAGCCCTTCTGAAGTACGCTTTTTTGATCAGGACTTGCAAGAAAGCGATGATCGAAATATACAGACGGCTAAAATTCTTAGCGGCGTACGGTATTTTTATTTTATTGACAAATATGGCCTGCAATGGGAATTTGAGCAGGGACATACCGATATTGGGGACTGATCATTTCTCTGTGCGCCGGCATAACCGGCGATAGTATAGGAAAAAACCGTTATAAGCAGATGCTCTAAGTGCCAGAGTGTCCAGAAAATATCGGACACTCTGGCACAAAAATTTAACTATCCTGCGCATTAAAAAGGGGTGACAGGCCAGTGCGTACCAGCGAAAATCAAACGATTTTTCAGATTAACGAAAAAAATGCCAACCGTTATACCGCTTTTTGTCTGGCGGTGGCGGCCGGTGTGGCATTACTTATGTGGGCGCTGAATATCTTTGGTTTTTTCATTGTAGATAAGCTGCTGATGAATCTGGCTATGCCCGCCGGCGTTTTGCTGTTTTTACTGCCTTCCCTGCTGATACGGGTGTGGAAGCGCAGATATTGGATGCTCAAATATGTTATCATGGGCTGCTTTTTGTTGGGGATCGGTACGCTGTCTTCCACCTTGACCATTCAACTGGTGCTGGCCTGGGCCTGCCCAATTGTTTTGTCCTGCCACTATTATTCGCCACGGTTTACCCATTTCACGCTGGCAGGTGTGCTGCTGTGCATGCTCTGCGCAGTATATATCGGCCTGTATTGCGGCGTATGGGACGCCAACATGATGCGCAGCAGCGAGGTGCTGGACGGGATTGCTCTGCGGGCGGTATTTATTTCGAACGCAACGGCGGCAGGTGATAACCTTTTGCTAAGGGTGTTCAATTTTTACTACATTCCCCGGGCTGCTATCCTGGTGGTGGTGTATCTGATTGGTATTACCTTGTCCAGGCGTACGCATAATCTGTTGCGCCAGCAGGAAGCGGACAACCGCGAAAAGCAGCGCATAGGCGCGGAACTGCATGTTGCCACCCAGATCCAGGCATCTATGCTGCCGTGTATTTTTCCCGCCTTCCCGGATCGGAAGGAATTTGATATCTACGCCACCATGAACCCGGCCAAGGAGGTGGGAGGAGATTTCTATGATTTCTTTCTGATAGATGACGACCATCTGGCGCTGGTTATGGCGGACGTGTCCGGCAAGGGCGTTCCGGCCGCACTGTTTATGGTTATTGCAAAAACACTGCTGAAAAACGCGGCACAGGCTGGCTGGTCACCCGGAGCGGTACTGGAGAAGGTCAACAACCAGCTGTGTGAAAACAACCAGGCAGAAATGTTCGTTACGGTTTGGCTTGGGGTTTATGAAATCTCTACCGGTAAGCTGACGGTTGCAAATGCCGGGCACGAGTTCCCGGCAATCAAACGGGCAGATGGAAATTTTGCTTTGTATAAAGAAAAGCCTGGTTTTGTACTGGCGGGAATGGAAAATGCCCGTTACCTGGAATATAAGCTGGAGCTGCACAAGGGAGATATATTGTTTGTCTATACCGATGGGGTAGCCGAGGCTACCGATGCGGCCAATACCCTGTATGGTACCGAGCGTATGCTGACCGCTTTAAACAGTTTTTCGGACGGGACGCCGGAGGAGCTTTTGCATGTGGTCAAGAATGATATCGACCGATTTGTAGGAAAAGCGCCCCAGTTTGATGATATCACCATGCTGGCGCTGAAAATCAAGGGATGAGGTGGGGGGGATATGAAAAGCTTAACGCTCCCTGCAGCATTGGAGAAGCTGGAAACCGTTCAGGCTTTTATCGCCGCCGAGCTGGAAGCGGTAGATTGTCCTATGAAGGCTGAAATTCAGATTCAAGTGGCAGTGGAAGAAATTTATATCAACATTGCTCGGTACGCCTATTATCCGAAGGTTGGAGAGGTTACTGTAATCTGTACAGTGGGCGGCGACCCTTTGCAGGTGACAATCCAGTTTCTGGATCGCGGCAAGCCCTTTAATCCGCTTGCCAGGGAAGAGGTAGATACCACCTTGTCCGCCGAGGAACGGGAGATCGGAGGGCTGGGTATTCTTATGGTTAAAAAAAGCATGGATGCTGTGTCCTATGCATATCGCAATGGGGTCAACATCCTTACCATCAAAAAGGGATGGTAAATCTGCGCGTGAACGGTACATTTAAGCTGTTTCTGGATAAGCAGGGTTGTACGCCGGCGGGAACGGCAGATGCCATTTATTAAAGCAGGTACCGTTGCGAAGCAGCCGCCGTCTTGGAGCGAACGTCTGCATTTGCAACACGGCAATAGAAAATGAAAGGATGATAGATACAGATGATTACGTTTATTTGTGCAATTGTTCTTCTCATCGGTGGTTATTTTCTGTATGGGAAACTTGTAGAAAAAATATTTTGCCCGGATGACCGACCAACGCCGGCGATAGATCATCCCGACGGAGTGGACTATGTCCCCATGAAAACCTGGCGGGTATTTCTGATTCAATTATTGAATATAGCAGGCACCGGTCCTATCTTCGGGGCGCTGATGGGCGCTGTTTTCGGTCCGGTGGTGTTTTTGTGGATTGTGTTCGGTTCTATTCTGGGCGGTGCAGTACACGACTACATGAGTGGTATGATTTCTGTGCGTTTAAATGGCGCCTCCGTGTCAGAAATTGTAGGGAAATATCTGGGGAAAACCGCAAAACAGGTTATGCGTGTGTTTTCAGTGGTTCTTTTAGTTCTGGTTGGCGCGGTGTTTACCACCAGCCCGGCAGCATTGCTTGCCCGTTTGACGCCGGATTGGATGAATACAACCTTTTGGGTTGTGATCATTTTAATCTATTATTTTCTGGCGACCTTGCTTCCGATTGATAAGCTGATCGGCAAGCTGTATCCTATCTTCGGCGCAGTACTGCTGGCAATGGCAATAGGAATTATTGGCGGACTGGTAGCCGGAGGCTATCAGCTCCCTGAAATGACGCTTTCAAACCTCCATCCGGAAGGACAGCCGGTTTGGCCGTTTATGTTCATCACTGTGGCCTGCGGCGCAGTATCTGGATTTCATGCAACCCAGTCGCCCCTGATGGCACGTTGCCTGAAGAAAGAAAAAGACGGGCGTAAGGTGTTTTACGGCGCAATGATTACGGAAAGCCTAATTGCGCTTGTTTGGGCAGCGGCGGGTGTTGCTTTTTACGGCGCCACGGGCGGTTTGCAAAACGCTCTGGCAGAGCTTGGGCAGTCCGGCGTGGTATACGATATTTCCGTGTCTCTGCTGGGGATTGCAGGAGGTGCGCTGGCGATTGTTGGCGTTGTAGTATGTCCGATTTCTTCGGGTGATACTGCTTTTCGTAGTGCCCGGCTTACAATTGCAGATTGGTTTAAAATTGACCAGTCAAAAATGAGAAAACGGCTGGCAATTACCATTCCATTACTCGCAGTAGGAGCAATATTGACTCAGCTGGATTTTGATGTGGTTTGGCGCTATTTTTCCTGGAGCAATCAGACATTGGCGATGATCACGCTGTGGGCGGCCGCCATATATCTGGCAAGGAATGCAAAAAAATGGTGGTATTCGGTGATATGCGCAATACCTGGCGCCTTTATGTCCGGCGTATCCTGCACTTATATTCTTATGGCCGAGGAGGGCTTCCGGCTTTCTCAGGCCATTTCCTATCCTATTGGTATTGCGTTTGCCCTGGCCTGCACGGTGTTGTACGTGGTTAAGGCCGGTGGAAAAAAGAATCGGCGGCTGCGTGCCCACAGATAAGAAGGGGGTTTTATAATGAAAAAATTAGTTGCCTTGCTTACAGCGCTTATTTTTCTGTTTTCTATAGCGGGATGTACCCCAAAAGACGATCCAAAGCCTGATGCGGACGCTCCTGTAGAAGGAAAAAAGGTAGCCTATATTATGCAAATGGCGCCGTCGGACATTTTTCAGATGTGGTGCGATTCTGCACAAAAAACTGCTGAGGGGCTTGGTATGGAGTTCAAAGCCTTTTTCTGCGACGGTTCGGACACCCAGTGGCAGAAGACGGTTTCCCAGTGTGCCGCTGACGGCTACGATGGACTGCTGCTCAGTCATGGAGGACAGGATTACACATACACCTTCCTTACGGATCTTTTACAGCAATATCCCGATTTGAAAATTGTCACCTTTGACACCCTTTTTCAGGACAGCAGCGGACAGACGCAAAAAATAGAGGGTGTTACCCAGTTTTTTCAGCAGGATGCCCGGTTTGCAGAGCTGCTGCTGGATTATGTCTGTAATACGCTGTATCCCGATAAAGTAGCGGCAGGGGAGCCGGTCAATATTTTGAAAGTTTGGGTAGGGCCAAACTTTCTTTCGTCCTTTGACCGCCGGCAGAAAGGATATGAGAAATATGAACAGCAGGGTCTCATCCGGACAGTGGAAACCATTGCTCCGTCCGATTATGACCATGCCGAAGCATCTATGGCCGATGTTACCGCCGCTGCGCTGGCTAAATATGAAGAAGGAGAAATCGACGCCATCTGGTGCTGTTATGATCTGTATGCCAGCGGTGTGTATACAGCTTTAACAGAGGGGAAGTATGATATTCCCATGGTGAGTGTGGACATCTGCGATGCCGACATCGACAAGATGGCTATGGAGAATTCTCCCTGGAAGGCCTGTGCTACTACCAACTGGAACTATAACGGGGAGTTTGGAATGCGGGTACTCGCTTTGGAGCTTGCAGAAGAATATGACAAGATCATCGATCCCGTGACCGGGCAATCCAGCGATTGGCTGGAGCTGCCTGCCAATCTGGTAACACAGAAGATGGTTTCTGTGGGGGGCATCAATGTAACAAATCTGGACACGGTAGCCGGGGCGCAGTACAGCGATCGCTCCTGGATGCCGACAACCAGCTGGATGGCAGAGCTTTTGGGAGATTAATTTCGATATAGTAGACTTTCTCGTCCGCTGGACGAAAGGTTATAAGAAAGCCGGCGAAGAATTTCGCCGGCTAATGTGCGTGTGGATATAGGCTGGCAGGTAATCCCATTTATCTGCACAGATAAATATAGATTTATACAAGAAAAGATTGGCAGTTGCCTTTTGTGTTATAGCATTGATTTTTCTGGGTAAAACAGGTATTCTAAAATTACGTTCAGCAGAGATTGAGAAAAGAGGGAATGACTTGAATATTTTGTTTGTCAATTGCTGTATCAGCCAAAAAGAGAAGCCGTGTACGTTGGCGCTATGCCGCGCATTTATCCAGGCGTATATCAAACAAAACCCAAAGGATGTATTAAAGGAACTTTTTTTGCCGGATACAGACATAAGCTTTTTTGATGTGCAGCGGTTAAATCTGCGGGATGACCTGCTTGCACAGGGGCAAACCCAGGCGCCCATGTTTGCGCTTGCAAATCAATTTGCAACTGCCGACAAAATTATAATTGGCGCACCGTATTGGGATCTTTCATTTCCGGCGCTTTTAAAAATGTATTTTGAAAATATCAGTGTCAACGGAATTGCTTACCGCTATACCGAACAGGGTTTGCAGGGGCTGTGCCGTGCGCAAAAGCTGATATATATTACAACATGCGGCGGATTGATCGGGAAGAACAATACCGGGGAGCAGTATATCCGCGGTTTGTGTGAGATGTTTGGCATCAGGGAGTTTGCTGCGCTTACTGCACAGGGCTTGGATATAGAAGGAGCAGATGTAAAGCAGATTCTTGCGCAGGCCAAAATAGACACGCAAAAAACGGCTGCGACATGGTAAAAAGCCTTAAGTCTGTTCTTATCAAAAAGGATGTGCGTCTGGCGGCGTGCTTCCCCGAAAAGAATAAAAATCCCCTACGGCAGGTTGAACTGGACTGAACCAGTAAAAGTAGACAATGGACAAAATCCCCCCCTGATGGATCTATTTTCCTACATCAGGGGGCTTTTCTCTACTATCTGTTTTTACTGGATCGGTGCAGCAGAGAAAAAAGAACTCAAGCACAAATAATTGACAATAAATGCAATGCGTATATAATATAGCCATAAAAAAGGAGGACTGATATAATGGATATAAAAACATATCAAGAAAAAGTGAAAAAGGCAAAAGCTTACCAAAATGCAAACACATGGAAACAAGACAATAATACACAATCAGCAAAAGAAAATGAAATTATATTTGCTGCAGCACATAATGATATGAAGGCATTAATAAACCAAGTAGGAAAAATAACAGAATTTGCGAAAAAATTTGAAATACCATATAGGACTGTACAAAATTGGGCAAACGGGAAAAGAAAAGCTCCAGATTATATTATAAAAATGATAGGGTATATTTTAATTTATAATATTGAATAAAACTAAGTGTTACATAAAAAACTTATTTTAGTCTAATATATCTGATTTTTATTAAAATATCAATCTGTATAATAGCTGAAAAGAATAAATATATTTTGTGCATTTGCAATACTTGACAAGAAAAATAAATGTGTGTATACTAAAAAGTAACATAAAGAAAAAAGCGCCCACAGGCTGCCAACCGTCTGCAAACAGTTAGCAACCATGCGCCATAAGAGTACACAAACTACTCTCATGACTTGTGAACGCCTTACACGCTGTGCATATAATAATATACAGCGTTGGGGATACATTTGTCAAGCGCCTGTACTCTTATGATGGTTTGCAAGCCAAAGGGTACAGGCATTTTCTTTGTGGAAAAATTGAATAGGTAGCCGGATTTTAGATACAAAGGCGCCGGATAACAGCTATGCCAAGACCGCAGCTATTGCGCGAGCGAGCCAACCCCCTCACGGTTGCTACCTTTCGCGCTGGGTAAGAGCTGTACTCTGATTAATACGTGGCGGTATAGATGGATCCCACCATCAGGCTTTCATAGCGGCATATGCCGGCACAGGTAAACAAAAAATCTGCGACTACATCAAAAGAAATCTGCGCCCGTTGCTCTAAAACGGGTAACGGGCGTTTATGATAGAGGTACGTGCTGGTACTTCTATCATAAACGTGGCGCGCCAGAAGGGACTCGAACCCCTGACCTCTTGATTCGTAGTCAAGCACTCTATCCAGCTGAGCTACTGGCGCAAAACATGTTTTAAAGCTGCTAAAGTATATTAGCATATTTTAAAAGAAAATGCAAGTATAAAATGCTGATAAACTGAAAAATTCCGTCTGCATTTCTTGACATTATCTCAACCTTCTTATATAATAAATAGGCTGCCTTTAAAACAGCAGGCAGAAGCATCGGGATGTAGCGCAGTTTGGTAGCGCGCCTGCTTTGGGAGCAGGATGCCGCAGGTTCGAATCCTGTCATCCCGACCACGTCGCCGCAAGCTTCATATCGCTTGCGGCGACTTTTCTTTTGAAAAATCATCGGTTCACGCACGCCTTCGCCCGAAAGAGCTATTGTACTGGAACGTATGCGCCAGCTTCAGGCGGAGGGTAAGCAGAGAAACCAGCCAAGACAGAGAAAGAAATTTTTGACACAGAGAGAGCCAATAGCCACAAAAAGCCATCGCTATAGCCTTGCCTGTGTGTCAGTATATATATTTTTACTAAAACATTGTTTGTGTTAATAATAAGTTATATAAACTCCTTTTTAACATAAATATAAAACTAAGAAAATAGAAATTTCTGAGTAATACTCTGTGACAATTCTAAGGCGTTTTAATACCTTGTGATGGTTTTATCCGCTCTGTGAGCCTTTCCATATGTTCCTGTGCCTGTTTGCCGATGTCGGAAGATAAGCGTCCAGCCTGCTGCTTATAGACAATAAAATTACAGAATGCCGTTTTTATTTTTAATTTTAAAGTTTCTTAAGTGTTGTGCGGGCGACAACGCATTTGACAATAGGGAAGAATTTTATTTTCAAATAAAAAAAGTGTTTCAACAGCAATGGTGCGTATGGTTGCCGCTAAAATCTGATCAATTTGCGCGACATATTTTTTACACTGATTGTTTGGAAGCGTGGTAAATATTTGCAGAGGCTGGGCTTCTTTTCTTTTAACAGGGCAAGCCTTTCCAGCATTTGTGGATCTACATGTGCGCCTCCATCCGTATCTGCAATCAGGGTGACGGCCTGCATTCGCGAAAGAGTGTATCGCTGTTCAATCAAAATAACGCTTAATCTGTTCCACCAAGCTTGGAATGCGCGTGTGGGATAACGCTTGTTTTTTTCTATAGATAGCGGTATTGCGGTAAGAATCTGTGGCGAGTCCGGTTGGTGAATGAACTGATATTGGCATAACGAAGCGCGAACAAAATTGGCTTGTGTTTTTTTAAGCAGGTCGCCTCCGACTGTACTAATGTCAATAAAGTCTGGGCGGTTAAAAACAAATTGCCGCAAGTGAATGTTTGCTTTCATATAAAAGTACGCGGAGTATAAGAGCAATTTGTTTTCCATAGTCCAAGTCGCCTGTATCGTAAAAATGGCAGGCATTTTTTAAAAACTTTATTTGGATGTATGCCTCAGAAAGCAATTCTTCTTTTGTTCGTGAAATTTTGGACTCTTTTGGTTTTGTATCCACGTTCAATCCCCTCCATTAACCAATATATAATATAAAAGCATATAGATTGCTGAAGAAAAACTATATATTTCTTCTATATTTTCTTTATCTTAGTTGGCCATTTGGATAATAACGCCTGTAATGTAAACGCAAAATTATAATTGCCAGATCATAACGCGTTAGGACTTCTTTTCTGCTCAGTTGTAAATCGTGAGCAAGCGTTCTGGGAGCGATATTCTTGAAAATTCTTGCGGCTACAATTTTCTGATCTATTATAGGTAAATCAAAAAACGCCTTCCAAAGAAATTGATCCCGCTCGAGACGAATAAGGGTCAGCAGTGGATCGCAATAAGCCATTTGGCAACTTGCCGCGTTTTCCAATAGCTTCTTGTTGCGTATTTTGGTCAGTTCCCGTGCGCATCGATTTCTTGTAATATTTTTTGCATAACCACCGACCCAATAGGAAAAACGGCTCCAACCTTTATACCGTTCCAGCTGTGTGTAGCATGTCGTAAAAGCTTCATCGGTAATGTCGCGATAATCGTCTGACTTTAACAATCTGTTATGGTCTGCTTTTGCTGCACATCGCACAACAATTTGATAAGCAGCTTGATATAGTGGGTCCCATAGCTCTTGTGCGCGCCTAAAATTTTTTGAACCTGTTGAAAGTCATATTCGCGGAGACTGATCTGTGAAATAGTATATTGATGTATGGGGATTCGGTGTTTCATCATAAATTTCCTTCCATTTTGTCATAAAGTTATTTTTATTTGTGGGTTCAAATTGGGCGGCTATTTTTTAAAACCAACAGCAAAAGTAAAGAAAGGTACAGATCAGGCTTTTATTCCTTGTAAATCACTTATATTTGGGAACAATAAAAATAAGGTTTAATAGAGCTTTGGATAAACAATATTCTACTTTATAATACTTTTTATTTTATTTTAACATAAAATTTTTTGTGATCAATTGTCACACTTTGCTAAAAATACTTTTATAGATTTAGCATATGCTACAAGTATATTGATGCACTTTAACAATGTTTTACCAACTAAAAAGCAGTAGAAATACAAGGGAAGAACAATCTAAAAACACACCGCTTTGTATGTAAGCAAGCTCAACTGCCCCACATTGTGCGAACAGCACAAAAAAACGGACAGGAATTTTTCCTGTCCGTTTTGTCAGTCGCCAATCAGGTTGTTGCGTTCCAGCCATTGCTGGTGCGTCATAAGCACTTGGCGCGATTTTGAGCCCTCGTGCGGGCCAACAATTCCCATCTGTTCCATTTCGTCAATCAATCGCCCTGCCCTTGCATATCCCAAACGCAGCCGCCTTTGCAGCAGGGAAGTAGAGGCCTGTCCCGCTTCAACCACCAGCTTGATGGCCTCCTCCAGCATGGGATCACGGTCCTCACTGCCTGCGCTGCCTGTAGCGGCGTCTTTTCCGGTTGTCGAAAGATCCTGCGAAGCAATTTTTTCAATCTGTTCAACAACGCTTTCGTCATATTCTGATTTATAGGATTTTTTGATAAAGCCCGTTACATTTTCAATTTCTTCATCGGAGGCATAACAGCCCTGCACACGCAAGGGCTTGGGTGCTCCAACGGGGGAAAACAGCATGTCGCCCTTGCCGATCAGCTTTTCAGCGCCGCCAAAATCCAAAATAGTGCGCGAATCCACCTGCGAAGAGGTCTTCAAAGCAATTCTGCTGGGAATATTTGCTTTAATTACACCTGTAATCACGTTGACCGAAGGGCGCTGTGTGGCAATAACCAAATGCATGCCTGCGGCGCGCGCCATTTGCGCTAGGCGGCAAATCGACTCTTCCACCTCGTTGGGGGCCGCCATCATCAAGTCGGCCAGCTCGTCTATTGCAATCACAATCTGCGGCATTAGCTCGTCCGGTATAGGCAGGCCGTCGTCCGTTAAGGGCCTGTCCTCCTTGGGCGTGTCCGCCGGGATGTTGGCATACCGTTTGCGGTAACGCTCAATCATGCTGTTGTACGCATGGATATCGCGCACGTTATAGGCAGCAAAGGTTTTATAGCGCTCAAGCATTTCGCTGACCGCCCAATTCAGCGCGCCCGCCGCCTTTTTAACGTCGGACACAACGGGGATCAGCAAATGTGGAAGCCCCTTGTATTTGGAAAATTCAACCATTTTGGGGTCGATTAAAACAAGCCTGACCTCGTCCGGGCTGCCCTTATAGAGCAGGCTGAGCAAAATGGAGTTGACGCATACCGATTTTCCCGAACCGGTTGTGCCTGCAATCAGGAGATGCGGCATTTTTGCAAGGTCGGTCACAACAATATTACCGGAAATATCACGCCCCAGCACCACGGTCAATTTGCTTTTTTCACGTTTAAATTCCTTTGAATCAATCAGCTCGCGCATGGTGACCATGCTGATGGTTTTATTTGGAACCTCAATGCCGATCGCCGCCTTGCCCGGGATGGGCGCTTCAATCCTTACGCCGTTTGCGGCAAGGTTCAGTGCAATATCGTCGGCAAGGTTTGTAATTTTGCTGATTTTTACGCCGGCTGCCGGCTGCAGTTCAAAGCGTGTGACGGAAGGTCCTCTGCAAATGTTGATGATATTGGCCTGCACGCCAAAGCTGTTGAGGGTAGATACCAGCTTCTGCCCGTTTTCCTGCAGTTCGTTAAACGCGTCAGAATCCTCGGAAGAAAAATTGGGGTGCAGCAAATCCACGGGGGGAAAGCGGTAACCCTTTTCGTTTTCCCGCGGCCGCTTTCGGTCGTCTTCAGGTGTATCTATATCGAACGGCACGGTCTGCGGGTCCGGCTGCAGCTGCTGAGGATCGCTTTTTCTGGGCGTTTTCTTTTTTTCCATGACCTTCTTTGCAGCAAAGGTCGCCATAGGGTCGTCGGTAGGCTGCGCATCCTGCGCTGTGCTAGGGGTGTTTGTTTGCTGTAAAAGTGTTTCCAGCCGCCTGCGTTTGTCGTGAATATCCTCCGGCGGGGTGGACACAGAGCTGTCAATCGGGATATCAATTTTGTCGGACTGCCGTTTTCTGTGTTTCTTTCCGCCGATTATAACATCTGGCACGGAAAAAGCGCCCGCTTCAAAATCTGGGTTTTCAAACAGCGGGGGGACAGGAGCCTGCTCCTGACGGCGGCTTTGCTCTGCCCGGCGGCGTTTGGAATGCTCTCTTGCAGAATTGACGCTTTCTGCCACTTTATCCGCCGGCTTTTTTAAAAACTGGAAAATATGCTTAAGTGTAATGCCGAACAGGAACATCACACACAGCAAAAGCGCAAGAATGCAAAGAATTTCCGCCCCCGTTTTTCCAAACAGCAGTAGCATGGGAACGCCCAGCACACCGCTTAAAAGCCCGGCTCCTGCGGCACTGGCGCCCGCAGTGTAAAGGGCGCCAAGCTCGTTGAAATAGCTGCCTGGAGCGGAATCGGAATTCCATATATAAACAAGGGAAGAGGCAAAAACGATCACGCCTATGGCAAGGCTTAGCTTACCGGCCATTTTTGCGTCCACCTTTTTTTCCATGGCGGTAATAATTGCCACATAAATCAGCAGCAAAGGCCAGGCAATTGCCAGCGTACCAAACAGCCCAAGCAAAACGTTATGTAAAAATGTCCAGACATTTTCCCCGGGAATAAAGATTAAAAATAACAACAGTACTGCGCCTGCAAGCAGCAAAATGGCTTTGGTTTGCGCAGAAAGACTTCTTTTTACCGGCTGTGATGCTTGCTTTTTGGCAGCCGCCTTTTTGGGCGCACCTGCTTTAGCCGCGCGGGAATTGGCGCCTGCACGTTTTTTTGCCGGCGCTTTTTTTGTGGAACGACCGCTTTTTGCCGCCAATTTTTTCACACCCTTTCTTTTGCGTTCTGTATGGGTAAATCAACCGTAGGTCAGGGTGGCACCGGTAAACAGGTTTGTGCCGCTGTGCATTTCAATCAAACTGACAACAATCACAGCCACACCCACGACAGCCGTGTAAATTACAAATATGTACATCCGGTCCTTTGCAAGCATCCATTTAAAAAGCAAAATGGCAAAAAAGCCCACAACAGCGGAGGTGATGACGCCTACGATAATCGGCAGGATCTCTATATTCTGCAAAGCGTCGGTTTGAACAGCGTCAATTGTTTCCATAAGTGCCGCAGCCAAAATGGATGGAATTGCCAGTATAAAAGTGTAGTCGAGCGCGGCCTGCTTGTTGATGCCGCGCAGCTGTCCGACCGCCAGCGTAGACCCTGAGCGTGAAAGGCCTGGGAAGATCGCCGCAAAAAATTGTGCAATACCCACGCACAGCGCGTCCAGAATATTATAACGTACCCGGCCTGCGCCGTTTTTCTTGACAATGCCCTTTTCTGCATATTTCCGGGTGGTATACCGATTCATAAAAATACCGATGGTCAACAGAATACAGGTAAAAATCAGTGAAATCCCTACAATGATAAAATATCCTGTGTTGCCGGACCATATTTCCGCCAGGTCTTTTGCGGCAAGACCGCCCGAAAAAGGAAGAGGCACAAAAAGCAAAAATAACGGGAGCAGTCCTATAACCAGCATGATGATCAAATTGCGGTCTTCGTCCATTTCGCTCCATTTGAATTTGCCCCTGCAAATATCTGCAACCATGCCGCCAAGCGCTTTAAACAGACGGATGATCAGCTTGTAATATACGGCGCACACGGCAACCAGCGTGCCCACGTGCAGCATAACGTTAAAAAACAAATTATCCTCTGTAACGCCCAGAATATGCTGGGAAATAGCAAGGTGGCCGCTGCTGGACACAGGCAGAAATTCTGTCAGCCCCTGTACGATCCCCTGGATGATCGCATCAAAAATGTTCATTATGTATACCTCCGTATTTTTCTTACTGCTATCTATGTAAACGCCCGCAGGCGTGTAATGTTTTACCGGTACGGCAAACAGGCGGTCAGGGCTTTTTGGTTTTTTTGGGCCCCGCTTTTTTTGTCTTGCGCTTTTCTGTGGCCTTTTGCGCGTCGATCATTTTAAACAGGCAGTCCATTGCGTCTGAAAGCGACCCAACCTCGTCGATCAGGCCCTCGTTTACAGCGTCCTCCCCTTCTAAAATCGTACCCACGTCCAGCACAAGCTCTCCCACGTTCATTGCAAGCTCGTTGTAACGGTCCTTTGGAATGTTCGAATTTTCGCTTACAAACGTGGTGATCCGGTCCTGCATGCGTCGGAAGTATTCAAACGTCTGCGGTACGCCCAGCGTCAAACCCGTCATGCGTACAGGGTGTACGGTCATAGAGGCGGATTTTGCAATAAAAGAATGCTTAGCCGCCACTGCCAGCGGGATACCAATGGAATGCCCGCCGCCCAGGACGATCGATACAATCGGTTTTTTCATGCCCGCCATCAGCTCTGCAATGGCAAGGCCGGCCTCCACATCGCCGCCGACGGTATTCAGCAGCACCAAAAGTCCGTCTATGCGCTCTTCTTCTTCAATCGCGACCAACTGCGGTATAACATGCTCGTACTTGGTCGTTTTATTTTGCGAAGGAAGAATGGTATGCCCTTCGATCTGCCCGATAATTGTCAGGCAATGCACAACATATTTTCCGTTTTTTGTAATAATAGAACCGGTTTCGTTAATTTTATCTGTGTTGTCTTCGCTGATAGGGCTTGTTTCCTCCAACGTTTGCATGTCGTCATCATGCTCCGAGGGGTTTTGTATAAATTGGCTTTTATTTTTATGATCGTGGTTTCCCATACTGCAGCTCCTATTCGTTGTAATCGTGCATAAAAAGCTGTGCAGCCATGTCTTACGAAGAAGCGGGCGTACACAGTATATTGCACTTGCAAAGAATAGTTTGCCGTATTATGCGCAAATTCATACATAAACTTATTATAACATTTTATAAAAGCTACAGCAAGACCTTTACATCCCGCTGTAAAAACCTTCAAAACCAGCTTGCAGCATGTGCCCAGTGCAAAAGCAAGACGGGTAGTAAAATTTTATGTACCCTTAAAAAAAATAGAACAAAAAAAGCCGGTACAACCCGCTGACAGAGGTATGGAGAATAAAAAGAAAAGAAAAATAAAAAAGAACGCCGCACCATGCAGTAGCTGCACGGCGCGGCATATGCTTCTGTTTTGTGCCGTTTTAGATTGTGCCGTTTAAAACAAGAACCAAAAGCACGCAGGATACAAGGACAATCCCCGCCGCTATCAAAACGCCGGCGTTTGCCTTGCCTTTGGGCCGCTGCTCATTGGGATTTTGGGGAATCAGGTTCGCTTTGCGCAGCCCTGTTACCGCAAATTTGTACAGCAGCAGGGTAAGCGCTGCGTTAATCCCGGCTTTAAGCAGGTTAAACGGGACGAAAACAGGCAGCAGCATCTCGGCCACAGCTTGCCTTGGTATACCCATATAAAACGGTGTGATCAGGTAATTCCACAAAACCATGGCCACAAGCATGGTAACGGAACCGGCCAATAAGCCAAGCACAGCGCTGCGCATGGTGCGGTTTCTTCTGTAAATAACAGCGGCAGGGCAGACAAAGCAGATGGTTGAAAGAATATTCATTACAAGGCCGATAAAGCCTGTGTCGCTTATGGTGATCATCTCAATAAACGAAACGGCCACGCTCATTGCAAGGCCCGACAGCGGGCCAAAAATAAATGCGCCAATAGCGATGATTACGTCTTTTGGCTCAAATTTTAAAAACGATACAACGGGAATCCGGAAAAACAGCACGCATAAAAACGCCAGCGCGCTGAGCAGACCGAGCAGCGCAAGCTTTTTAATTTGATAAGAGCGCACATCTTCACGGTGCAATGTTTTGGAACGGTTGTTTTGCATAATAGAACTCTCCTTTTTGTGCCGTCTTTTCAGCAAAAAGAAAAGCTCCGCAAAAAATGCGGAGCAAAACGCCTTTTTCAGCGCTTATCTTCTTTCATCCGGACTATACCGTCGGCTTTGGAATCACACCAAATCAGCTTTCGCTCGCGGGCTTTGCGCAAACTGCGCTTACCGCCGGTGGGGAATTGCACCCCGCCCCGAAGACAGCATATAAAATTTTTAAAGTGTCCATACACTTCTTACTTTCATTATAAGCAGACGCTTGTGTTTTGTCAAGCTTACGGCTTTGTGTCCAGTTCGTCAAGGGTTAAGCTGTAAGCAGGAAACATTTCTTCCATAAAGACATCCAGTTCCGGCATAGAGATCTGTTCAAGAGCATTTACAACGCTTTGCCTGGCTTTTTCAAATTCCAGGTTGCCCATGCGGATTTCTTCTGTACATTTAATCAGAGCTGAAAGCTTGTCTGCTGCTTTTACATATTGCATCAGCAGCTGATCTTCTTTCCCCTGACGAAAAAACAAAGGGGTATACGCCTCTTTTAAATCGTCCGGCAGCATATCCAGCAGTTTTTGACTTGCCACCTGCTCAACCTCCCGGTAGGCTTTCTGGATCTGCGGGCTGCCGTATTTGACAGGAGTGGGAAGGTCGCCGGTAAGGATTTCCGGGCAGTCATGAAACAGCGCCAGCGTTGCTGCGCGCTGTGCGTCCAGCTTTTTTTGAAAGCGTGCATTGCCAATCAGGACAAGCGCATGAGCCAGAATCGCCACTTCCAGGCTGTGCTCGCTGATGTTCTCTTTCCTTGTGTTGTTCATAAGCCCCCAGCGGTCAATATACTTCATTCTGGAAAGCATTGCATAAAAATTGCAGCCCATAGGAACACTCCGTTTGTATTCGTATTTGTATTTCATATTTTACAAGATTTTTTTAAGAGATTGTGACAAAATTATGAATTTATTTGATTGTACGTTTTATAGGTGCAATTGTCGTCGTTTTGTGGTATAATATTCAAGTCGTGTTTGTGTATTCATACATTCTATGACAGATTTGTGGTTTTCATGCTTTCAATTTAATGTGTATTTTAAAAATAAAAAAGAGATTGATCATTTAAAACCTACATAGAGCAACAAGGCGGTGAACCTATGAAAGCGGCCAGGCTGCATGTTTCTGCTGCAAGGAAAAAATATTGGCATAAAGCCTTTTTACTGGGGCTTGGGCTTTCTTTTTTGTTTTTTCTGCCGTTTTTGATCTATGATGGCGGCTTGTTCCTGTATTACGGCGATTTTAACGTCCAGCAGATTACATTTTACCAGATGATCCATGACAGCATTCTTGACGGCAACATGGGCTGGAGCCATACGACCGATTTGGGCGCGAACATGATCGGCTCTTATACCTTTTACCTTTTGGGAAGTCCGTTTTTCTGGATTACGCTGCTGTTTCCAAGCCAGGCTGTTCCGTATTTGATGGCGCCGCTTCTTATGTTGAAGTTTGCCTGTGCGTCCCTTACAGGGTATATTTTCCTCAGGCGCTATGTCAGAAACAAAGATCTTGCCGTCATCGGCGGGCTTTTATATGCGTTTTCAGGTTTTTCTATTTATAATATTTTTTTTAACCATTTTCATGAGGCAATTGTAATTTTTCCGCTTTTGCTTGCAGCGGTGGATGAATATATGGACAGCAGGCGGCGCGGTGTGCTGGGGCTTGCCGTTTTTGCAAGCTGTGTATGCAATTATTATTTCTTTGCAGGCCAGGTTGTGTTTGTGCTGATCTACTGGCTGGTGCGCCTGCTTTCCGGTAGTTACAAAATTTCGCTGCGCGACTTTTTGCGCATGGCGTTTGAGGTGGTGGCCGGTTTTGCTGCAACGGCGTTTTTGTTGTTCCCCACCGTGCTTGCCGTTATACAAAACCCGCGTGTAGACAATGCCCCAAACGGCTGGGGTGCCCTTTTATATAGCTCTAATCAAAGGTATATGCATATTCTGGAAAGCTTTTTCTTTCCGCCGGATATACCCGCAAGACCCAATTTTACACCCGATTCCAATGCAAAATGGGCATCCGTTGCGGCTTGGCTCCCGCTGTTTTCCATGACCGGCGTCATTGCTTTTTTGCAGACAAAAAAATATACAAGCTGGTTAAAACGGCTTTTGTGGATTCTTTTTCTTATGGCGTTTGTCCCTATCCTCAACAGCCTGTTCCAGCTTTTAAACGCAGCGTATTATGCAAGATGGTTCTATATGCTGACCTTGATGCTTGCGCTGGCAACGGTGGTTTCTCTGGAAACGTCCAAAACAGACTGGCGCAGAGCCCTTACCTGGACGGGCGGGATTACCGTGGCGATCCTTGTTGCCATTGGCTTTATGCCAAATACCATTACGGCAGATTCGGGCGAAAGTGTTACCACATATGGGTTGATGCAATATCCCGACCGTTTTTGGGCCTATGGCGCCATTGCCCTGGTTTCTCTTGGTGTGCTGGCGCTTCTGTTGAAGCTGATGCGCCGTAACAGAAAAAGATTTATTCGCTGCACCTATGTGGCTTTGGGAATTATTTCTGTAGTGTACTCTTCCTATTTATTGGTTCTGGGAAAAACCCAAGGCTACAGTTCGCACGATTTTATTTTGCCTTATGTCCTCAATAAAGGGTCGCGGATCAGCCTGCCCGACCAGGACAGCGTCCGGTCAGATTTTTATGAAACCATGGATAACCTGGCTATGTTCTGGCAAATACCAACCATTCAGGCGTTTCATAGCATTGTGCCCGGGTCGATTATGGAGTTTTATCCGTCGATCGGCGTTACAAGGGACGTAGGGTCAAGGCCGGAAACAGACGTTTACGGCCTGCGGTCGTTTACATCCACCCGTTATCTGTTCGATTATTTGCATGACGGTGATTCGTTTGTCGATGCAGAAGGGAATACGGCCATGCCGGGATGGGAATATTACGGCACGCAAAACGGTTTTAACATTTGGGAAAACCAATATTATATCCCCATGGGGTTTACCTATGACACGTTTATTACGGAGGAACAGTATTACAACTGTACAGAAAGCAACCGTCACCTGCTGCTTTTAAAAGCAATGGTGCTAAAGCCTTCGCAAATGGCCAAATATGCAGACATTACCGGCGGTGTTGCCTACCAAGGGAACTTTACGTATACAGAAGAAGCCTATAAGCAAGACTGTTTGCAGCGCGGGCAGACGGTTTGCACGGATTTTCAATATGATAATACAGGCTTTGGTGCAAATATTGACCTTACAGGCAAGGAAAGCCAGCTTGTCTTTTTCAGCGTACCGTATGAAGCGGGCTGGAGCGCCTATGTCAATGGGCAGCAGGTTGAGGTTGAAAAGGTAAATATCGGTTTTATGGCTGTTAAGGTACCGGGCGGCATAAAAAGCGAAATTCGCTTTTCTTATGAAACGCCGGGGCTGAAAGCCGGCCTGCTTGTAACAGGCGCGGCCGTGCTGGTGTTTGCCGCATATCTTCTTTTTTTCAGAGGAAAACGGGAAAAGAAAAAACCGGCGGCATTGTCGCTGCGGGTCTGTAAAAGGTTTAAAGCGGCCACTGTAAAAATAAACCGAAATAACCCGGACAGCCGTTTGCTGCCGGCAGACAACAGCGGTGCAGAAAAAGGGCCAGACGACAAGGTATAATGATATGGAAAAGGAGTTTTCATATGGCGTTTGGAGAGAAAATTTTACGATATAAAGATGCAATCCTAAAAGATCTGGAGGCGCTTACGGCAATTCCCTCTGTGTCGGCAGAGGGGCCGGAGCAGCCGCAAAGGGCACTGGAATATGTTCTTCAAAGAGCGCAGGAAATGGGACTTGAAACCCAAAATGTCCTGGATATTGCCGGGCATGCCCAGTACGGAAGCGGCAAAGCGTATTGCGGTGTGCTTACCCATCTGGACGTCGTGCCGCCCGGAAGCGGGTGGCTTACAGACCCATATACATTGGTCCAAAAGGACGGGCGGCTTTTCGGCAGGGGTGTTGCAGACGACAAGGGCGCCGCTATTATGGCGCTTTATTGCCTGAAGGCGCTCAAGGATGAAGGCATTGTGGGAAAAAACGCCATACGCGTGATTTTTGGAACATCGGAAGAAATGGGCATGGAAGATATGAAGGCCTATTTTTCGGCGCAGCCGCTTCCGGCTATGGGCTTTACGCCGGATGCGGAATATGGAATTTGCCGTTGCGAAAAAGGAATTTTGCAGTTGGAGGTTATAGCCGATACGCACAACGGAACAACGCTTACCGAGTTTAAAGCAGGTACGGCTGTCAACATGGTGCCGGACACAGCATATGCGCTGTTGGACTGTTCTGAAAACGAAGACCACCAGCTTTTGCGCCTGGCAGACGCTAAGCCGGGCTATTTTGAATTTAAATATACCATAGATGGGTTGATGCTCCTCTCCAAAGGGACTGCCGCGCACGCATCGGAACCGCAAAAGGGGTTTAACGCGGCAACGCACCTGATCGACTTGCTTACCGCCAATTTTGGGTATGCGTCTATGGGCAGCATCCTTGCTTTTATTGACTCAAAAATAGCAACAGAGCTAAACGGCAATTCCCTGGGGCTGAAAATGCGTGATTCCGCTTCAGGCGCGCTGACGCTCAATGTCGGTACGGTACATATCACCGAAAGCTGCGCAAGGGCCACGCTGGATATCCGTTATCCGGTAACAATGGACGGCGCCAATATTTTAGAGAGAGTTCGCGCTGCAGCAAAATACGAGAATCTTACAGTAAAGGTATTAAGCCATTTAAAGCCGCTGCATATAGAAGAAGACAGCCCGTTGATCCATATACTGCGCGACGCCTATAAGGAAGTAACCGGGATTGAGCCGGCGCTTTATGCAACAGGCGGCGGAACCTATGCCAGAACGCTTGGCGGCAGAGGTGTTGCGTTCGGCCCTGTCTTTGCAGGGGAAGAATGCGGTGTGCATCATGCCAATGAGTCGATAAGCCTGGAAAACTATATGCACCATGGGCAGATTTGTCTGGAAAGCATGTATAGGCTTCTAAACGCTGAAATATAAAAAGTATAACGTTTGCTACGTTTGGAAAGGATTTGCACAATGAAAGCGGAAACCATCATAAAACAGCAGGCCAGAAGCAGCCTGGCAGATCAAAACTGGGGTGTTGCGCTTGCGGCCTTCATTTTTCCGGCCTGCGTCTTTTTTATGGCGCAGACGGTCAATTCCTTTTCTATCATTGTGCGCGGGGCCAGTGTGCAAGCGCTTACAAACGCGCCGTTTGCCCGGCCGCAGGCCTTATTGTTTTTTTTACTGCTGCAGGTTTTGGCTGTGGGCGTGTTGTTCGCTTTTTCCCCCATATTTGTGGGCGCGGCAAAGCTTTATACAGATATTGCGCATGGCAGGCAGGGGGAGCTTTCAGCGCTGTTTGGATGGTTTTCCGGAAAGCGCCAATATGGCAGGGCGGTGGCGTTTTCCCTGTCGCTTGCGGTACGCAATGTCTTATGGGCCCTTCTCTGCTTTTTCCCCTGCGGCTTTTTTGTTGTGCTTCTGCGCATTTTCCCTGTGGTGGGAAGCGGCCCTTTGCAGGAAGGTATACGGCTTCTATGGTATCTTTTTCTTGCCCTTTTGATTCTATTAGGGCTTACGCTGTGGGTGGTGCTTACCTCACGTTACTTTCTTGCACCGTATCTGTTCTTGTATAAAGAAGAGCTTTCTGCCAATACGTGTATTATACAATCGATTTTTTTGATGAAAAAAAACAGGAGCCGCTATCTGCGGCTGGTGCTTTCGTTTTTACCGTGGCTGCTTTCCTGCTTTTTTGTGATCCCCGCGTTGTATGTGATGCCCTATTTTCAGACTGCCTGTGCATTTAGCGCCAGATGGATGCTGGAGGAAGCCGGGGAGGGAATACCATGACCGTTTCTTTGTGCATTATTGCGCGCAATGAACAGGCTGCGCTTGAAAAGCTTTTGGAGGATGTAAAGGCGCAAACTTACCCCCATGCGCAAATAGAGGTCGTATTGGTGGACAACCTTTCTGCTGACGGCACGAAGGCGGTGATGGAGGCTTTTGCAGCCCAGAAAAACGGCTTTCAAAACGTAACTGTGGCCCAGTGCCCGAAAGTCGGTCAGGCGGCAGCCTGGAACTGCGCCGTGCTGCACGCCGGCGGCGAAGTCATAATCCGGGTGGATGCACATGCAAGCATCCCGCAGGATTTTGTAAGCTGCAATGTTGAGCATATCCAACAGGGCGAATTTATCTGCGGAGGCGGCAGACCCTGTCGGGCGGAAAAGGCTACGCCATGGCGGGGGACCCTTTTGGCTGCGGAAGAGTCCCTGTTTGGCAGCTCCGTTGCAAAATACCGCAGGCAGCAGGCACACAAGCAGTATGTAAGCTCTGTTTTTCACGCTGCATACCGCAGAGAGGTTTTTGCAAAGGTCGGCGGGTTTAATGAAAACCTGGGCAGGACAGAGGATAATGAAATACATTACCGAATGCGCCGCAGCGGTTTTAAAATTGCCTGCTATCCGGACATTGTCTCCTATCAGAATGTCCGTGCAACGTTCAGAAAAATGCTTAGGCAAAAATATGCCAACGGCTTATGGATTGGGCTGACGCTGGGGGTATGCCCACAGTGTTTATCCTGTTTTCATTTCGCACCTTTTTTGTTGGTCTGTGCGCTGCTTGTATTTGGCGTTTTGTCATGCTTTGGCATTGTGCTGCCGCTTATAGCGGTAAGCGGCGCATATCTTTTGTTTGATTTGTTGGTTACAGTTACGGCTTTTTGGGGAAGAAAAGCTTATTGGCAGTTTTTTCTGTTGCCTTTTATGTTTCCGCTGTTGCATATCGTATACGGCACAGGCACGTTGTTCGGCATATGTAAAATGCCGTTTTGGAAGGCAAAACTTGGTACAGATGCACAGCAAAGCATAGAGCTTGTAAAAAATACGGTACAAAAAAAGATTGAACAAGCCAGCCGGAAAACGGACGGCTAAAGGGAGGTAAGACGGTCTTGACGGATCTTACGCCTGTGGAATTTACACGGGAGCAGCTCAGGGCCCTGCAATGCAAAGAGCTGGAAACACTTTTGTTTTTTAAGGATTTTTGCGAAAAAAACGGACTGCTTTTCTATTTTTGCGGCGGCTGCTGTATTGGAACGCTCAGAGATGGCGGGTTTATCCCGTGGGATGACGATATCGATATTTTTATGCCGCGCGAGGATTATGAAAAAATGCACAGGCTTTGGAAAGAGCAGTGCAAGGGTTCGCGCTTTTTGTGCTTGCGTACAGACGACCATATCTTTACAGGCAATATCTTTACCACAATTGTTGATACAAGCGCTACCTGCGTGAAGAAAAACCAGGCGCATTTGGATATACCGCATGGCCTTGCAATGGATGTTTTTCCGCTTGACGGCTGCCCCAAAGGTTTTAAAAGAAAAATGCAAAAGTTATGGGCCATGGTGTACTCGCTTTTTTTAGCGCAGGTGGTACCGGAAAAGCACGGCGGTGTTGTTGCATTGGGAAGCCGGGTGCTGCTTTCTGTTTTCCGCAGCGACAAAATCCGTCAAAAAATCTGGCGCATGGCACAGCGGAAAATGACAAAGTATAAAATACAGGACTGCGATTTTATAACGGAGCTTTGCGCCGGCCCGAAATATATGCAATATGAATATCCAAAGGAAGCGTTTGCAAGCGCTGTTTACAAAAATTTTGAAGGCTACCAGATGCCGATCCCGGTGGGATATGAGCAATATCTGAAGATCGCGTTTGGCGCGTATGAAACATTGCCGCCCATTAAGGCGCGCGTACCGCATCACGAGGTGGTCTATCTGGACCTTACCAGAAGCTGCTATGATTTTGATAGAAAAGAACTGTTTTCAGAGGAGTTTGAATAAAGTCTGGAGGAAGTATTATGATCTATGGAGCAATTTTGGCCGGCGGAAGCGGCACAAGGATGCATATATCTTCTATGCCCAAGCAGTTTCTGCCGCTGGGGGAAAAGCCGATTATTATCCATACGCTGGAAAAAATGCAGATGTGCGCCCGTTTTGATGCAATTTACATCGGTGTGCATCCAAGCTGGCTTTCCTATATGTCAGATCTGCTTGAAAAATATGGGTTGTACGAAGCGCGCATCAAGCTTGCGCCGGGTGGTGAAAGCCGAAACGAAACCATTTTTAATATTATAGATGAAATTGCAAAGGACTTTGGGGCGGATGACGACGACATTATCGTTACGCACGATGCGGTACGCCCGTTTGTTACACTGCGCATTATAGAGGATAATATAGATGCGGCAGTTCGCTATGGGGCTTGCGACACGGTTGTCCCGGCGACCGATACCATTGTAAAATCGCACGATGGGGTAGATGTTTCAGAAATTCCTGACAGAAACTATATGTATCAGGGGCAAACGCCGCAAAGCTTTAATATTAAGCTGCTCAAAGAGCTGTATGCGCAGCTCAAGCCGAGCGAGAAATCTGTCCTGACCGATGCCTGCAAAATCTGCATTATGCGTTCAGCACCTGTAAAACTGATTAAAGGCGAGCTGTCCAATATGAAGATCACAACCGTCAACGATTATAAAATTGCGCAGGTGCTTGTTGGAGGGATTGCAAGTGATTAATTATATTTATCAGCTTGTAAACCCACAGTTTTTCTGCGTAAAATACGTAGACACAAAGATAGATGAGAAGGTATTGATACGTCCCAGGTATATGTCCATCTGTCATGCGGACCAACGCTATTATTTGGGGAACCGCGACCTTAAGGCGTTAAGTGAAAAGCTGCCCATGGCGCTCATTCATGAATGCTGCGGCGAGGTGATTCTGGACAAAACCGGGACCTATGAAATAGGGCAAAAGGTCATTTTGATCCCCAATGTACCGGCAGGGGACTGTGGGATTATTTATGAAAATTACGATGAGCATTCCCATTTTTTATCCAGCGGTGCAGATGGATTTATGCGCGAATTTGTGGATATGCCGCCGGACAGGATTGTGCCGTTTGAAAATATTCCGTTGCAGACAGCGTCTATCTGTGAGTTTTTAAGCGTGGCGGTTCATGCGGTCAACCGTATGGACAAACATGCGCACAGCCGGCGCGATACAATTGGTATATGGGGCGACGGCAGTATGTCTTACGTTATTGCGTGTGCGCTAAAGGTGAAATTTCCAAAATCAAAAATTGTAGTAATTGGGAAAAACAGTCGAAAGCTGTCGCGCTTTTCTTTTGTCAATAAGACCTATCTGACCTATTCTCTGCCTGCAGATTTCCGTGTTGACCATGCTTTTGAATGCGTAGGCGGCGAAGGCTGCCATGACGCAATTGACCGGATGATCCAGCATACGCACCCACAGGGAACCATGGTCTTTTTAGGTGTAAGCGAAAATAAGGTGCCGATCAATACCAGACTGCTGCTGGAAAAAGGGCTTTCTATTATAGGCAGCAGCAGAAGCGGAAAGGCGGATTTCCTGGAAGCGGTCAATATGATGCAGATTCAGCGTGTGCGGCGCAGGCTGGGCAGCATTATTTATGAGGATGAACCGGTGCGTAGCATGGACGATCTGCACCGCGTATTTGAGACAGATCTGAACACGCCGTTTAAAACAGTTTTTGAGTGGAAACTTTAATACAAAAATTTCTTACAACATTCTGCTTAATTGCATAGAAATGTAAAAAACGACTTTTTTCTTTATTTTGTCATTGTATTTTTTAAATTCATTTATATAATATTAATATACAGTGGGGATTTAGTGGGAGTTTTTTTAGAAAGGGGCGCGCGGTTTTGTCCAAACAGAGACCCAGTCAGCGACATTCTATTTATTCATCTTCCGGCGCAACGGCAAAAAAAATGCATGTTTTTGGGTGGAAGAACTTTTTAGCGGTGCTTCTGTGCCTTGTTTTGTGTGCAGGCGGCGGCGCCTTATTGATTTTTTATAATACGGTCAACGCAGTCAACTATCAGGCGATTGATGATCAAACAGACAAAGATGTAAGCTCTTCGTCTTCCAGCTTTTCTTCTGATTTGGAAATGGATATCAACAGTGGGGAATTGCTTAATGATCCCATGATATTAAATGTTATGCTTTTTGGTGAAGACAACAGAGAAACCGGGGAAGAACATGGCAGAAGCGACACCATGATTATGCTGTCTATTGACAACCGCCATAAAAAACTGAAGCTTACGTCTTTTATGCGTGACCTTTATGTTACGATCCCCGGAACAGATGCTTACGGCAACCCCTATGGGCAGAATAAGATCAACGCTGCCTATACGTACGGCGGCCCACAGCTTGCAATCAAAACAGTTGAAAGCAATTTTGGTATTAATATAGACCGCTATGCGGTGGTCGATTTTTCAAGTTTTGAAAGTATTATCGACATTTTAGGCGGGATAGATATCGAATTAACGGCCGAAGAGATCGATTATATCAACTGGCAGACGTATAAAAACGGTCAGGCGGATACCCGCTATGAAATTCAGGCCGAACCCGGTGTTGTACATCTCAACGGCAGGCAGGCGTTGTGGTATGCAAGGAACAGGGGCGATGCGGACGCCGGCTTTTCCGGCGATGATTTTGACAGAACCTCGCGCCAGAGAAATCTTCTGAAAACCATGGTGGGAGATTTAAAAGAAGCCAGCCTGACGCAGATTATCAGCATAATGGGCGAAATTGGCCCCATGATTACAACAAACCTTAAAAAAGATGAAATCACCATGCTGGTGGCAAATTCCCTGACCTATCTGCAATATGATGTAGAAGAATACCGCGTGCCGGAAGACGGCGTGTGGGAATACGGCTGGACGGACGACGGACAGTCTATTGTAGTGATCACAGACTGGGAAAAGCAAATTTATGACCTGGCTTATTTTGTCTTTGAAGACAGTCTTGTCGGTGCCGCGCCGGAATCTGCATCTTCGATCCTGCAGGAAGAATATTATTAAAAAACAAACGGTCCCGTTTGCTGCATGTTGCCGCAGCAAACGGGGCCGTTTATCATTGTTATAAAGGCAAATAGATAATTGCTCAAGCACGCGAAAGCCATCCTGCCGCACCTTTCCCGGTGAGCGGCTTTTATAAATGGAAAGGCGTAAATTACATGCTTTCCGGTGCGGTAATATTGAACATTGCCAGAACATTGCCAATTACCGTTTTAACGGCCATACAAAGATGCAGCCTTGCCTGTGTCAGGCTTTCATCGTTGCCTTTTACCCTGCATGCATTATAAAATTTGTGAAATAGCGAAGCCAAGTGTAAAACGTAACGAGTAATTTTTGTAGGGTCATACTCTTTTGCAGCGGAAATAATTTCACCGGTATACGCCGCAAGATGGTGGATCAGCTCTGTTTCCTCCGGCGCTTTCAGCAGCATCAGTTCCTGGCTGGAACAGGGGCGCGGCACAATGCCGTCTGCTGCAAGCGCTTTCAAAATACTGCAAATGCGCGCGTGGGCGTATTGCACATAATACACGGGATTTTGTGCGTCCTGCTGCACAGCCAGGTCCAAGTCAAAATCCATCTGTGTGTTTGCCTGCTGCGTATTAAAAAGGAACCGTGCAGCGTCTACGGGAACTTCGTCAAGCAGGTCTGCAAGCTGGATCGCCTTTCCGGTGCGCTTGCTCATTTTGACCGGCTTTCCGTCGCGGACAAGCTTTACAAGCTGCATTATAACTACGTCCAACCTATCCCCGTCTAGGCCGATTGCATCCATGGCGCCCTTCATCCGCGCAACGTGGCCGTGATGATCCGCACCCCATACGTCTATGCACAGGTCAAAGCCTCGTGTCAGCAGTTTGTTGCGGTGATAGGCGATATCAGCGGCAAAATAAGTAGGACTGCCATTTTTCCGGATTAAAACGTCATCCTTTAATTCTAATTTGTCAATTTCTTCCTGCGTTTTTCCTTCAGCAAGCAGCCTTTTGCTTAATACTTCTCTGTTTTTATACCACAAAGCACCATCGTTTTCATACGTCATGCCTTTTTGACGGAGCAGATCGATCGTATTTTGTACATCTCCGTTTTGGTGCAACGTGCTTTCAAAAAACCATTGGTCATAAGTAATGCGGTATTTTCGCATGTCTGCCTGCATCTTTTCAATATTCCTTGGCAGGGCAAAATCCACAAGCTCCTTTTTCCGCTGCGGTGGCGCGACGTTTACCAGTCTGTCGCCAAACTGCTGCGCATATTGCTGTGCGCGCTCTGTAATATCTGCGCCCTGGTAGCCGTCTTCGGGAAAAGGAATATGTTCTTCCCCTTTAAAAATCTGTAAATAGCGTGCTTCCAGCGAAACGGCAAATTTTTCAATCTGATTTCCGGCGTCATTGACATAAAATTCACGCCATACATCGTACCCGGCGGCATCCAATACAGAGGCCAGGCAGTCGCCCAATGCACCGCCCCTTGCGTTTCCCATATGCATGGGACCGGTTGGGTTGGCAGATACAAATTCTACAATGACCCTTTTCTTTTTGCCATAGTGGGAGCGGCCATACTGGTTGCCCTTTTCTTCAATATCCGTTAAAATGTCTGCATAATAACGGGGTTGCAGAAAGAAATTAATAAATCCCGGACCTGCGGTTTCGGCGCTTTTGGCATATGTGTTTGTAAGGTCTATATGGTCCATAATAGCCTGAGCAATTTTAAACGGGGGCATTTTGAAAGCTTTGGCACACACCATTGCGGCGTTGGTTGCAAGATCGCCGTTTTTTCGATCCGCCGGTGTTTCAATAATAAACGGCGGGAGATCCGTTTTACACAGCTGCCCATTTTCCATGGCCCTTTCCATAGCGTTTACAACGGCCTGCTTGAGCTGTGTACAGGCCTTTTGTGCAATTTCAGACATAAATCAACCCATCCTTTGCATACATTAAAGTTCAAGAGCGGCGCTCGCTCTTTTTATATCGATATGAAATTCATTTTTACTGGCAAAATCGGCATTGAAATCCAGCGAATAGCTTACATCCAGCCTGCCTCCGTCGTCGTGCAGATCGGCGGCGATGCTTTCGGTAAACACGCCGATGATCAGATCGCCTGCAAGTGTCCTGTAATGGCACTGGTGCCGCCGTCCTTTTTCCAGCATAAGACGCGACTGGTATTCTCCTGCGCGAATAATAGACACCTTGTTTTCGCTTTCAACCTTTACGATTGTGGTTTTTTCGCTTTGTCTGTTTTCCTCGGGATATTCCTTATACATAATGTAGCGCGTGCCGTTTTTGACAGCGTAGTGGCCCAATGTCATAATCTCTACCTTGTCCATCTCGCCGTCAACATACTGCGTGCCTACTATATTGATAATAAAATCTTTCCGCATAAAATCTCCTTGCTTTTCAGAAAGGAACAGTCAGTACTGTTCAATATCAATTCTGTGTACATCCCCGGTGACTTCCTTTTGCAGGAACATACCTGCCATATGCGTAAAGCCGTCGGGCTGGTCGCTGACATAAAAGCTGCATTTTCCCTCTGCCATATTTTCTGTATTTAAAAGGCCGTTTTCGCGTAAAAGCTGCGCAGCATACAGGGCCGTTTCTCTTCCGGAATCCACAAGGGTTACACGGTTTTCCATCACCTTTGAAATGGCGGCTTTCAGCATGGGATAATGTGTACAGCCTAAAATAATGGTGTCTACACCGTTTTCTTTTAATCGGGTCAGATAACGCTCTGCAACCATGGTTACCACAGGATCGTCAGGCGACAAAAAGTCGTTTTCCACCAACGGAACAAACAGCGGGCAATCCTGTTCAAATACCTTGATATTGGAAGAAATTTTTTGCAGGGCCCGTTTATAAGAGCCGCTGCGAATCGTAGCGGTTGTACCAATTACACCAATGTTCCCGTTTTTTGTCGTTGCGGCAGCCGCAGCAGCCGTAGGGGCAACCACGCCGGTAAACGGCACGCAAAATCTGCCGCCCAGCTCGCTTGCCACGGAGCTTACCGTCCCGCATGCGGCAATCAGCATTTTAACGCCCTTGGAAAGCAAAAAACCTGCGTCCTGTTCAGCATATTTTATAATGGTTTCCCGGCTGCGGTTCCCATAGGGGACTCGGCCCGTATCGCCAAAATAGACGATATTCTCATGTGGCAAAACGTGCAAAAGCTCTTTTACAGCGGTTAAACCGCCAAGGCCGGAATCAAAAACGCCGATCGGCTTTGAAGACATAGCAGGAACACCTCTTTATATGACAGTCGGGTAATTTCTAAAAACCTATCTTAACATAGAATTTAAAAGTGCGCAATTGTTTCTATAAAAAAGCGCGGCGTTATAAAAAATGAAGAGAAACAACAAAGCAGGTTTAGCGGGATGCCGTTTGATTTCTATATTGCAAAAAATTTTTCGTGACAAAACAGAAAACAGGCTGTATAATGAGATGACAGATAGAAGACTGACGGTTAAGGAAGGATCCAGATGATAGAAAAGGCATTTGAAATAATCAGCAGCAAAGTGGAAAAGGCACTCACGGCGCGCGGCTTTGCACGCGTAGGCGTAACAAATGTAGACAGCAGCGAGATTGTCTCGCTTTTTACGTCCGAGGCTGTTGCATACAGTGTGGTATATTATAAAAGGAAAAAGCACATGGTTCTGGAAACCTGTGCTATGACGGACGATGGCCCGGACAATGACTGGAAAACCCTTTCCACCTGGATGTTTGATCCGGAAAGAGATACGGAAAAGGAAGCCGAAAGCATTGGCAATGATTTTGTACAGAGCATTTCGGCCCCCACGCGCGAAAAGGCCATGCGCAGCGCAAAAAAGAAGAAGAAAGACGACGAGGGCAATGCAAACCCTTTGTTTTTTTCAAAGAGGCTTGTCAACGTGTTCCCGGAGCTGAAAGAAGAAATTAAAGCGGAAGAAGACGGTTACGACCCGTTTCGCGGTGTGACCTTTGCCAGGGCAAGCATTGTGCCTAAGGTAAATGCACTGCTGCAGGACGGCTCTAAAGAGGATGTTGCAAAGCTGGGAGCTATCCTGAGCGCACAGTATGATGCAGGGGATATGGATACGCGGTCCATCATTACCATTGTTGTGCTCAACGGGGTTTCAGATAAAGAGAAGGAAGAGCGCCTGCAGCCTGAGCTCAGCGAAGCGCTTTTAAAGGCATGGGGTTATGCAAAGCGTTTTAAAGGAAAGAAAGTAAAGCCTGAAAAAAAGAAAAAGCCCAAGAAAACGCTTGCAGAACGCCTGGGCCAGTAACGCCTGAATAGGCCACGGTGGTAAGAGGGTGGGCATAATTGCCCGCTCTCTTTTAGAGATTTGTACAAAACAGAAAAAAACGCTTGACTGGGGCGCTGTATTGTGCTATAGTATTTATACCTCAAAAAAGGGGTTTATTTTTTTGTGCCCAAATTTTGAGGGAGGCTGAATAATAACCGCAAATCGGGGGTGCCGTTAAAATGAGAGTAAAGATTACATTAGCCTGCACAGAGTGCAAACAACGCAACTATAACACCATGAAAAACAAAAAGAATAATCCGGACAGGCTGGAAATGAACAAGTATTGCAGGTTTTGCAAAAAGCATACGCTGCATAAAGAAACCAAATAAGTAAGCGGGAGGAATAAAAATGGCTGACAATAAGGTCGAGAAAAAGGCTCCTCAAAAGGCAGATAAAAAGTCGGATAAGAAGCCGGGTGTTTTCTCCAAAATCGCAAAGTACTTCCGCGAATGCAAGGGTGAAATAAAAAAGATTACCTGGCCTACGCCCAAAACCGTATTTAAAAATATGGGGATTGTCGTTGTAATGATCACGGTGATCGGCTTATTTATTTTTGGTCTTGACCAGGGACTTTACGCTTTGCTTGGGCTTATCATGGATGTAGCTTCAATCTAATAAGACGCGGGAAGGGTGAATAACAGTGCCTGAAGAAGCAAAATGGTATGTTGTTCATACCTATTCCGGGTATGAAAACAAGGTCGCTTCAAATCTTGAAAAGACTGTTGAAAACAGAAATCTTCAGGATATGATCCAGGAAATAAAAGTTCCGACTGAAACTGTGACAGAAATCAAAGATGACAAAACGCATGAGGTTGAACGAAAATTATATCCCGGATATGTATTTATTAAAATGGTTTACACAGACGAAACCTGGTATGTTGTACGCAACATACGCGGATGTACAGGTTTTGTCGGGCCTTCGTCCAAGCCGGTGCCGCTTTCAAACGAAGAAGTGCACAGGATGGGCGTCGAAACAAAGTCTGTGGAAGTTTCCTATCAGGTCGGTGATTCTGTACGGGTAGTCGACGGTCCGCTGGAGGATTTTGTCGGGACGGTCGATGAAATTGACACAGATAAAAATATGGTCCGCGTGACGGTTTCCATGTTTGGCCGTGAAACGCCGGTGGAGCTGGAATTAAATCAGGCGGAACCATTGGAATAATATGGTTGATAATCCGGGCTTATCCGGTTTATTGTTGGAGGGACGTTGTCCCTTGTGGGAGGAACGGGAAAAATAACCGTTTCGTATGCAACCACGAATTATGGAGGTGCAAAAAAATGGCTCAAAAGGTAGTAGGCTTTATCAAGCTGCAAATACCTGCCGGTAAGGCTACCCCGGCGCCACCAGTAGGACCTGCTTTAGGTCAGCACGGCGTCAACATTATGGCGTTCACAAAGGAATTTAATGAGCGCACCAAAAACGACGCGGGACTTATTATCCCCGTTGTTATCACAGTGTATGCAGACCGTTCTTTTACGTTTGTTACAAAGACACCGCCTGCAGCTGTTTTAATTAAAAAGGCATGTGGGATCGACAAAGGGTCAGGCGTGCCGAACAAGACGAAAGTCTGTACCATTACCCGTGAGCAGGTCAAAAAGATTGCAGAACAGAAAATGCCCGACCTAAACGCTGGCAGTGTAGAAGCGGCAATGCGTATGATCGCAGGCACCGCGCGCAGCATGGGCATTGATGTTGTCGATTGATTAAGCCCGGGTGGGAGGAAATGATCCGATTTTACCACTCAATAGGGAGGAAAACCAATGAAACACGGAAAAAAATATGTTGACAGCGCAAAGCTGGTTGACAGAACAAAACTTTATGATGCGGACGAAGCACTTGACCTTTGCATCAAAACGGCGACTGCCAAGTTTGATGAAACAGTGGAGGTTCATGTAAAGCTGGGCGTTGACAGCCGTCACGCCGACCAGCAGGTCAGAGGCGCTATTGTTCTTCCGCACGGCACAGGCAAGAATGTCAGAGTGCTTGCAATTTGCAAAGGTGAAAATGAAGCGCTTGCCAAAGAAGCGGGTGCCGATTATGTAGGCGCAGAGGACATGACGCAAAAAATCCAGACAGAAGGCTGGATGGATTTTGACGTCCTGATCACAACACCCGACATGATGGGCCTTGTAGGTCGTTTGGGTAAATTGCTTGGTCCCAGAGGGCTTATGCCGAACCCAAAGGCCGGCACGGTTACACCCGACATTGCAAGGGCTGTAAAAGAAGCAAAGGCCGGTAAAATAGAGTACCGCCTTGACAAAACAAACATTATACACTGCCCAATCGGAAAGGCTTCTTTTGGTACACAAAAGCTGCAGGAAAATTTTGACACGTTGCTGGGCGCAATTGTGAAAGCAAAGCCCGCGGCAGCAAAGGGTCAGTATATTAAATCTTGTGCGGTAACAAGCACAATGGGCCCCGGTATTCGCATTAATCCAAACAAGGTTGGCGGCCAGGAGGGCTGATAGCGGCCTGTAATCCAGGCGCTTGACAAAGCGGTTGCTTTGTGCTAATATAATACACGCTGTTCTTTTCCTAAGACAGCAGGCGCATAGTGCATAAAGGTTTTACCTGCCTGCCGAGGTTGAGGCTTGTGATTGTTCAAAACAGCAAACGCCGCTTTGCGCGCTGCTGGTTTTGTATGGTTTTAGCTCCCCTCTGCAAAAGCAGGGGGGCTTTCTTTATGCATGGATCCATCTCAAAAAACGGAGGTGAATAGATTTTGCCAAGTGAAAAAATTCTTGAACAGAAAAAAGCAATTGTCGCAGAGCTGACAGACAGGTTGCAGAATTCTGTTGCAGGCGTGCTTGTAAATTACAAGGGGATTTCTGTAGCAGACGATACCAAGCTTAGAAAAGAGCTCAGGGAAGCGGGCGTGCAGTATACGGTTGTAAAGAATACGCTTTTGCTGCGTGCAGCGCAAAATGCAAACCTTGCAGGGCTTGAACCGGTTCTTGAAAACACAACAGCACTTGCAACAAGTGCGGAAGACTATGTGGCGGCGGCAAAGATTCTTTCTGCTTATGCGGAAAAGAATAAGGATTTTGAAATTAAAGCCGGCTTTGTTGACGGTGGGCTTTTAGAGGTTAACGAAATTAAAGACCTTGCCAAGCTCCCCGGCAAGGAAGAGCTTGTCGCCAAAGCACTGGGCGGCTTGAACGCGCCTATCAGCGGCTTTGTTGCCGTACTCAATGGAAACCTGCGCGGACTTGTTTGCGCACTGAATGCCATTGCACAGCAAAAACAGGAAGCATAAGTAAAAAAACAAATCATTTAAATTTTAAAAATCGGAGGTATTTATCATGTCTGATAAAGTTGTTAAGTTGATTGAAGATGTAAAAGCGCTTACCGTTCTGGAATTGAGCGAGCTTGTTAAGGCTTTGGAAGAAGAGTTTGGCGTATCTGCCGCTGCTCCCGTAGCCGTTGCCGCTGCTCCCGCTGCTGGTGCTGCCGGCGGCGCTGCTGCAGAAGAGAAAACAGAATTTGACGTAGTTCTGAAGGCTGCAGGCGCAGAGAAGATTAAGGTTATTAAGGTTGTAAGAGAAATCACAGGCCTTGGTCTTAAGGAAGCAAAAGAAATGGTAGACGGCGCTCCCAAGACGCTGAAAGAAGCAGTTTCTAAGGACGATGCAGAAGCCATGAAGACAAAGCTCACCGAAGTTGGTGCAGAAGTAGAAATCAAATAATTTTTCAACCTGAAAGAGGGCGGAGTAAGGACTTCGCCCTCTTTTTTATTTGCAGCATGTAAGATTTTGATGAAATTTTGCTATATGGCGCAAAAAAAGTTTTACAGTGTTTCTTCGCTTTACAGCCCATATCTCTATTATAAATTATATAAAAAATCGTTGCATTTTGCATAATAGCTGTGCTATACTTATACTAAACATCCAGATTTGCAAGGGATGCTCTTCAGCAAAACAACCTTTGCCTTGCATTTCAGAAAAGGAAGGTTTTTATGAATCCAATTATCTTAAGAACACTGTCTTATGGCATGTATGCAATCGGTGTCCGCGGCGAGCAGCGCCCCTCCGCCTGCATTGTGAATACGGTTGTCCAAATTACGGCGGATCCCATGGTTATAGCGGTAAGCATCAACCATGATAACTATACCAACGAAAGGATCAAGGCAACAGGGGAGTTTGCTGTTTCCGTCCTTTCGGAAAACACTTCGGGCACAGTGATTGGCGCGCTTGGTTTCAGCTCCGGTAGGCATGCAGATAAGCTGGCAAATGTCAATTACAAGGTGCTACGCGAAGGTGTTCCTGTACTGCGGGAGGACATATGCTGCTGGTTCTTGTGCAAAGTGGTCAACAGTATAGAAACGCTGACGCATACGGTTTTTCTTGCTGAAATTCGGGCTGGCAGCGACGAATATAAGGGTACGCCGATGACCTATGAATATTATCACCGTGTCATTAAAGGAAAAGCGCCTAAAAACGCTCCAACCTACCAAATTGAAGATGATCAACAGGATACAAGCCCAGAGGAAAGCTATATCTGTACCATATGTGGTTATGTGCATGATGACCCTCAGCATCCCTTTGAGGAATTACCGGACGATTGGGTCTGCCCAATCTGCGGTGCGCCCAAATCTGTCTTTCAAATAAAAGGGTAAGCAGTGGAATCGTGCCTGTAACAGAACCTTTTTTGGAGCGGAAAAGCACGATGCAGAAAAAAGCACTAAAACCGTCAGCCGTTGTGAAGCAAACGCTCCGCAGCGGCTTTTATTATGGCGGAAAATCCTTCCAATACCTGCTGCACAACGGTTCCGTGCAGACAGTACGCAGTTGTATAGAAAAAATAAAGCGGCAAGGAAAAATTTTTCTTTATTCCATTGAAATCCAAACAGGCCGAATATGACATAATACACAGGATAATATGCTTTAGTAGCTTGAAAGGATGGTTATATGTTAATTGAATTTGATAAAATGCAGGAAGTTACCATTGCACATCTAAATGCCGGAAACGGAGCGGTGTCGGCAAAGATGTTTATACAGCCGGAATGTAAAATGATGGTCAGCCGTATACCCGCAGGAGCGTCGATTGGGCTGCATGAACACACCACAAGCAGCGAAATCAATTATGTTTTGGATGGAAACGGAAAGGCTGTTTGTGATGGTAAAGAAGAAATGTTACAAGCAGGTGTATGCCAATATTGTCCCAAAGGGTCCTCCCATACCATTTTTAATACAGGGATGGCGGATTTGGTCTTATTTACCGTTGTAACCGAGCAGTAAACGGAAGGCTTACGGCTGCTTTGCTCGCAAGGCACTTTTTTATACATATGCGTTTCTATATATGCAAATACCCTCTGATGCAAGCAACACTGCATCAGAGGGTATTTTTTGCCTGTTGTAGTAACACAGTCAGGCGTTTCCACAAAATTAATATTTACTTCTTTTTACATAGCTTGTGTGTAAAATGCTGTGCGCCTTGTGGCTGCCCGGCTTTTCCAAATATTCCTCGTAAAGCTGTTTGATAATCGGGCTTTCATGCGACTTGCGAAGCGGCAGGTTTTTGTCCTCTTCATACAGCGCTTTGGCACGTTCGGCTTTCAGGTCTGTAAAATTCCTTGTATTTCCAGACTGTATGGGCTGTCCGCCGCCGTTTACACAACCGCCGGGGCAGCACATAATCTCAATAAAATGGTAATCTGCCTGCCCGTTTTTCACCCGGTCAAGTACAGTCGCCGCATTGGTAAGACCGCTTGCAACGGCAACCTTTACGTCCATACCGGCTACGTGGTAGGTGGCTTCCTTGATCCCGTCGGTGCCTCTTACCTCCGTATAGTCAATGTCCTGCAGAGATTGTCCTGTCAGCACATCAGCCGCGGTACGCAGTGCAGCCTCCATTACACCACCTGTTGCACCAAAGATCGCTCCGGCACCGGTCGTAACACCCAAAGCTGGGTCAAAATCGCTGTCGGGCAGATTTTTAAACTGAATCTGCGACTGCTTAATCATCTTTGCAAGTTCCCTGGTAGTAAGCGCAATATCCACGTCCGGTACACCTGCCGCGCTCTGGTCTTCGCGCTGTATTTCAAATTTTTTGGCAGTACACGGCATGATAGAGACAACCACAATGTTTTTCGGGTCAAGGCCCTCTTTCTCGGCATAATAGGTTTTGATAATCGCGCCGGTCATCTGCTGGGGCGATTTACAACTGGAAAGATTGGGGATACATTCCGGATAATAGTGCTCGCAGAATTTAATCCAACCCGGTGAACACGAGGTAATCATTGGCAATGTTCCGCCGTTTTTCACTCTGTCTATAAATTCGGTCGCTTCTTCCATAATGGTCAAATCAGCGCCAAAGTCTGTGTCAAACACCTTATCAAAGCCAAGCATTTTCAAGGCTGTAACCATTTTCCCTTTTACATTTGTACCGATTGGCATGTCAAAGCATTCGCCAAGTGTTGCGCGGATTGCGGGCGCAGTATGCACAACCACAAACTTCTCCGGATCTTCAAGCGCTTCAAATACCTCTTTTGTTTGGTCGCGTTCTGTCAGTGCACCGGTAGGACAGACTGCCGTACATTGGCCACAGGAAACACATGCGGTATCCGCAAGCTTTTTATTAAAAGCACAGCCAATTTCTGTATCAAAGCCTCTGTTATTTGCGCCAATCACACCGACAAACTGGTCATTACAGGCTGCAACGCAGCGGCGGCACAATATACATTTATTATTATTGCGTACCAAATGCAGTGTGGAGGTATCCGGCTCCAGATCCGGGTTAAACCCGTCAAAGCGGGAAGCGTCCTCTACGCCAAAATCTGCGCACATCTGCTGCAATTCGCAGGAACCGCTGCGGGAACAGGAAAGGCAATTTCTATCATGGTTTGACAAAATCAATTCCAATGTCATCCTTCTGGAATCCTGTACCTTTTTGCTGTTGGTAAAAACCTCTGTGCCCTCCCTTTCAAGCGGATATACGCAAGAGGCGACAAGCGAACGCGCGCCCTTAACCTCGGCCACACACATGCGGCAGGCGCCGATTTCATTAATATCCTTTAAAAAGCAGAGCGTGGGAATATTGATCCCCGCCATCCTCGCCGCCTCTAAAATGGTCGTACCTTTTGGTACGCAGAGGGGCATGCCGTTGATTTGTACATGAATATTTTCCATTGCTGCCACTCCTTTCTTAACCCTTTACGATTGCGCCAAATTTGCACTTTTCGAGGCAGGCGCCGCATTTAATACATTTTGTCGTATCAATCGTATGGACTTCCTTAACCTTACCGCTGATTGCGCCCACAGGACATACTCTTGCGCAGGCCGTACAGCCGCGGCAGCTGTCTGCAAGGATAGAATACTGCAAAAGCTTCTTACATACGCCCGCAGGACATTTCTTATCCTTTACGTGGGCTATGTACTCGTCACGGAAAAAGTGCAGCGTGGAAAGAACAGGGTTTGGGGCCGTCTGTCCAAGGCCGCAAAGCGCGTTTTCTTTTATATAATAGCAAAGCTGCTCCATTTTTTCTATGTCTTCCATTTCACCGTTGCCGTTTGTGATTTTTTCAAGCAGCTCCAGCAAACGGCGTGTACCAATCCGGCAGGGCGTACATTTGCCGCAGCTTTCGTCAACGGTAAACTCCAGGAAAAATTTTGCAATGTCTACCATACAGGTTGTTTCGTCCATAACGATCAAGCCGCCGGATCCCATCATGGAACCAATTGCAATCAGGTTGTCGTAGTCAATGGGAACATCCAAATGCTCGGCGGGGATACATCCGCCGGAAGGGCCGCCTGTTTGGGCCGCTTTAAATTTTTTGCCGTCTGGAACACCGCCGCCGATCTCTTCGACAATTTCGCGCAGGGTGGTCCCCATTGGGACCTCCACAAGGCCGGTATGCCGGATCTTGCCGCCCAAAGCAAAAACCTTTGTGCCCTTTGATTTTTCTGTGCCGACAGAGTTAAACCAGTCTGCACCATTTAAAATAATCTGGCATATGTTGGCATACGTTTCTACATTGTTTAAAATGGTCGGCTTGCCAAACAGGCCTTTAACGGCAGGGAATGGGGGACGGGGGCGCGGTTCGCCGCGGTTGCCCTCAATAGAGGTCAGCAGGGCGGTTTCTTCGCCGCAGACAAATGCGCCGGCGCCCAATCTTAGCTGAATATCAAAGCAAAAGTCTGTTCCAAAAATATTGTCGCCCAAAAGGCCGTATTCGTGTGCCTGGTCAATGGCGATCTGTAAGCGTTTAACCGCAATAGGATATTCTGCGCGTACATATATGTACCCCTGTGAAGCGCCAATGGCATATCCGGCAATTGCCATGGCTTCCAAAACGGCATGCGGGTCGCCCTCTAAAACAGAGCGGTCCATAAAAGCGCCGGGGTCGCCCTCGTCGGCGTTACAGCAAACGTATTTCTGATCAGCCTTTTGCGCGGCCGCAAAGCTCCATTTTGTTCCGGTGGGAAAGCCGCCGCCGCCTCTGCCGCGCAGGCCGGAGGCCTTGATTTCATCAATAACCTGCTCCGGCGTCATTTCTGTAAGTACCTTGCCAAGCGCTGCGTAACCGTCCATTGCAATATATTCGTCAATGACTTCCGGGTTAATGACGCCGCAGTTGCGCAAAGCAATCCTTCTTTGCTTTTCATAGAAGGGTGTATGGTTTAAAGATTTAATCGTGTCCTTTTCAACGGTTTCCTGATACAGCAGGCGAGTAACGATACGGCCCTTCAGAAGATGCTCTTCTACAATCTCGGGAATATCTTCTACCTTAACCATGCTGTAAAAGCTGCCTTCGGGATAGACGATCATGATCGGGCCCAAGGCACACAGGCCAAAGCAACCGGTACGGATAACGTTTACTTCTTTTTCCAGCCCCTTTGCCTGGATTTCCGTTTTTAAAGCTTCAATGATTTTTTCACTGTTCGAGGAGGTACATCCAGTACCGCCGCATACCAGTACATTGGAACGATACATTTTGCCGCCTCCTTTTATGCATTTGCACCGATGGTATATTCGGTCACAACGTTATGATTGACAATGTGGTCGTTTACGACCCGGACCACCTTTTCAGCGGTCATTTTTACATAAGTTACCTTGTCCTGCCCGGGAACTTCCACTTCCACAACCGGTTCAAACTGGCAAATGCCAATGCATCCGGTCTGTGTAACGGTTACGTTTGTAAGGCCGCGCTTTGCAATCTCGTCTACAAATGCGTTTAAAACGGGCCTTGCCCCAGCCGCAATGCCGCAGGTCGCCATGCCGACCAAAACGCGTATCGCATTGGGGTTTTCTTCTCTAATGTTGAGCTGTGCCTTTGCTTTATCTCTGATAGCCTGCAATTCAGCCAGTGATTTCATCTGGTGTTGCACCTCCGTATAATATTTGTGTTTGTTCAGTTAAAAAACCGTTTATCCATTCCATTACATCCGGGGTATCAAGCGCTACATCCGGTCCCAAAATTTCACGAAGCTGCCGGGTGTCCAGCGTAAATTGGGTATTGTCTGCTTTATGTGTAAAACAAAAATCAATGTTTGGGTTGCAGCGGATCAAAATACTTATGGTCGAATTGATATCACCCAGTGGGGTCATATCCACATGCCCGGTATGGAATACCGCATTTACGGTTGTGCCTGCGCCTTTGTGCGATACAATGGTAAGGTTTCCGCCTGTCTGCTCCGCTGCCATTTTAAAAAGCGGTATGCCAAGCCCAACCTTGCGTGTGGTGCGTGTGGTATAAAACGGGTCCAAAACTTGTTCGGCCTGCTGCGCGGTCATCCCTTTTCCATTGTCCTTGATTTCTATCATAAGCGTTTGCGCGTGCGTATCTTCCGAAACGGTAATTTCTATAAGGCTTGCATCCGCCGTAATGGAATTTTGCGCAATATCCATTACATTTAATGAAAGCTCGCGCATATTCAATTCATATATTTGGCTAAGATTTCGTCCATATCCTCAGGTGCCAGGCGTCCGTATACCTCGTCGTTAATGGTAAGGACGGGTGCCAGGCCGCAAGCGCCGATGCAGCGGCATGCGGTAAGCGAAAATCTGCCGTCTTTTGTACATTCTTCCGGTTCAATCCCCAGCTTTTCGGTGATCTTTTCAATAATCTTGCCGGCCCCTTTTACATAGCAGGCCGTGCCAAGACATACAGAGATATTATATTCGCCCTTTGGGGTAAGAGAAAACTGCGAATAAAAAGTAGAAACCCCGTATACCTCCTCCAGCGGAACCTGCAGACCCTCTGCGATCATGGTCTGCACTTCGATCGGCAGATAACCGTACACCTCCTGCGCTTCCTGCAGAACGGGCATAATCGCGCCTGGGTCGTTCTTATGTTTTTGAATAATTTCCTTCAGCCTTGCCTCCTGTTCAGGCGTACCCGAAAAAGGATTTGTGCTGATTTTTTTTTGCATTTTTCTTCCTCCCTGCAATTAAAATCATGCTTAGATTTATGAGGATAAGTCCATATCGCCACATAGGTTAATAATACTATAATTCGTCGAAAAAGTCCAGTTTTTCTTTAACAAAATCCCGAACAGACAGGAAAAATACCCGTAAACATTTTAGTAGAAAAATCAGGTAAAAATTACTATGGAATATATACAAAAAATAACCTGAAAAATGCTGTATACACGGCTGACGGCAAAGAAAACAGGGTTTAGCCTCGGCTAACCCTGTTTATGTACAAAATATGTATAGAAACATAGTAATATGCAGTTTAAATTATAATGGAGCAATGCTGTGTGCAATCATTTTTTGTATTAGAAGAACGTCATCCAGCGTAAGCGTATTATCGCCATTTGTATCTGCTTGCAGATGCTGTTCCTGTGTAAGCTGTGCAGAGCGTGCAAGGCTTTTTTGCAGCAATAAAACATCCTTTACACTGACAACGCCGTCCAAATCCACATCGCCTGTTCCTGTTGCAGCAGTTGTCTGCAGCTGCTGGCCAAACGCCGCGCCGGAAAGGCTTCCTGTGTAAGCAGCGTCCAGGCTGTCCTGCACTTGTGCGGTTATATAGTAATAGTAGGTTTCTCCTGTAAGCGCTGTTTTGTCTGTATACTGTTGTGTGCTTCCCAAAACATGCGCAATTTCTGTTGCGTTGCCTGTGTCTGCAACACCCAGTGCCGTTACAGGCGCACGGTAAACCGTATAGGATTGCGCACCGGGCGTTTTGCTCCAGCAGATTTCCACATCTCCGCTGCCCGTTGCCACAGCGGAAGTCACACGTGGCGCATGATCTTTTTCAGAAAAGGAACTGGCCATGTAAATCACATTCAAATCGGTGGTTCCAATGTCTGTTGTGGCGCCGGGCACGGACCCGTCGGAAGCATACTGCCATATGTCTGGGATCATATCGGTGTTACCTATGGTCATATGGCCGGAAAAATCCGGTTCTTGCGGCCATAGGGCATACCAGATGCCAATGTCGTTTTGTACAATCCGGTCAAGCTCCATATTATTTGCAACGGCATTGTTTATGTATACCATTGTTTCAAAGCCCTCGGCTTTCAATGCGTTGCAAAACGCAAGAACAATATCTGTAACAGCTTGGGGATCAAGCGTGTAAAACTGCGGCTCTTCTATGTCGTACGCAATGGGAAGCGTCAACTGATCTGTGTAATTGGGAATATATTCCCGCAGCTCACGGAGTAGATAGGCTGCTTCTGCCTGTGCATCCTGCACATTCTGCGCATAGCTGTAAAAGTAAAGGCCAAACGGAATTGCGTTTTGCACAGCGCCCTGTACGTTTTCTACAAAACGGTTGTCGTTTTGATTGGGATAATTTTCCCAACCGTAGCCGGCGCGGATCATGGCAAAGTCAATCCCGGTATTTTTGACCCTTTCCCAGTCAACGGGATTATCTTCTCCATCTGTATAATCGCCGTTAAAGCTGGAAACATCCATCCCGTTATAATACCCGCACGAAACGGTACAGGCTGCGTACGCACCGTTTTCCGCTGTGGCGGTAATTACAGCCTGTCCCATACGTTTGCCCGTTGCAAGCCCTTCCTGTGTGACCGATACGATGTCTGGGGCCGAAGAACTCCATGTAAGTTCCTGCAAAGAACGTGCGTTTATCTGGACCGTACTGCCGATCTGCACAGAATACAGCGTCTGTTCCATAGCTACTGCGTCAGACTGCAGTTCCGCTGCCATGGCCGCGGCAGCGCAGGAAAGGCATAGCATTACGGATAATACGGCGCATAGTCCCCTTTTGATTCTGTTCAATTTCTGTTTGCCTCCTGTTTTTCTATTCCAATATTTGGAAAGTACCGTTTGAATTTATACGAACGAAAGCGTGAAAAGAGTGCTCTGTAGGCTGCAGCATACACCCGTTTAGTTGGTATTACCGTCCCCAGTGTATCAAACCGTTTTTTAACGCAGAAATAAGTGCAGCCGGGGAGTGTTCTGGAAGCTCCAGCCAGGCTCTCTTTGCTGCAATGTTTTCCAGATAATGCGCATCGCTGTTTTTAAGCAAAATCATATCCTTCAACCCGGGGTGCTGTGCCTGTAAGGCACCGATATCGCCTTTTTCCGTAATTTCTGCACAGGTGTAGGCTTCTTCAGGAGGGATTTCCCCCAATGCTGCAAGCACGCTGTAGCTGTCGCGGTCAATGTGCGCAGGAAAGCATACGCCGCCAAATGTGTCTACCAGTGTGCGCAGGCCGCTTATGCTGATGTCTGTGGCAGTCAGCAGAAGCTTTTTTTCCCTGCCGGCAGGCTGGTCCTGTTCATCCATCATCATCTGTGCGCCGTAAATATCTTCGCGGTTTTGAATGTCCATCATATGGTCATAGACATAGCTGTCAAATCGCATTGCCTGTGCAAGCGTAGGGAAGAGGCACACAACGTGGATTTCTTCCGATGTACAAAGCTCCATGCCCGCAACACCGCAAAGCCCATACTGCTGTGCGGCCCGTAGAAACACAGGGCAGTTTTTACAGCTGTTGTGGTCGGTAAGGGCAATGATATCCAGGCCGCACAGCTTTGCCATGCCGGCTATGTTATACGGCGTCATGTCTTTGTCGCCGCAAGGGGAAAGGCATGAGTGAATATGCAGGTCGTAATAAGCTCTCATTCGCTGCCATCCCCAAGCAGCTGATGAATATGTATGGCGGTATGGTAGCTGTTTTCTTCTGTCTGTAAAACGGCCACCTGCTGCTGTTGTGCCTTTTGCCTTGCAGCCTCGTCCAAAGGCGCGTTTTCCGTTAAAATAATGCAGGCTGTATCGGCAAGGGTAGCAACGGCAATTGCATTGATGTTTCCCATCACGGTCAGCCATGCGTCGCCCTCCTGCGCGCGCCCCATTACCCAGCTTAACAAATCGCCGGTATAGCAGCCTTGGACATCCCTGTCAGTGGCATCTTCCCCTGCCAGTATTTTTAGCTGCAGCCTTTCTGCAAGATCCCGCACGGTCAAACCTGGTCATCTCCTTTATGTTTCTTGTTTTTTCTGTCTGCAATAAAACCGCCGCCCATCAGTGAAAGCGTGTCGGCTACATTGCGTACCTGTTCGCGCAGAATAAAAATACAATCTGTTTCCTTAGCAAGCCCTTTTACAACGTCCTCCGCCATCGCACGGCAGGAGGGGGCGCCGCAGCTTCCGCAGTCCAAACCCGGCAGCCGCGAAAGAATTTCATCCATGCGGGTCATCATCTGCATGGCCTGCTCCAAATCATTGCTCAAATTTAAAACGTTAGAATACTCCAGCGCCTTTTTCCAGCGCATGGTATCCGGAACACCGCCTTCCAGATGGTTTTGTGAAACAGGCAGATATTTGCGCAAATGCTGAATACGCGCCTGGGCCACATATGCGTTTTCTACGTTCAGCACGCCGCCGACACAGCCGCCCGAGCAGGCGTTGAGCTCCAGAAAATCCACATCGTTGATGCGCTCGTCTTCAAGCTCCTCAAGCACGCGGATGACGTTTTCTATTCCATCGGCTGCAAGATATTTTTCATTTAGCGTTGCCACGGCTTCACCGCCTGAGGAAGCCCAACTGACCCCGATAATGCCAAAACAGGCGCTGGCAGTCATTTCTTCCGGTGTCAGCTTATCCATTGCCTCGGTCAGCATTGGGTATATGCGGCTGATGGCAATGGCGCCGTCTACCCAGGATATTTCCTGCCCAGTTGGGTTCTTTACGTCTGTAACCTTGGCGGGGCACGGTGTAAGAAAAAACGCGCCAATCTGGTCAAACGGAAGGCCGGTTTCTTTTTTTGCCCGCTCCTTGGCAAGCCTGGCTGCAACCTCCATGGGTGCGTTTAACGGCAGTACGTTGTCGATCAGATCGGGAAAACGCAGCCGGATCAGGCGAACAACGGCCGGACATGCCGAACTGATTACCGGCATCTTTAGCTTGCCGTCGTGCATTAGCTGTCTTGTTGCCTCAGACACCAGCTCCGCCCCGCGTGCAACCTCGTATACGCTGTCAAAGCCGATCTTTTTCAGGCCGTTTAAAACAATGTCGATATCATCCAGGTTTTTAAATTGGCCAAAGAGGGCGGGCGCCGGTATGGCAATGGTATACGCCCAGTTAGAAAGCTCCGACAAATCTGCCGACTGCGCGCGCTTGGCATGGTGCGGGCATACGCGTATACATTCGCCGCAGTCTATGCACCGCTCCGATATAATCTGCGCCTTGCTGCCGCGCACGCGGATTGCTTCTGTGGGGCAGCGTTTAATACAGTTTGTGCAGCCGCAGCATTTGTCTTTATCAAGTGTAACGGAATGAAAATATGCGGGCATAACTGTCCCCCTCCAATAAAATTTCTGTCAGTACTCTTTACTGGTTCACATGCACGGAAAGGTACATGGTCGTGCCTTCCCCTATTTGAGTGTCAATCTGCATTTCATCGGTATATTTCTTTATATTTGGCAGGCCCATGCCGGCACCAAACCCAAGGTTGCGCACATTGTCGGGCGCAGTAGAATACCCTTCCTGCATGGCTTTTTCTACATCCGGAATCCCAGGCCCGTGATCGGTCAGCTTTACGTTGACCTTGTCGGGATAGATTTCCACGTCGATCTTTCCGCCGCCTGCATGGATGACCATATTGATTTCCGCTTCATACATGGCAATGGCAACACGGCGGATTGCGTCCTGATTATAACCAAGACGCTTAAGGCTTCGTTTTACGGCGCCGGAGGCTTCGCCGGCCCTTGTAAAGTCGTCGCCCGGCACGTCATATGTAAGGTTGATTACGCTCATTCGTTTTCACAACCTCCCCGCAGGCCGTTTGCATACAGCATACCGCACGCGGTAAACATCCGGTAGCGTGTATTGATCAAAGTAATGCCCCTGCGCTTTGCAAGGTCGATAATCGTTTCATCCGGCATCTTTCCGCGGACAAATATAATACAAACCATATCCATCATTTCGGCGGTGCGTACAACCTGTGGATTGACAAGCCCGGTCAAAAGGACGGACTGATCCTTGACAAATGCCAGCACGTCGCTCATCATATCGCTTCCGCAGGCAGTTTTTACCTCTGCCTGCAGATCGCCTTCAATGATGACCTTTGCGTCCAGAATTTTAATAATATCGTTTACTACCATATTCTAAGCCTCCCGACTAAAAATTCGCTTGCATATTGCTATAAGCATCTTTATCATAGCATAAAATAACAGAATATTGCAACCATTCCAAAAAGAATTTTGTGTACATTTGCACAGAGGCACATATGGGACAGGCAAAAAGGGCAAGCGGGTATAATTCCGGCAGGAACAGGCATACAATGTACTGTTGTCCAGCTTTTATGCGCTTTTGCAGGGGGGACTGCGCATAGCTGTTTTATTGACACAGGCAACGGCGTGTGCTATGCTTGATGCAGAAAAAATTGTTGTAGAGCAAGCTTATATGGAAGAATTTACATTCTGCTGTTTTATGCGTTGCTCAGGTTATAGAAAAGAGTGCGAAAATTTCATGAAAACCGTAAACGAGCTAAAAATAGGCCAAAAGGCGACCGTTGTAAGCATTGGCGGAAAAGGCGCGCTGCGCAGGAGGATCATTGATATGGGCATTACGCCCGGCGCAGTGATTATTATGCGCAAGGCGGCGCCCTTCGGCGACCCCATTGAGATCAATGTAAGAGGATATGAGCTGAGCATCCGGCGTTCCGAAGCAAAAGAGATTACGGTACAGGTGGAATCTGCAAAAAGGAGGGACGCTGGTGGAACAGACGCTGCCATCCCCGGCAAAAGCGGCAAAGAAAACTGTTAAAATTGCGCTTGCAGGGAACCCAAACTGTGGAAAAACAACGCTTTTTAACAAGCTTACAGGTGCCAACCAGTATGTAGGGAACTGGCCGGGCGTTACAGTGGAAAAAAAGGAAGGTAGGGTTAAGTACAAAAACAGGGATATCAGTATCATTGATTTACCCGGAATCTACTCGCTTTCACCCTATACGCCGGAGGAAATTGTCACCAGAAATTGTTTACTGCACGATAAACCGGATGTAATTATTAATATAATAGACGCAACCAATATGGAGCGCAACCTCTACCTTACTACGCAGATTGCAGAGCTTGGAAGGCCTATGCTCCTTGCCCTTAATATGGTAGACCTTCTTGAAAAAGAGGGGGACCAGATTGACTATACCCTTTTGGAAAAGGAGCTTTCTATTCCGGTTGTTCCCATATCGGCCAGCAGGGGAAAGGGTATGGAGGAGCTGATTGCCCGCGCACTGGAGGTAGCGGACCACTGCGATTTTATGCCTGTAAAAAATATTTATTCCAAACGTGTGGACAGCGTGCTTACAGATATTGAGGATGCGCTCAAAGAAGTACAACAAACCGATCCGCGCCACCGGCGCTTTATTGCGGTCAAGCTGTTTGAGGGCGACAGTGTAACCTGGTCGCGCTATCACTTTACAAAGCAGCAGCGCGACCATATAGAATTCCATATTAACGAAATAGAAACCACGCAATATATTGACCGTGAAATGATCATTGCAGACGAACGGTATAAATATATATGTGCAGTCTGTAAAAGAGCGGTACATAAAAAGCATCCACAGGGATATGTAACGTTTTCCGATAAAATAGACCAGGTCGTTACCAACCGCTACCTTGCGCTTCCGCTGTTCCTTCTTTTGATGCTGGCGGTATTTTTTATTACCTTTGGGCCGCTGGGAACCTGTTTAAAGGACGGCGCGCAATGGCTGATTGCAGATGTGTTTTCCGGCTTTGTCGGCAACCTTCTGACTGCATGGGGCGCCTCCGCTTGGGCGCAAAGCCTGCTTTTGGATGGGGTTATCGCGGGCGTGGGCTCGGTTATTTCGTTTTTACCGCAGATTATGCTTTTATTTACGCTGCTGTCCGTATTGGAAGACAGCGGCTATATGGCGCGGGCCGCTTTTATTATGGATAAGCTTCTGCGTGGGATCGGCCTTTCAGGAAAAGCGTTTGTACCCATGCTGATGGGTTTTGGCTGTACGGTGCCGGCGGTACTTGGAACCAGGACGCTTGAAAATGAAAAAGATAAGCGGCTGACCATACTGATCACGCCGTTTATGTCCTGCAGTGCAAAGATGCCGGTTTATCTGCTTTTTATATCGGCCTTTTTTCCAAATACAAGCTTCCTTGTGATTTTTGCCATCTATCTTTTAGGGATGCTCATAGCGGTGCTGACCGCATTGCTGTTTAAAAATACGCTGCTCAAAGGGAAAAGCGCGCCGTTTGTTATGGAGCTGCCCCCATACCGTATGCCCGCGCCCAAAAGCCTGTGGCTGCATGTGTGGGAACGTTTAAAGGATTTTTTAATCCGCGCGGGCACTGTGATTATGGGTGCAAGTATTCTTATATGGTTTTTGCAGTCGTTTGATTTTTCCATGCACATGGTAACGGACAGCTCGCAAAGCATGCTTGCGGCCGCAGGTATTGCCATAGCGCCAATTTTTACCCTGTGCGGCTTTGGCCACTGGCAGGCCTCCGTATCGCTGGTGACAGGGCTTGTGGCAAAAGAATCGGTGGTAAGCACCATGGCGGTGCTGTACGGCGGGTCAGCCCTGGCTGCGGCCGCGGATTTTACGCCGCTTTCTGCCTTTTCGTTTATGGTTTTTGTGTTGTTGTATACGCCCTGTGTCGCGGCGCTGTCCGCCATTAGAAAAGAAATGGCAAGCGCCAAATGGACGGCATTGGCGGTGGTATACCAGCTTGCAGCGGCATGGTTTGTTTCTGCGTTTGTATTTCAAATGGGCACGCTGATTGGAAATCTTTTTTAATCTGTTTCATTCATTGCCTGGACATGTTTTCAAAAAGGGGAGTTGCTGTATGCTTGCCGATCTTCTTATAAGTGCTTTTGCGGTGTTCTTTGTTGGCCTTTTCTTTTTTAAAGTCTGCAAAAAGGGGAAAAACAAAGGTACATGCGCCTGCTGTAAAGGCGGCTTGGGTTGTAGTGCAAAAGGTGCCTGCCCGCAGCAGACGCGCGAAAAAGAAGGGTGTGCAAAATAAAAACCGAACAGATATATGCCATGCTACGGCTTCCTTTTGGATATGGTAGAAAATATTTTCCTAGATTTTTTCGGAAAATCACCAAGCATTAAAATACCGGCGCAGGGAAGATCACAGCCAATCGCGGAAGGGCGCGCAGATGCAATGCAGGAAGCCCATTCCCTATAATCGTATTTTAAATTAGCATCAAAATAAAAATATAATACCACTATATAGACCAAAAGCGTTGCCGCCCGGCAACGCTTTTTCTATCGTAAAAGTTTATCCACGCTCTCCGCATGGAGAGCGACTTGTGGCCACACCCAAGTCGGCCATAACACGGGTATTTCTATCCACGCTCTCCGCATGGAGAGCGACCGCAAATTATAATAAAATTTTAAGACGTTTCAGGGAAAAATGCAAAGAAATATACAAAATAGAAAGTGCAATTGCTTACTGATTTTGTATGCAGTAAAAAAGTGTTGCAGAAATCCCTAAAAAATTGGTGCGAAGCTTCAGAAAATTTATGTTTACTTCCGCTTCGCACTTGTTTCAAAGGGAATTTTTATAAAATCAATACGTCATCCTGTGTGAAACTCGGGTGAAGCCCAATGTGCTCTACCTTCTTTCTATAGTTGTTTCCCAACTGATAAAAGCGCAGGCTATCTTTTTGGGGATCTATTAAGGCTGTAAGTTTACTCTTGAAAACTACATACTGCGCAGCATCCAGAAGACATTCAAATACAGAATTTTGTACGCGTTGTCCGTAGTTAACACACATTTTTGCTACCCGTCGCAGTCGTTTGCGCCCAGCTGCGGTTTCGGTATTTACGTCGTAGGTCACCAATACCAGCATGGCTTTATCGCCTCATTTCCAAAAAAATGGTGGATAAGTTTCCAAATCGCCTCGTAAAGTACGTGCAAGAAGCAACGCTTGTACATATGGAGCCAAACCCCATGAAATTTTTTCACCCAGAAATGGATGTGTGATCTGCTCCCTTTTTTTACGTTGCCATGCATTTAGAAAGGTTCGCCTTCCTTCGTCTGTAAGCAACACAGCACCGTTTTCCTGCTTTTGTATATGTTTGATTGTAATGATCTTTTGATTCACGCAGGAAAGGACAAAACGGTCAGCATAAACTGCACGAAATTCTTCCATCAGATCGAGCGACAATGCGCTGCGTCCTGGGCGCGGCCGGTGTAAAAAACCAATGTAGGGATCTAAACCAACTGCTTCCAGTGCCGCTGTGCATTCGCGTGCCAAAAGGGAATAAGAAAAAGAGAGCAGCGCATTGATAGGATCCAAAGGCGGTCGGCGGCTTCGGGTGGTAAAGGAAAATTCTTTTTGCTGCTGAAGGACAAGATTGCCAAACATAGAAAAATAGTGCTGGGCAGCTTTTCCCTCTAACCCCATAAGCTGGTCAGCCTGTTGGCAGGTTTCAATCAGTGGCAAAGTCAATGCCAGCTGTGCACAGGCATATTTTAACTGATCAACGGGAACACGCTGCGGATGGTCCCGTGTAGCGCGTTCTAAAACCCAGCGTGCGTTATAAACTTTTCCAAGGATAAACGCGCTGGCATAGCGGCAGCTTTCCTGTGGAGAATCAGATATGCGGTATTGCGTTTGCCGAAGCAGAACATTTCCACGTTCTTCTCCCATTGTACGAGCCAAGAAGTGCCCGTTTGGTGTAAAAAAGCACAAATCAATTCCACGGCGCGCGCAGGCTCCCATCAATGCGGGGCTAGCTCCGGCATAGTTAAAGCATAAAATTCCTTCAAGTGTGTGCAGAGGAAAACGGGCAAATTCTGCTTTTTCCCGGTTTACCACAACGTTTTCTCCATCCAAAGAAAGATAGCTGTCTTCTGTAAGAACAAACAGTGTATTAAGCAGGTGTCTCATGCTCTGTTTACCTCCTCAGCCTGTTCTGTGGCTTGCTGAACATGCGTATGAATATACTCTGACGCGTTGACATGCTTATAAAGTGCCGGAAGACAAATCTCTTTTAGCGAACAGGCATTACAATGTTTTTGCGGACGCACTTTTGGGGTGTAGCCGCGGTCAAAATATCGCCGCATTTCCTCTGCCATGGATTGGGTTACCTGTCGTAACTTTTCTGTAATTTCTACTACTTCACGGCGTCGGGTTTCGGCATAATAAAGCGCGCCCCGGGGAATGTCACAGACAAGCATTTCTTCCAGCGCCATGGCCTGCGCACACAGCTGCAGGCGGTCCGAATCGCCTTGCTTGGTATGCCCGCGTTTATACTCTATAGGGGTTGGGAGCCAAAGCCCTTCGCGGCCTTGCAGCGATATTCCATTTGGAGATATGCGAAATTCCACCACGTCGCAGCTCCCGCTTAAACGCAGCCGGTGGGAAATCACTCGCATTCCACGTACAATCAGCAGATTTCCACGTTTCTCTGTTAACTGTTCATTGTGGCAGCGTTCATGCACCAAACGCCCCTGTGCAGTCTGCATATTTTCAGACCACTGCTGTTCCAAATGAATCAGCGCCCATTGACGGCGGCAAAAGCAAAAGTGCTGTATGCCGGACATTAACATGTAATCATTTTCTGCATGTTCCATCAGGACATCCTTTCGCAGGTAACGCCTGCCGGCAGTTCGTTGTCTACTTCTATCACATAATCTTGATAGCTGCGCGGCACCGCAACACCTTCTTTACGCGCTATACGAACAGCGTCAAACAGCTTGTACGAAGGCGCATTGCCCAGTTCTGTGTCGTGTTTAAAGACAATCAGTTCGCGAACCGCCATCTTGCCGCGGGCAGCGCTGCGGTCGTTTTCAAACATATTCAAAATTGCCTGCCACAAAAGCTTAAGGTCTTCTTCTGAAAATTTGGTGGTTTTACGGGCAAGATTGGCAGAAATATAACCTTCAGCCCGATAAAGACCGTAAGGCACAATATGTTTGCGTCCCATTTCCGTATCCTTGCGTTCTGCGTCCAGCTCGGTTGTAATGGCAATGCGGGTAATAGTTACTTCCTGCGGCATGATAGGGTCAACGCTGCGGGCAAATCCCAGCTGTACGGGTCCGCGGATCTGTCCGCAGTTTAAATTTCCCTTGACAAAGGTTGTCATAACTGCTCCAAAGGTGCGAATATCATAGAAATTCTGGCACATAAATTTCTGGATTTCGACATCCAGCATGGGGTTCTCTTTTTTTGCTGCTTTTAAGTCGTCCCCAACTCCCAAATACTCCAGCGCTTCGGCGTCGTTCCGGTTTAGCGGTACTTGATCTTTTATGTAGATGCGGTAGCCGGTGGCGTCCTCCTTTACTGTGTCCACATAATTGCGGATTTTTCTTTTCAGGCAAACGTCCGTTACCAAACCGTAACCGCTTTCGGGATCAATCCGCGGCATGTTGCCCGCGTCCGGGTCCCCATTGGGGTTTCCATTTTCCACATCGAATAAAATAACAAAGTCATAACGGTTTTTGATGATTTCAGCCATTTTTATTGTTCTCCCTTCTTCGTAAAACGTTTTTGCGTTTGGTGATAATACCCAATCTGAAAAGCGCCCTGTTCATCCAGCGCTAAACGCTTGGGTAAAGATTTCTGGATCCGGTCAACCAAGTCTGCAATTTGCCGGCTATAATAGATCTTATGGCCTTTCTGCAGCTTTGCCAGATGCTTTTCTGCCAGATTGATCAGCAGCGGGAAAACAAAAGCAGGCGAAGCCGAAGCCGAATTAAAATACCTGTCTTTAATGGTCGAGTTAATGGTGGGATTGGCAGCCTCCTGCACAGCTTCCAGCACAGAAAAAAGCCGGCCCAGCACATACGGAAGATAGTTGCTTTGTTCATTGAGTTCCACTGTCATAACCTCCTTGAGTAATGCATTTTTGGAATTGCGTAAATAATAAGCCTTTATCCCGGCCGCTCTTCCCCAGGTGATTTTTTGTTCTGCTCGTATGCGCAGGGTAATCCCCTGTAACAGTGTTGCCGGATAAAACCCACCCGTCAGCACTGCCCGCAGAAGTTCGCCTGCCAGTTGTGGAGAAGGCGCCGGATTGCGCGCGTTTTTATTGGTTGTTTCCTGCAGAAGCCGCCAAATCGGCAAGGTATCAAACTTTTCAAAGGAAGGACGTATCATGTTTAAACGGTCGTAATGGCACTTTATATTGCGTGCAAGCGCGCCAAAGCTGTTTTGTAAGAAAAAACGTACCGAAAGGCGCGCCGCGTTCGGTGCAAGCCCCAAAACATAAAATTGGGTAGAGGGGTCTAATAAATTGTCGTTCCATTCAACCGGGTCGCCGTTTGCCAGCTTGATAAAGGCCGTCCGAACGTCAAGCTCTGTCAAAGTGTCGCGGAACATTGCCTCTATAAAACACTCCTGGTAACCGTGCTTTCCTCCTTCGGCCCAACACACCAAGGTCGTATCGCCTACCCGGCGTATATGCTCTCGGTCGGCAATCAGATGGTTGAGCGCTGTGGTATAAGCAAACGCCGCATAGCTGCCTACCGGCGCGTTGGCGCCCTGTTCATGCCCATAGGAGCAAAACGCCGGCGCATTAAAAGAAACCAACGCAGCACCGCTGCTTTGCGCGCCCTGTACGCCTTTGATATTTGGGTGCAGCTGTGCAAGCGGTTCGCGCCTTCCGGTAACAAGGCAGCGGATGGTCTGGGCAGCGTCTGCGCTGTCGTAGTGCTTTTGCCAGATTTCCCGCAGCTGTGGATCACCGTTTACACATTGCCCTTTATACCAGAACACCAGATTGCCGCCTTGTAAGACGCCTGGCTCTGTCATAGCCGGATGTTCCCCGGCGTATGCGGGGTCCCAATGACTGAAAAACTGAAAAACAGCACGAGCAGCCGGGGATGTGGCGTTTTGCAGCAATGCAAGGTGCAGCGCCTTACAAGCTGCAAAGCATTCGCATGTCCGTTTGGGGTTTCCTTTTTGATCTATACCCAGTAGGTAACTGCTGTTGTCGCATAAAAAATTTGCCGCCACACCGGAAGACCTTTTTACCGGCATGGGTGCTTCAAGCTCCTGCGGTACCCATACGCTTTTATTTTTTCGCTTTTGTTCGGTCTGTAACGGAAGCAGGCTTAAAAGGCTTCCGTCATCTGTCAGCTCCAAAGCGTAAGAAACCTTAACTTTTGCCCAACCGGGAGGCGTAATTTTACCCAGCGCCAGCAACTCCTCGTAGTGGCGGGTCAGTGCCTGTAAGATCATCGGTACACCTCGCAATCCGCTATATTGATAATTCCGTTTTCCAGCCGGGCACGAAAATACGTCGGTGTAATATTGGCCGGATCAGAGTAATCAAAGTCATAAAGCATCAGTCCCAGGTCTCGTGTTTCATCAATTGTTTGGACTGGGCCTCCGGGCCAGCGGCGGAAATTTGCGGGGAATTCACGGCAGCCCAAATAGGGGGTATGGTAGCACTGCCCCTTTTTCATACGCCGCGTGACAATATCCTGAAATTTTCCTGCATTATCACCGGGTGCGGCGGCGTCTGTTATGGAAAATTCGGCTTCAATGACGTAATGTACATCCTGCAAGACCATGGACGCCCGCTGCACAATATCCTCAGATGCGGCCAAATACAGCGGCGTGCCACTGCCCAGGGCAGCGCTGCGCACCGTGGTGCATGAGATCTTGCTTTTGACTTCGTTACGGCGGATATTTGTAAAGCGGATAGGGGAAAGCACATAAATTCGCCGAATATGCCATTTCAGTCCCGGGTGGTAATAAATTGCCTCTACTATCCCGCGTGCTGCCGAAGGAGTCGGCACATCGTACGACATTCTTTCCGTTTTAAGCTCTGCACGGTTAAATGCCGCATATGCACCCCAGACTTCCAGTTGAATCATCAGCATCACCACTTTCATAATAAATTTAAATTTGTGATTGCATAAAAAGGATGGATTTCTGTTTGCCACCCCCTTTCGTTTTTATACAAACCAGCCGTTTCCTGTTTCAATGTCTAAACTTAAGCCGGTATGGTTGCTGTAAAGCTTTGTATCAAGAAGGACAAATGCCTCCTCGCATACGGGGGCGACGGCACCGGCATTTTGAAGCGCTGTCAGGTGCTGAGGGTAAATGTTTACCGCATATTGCCCCAATTTATGGTACAGCTCGCGGCTGATCTTACCCAGTTGTAGCTGCTCTACAAGCTGTTGCCCTTCTCCCAGCGGAATATAAACCGTTGTCGTGGGGGATTCAATCAGGTGAAACCGTTTTGCCACCAGGGCAAACGGAAACATCCGGCCGTCCATTCCTCTTGTAATTCCGTCCAGAATTCCTTTTTGATCTAACGCCTTGTCTCCTGCCATAGTAAGCAGGTGCGAAAAATATGCTTCAATCGCGTCGGGCGTGGTGGGATCATCATATTCGCGCAGAACCATGCGAGTAGCCGCTATGTTTTGTTTGAGCATGCCTGGTGCCTCTTGGCCGGACAGCTGAAATATGAACACAAAGCTATTTTGCAGGGCGCGTCTGCCTTCCCGGTTGCAGCGCCCTGCCGTTTGCAGGATAGAATCCAGCCCTGCCTCTTCGCGCCAGACCTGGGGAAAATCCACATCTACCCCAGCTTCAATTAAAGAGGTGGAAACGACGCGGCAAGGAATCCCCTGTGCCAAGCGTTCCCGGATTTCTGCCAGTAAGCGCTTTCGGTCGGACGGGCACAGCAGGGTGGTAAGGCAATACCTGCCCTCTTCCTTTAATTCTGCATACAGCTTTTGTGCGGTGGACCGGCGGTTTACTACGCACAACACCTGGTTTTGCGTGTTCAAACGCGCAACCAGTTTCTGTGCGTCCAACTTTCCTGCAAGAGAAAGCCTTGTTCGCCGAAAAATTTCAAAAGATGTGGAGCTGTCTTTCCAAATTTCGCGCATAGCAAGCCCGCAAGCCAGCTTATCAAACAGCGGCTGCAGCGCAGGCTGTGTTGCAGTGCAAAGAACGGCAGTAGCGCCATAATGGCGTACCAGTTCGCCAATTGCAGCAACGCAAGGGGAAAGATAGGGAACAGGTAAAGTTTGTGCTTCGTCAAAAATTATCACACTGTTTGCAATATTGTGCAGCTTCCTGCATCGCGAAGGGTGATCGGCATACAGCGATTCAAAAAACTGCACGGCTGTTGTAACGATCACCGGCGCATCCCAGTTTTCAACCGCCAATGCCTTACGGTATGCCTGTGGGTTGTCTGCGTCTTCTTCGGCGACTGCACGTTCTATGCCAGCATGATGTTCCACCACGTTTTCCGGCTTGAGTATCTGCTTAAAAACGGCTGCGTTTTGGTCAATGATCGAGGTATAGGGAATCACATAAATTACCCGCTCCATTTTTTGGGCTTTGGCCATAGAAAGCGCAAAAGCAAGGGAAGCAACGGTCTTACCGCCGCCGGTGGGAACCGTAAGGGTATATAATCCCTTTTCAGCGTTTGCTCCGCAGGTAAAGCAGGTTTTTAAAATTTCACAGCGCTTTTTATTCAGCTCTGTATCAGCATGATCAAGCCAGGGCTTTACATGGGAAACCAGGCTTTCTGAAAGCTCTGAAATAGCAGAATATTTGCCGCGTGGTGCTTCCATGCCTGCCATAAAGGTTTCTGTATCAATATAGTCCGCGTCAACCAGGCAGGAATACAGCATATGAATATAAAAAAACTCCGTAAAATTGTCTGCTGGCAGATTTTCGGGACGCTTCGCCGGTGTTGGCTGAATTTCGCAGCGCCAAGCGGTATAAGGCTCGACCGTTTTCTTTAATCTTCCCAGCAATGTACCGCTGTCTTTTGTATCTATACGGCTTCCGCCGTCTGGCAGGCCTCCATGATGGCCTGCCGCTGCAAAAGCAACCTCCAGCTGTTGTAATTCTTGAAGCGCAACCTGTGCGCCAGCCGTAGAATGATCCACCTGCTCACTGCTGCCTGCAAGACGCCGTTGAAAGGCTTCGCTATACTTGCCGATATCATGCAGTAAACCGGCCAAATATGCGTGTTCTTCTCCGCCAAAGGCTCTGGCAAATTCTGCTGCACGGCTTGCTGTACCCATTAGGTGCTCTTTTACTGTCTGTTGCAGACCGGCATGGTTGGTATGAGCAAAATAAATTGGGGCTTCTTTTTTCATTGCTTGACCTCCGTATTTAAAATGGGGGAAATGCCACGTTCTATGCAAATAAAGTGTAAGAATTGCGCTGAAAGATAAATTTTATACAAACATGCTTATATCTGTCTGGAACCCAAGCCTGGCGTTGTCTCTGTATTTATGCCTAAAATATACATTTTTAAGTATATTACCATATATTTTTGCAAAAGTATACATTTTTTTAAACAAAATTTGCAATATAGTCATTTTTTTATATGGTATTTACAGATGAATTGAAAGGGGGAAAAATTCACACAATAAAAACCGCAATTTTACAGATATGTGCGCAATGAAAGCTTTCAAAATGAAAGAGCAGGCTTTTCAAAGTGGTGTAAACGCTGGGGTTTGTTTTACACAAGGGCAGTTTTGCATGCTTTCTAATTGCCGAACCCTCTTTTATTGCAATAAATTGAATGAATTTGATTGTTTTTTATTATTTTTCTACTTTTTTGATTGAAAATGCTTGACTTTGATTGAAATTGCTGCTATTCTAATTGCAAGGAGGTCAATTGTCTTATGCTTACAGAGGAACGATATGCACAAATACTGCGTATTTTGCAGGAAAAAAAGGCTGTAACGGTAACAGAGCTGACCGCTTGCCTACACACTTCGGAATCGACTATAAGGCGTGACCTGAACGCTCTGCATGAGCAGGGGAAGCTCAATAAAGTGCATGGCGGCGCTACGCTGCTTACAAACAGCTTTACCATGCAGGAGGAAGACGTGCAGACCAAAGCGCGCCTGCATATAAAGGAGAAAGAGCGGATTGCAAGATATGCCGCTTCCATTGTCAACGACCACGACTTTATATATATCGACGCCGGCACAACGACCGAAAAGATGATTGACTTTTTGCAGAAAACCCGCGCCACATTTGTTACAAACGGTGTGGCACATGCAAAAAAGCTGATTCAAAAAGGCTTTAAGGCTTATATCATCGGTGGACAGCTTAAGCTTTCTACCGAAGCGGTCGTTGGCGCAGAGGCTGTGATTAACCTGAAAAAAATGAATTTTACAAAGGCCTTTCTGGGAGCCAACGGCATATCGGATGACCACGGTGTTACCACGCCCGACGTTGAGGAGGGCTTGATCAAAGCAGAGGCAGTCAACAGAAGTTATATCACCTATGTGCTTGCAGATAGCAGCAAATTTGGAAAGATTTCATCGGTAACCTTTGCAGATTTGTCGCAGGTGTGCATAGTTACGGACAGCGTTCCCGATACTAAATATCACGATAAAGCGGTGATAAAGGAGGTGTAAAATTTGGTTTATACGGTAACATTTAACCCGGCTTTGGATTATGTTGTGCATATTAACGACCTTATAATGGGGCAGGTAAACCGTACAACGTCGGAAGAACTGTTTTGCGGAGGAAAGGGGATCAACGTGTCTACTGTTCTTGCCTCCCTCGGTATACAAAATCGGGCGTTGGGCTTTATAGCCGGCTTTACGGGCGACGCCATTGAAAGAGGGGTGCGCGCACAGGGAATAGAAGCCGAGTTTATCAGGCTGCCAAAAGGCTTTTCCAGAATCAATATAAAAATCAAGGCAGGGCAGGAAACAGAGATCAACGGCCAGGGGCCGCCTATACCACAGCAGGCAATTTGTTCGCTTTTGGAAAGGCTGGACCATCTGCAGGCGGACGATTGGTTGGTTCTTGCCGGCAGTATCCCCAAAACTCTGCCAGAGGACATGTATGAAAAAATTCTTTCAAGGCTGCAGGGCAAAGGAATTCGTTTTGTAGTCGACGCAACAAAAGATTTGCTGGTCAATGTATTGAAATATCGTCCGTTTTTGATTAAGCCCAACAGTATAGAGCTGGGTGAGATTTTTCAAAAAAACCTTAAGACAGACGACGAAATCAAAGCATGTGCACACAGGCTGCAGGAAATGGGAGCGCAGAACGTTTTGGTGTCTATGGCAGGCGACGGTTCTATTTTGCTGGATGAAAACGGGCGTTTTTACAGAATGGGCGTGCCTGCGGGGAAGGTTGTAAACTCTGTTGGAGCGGGGGATTCCATGGTGGCCGGTTTTATTTATGGGTATACATGCAGCAAGGATTACGCTTACGCGCTGAAGACAGGTACGGCGGCAGGCAGCGCTACGGCGTTTTCTCCGGGTCTTGCAACCAAACAGAAAGTAACGGAGCTGCTGGAAATTTTATAAAGAAAGGAACGGGACTTATGCGTATTACAGATTTGCTTAAAAAAGAAGCAATTCTCCTGCATGCGAAGGTCGCTTCAAAAGACGAAGTGATCCAAACAATGGTTGCTCTGCATCAAAAAGCGGGAAACCTTACAGATGTAAAAGCGTACACGCAGGGGATCCTTGACAGGGAAGCAGCCGGTACGACTGCAATCGGCGATGGAATTGCCATCCCGCATGCAAAAAGCCCGGCGGTAAAAAATCCGGGCTTGGCGGCAATCACGGTGCCGGACGGCGTGGATTACCAGGCAATGGACGGAAAACCCTCCAACCTTATTTTTATGATTGCAGCGCCTATGGACGGCGACCTGCATCTGGAGGTGCTTTCCAGATTAACGGTTTTGCTGATGGACGAAGCCTTTCGCAGCGCGCTGCTGCAGGCAAAAACAAAGGAAGAATTTTTAGCGGTTATCAATCAAAAGGAAGCGGAAAAGTTTCCGGAGGAAGCAAAGGCACAGGCCGCGCAGCCCCAAAAAGAGGGCTTTCGTGTACTGGCTGTTACCGCCTGCCCAACGGGGATCGCCCACACCTATATGGCTGCAGAAGCGCTTGAAAAAGCGGGAAAGGAAATGGGCTATCCGCTGAAAGCAGAAACAAACGGCTCGGGCGGGGCTAAAAATGTGCTGACAAAAGAAGAAATTGCAAATGCCGACGGCATTATTATTGCGGCAGACAAAACGGTAGAAATGGCGCGTTTTGACGGTAAGCCCGTGCTCAGTGTCAAGGTTGCAGACGGCATCCATAAGCCGGAAGAGCTCATCGGTAAAGTTATAAACGGGCAGGTGCCTGTTTATCATCATACGGGAGGCACGCAGGCGGCTGCCGCCGAGCAGGAAAAAGAAAGCTTTGGCAGGCAGATTTATAAACACCTGATGAATGGCGTTTCACATATGCTTCCGTTTGTTGTCGCCGGCGGTATTTTTATTGCCATTGCGTTTTTGATTGACACCATTGCAGGCGCGCCGCAGGACAGCAATTTTGGCGTGGCCACGCCGGCGGCCGCTTTCTTTAAAACCATCGGAGATTACGCGTTTAATTTTATGATCCCAATTCTTGCGGGCTATATTGCAAGCAGCATCGCAGACAGACCCGGCCTTTTGGTTGGTTTTGTCGGCGGCTTTTTGGCTACGACGGGTTCCACGTTTTCACTGCCGGGCGGCGATATTCCCTCTGGTTTTTTGGGGGCGCTCTTTGCCGGCTTTGTCGGCGGGTATCTCATGCTGGGCCTTAGAAAGCTCTGCGATAAGATGCCCCACGCTTTGGAGGGCATCAAGCCTGTTTTAATTTACCCGCTTGTTGGCCTTGGTTTGATTGCGGTGATCATGTGCGCAGTGAATCCGTTTATGGGTATGATTAACACGGGTCTTACCAATTTCCTAAATTCTATGAACGAGGGAAGTAAAATCATACTTGGCTGCGTGCTTGGCGGCATGATGGCAATCGACATGGGCGGACCCTTCAATAAGGCCGCATATGTGTTTGGTACGGCGGCCATTGCTTCTGGTAATTATGATATTATGGCGGCTGTAATGGTTGGCGGGATGGTGCCGCCTCTTGCAATTGCGCTTGCAACCACCTTTTTCAAAAACCGGTTTACAGCGGAAGAACGCAAAAACGGTATAGTCAACTATATTATGGGGTTAAGCTTTATTACAGAAGGCGCAATTCCCTATGCAGCGGCAGACCCGTTGCGTGTAATCCCGGCGTGTGTATTGGGCGCTGCAACGGCAGGCGGTATTTCCATGGCGTTTAACTGCACGCTTATGGCACCGCACGGCGGTATATTTGTGTTTGCAGTGGTTGGCAACTGGCCTATGTATCTGGCGGCGCTTGCAGCGGGAGCTGTGGTCGGTATGCTCTTCCTTGCGCTTTTTAAAAAGCCGGTTAATCAACGGAAAAAAGAACAGGTAAAATAAAACGGTATAAAAAGGGATGTTTCCCAGAACAAGTATAAAGGAGTGCTTTACAATGGTATCAAAAAAAGTAACGCTTACAAACGGACAGGGGTTTCATATGCGCCCTGCCGGCGTTTTTGCAAATGCAATGGGAAAATTTCAGTCCGACATATGGATCCATTTTAACGGAAATAAAATAAATGGAAAAAGCCTGATGAATATTATTGCCGCGTGCATCAAATGCGGCAGTGAAATTCAGATAGAATGCAGCGGGCCTGACGAGCAGGAAGCGCTTGATAAAGCGATTGCGCTGATTGAATCTGGGTTAGGGGAATAATGCCTTGTGCAAATAGTCAAGGGGTGAATGCCATGTTAAAGGGAATAGGCGCTTCCTCAGGCATCGGTATGGGCAAAGTGCTGCTGATCAAGGAGCACGACCTGTCATATGTGCCTAAAGCGGCTGAAGATGTGCAAAGCGAGCTTGCACGCTATCAAAGCGCGGTCGAAGGCTTTTGCAGCGCAACGCTTGAAAAGGCGGAAAGGCTGAAAAAGACTGCCGGTGAAAAGGAAGCAGAAATTCTGCAGGGCCACGTTTTAATGCTGCAGGACCCGTATATGCGTGAAGAAATTGAAAAACGCATAGAAAGCGGGCAGTGTGCAGAAAGCGCGTTGGAAAGCGTATGTGATATGTTTATTTCCATTTTTTCTTCGGCGGATGACGATCTTACAAACCAGCGGGCAACAGATGTAAAGGATATTAAAAACGGAATCTTACGTATTTTGCTTGGCAGGGAAGAGGCGGACATTTCTGCGGCTCCGCCGGGCACCGTGCTTGTCACAGCAGAGCTGACGCCCTCTATGACAGCCGGTATCTGCAAAGAAAATATAGCCGGAATCATTACACAGACCGGGTCGAAAACCTCGCACAGTGCTATATTGGCAAGGGCGCTTGAAATACCGGCGGTGCTCAGCCTGGAGCATGCCGTTGACGTTTTACACAACGGGGATATGGTGATTTTGGACGGCGACAGCGGCGAGGTGCTGCAGGCGCCGGATCCCGCACAGCTTGCAGACTATACCGCGCGGCAAAAGGCCTATTTAACAGAAAAAAAAGCGCTCAAGGCCTTTATCGGTAAGCAAACGGCTACAAAAGATGGTTGCATTGTGCAGCTTGCAGCCAACATCGGCACCCCGCTCGATGCCCAGGCCGCCGTTGACAACGACAGCGAAGGCATCGGCCTTTTCAGGACAGAGTTCCTGTTTATGGACCAAACTGCGCTTCCTACGGAAGAGGAGCAATTTGAAGCATATAAAAAAGTTGCGCTGATGATGAAGGGAAAGCCAGTTGTCATCCGTACGCTGGATATTGGCGGTGATAAAGAAATTCCATATTTGGGCCTCCAGAAAGAGGAAAATCCGTTTTTAGGCTTCCGGGCTGTGCGTTTTTGCCTAAAACGTACAGATATCTACAAGTCGCAGCTGCGCGCCCTGCTCCGGGCAAGCGCATATGGGGATATACGGATTATGGTGCCGCTTGTAACCCGTGTAGAAGAACTGCGCCAGGTCAAAGCGCTGCTTGCCCAGCTGAAAGAAGAACTTACAGACCAGAGTGTGCCGTTTAACAGCGCCATTCAGCTGGGTGTGATGATGGAAACGCCGGCGTCGGCCGTTATAGCAGACCTGCTTGCAAAAGAAGCCGATTTTTTCAGTATTGGAACAAACGACCTGACGCAGTATACCATGTGCGCCGACAGGGGAAACGCCAATGTCGCATATTTATATTCCCATTATGATCCTGCCGTTTTGCGTATGATCCGGCGTATTGTAACTTGCGCAAAAGATGCGGGCATTTTGGCGGGAATGTGCGGCGAAGCTGCAGCGGATCCATTGCTGATTCCACTGCTCATATCCTTTGGGCTGGAGGAATACAGCGTAAGTCCGACAAGCGTTCTTGCCACCAGAAAGGCTATTGCCGCATGGAGCAAGGAAGAGGCAGACATGCTTGCGCAAAAGGTTATGTCTCTTCCTACACAGCAAGAGGTTTTGCGGTGCCTGACCGAACATGCCCGCAGATGATGGCAGAAGCGTCTATATGGAACAAGCCGGAGCGGATGGATATCCGCTCCGGCATATGTTGTTTGAATAAAAATTTTATAAAAGTAAAAGCAGCTGTAAAACAGCGCGATGTAAAAAGGACGGATTGCAAATGAAAAAAATATTGGTAGTGTTTACAGGCGGCACAATTGGCAGCCGCACGCAGGGCCGTATCATCAATGTGGACCGGCAGCAATCCCATGCGCTGCTTACCCAATATGTGCAAAAATACGGTGAAACAGCAAACTTTTTGCCGGTACAGCCATTGCAGCTGTTAAGTGAAAATATAACCTACAGCACCTGGAATACACTGTGCGCATATTTGTTTTCAATCGATTTGCAGGCCTTTGACGGCGTGATCATTACGCACGGGTCAGACACCTTGTCCTATACCGCTGCGCTTGTAAGCTTTCTTTTGCGCCACACGCCCGTTCCCGTTATACTAACGGCGGCAGACCGGCCGCTTGAGGATGAAAAAAGCAACGGGCTTGAAAATTTTAAGGCGGCGGTGGATTTTATAACAAACGCGGGGTTAAAGGGTGTTTTTGTATCTTATCGTGACAAGCAAGAAAAGCAGGCAATGTATCTTGCTTCACGTCTGTGCCAGGCAGATCCGTATTTGGATGTGTTTACGCCGTTTGGCGGCGCGCCTTTTGGTTATATAGAGCACGGCGCGTTTGTTTTGGATAAAAATCCCTGTAATCCAAAGCCCGAAGAGCTGTGTGTTCGCCAAAAGCCGGTTTTTATGCAGCCGCCTGTTTTTACAACCCCTGTGCTTATGGTGCAGTCATATCCAAATATTCAGTATGATCTTTTCTCCGTCCAAAATGCAAAGGCGGTGCTTTTATACCTGTATCATAGCGCAACAGCCTGTACGCAGGGGGAAGAAGCAACCTGTGTTCTTCCGTTTATAGAACGCTGCCACAGGCAGAAAACGGTGGTATATGGCGCATCTTTTAAAAGACGGCAGGCAAGCGGGCTGTACGCAACAGAGCATGCACTTTTACAGGCGGGTGTTGTGCCCCTGTTTAATATATCGCCCGAAGCGGCGTATACAAAGCTGTGTATCGCATATAATCAAAATGAAACAGAGCCGGGGCGGTTGATGGATCAAACCCTGTTTTTTGAAACACTTCCTGAAAGATAAAAAAGAAAAAAGCTTGCCATCTGCAGTGAAAAATTGCAGACGGCAGGCTTTTTGAACGTTTAAAAGTATATTTTAGCGCGCGGCAAGCTTTTTTAAAAACAAACATCCTTTTTCGTCCCAAAAATCAAATGCGGCATATCCATACCGTAATAATGCTTGATAAACCGGCCTTTTTGCACCATGCCGCAGCGCATAGCCACCCGCTGCGACGGCAAATTGTTGTCACGTATGATGCAACAGATTCTGTCAAGCGCTAAAACGGAAAAAGCATATTCCATACATCCTCGCGCCGCTTCCGTGGCATATCCACAATGCCAATACTCCTTTTTCAGCAGATACCCAATTTCCGGTTCATACCCGGTAGGTAGCTCCTGTATGGTAATACCTGCCTGCCCGATAAACATGCCCGTCTGTTTTAAAATAACGGCCCACAGGCCAAAGCCATCCTTTTTGTAACGCTGCAGCTGCGTTTGAAGCCACTGCGCAACCTCCTGCGTATCGAAAGCGTGTTCATAAGCGTACATAACATCTTGATCTTGCAGCAGGCTGCACAGGTCTGCAAAATCGCTCTGCTCCAGCTCCCGCAAAAGCAGGCGCGGTGTTTCAAATATCGTTTTAGGGCTTCTTCCCCTGCGTTTGCAGTACGGGGGAAAACGCTTATGCTGCCTGTGGTATAAAAGGCATTCTCCACATTTTCCATATCTTGGACACGTTTTCTTTTTGCATGGGCAGCGGATTTCAATTGTTTCCCCAAACTTTTGCATACAAGTACCTCACCTTCCATGCATTTTACAGAATTTTTAGATACGGTGTAAACCTTATGTATCTTTTATATTTCCCATTTCCTCCGGGGAAGCCGGCAAAACACAGACAAATAGCAAAGGAACAGAGCTTGCCCTGTTCCTTAAGTATTTTACTCTTCCACTTCCGTATAGAAAACCTGCAAAATCATTTCATAAAGCGCCTTTTCATCTGGATAAAACTCGGCATATTCTTCCCCTTGTTGTACGGTACCCGGCACGCTTTCAAATACAGGCTCCATACCTCCGTGCGATATGGAATTCAGCGCAAGATAGGTTACCTTGTCCACAGAAAGGTTTGTTACCATATAGGGGGTAGCTGTTTCGTAAAGCTTTAATGGAACGGAAAAATCATTTTTTGTCGAGGTCAGCGCTTTGTTAAGAAACGACTGCAAATAGGTTTTCTGCCGTTCCATTCTGCTGCTGTTTGAATCCAGCTGCTCTGAATCGCGATACCGCACATACCGTTCTGCTTCGTCGCCTACCAACACTACGGTATCTCCGGCGCTGAGCGTTCCGCCATAGGGGGACTGCATGTTCTCCTGCAGTGTGACCTCCACACCGCCGACCGCATCGTTGAGTACGCTGATGGCCTCCAAATCAATTGCAAAGTAAGAGTGGATCGGCAGACCGTAGAACAAACGGGAAACAGAACGTACTGTATTTTCACAGCTTGTTTCCTTTCCGTCGCCATAGGCATAAGAAAGACACAGCTGCATCTGGTCCGTTTGCAGGAACTGCCCGCTTTCCGAATAGAGGTTGACATCCACCATTGTATCTCTGGAAAGATTAATCACGGTGGTTTTCCCTGTAGCGGTATCCAAAGCAACCAGAAAATCTGCGTCCGCCTGCCCGGCAGTACCAATTGTGTTGTTCTCCAGCACCAATTCTTCTTTATCAACACCCATGCATAAAATGCTGGTAACAGTTTCATTAAAGCGGTATGTCTTCCCGTTATAAAAAACAATTTTCCCGTCCTGGTTTGTCTGTACAGGCACGTCGTCAATCACAGGAGCAGACATATCAACGTCCTGATAATCCAACAGCTTGTCATGTCCTATGCTTTGCAGGATAAAAACAGTAGAAACGGTTAGCACAACAAAGCCGGCAAGACAAGCAAATACAATCAGCAGTGCTCTGCGCACTTTATGCTTCTTGTGCCGTTTTCTTCTTGTAACAAAAATATAATCGTTTAAATCGTCAGTTGCAGTAGCGGCAGACGAGGCCTGCCCCTTCTTTTCGGGACTGTCCGCGGGTTTTGGTATATTGCTGTTATCTTGTGCGCTCATCTTTGATCAATACCCCCTGCACCAGATATCTGACACTTTTATTACTGCCAAGGCAGGTGCTCAATGTAATAATTTTGTCGTCTGTAGTAAGCGTTGTGTCTTTACGTACATTGCAAAGCATGGAACGCGGATTTAAACAGTCTTTCAAATACTGTGCAAAAACGGATTCATCGGAAAAATCAAACGAATTTAAAATATGCCTGTCGTCGTATTGATAAGCTGCAAATATCCTGTATGTAAGAATATGGCCCGGTGTGTAAATATAAAGCGTATCGTTTTCATTAAAAAAAACAGGATCCTGAAAATAATGCAAGTTTTGAAACATGGTCCCGTTGAGCATATTATGCCCGTATAAAACCGTGTTTGGGTCAGAGAAATCCTTACTGTTTTTCTTTTCCGTATAGATTGTGCCGGCAAATTCATATTCTTTGTATATATTGTGATCTAAATAAAAGCTGTCGGCCTCATAATATGCCTGCGCTACCGGATAATCAATACTGGTATTTGGAATTTTGATCCATGCGTACAAATCCGCATTGATTTCCTGAAGTTTATCAAAATCAATTGGATTCTCTTTATATATAACGCTGCTTGTATCAGTAGCGTCTGTTGCCGCGTTTGTGGAATCGGTAGGCGTTTCCACCAGACCTTTTAACTGCTGCGACGTATAGCCGCTGGAAAAATACCAGATAGCCACGCCTGCGCCAATGGCTGCCGCCACAAGAAAAATAATCAGCAGCGCAATCCAGAGCTTTGTACGTTTTTTTGTTTTCATATGCAACACCGTCAGCTTGTAAGCCTGAAAAATCAGATCCGAATAAAGAACCTCCGCTGTTCAATAAGAGAAAAGCGGAGGTTTCTAAGCTTCAAAAAACTTTATGCGTCTATTTCGCCTTGGCAGAACGTGTTTTTACCGCAAACAGCGTAACACCCAAGAGCAACAACACGGACAAGCCTGCAAAAACAAAACCATCATAGCCCGTCTGCGGGGAAGTGGGCGAATCATTGCCTGGTCCCGGGGCCGGTTTTTCTGTAGGAGAAGTTGGAACATCTGCCGAAACAGCCTTAAATCCTGCGGTTGCATATATGTCAGAACCGGGGCGAACGACAATACGTTCTGATGAAAGAGTACCTTCAACAATTTCATATTCGCCGCTAATATTCCAAGTGGTAAATATATACCCGTCGTCCACAGTTGCAGTAAGGATAACCTGGTCGCCTTGTTGCATGGTGTCGACAGAGGAATGCGCGCTACCGCCCTGCTGCGCTTCAACCGTAACGTTATAGATGACGGGTGCGGTTGGGCTTGGTGCTGCCAAAACCACAACAGAAGAAGCCGAAATCCATAAAACTGCAAACAATACAGCCAATATTTTTTTCATTTTGTATAACCTCCACATAAAAAGGTGAACATATCGTCTATAACTACGTTAATTGTAGCACATCTTTCTAATAAAGTAAATACCTCTTTGCAAAAGTTATAAAATAACTCCTTTGCTGACGAAAAAATTGTTTTTGCATGGAAGGCAGAATCTTTAGAAGACAGGTTCAAACCTTCTTGTTTATTTTTCCTTATTTTGCTTTTGACGTTTAATAACCTTTAAACGGGAAAATTCCTCCCGGTCTTTTTCGTCCAGGGCGTCTGTAATAAATTTTACCGTTTCAGTAAAGCGCGGGATCAAAATGTTTTTCAGTGCATTGGCGCGCTTTTGCGTTTTCTTAATAGAATCCGCCAGCCGGTATACGCTGTTTTCCACTTCAGCAAGCTCGGCGGTCAGCCGTTTTACCTCATTGAATTTCAAATAAGCATCATCCAGTATGGAGTTTGTGGAATACATTCCATAACACAACGGCGGCGTCTCTTCGCTGTCAATAGATAAGATTGGAATTTCAACGCCCATAACGCTGCGATAGGAAAGCTTTATACTGTCTTCCACAGGGATGCTGCGTGAAAGCTCGTCGCAAAAGCCAAGTGTTATATTGGCCTTTTGCAGTGCGGTATAAGCGGCGCTGTAGGCGTTGTCTATCTTGTCCTGAATGGCATTGGCATGCTCAATCAGGGACATCATTTCGCGTATTAGGATATTGCGTTTCCTGTCCAGAAGCTCATAGCCAACTTTCGCCAGCGCCAACGACTTTTTTGTGTTAATCAAATTTCCTTTTGTGGGAACTGCCTGCACGGCCACAGAACGCACCGCCTTTCAAACTAAATTTGTATTGTGTATAACACAAAGCAGGGCGCATTATACAAGCGCGCTTTCCTGGCTGGTTTCTTTGTAGTATTGATCCAAAATATTGTCGTCTACACGGTCAAGCTCTGCTTTGGGTAAGGTGCCCAGAAGCTTCCAGCCCAAATCCAGGCTTTGTTCTATGGTACGGTTTTCCGTAAAGCCCTGGTTTACAAAGTAGGATTCAAACAGCCTGCCAAACGTAATATACTTTTTGTCAATGGGGGAAAGCTCCTCCTCACCGATAACAGAGGCAAGCGAACGTGCGTCTATAACCTTTGCATAAGAAGCAAACAGCTGGTTTGCAAGCGCAGAATGGTCTTCGCGCGTATATCCCTGGCCGATCCCATCCTTCATCAGACGGGAAAGTGACGGTAAAACGTCAACCGGGGGATAAAGCCCCTGCCCTTGCAGGGAACGGCTCAGAACAATCTGGCCCTCTGTAATGTAGCCGGTCAAATCGGGGACAGGATGGGTAATATCGTCATTGGGCATAGTCAAAATCGGAATTTGCGTAACGCTTCCACTTTTACCCTTGATCATCCCGGCGCGCTCATACAGGGAAGCAAGGTCGGAATACAAATAACCGGGATATCCCTTTCTCCCTGGAATTTCACCCTTGGAGGAACTGAATTCGCGCAAAGCCTCCGCATAAGAGGTCATATCGGTCATAATCACCAGTACATGCATGTTCAGGTCAAATGCCAAATATTCCGCTGCGGTCAGAGCACAGCGCGGCGTTAAAGTACGTTCAATAATCGGGTCGTTGGAAAGGTTTAGAAACATGACAACTCTCTGCAAAACGCCCGACTGCTCAAAGCTGTGACGAAAATACTCTGCAACGTCGTTTTTTACGCCCATGGCGGCAAACACAACGCAGAAGCCCTGCCCGGATGCATCGGCAATTTTTGCCTGACGGACAATCTGAACGGCAAGCTCGTTGTGCTTCATGCCGGAGCCGGAGAAAATCGGGAGCTTCTGGCCTCTAATCAGCGTCATGAGCGTATCAATTGTAGAAATACCGGTGTTAATATAGTTTCTTGGATATACCCTGGAAACAGGGTTGATCGGCGTACCATTGACGTTTAAACGCTTTTCTGGAAAAATCTCACCCAGCCCGTCAATCGGCCTTCCTACGCCGTCAAAAATACGGCCAATCATTTCCGGCGAAAGCGGCAGTTCCATCGGGTGGCCTGTCAGCCTGGTTTTTGTATTTTTAAGCGATACGCCGCGCGTCCCCTCAAAAACCTGGACGACCACGCGCTGTCCCGCTATTTGGACAATCCTTCCCTGGCGGGATGTACCGTCGTCAAGGCGGATGTCTACGATCTCTTCATACGAAGCGCCTTCCACGCCGTCTATAACGATCAGAGGGCCGTTGATCTCTTTTACGCCCACATAATCTATAATCATGGCTTTTACCTTCTTTCGCTGGTGTTATCTGTCAGGATTCTGTCAAAGAATCGATTGCCTGGTCAATTTCCTTAAGGTAGGCATCAAACATTTCAGGCTTATCATTGGGGATGTCGTATTTCATCTTCGTCAGCTTATCAAACAGCCCAAGCTCCAGCACTCTGGAAATGGGGATTGCGGCAGAGATCAAATGCTTTGCCTTTTTATGCAGATGTAAAATGGTTTTCATCATCAGCTTCTGCTTGTCAAGCGGTACAAACGTATCATCGGCATGGAAAGCGTTCTGCTGCAAAAAGCCTACTCGAATAACCCTGGCAGTTTCAATGATCAGCTTCTGATCGTCCGGCAAAACGTCCGCGCCGATCAGCTTTACAATTTCCATCAAACGGTTTTCTTCCTGAAGAATGCCGTTGATTTTTCTGCGGTATTTAATAAAATCGTTGCCTTCGTGGGCAATGAACCAGGGGTCCAGATCTGTAAAATATTCGCTGTAGCTTGTGATCCAGTTGATCGCAGGATAATGCCTGGCATAGGCAAGGCTCTTGTCAAGCGCCCAAAAGCAGCGTGTAAAGCGTTTGGTGTTCTGTGTAACCGGTTCGGAAAAATCCGCACCCTGTGGGGAAACGGCGCCAATAATTGTAACAGAGCCTTCGTTGCCGCATAAAACGTCGGCACGTCCGGCGCGTTCGTAAAATTCAGAAAGCCTGGACGGCAAATAAGCAGGGAAGCCTTCTTCTGCAGGCATTTCTTCCAGTCTGCCGGATATTTCGCGCAGAGCCTCTGCCCAGCGCGAGGTGGAGTCTGCCATAATCGCCACGTGGTAACCCATGTCACGATAGTACTCCGCAAGGGTGATGCCGGTATAGATAGAAGCTTCGCGCGCGGCCACAGGCATATTGGATGTGTTGGCAATCAGCACGGTTCTGTCTGTCATGGGGCGCTGTGATTTTGGGTCGATCAGTTCAGAAAATTCATCCAGCACCTGGCTCATTTCATTGCCGCGTTCACCGCAGCCTACATAAATAATAATATCGGCATCGCACCATTTGGCAAGCTGGTGCTGCGTCATGGTTTTCCCTGTACCGAATCCTCCGGGAATAGCGGCTGTTCCACCTTTGGAGATAGGGAAGAGCGTGTCAATAATTCTTTGTCCGGTAATCAGCGGCACAGACGCCGACAGCCTTCTTTGAACGGGGCGCGGTATACGGATCGGCCATTGCTGGCAAAGCGTCAGGTCATGTGTCGCGCCTGTATCGTCCTTAATTGTAACAATTGTGTCATGCAGCTTATATTTCCCGTTTTGGGCCGTACGGACGACCTCTCCGGAAAGTGCCGGCGGCGTTAGCAGCCGGTGCTCAATAATGGCGGTTTCAGGCAAGACGGCATAAATCTGCCCGCCTGCTAAATAATCGCCTGGTCTGACCTTGATGGTAACGTCCCACAGCCTTTGCTCATCCAGGGAAGAAACAGAGGCGCCCCTTTGGATAAACGCGCCGGACTTTTCCTCAATTGCCTTGAGAGGACGCTCAATCCCATCAAAAATGTTGTCGATAATACCGGGCCCCAATGTCACGTTCATTGGCGCGCCCGTGCCATAAACGGGGTCGCCGGGCTTAAGGCCCGTTGTCTCTTCATAAACCTGTATGGTGGTAAGCTGTTCGGTAATTCCAATAATTTCGCCTACAAGCTTTTCCTTTCCAACATAAACCATTTCCATCATTGAAAACGATTTTGTGTTTTTTACGGTAACAACAGGGCCGTTTATTCCGTATATCACATTTTGATTTTTCATAAAATCAATCCTCTCCGATTGCTGTGCGCACAGGCGTGACGGGGTAAAGTATAAAAAAGATTATTTGACCTTTAATCCGGAATTTTGTAAAAACCATTCCTTTTGGTCGGAAAGCTTGGTGTCCAGTGTCTGGTCCACTACGATTCCCAGGCCTTCACAATAGGCGTTTATACCGCCGATCTTAATGTCCTTGCTTGTTTTAACCGAGCACAGGCCGTTAAAGCATGCAGAAAGATCGCCTTTGAGCCCTTCATCCTCCGGCTTGATATATAGGACGCAATCACGTCCGTTTAAATAGGCAGAAATCTCTTTTGCGCGTTCTTTCATTGTTTCCTTGTACGCATCCGTTTTTGTATATGCGATCAGCTTTTGGGTAGCCTTGGAAAATACATCTTCCATAATCTCTAAGCGCTTTTGATAAAGGCGCTGCCTGCCCTGTGCCTCTTTTTGCGCCGCTTCGCTTGCTATACCGGCGCGCATAGCCGCCATTTCCTTCTGAATCAGGTTGTATGCGTCCCGCAGGCCCTCGTCTTCGGCTTTTTTAAGCTCCTGCTGCTTAAAATGTTCAACCTCAGATTCAATCTTATGCTTCTGTTCGTCGGCATACTTCTGTATTGCATGCAGAAAATTGCCTGTTTTGTCTTCTCTGGGTTCCATGGTTGAACCATTCCTCTCCGCATAATTTTCATTTAAAAACGCATGGGGTGCGTTCCTGCTACTATGTACAGCAGATGGCTTACAGCTTTACGCCGATCGCTTCCTGTACGTACCGTGTAATAGAATCCTTTGTACGGCCGTTGCCATGACGGTCCGGGATTTCTACAATCAGGGGGCGCTGTCTGTTCAGCTTCAGGTCATATACCAGTTCAGGGCATAACGACATTAAGCGCTCGGTCATCAGGATCACGCCAACATCGTCCATTTCCATAGCTTCCTGCAATGCTTGCCGGACCTCTTTGTCTTCATGGATCACAATGCCTTCTATCCCGGCAAGGCGCATGCCTATCTGTGTATCCACATTATCGCTAATTAAGTAAAAGCGCATAGCTTCACCTGGTTTCCTGTTTTTTAGTTGCCGTGGCTTCCAATTTGCTAATTTGCTTTTGTTTATCAGGTAAACAAAAGAAGGATGGAAACCAACAGGCCGTACAGCGCAATACCTTCGCCCAACGCAACAAAGATCAAAGCCTTACCAAACGCCTTGGGATCTTCCGATGTAGCCCCGATGGCAGCGGGTGCAGCTGCGGCAACGGCAATACCGCCGCCAATGCCGGAAAGGCCGGTAACAATTGCAGCGGCCAGGTATTTCATCCCATCAGCGCCGGCCTGCGCTGCTGCTGCAGCCTGTGTGGGGTCTGTATTTGCCGCAGAAGCGACCAGCGGGGTACATACACACGCCAAAGCGACAAAAAAGAACGAAATCATCTGTACTGCAACAGCTTTTTGCTTTTTTGCGCCCCTGTGGACAGCGCGGATTGCCACAACAACAGAGCCTACAAGAAATACAACTGGGATCATAAGCAGTAAATATTCCATACGAAAACCTCCAAAATGTAAATAAATTTTATTTTATCCGCAAAAAGCTGCGGCTAAAAACAGAAAAATTTTCATTTGCAAATTTATGGTTCCTTGACCCGCACAGGATCAAATTTTCGCCCTGCGCCAATATAAAAACGGCTGAACATTTCGTAAAATTCAAGCCTCAATACCTGTATACATACAAGCAGCGCTTCAAGCGCCATAATAAAGATGTTGCCAAGGATAACAATCACAATGTACCCGGGCATCCCCAGCGCCTTCATGCCAAGATCTGCAAGTGTGAAGACAACCAGCATCATGCCGGCGTGTACCAGAACAAATGCGCCTACGCGCAGAAACGACATGGTATTGGTTACATAGCTTAAAAGCGTTTCCAAAAGCTCAAAGGCATTTTGCATGCAGTATTCGCCCCAGCTTTCGGGCTTCCAGTCCCTTTTCCTTGCAACAAGCTTTCCAAGCGGCTCCCGCAGAAAAATCAGGATTAAGGGCAGGATGATCAGGCAAAGCACATAAGGCAGGTTCATAATAGGCAGACCAAATACAAGCTGCATCACAGCGCCGCCAATCAGCGAAGCGTAAAAGATAAAACCCGCAAGCCCGCTTGCACCAAAAAGACCATTTTCAAAATCGCGCCGCTTTAAAGAAGAATACATGTTTAAAAACATGGATATACACACAAGTGTAACGCCAATCGCGACAGCGGCAAAAATCAACGTCATAGCGTTTTCCATAACTTCAAACGGCTTTTCTGCAAAACCCAGCGCTTTATAAACAGGGTCAAGCATGTGCTCATACCCAAAAACAGAGCCGTACACACAGCCGAATATTGCCGAGGAAATACCGCAGGGAACCAAAATTTTGCCTACGGCAAGCTTTTTGAGCTTCCACATGAAATACCCCGCAATCGAAACACAGATCCCCTGTCCCAGATCGCCGAACATAATCCCAAACAAAACGGTAAACGTAATGGCAACAAAAGCAGTCGGGTCAATTTCGTTATAGCAGGGAAGGCCGTACATATCCACAAAAAATTCAAACGGCCTTGTAAAAACATTGTTTTTCAGCTTGATCGGCGGGGAATGCTTAAGCTCGTCCTTGCCGTCGCTGACTGTGCATTCTACGCTGCTTATCGCGTTTAACTTTTTTAAAAAATCGCTTTCGTCTTCCTGTGGGATCCATCCGACAAGAATAAAGCTTTTATGATATTTTAAGACATTTTTCTTAATATTGTAGCAGGTGTCGAGCGCAGAAAGCTTGGAATAATATTTATTGCACATGCCAAGCTGTGATTCCTTAAAAAACTCGACCTCCGCCGTAGCCTTTTCCAGGTCTTTTTGCAATGTGGCAAGCGCATTGTTCAGCTTTGCATAATGCTGTTCCGGCGTGCTGTCTATGTCAGAGATATCATAACGTTCAAAAAACAGGTTGGAAAAAATTCGGTCAATTTCTTCGCTTTGGTCTATGGGCGCAATATATACGCCCCAATAGTGCGTATCGTCCATGGTACAGGGGAAGAACACCAGGTATGGATTGCTGCTGTAGCTTTCCAGCTTTTGAAAGCTTTCCTTGGGCAGTCTGCCAAAGGTGGTTTTTACATACCGGCAGGCGGAAATTTTGTCCATTTCCAAATCTACGCCAAGAAAATGCGATGTTTCTTCTATACTGCGTTTACACTGTTCAATTTTTTGTTCGCACTCCGCCTGTTTTGCAAGGCGGGAACCAAGTTCCTTCGTTAAAAAATCCACATATTCGGAAAGCTGTGCTTCATTTGCCTGAAAACGCTCTATGTCGACAAGCGACGGCCTGATGCCGGCCATATCCAAAATTTCGTTAAGGTCTGCAAGAAGGTCGCTGTATGGGTTTCGGTCCGTAAGCGGTATAAAATTTTTTGTGTCCGAATAAAAGTTCGAAGCTTCATCCGGATGGAAAATCTGGGAATCCCCGCACACCCTTATTACCTTGTCGAGGTCAGACATCAGTCCTATAATCCCGATAGATTTTACTGGTGCGACTGCCATTTTGTACCCTCCCTTAACTGCAGAAAAATGGAAAATCCGTTAACTGTAAATCAAAAGCTTTTTGATTTCCTCCGGGTCGATCTTGTACCGTACCCCTTCTATGATATTAACAACGTTAGAAAGTTCGGCTTCCTCCAGAAAAATATAGGACATCATGACAACGGCAGGGTATGTTGAAAAACGAATGCTTTTCCGACCCAGGTTGTATCTGCCTCTTGCAGATATTTCGCCCGCATAATTATACTCCATTTTAGAAATAGCCCTGCCTGCAATGGTGCTTTGCATAATAGAAAAAAGTTCTTTGGAACTCTGCGCGTTGCACATGTCGGCGATATGCTTTTCACTTAACGTGCCAAATGGCAAAAGCTGAGGCTTAATTTGGTCGCTGTTCAGACGGTAATATTTTTTAAGGCGTAAAATGCGAACAAAATTAACCAAATCAATATAGCTTGTAAAAAGGTTGCGCAGTTCTTTCTTTTGCCTGCCGTGTGTATATTTATCAATAATCGAAAAAACAACGGTATAAAGGTACGTATAAAGCGCGTTTTCAATCGAAGGCAGGTCAAGCTGGCTGCGTTCCTTTGGGATGAATTTTGTAAGGATCGTTTTATAAGGCGTGTTGCCCAGCGTATTTAAAAAGTCGGCGTATGTTTTGGCCTTTGCCAGAGCGTTAAGGTCAATATTGGTGTGGCTGTTAAAATACATTGGCAACGCGTACAGATATTCTTCGGCTTTTCCGGAGTTTAGCAGCATCAAAAAATGCATGATCTGCTTGATTTCCGTGCGAAGGATAATATATTGCGAAAAATGCTCGCCCGCCGATATTTCGTACCGGCATAGAGAGGCAAAATCATAAAACAGCTGTTGGCGCAGAATCAACTCCAGTTGACCGCGGTGCACGTCGCGTTCGCTTACGCTATTTAAAAGCGGGGCGTATTTCGTATGGCTTTTTAAATAGGATAAAACTTCAGGTACGCTTGTACAGGCAAGCAGGCCGGCATAGTCTTTTTCTGTCAGGCGCTTGCCATACATCGCTCTTGCTTTGGATAAAACTGCGTTTGAAGCATATGCAATCGCCATCAAACCCTCTCCCTTCTGCATGTCCTGTGTAAAAAAAGTAAAATCTCAGCGCAAAACCTGCTTTACAATTTCCTCTACCCAACGGTCACCGTTTTGCTGATACAGCGCATCCATTGCCTGCAGGCATTCCTCCTGCTCAAGCGCAGCCTTTTCCAGACGGTCCTGCGCAATTTTACGCTCGGTCTTTTCATTTATATTTATCCTTTGCCTTGCACGCTCTATAAAATCGTTGTAAATTTTTTCTTTTGCTTTTACAATGTCCTGTTCAGATGTAGCTTTTTCACGCTGCGCTTGCGCTGTAAGCTCCCGCGCTTTTTCATCCATTTCAACAATTTTTGCAATCATATCCTGCATAAGGTAATCCCTCCCTGCAATCTGGAAATCCATATACATCAAAGGCGAGGTTCGGTATCCCTCGCCCCTGGTGCAACACGCATCCTTGCGTATATGATAAAATGTTTCATAAAATTAGTTTACGTCCAGTTTACATCTAATTTACATCCAACTGCTGCTATTATATTCCTGTTTTTTTGATTTTACAATGTGCAATTCCGCCAACAAAAAATACACATTTCGCCAACAAAAAATACACATTTGCAGTTTCTCATTCAGATAGCCTGACAGAGACGGAAACATGATAAAGCAGCTTAATTTTTCAGGCTTTGCAGCGGCGCGGGAATTCTGCCGCCTCTTGCAATAAATTTTGCGGGGGAAGCCGTGTTGACCGGCATGACCGGGCCGCCGCCCAACAAGCCGCCAAAATGGAGTGTATCGCCCGCTTTCTTGCCAATTGCCGGAATCAGCCGGACGGCTGTCGTTTTGGAATTAACCATACCGATCGCAGCTTCATCAGCAATAATGGCCGATATAACCTCTGCGGGGGTGTCGCCGGGGATGTTGATCATATCCAGCCCCACAGAGCAGACCGCCGTCATAGCCTCCAGCTTGTTAAGCGACAAGCAGCCGCATTGCGCTGCTGCAATCATGCCGGCGTCCTCCGTTACGGGGATAAACGCACCGGAAAGGCCGCCCACATGGGAAGAAGCCATGGTTCCTCCTTTTTTAACCGCGTCATTTAAAAGCGCCAGCGCTGCGGTCGTACCGTGGCAGCCGCAGGTTTCAAGCCCCATTTCCTCCAGAATATGGGCCACGCTGTCGCCTACGGCCGGTGTGGGGGCAAGGGAAAGATCGACGATCCCAAACGGGACGCAAAGACGTCTGGATGCTTCCCGCGCCACCAGCTGGCCTGTGCGCGTAATTTTAAACGCCGTGCGTTTAATCAAATCTGCCACAGCGGTAATATCGCAGTCCGGGTTTTTGGCAAGCACCGCCCGAACAACCCCGGGGCCTGAAACTCCCACGTTAATCACGCAGTCCGGTTCGCCGGGGCCGTGGAAGGCGCCGGCCATAAACGGATTGTCTTCCGGGGCGTTGCAAAAAACCACCAGCTTTGCAGCGCCAATGCAATCCCTGTCCGCTGTCAGCTGCGCCGTTTGTTGAATAATTCGTCCCATTTTCGCAACGGCGTCCATATTGATACCGGCCTTTGTACTGCCTATATTGACCGAAGCGCATACGTGTTCGGTTTCTGCAAGCGCCTGGGGAATACTTTGGATCAATGCGTAATCGCCGGAGGCAAAGCCCTTTTGTACAAGCGCGGTGTAGCCGCCGATAAAGTTTACGCCTGTTGCATTGGCTGCCTGTTCAAGCGCATGGGCAAATTTTACAGGATTATGCGTGGGACAGGCCGCCGCGATCATGGCGATCGGCGTGACGGCAATCCGCTTGTGTATAATCGGAATCCCATATTCCTTGCTGATGTTTTCCCCGGTTTTTACCAAATCTTTGGCATAGCGGCAGATTTTATCGTAAATTTTCCGGCATGCGCTGCTTATGTCACTGTCAATACAGTCCAGCAGGGAAATCCCCATCGTAATCGTACGTACGTCCAGATTTTCGTTGTCTATCATTTGTATGGTTTCCAATATATCGTGGGAATTGATCATAAAAACCTCCGTGTTCTTGCTGTATTGTAAAATAAAAACGGCTGTTGAAACAGGCCTGTGTTAAATTCTGTGCATGGAGTTAAAAATGTCCTCGTGCATTACATGAATCTTCAGTCCCATTTCATTGCCGAGTGCTTCCAGCTCGTCGGAAAGCGTTTCCAGCGAAACGGTCGCTTTTGCAATATCCACAAGCATAATCATAGCAAACATTTCCTGCAGCACCGACTGCGTTACCTCCATTACATTTATGCCGGATTCGGCGCATTTTTGGGAAACCTTCGCAAGAATCCCAACTGTATCTTTGCCAATAACGGTAATAAAAGCGCGCATATGCAAATATCCTCCGATTTTATAGAAATTTTTTCTTGCAAAATATTATCTTCTTTTTCCCGTCGTGTGTCAATAGAAAACGGGGAATTTGCCAAATTTTCGACCCTGTTTTCCTATGGAACAAAAGCCGCTGTTTCTTGTGTGAAAAGGGGCTTTATGTTATAATAAGACGCAAAGGATGTGGAATAAAAATGAAACAGATTCCAATATGTGACAGCCATGTGCACAGCAACTGTTCGTTTGATGCGCAGGATTCTGTTGATGCAATATGTGCACAAGCCGAAAAGCTTGGCCTGTATGCCGTTACCTTTACAGATCACTGCGAGGTCCCCATGTACAAAAACCCGGATCGCAGCGAATTTGGGGATTTTAAAACCCTGCTGCCGCAAGCGGTGCGGCAGGTGCGTGATGCACAAAAGCAATACAAAGGCAGACTGCGTATCTATTGCGGGATAGAGCTTGGCGAGCCCTTGCAGGACCTTGCGGCGGCGCAGCAGGCGCTGGCGCTTACAGATTACGATTTTGTACTTTGCTCGCTGCATAATATACAGGGGGAGCGCGACTTTTACTGGCTTAGCTATGACAGGGACACGGTACATAGTATATTGACCCGCTATTTTGACGAGCTTTTGCGCAGCGCGCAGTGGAACGGGTTTGACAGCCTTGCACATCTTACATATCCGCTGCGGTATATTAAGAAAAACGGAAAAATAAACGTAGATCTAAACGATTACAGCGCGCAAATTGATGCAATCCTGCGCACCCTTATCAAAAACGGGAAGGCACTGGAGGTCAATACCTCTGGGCTGCGGCAGGAAATCGGCCAAACCCTGCCCGGCGAAAATGTTTTGCGGCGCTTTAAAGAACTGGGTGGCCGGTATGTGACCGTCGGGTCGGACGCGCACCGCTGCAAAGACCTTGCCAAAGGGATAAAAGAGGGCTATGCGCTTTTGAAAAAATGCGGGTTTACGCATTATACAGTTTATGAAAAGCATACCCCGGTTGAGATAGCGTTATGATGAACAAATAAAAGGACGGGATGCAAATTTTACATCCCGTCCTTTTATTTGTTGCTTCCTAAAGAATTTTGGCTTTCCGCTTTCAGATAAGCGTTGATAAAGCCGTCTATATCTCCGTCCATAACAGCGTTGATATTGCTCGATTCAAATCCTGTACGGTGGTCCTTTGCCAGCGTGTAGGGCATAAAGACATACGAGCGTATTTGCGATCCCCACGTGATCTCTTTTTGCACGCCTTTAATATCCTCAATTTTATCCAGATGCTCGCGCTCTTTGATCTCCACCAGCTTGGAGGTCAGCATCTTCATGGCAACCTCCCGGTTCTGGTGCTGGCTTCTTTCCACCTGGCAGGAAACGACAATGCCCGTTGGAATATGCGTCAAACGTACGGCCGAGGAGGTCTTGTTGACCTTTTGACCGCCTGCGCCGCTTGCGCGGTACACATCCATCTTAATATCTTCCGGATTAATGTGTACCTCAATCGTATCGTCAATTTCCGGCATAACCTCTAAAGACGCAAACGAGGTATGGCGTCTGCCGGAGGAATCAAAGGGGGATACGCGCACCAGCCTGTGTACGCCGGCTTCGCTTTTTAAATACCCATAGGCGTTTAAGCCTTCCACCAAAATCACGGCGCTTTTAAGCCCCGCCTCTTCGCCGTCAAGATAATCCAGCGTCTTGACCTTGAAATCATGGCGTTCGGCCCATCGGCTGTACATCCTGTAAAGCATCTCCGCCCAGTCCTGTGCCTCTGTCCCGCCGGAGCCTGCGTGAAAGGTTAAAATGGCGTTTTTGCTGTCGTACTCCCCGGTCAGCAGTGTGGAAAGACGCTGTGCTTCCAAATTGTTTTTGACCTTTTCCACTTCGGCTTGTGCTTCCTCAAGCAAAGAGAGATCCTCTTCCTCGTCCGCCAGCTCAATCAGGGCGTGGGTGTCTTCATATGCAGCGGCAAGCTCCCGGTAGCTTTGTACTTTGTTTTTGAGCATGCTTGTGCGCTGCAAAATTTTCTGGGAATTTTCCATGTCGTCCCAAAAGCCCGGTTCGGCGGCGCGATGCTCCAGCTGATCTATTTCAGATTCCATGGCCTTCAGGCCAAGCGCGTCTGCAAGGTCTTCTATTTCCGGCAAAAGCCTTTCCAACTCCAGGCGCAACTCCTCAAACTGTATCATCGTATCATCCTTTAATCGTTATTCTGCTTTATTATAGTGTATTTTTATGGAAAAGTAAAGGTTTTCCACCGGTTGCATGGTTTGACATTTTCTGTGGTCTGACTTATACTGAAGTACAGATAAGTTTTCATGAAAAGAGCGAAAGCTATGATTACCGATATGACAAAAGGCAGCCCGGCAAAGATGCTTTGGGCTTTTTCTCTGCCCATGTTGTGCAGCAGCATTTTTCAGCAAATGTACAATATGGCGGACAGTATCATTGCGGGCCGGTTTATCGGGGAAGACGCATTGGCGGCAGTTGGTGTCTCTTACCCGGTTACCATGATTTTTATGGCGGTGGCTATGGGTTGCAGTATTGGCTGCAGTGTTGTTATTTCCCAGCTGTTCGGTGCAAAGCAATATACGCAGATGAAGCTGGCAGTAAATACCTCGTTTATTTCATGTATCGTACTGAGTGTTTTGCTGACTGTGGCGGGTTTGCTGTTGTGTAATCCGCTCATGTCGCTTTTAAATACGCCAGACAATATTTTTGCAGACAGCGAAACCTACCTGCAGGTGTATATTTTAGGGTTGTTTTTTCTGTTTCTATATAATATCAGCACCGGCACGTTCACCGCGCTGGGCGACTCAAAAACACCGCTTTATTTTTTGATCGCATCGTCTGTTGCCAATATTTTGTTGGATCTGCTTTTTGTGACCGCGTTCCATATGGGTGTGGCAGGCGTTGCTTGGGCAACGTTTTTAGCGCAGGGGGCGGCTTCGGTGCTTGCGTTTACCTTTCTGGTTTTCAAAATGCGCCAGGTTCCATCTTCAAATAAGGCGCGCCTGTTTTCATTGCTTATGCTGAAAAAGATTAGCATTGTTGCCATACCAAGCATTCTGCAGCAGAGCTTTATCTCTGTGGGTAACCTGTGTATACAGGGGCTGATCAACAGCTATGGCTCCGGTGTCGCTGCGGGCTATTCTGCAGCGATCAAGCTGAATACCTTTGCGCTTACATCATTTACAGCGCTTGGCAACGGACTTTCAAGCTTTACTGCGCAAAATATTGGGGCGGGACAGACGGTACGTGTAAAAAAAGGATTTCGTGCTGGTGTTGCAATGGTGCTGCTGGTTTGTATCCCGTTTTTTGCCGCGTTTTTCTTTTTTGGCAAGAGCATGATCGGCCTGTTTCTGGACAGTGCGCAGGCACAAAGCACGGTAGCAGTGGACACAGGTGTGCAGTTTTTGCAGATTATTTCCCCCTTTTATTTTATTATTGTGATTAAGCTGATGGCCGACAGTGTTTTACGGGGAGCCGGTGCCATGGTGCCGTTTATGATTACAACCTTTGCAGACCTTGTCCTTCGTGTGGTTTTAGCGTTTGCATTGTCGCCTGCATTTCAAACTACAGGTATATGGGCGTCCTGGCCGATCGGCTGGGTTGCCGCCTCTGCAATGTCGGTGGTATTTTATCTGGCTGGACTGTGGAGGCCGAAAAAACGGCAGAGAGAACAAGCATATTGACAATGGGGGAAAAGCTGTGGCAAAAATCTATTATACCAAAGCAGGCTCTGCGCAGTATTACGTAAAGCATGCGCAGGCGTATCTTTCGGCGCAAAGGTATCAAAAATTTCAAAGGCTGCATTTTGAAGACGACAAGCTTCGCTGCCTTGCAGCCGGTATGCTGCTGCGGAAAATTTTTGGGGAAGAAAAGGTTGAAAATATCCGTTTTAATGCATACGGCAAGCCATATATTGAAAACGGTATGTTTTTCAGCCTTGCACATAGCGGGGAGTTTGTCGTGCTTGCTGTGGATGCGTCCCCTGTCGGGATAGATATTGAGCTCCGGAAAAAAAGAGAATACATGGGGATTGCCGGTTTAAGCTTTCATCCAAAAGAGCTCGAGCAGCTGCAAAAAAGCGCTGACCAGGAAAAAATGTTTTACAGCCTGTGGGTTCTAAAGGAAAGCTTCGTCAAGCAAAAGGGTGTGGGTTTTCATATGCCCCTCAAAAGCTTTTATTTTGACCTTTCAAACGGGGTAATTCTACACACACAGCAACAGGAGAAGGAGCGGCTGTACTTTTACCTGATCGATGCGTTTCCGGGCTATATGGCGGCTTTATGTACCCGGTCGGCCTTTTATGATAAAACGATCGAATATATCCCGCTTTCATAAGACAGAAACCGGTAAATTTAGTAGAAAAAATTCAGGGCCTTACGTTTTCATTTATATTTGCCTATTTGCTACATTCCTTTTTTTAAGTATGTTCCTCAATGACCAAAATTATCTATATTTTGTATATGTAAATTAGAAAACCCTACAATTTTACAAGATTTTGTGTTTTGTATAGAAAAAGCAACCGATCTGTGTTACAATAAAACTACAATTTATGGGTTTGGCCGCGCAAAAGCTATGCTTTGTTGCAATTGCAACTGCATAAATCCTGCGGGCACGTTAAACTGAATAGGGACTTTATATGCCTGACGGGTAATTGTGGAGCACCACAGTGGCGTATAAAGCCGTGTAAGCCGACCGTCTGGGCAGTCCTGTTTTGTTGGGATTGCCCTTTTCTTTTTTTAAATGTGAAAGGGGAAAAATAAAAAAGAAGTGCCCGGACAGTCTTACTAAAAAATACGACAGCTTTTTTAAAGGAGGAATCGCTATATGTATGCACAATGGAAAGGCTTTCAGCAGGGAAACTGGGTAAAAGAGATTGACGTGCGTGATTTTATCCAGAAAAACTATACACCGTATGAAGGCGGGGCAGATTTTCTGTGCGGCCCTACACAGCGCACAGAGCAGCTGTACCAAAATCTCAAGGGCCTTTTTGAAGCGGAACGCGCCCGCGGCGGCGTGCTGGATATCGACACCACAACCGTGTCTTCCCTGACGCATTATGCGCCCGGCTATCTCGATAAAGAAAAAGAATTGATTGTAGGGCTGCAGACAGATATGCCTTTAAAGCGTGGCGTAAATCCCTTTGGAGGAATCCGCATGGCAAGGCAGGCGTGTGAAAATTACGGCTACAAGCTGTCGGATGAAATAGAAAAAGAATTTGCGTTCAGAACCACGCATAACGACGGCGTTTTCAGGGTCTATACGGATGAAATGCGCCTTGCCAGGAAAATTGGTGTAATTACCGGGCTGCCGGACGCATATGGCAGAGGAAGGATTATTGGAGACTACCGCAGGGTAGCACTTTATGGCGTTGATCTGCTGATTGAAGGCAAAAAGCGCGATAAAGAATGCATCGGAGCAGGGCTTATGAATGCGGAAAGCATCCAGCTTAGCGAAGAGCTTTTTCGCCAGATTTCCTTTCTGGAAAAATTGAAAACCATGGCGCAGATGTATGGATTTGATATCAGTGCCCCGGCTAAAAATGCAAAGGAAGCCGTGCAGTGGACCTATTTTGCGTATCTTGCGTCTATCAAAGAGCAAAACGGCGCGGCCATGTCTTTGGGCAGGGTCAGCACGTTCCTTGATATTTATCTGGAAAGAGATCTGCACGCGGGCCTCTTAACAGAAGAAACAGCACAGGAGCTGATAGATGATTTTGTGATGAAGCTGCGCATGGCGCGCCATCTTCGTACGCCCGAATACAACGAGCTGTTTGGCGGCGACCCAATGTGGATTACAGAGAGCTTGGGCGGTATGGGCTGCGACAACAGAACGCTTGTGACCAAAAGCACATACCGTTTTCTAAATACGCTTTATACAATGGGTTCCTCGCCGGAACCGAATCTTACCGTGCTGTGGTCAAAGGAACTGCCAAAGCCCTTTAAAAAGTACTGTGCAAAGGTGTCTGCCGACACAGATTCCATCCAGTATGAAAACGACGACCTCATGCGCCCGATCTATGGTGACGATTATGGCATTGCATGCTGTGTTTCCGCTATGCAGATCGGCAAGCAGATGCAGTTCTTTGGAGCGCGGTGCAACCTGCCAAAGCTTTTGGGGCTTGCCTTAAACGGCGGATACGACACCTTAAGCGGACTGCGGATCGGCCCGCAGGAAAAGCCCTACGAAAAGGATATTTTAGAGTATGACGAGGTTGTTGCGCGTTTTGACCGCTACAGAAAATGGCTGTGCGCGCTGTATGTAAATACGATGAACGTCATACACTATATGCATGATAAGTATGCTTATGAAAAAATACAAATGGCGCTGCACGACACAGACGTGCACCGCTTTATGGCTTTTGGTGTAGCGGGGCTTTCTGTTTTGGCAGATTCATTAAGCGCTATCAAATACGCAAAAATAAAAACAGTGCGCGACGAACAGGGCTTTATCACAGACTTTATTTGTGAAGGCACGTTTCCCAAATTTGGAAACGATGATGACCGTGTCGACCAGATTGCCGTTGAGCAGCTCCGGAAAATGTACACAGAACTGAAAAAAACGCCGGCCTATCGCGGGGCCGAGCATACGCTTTCCGTACTTACCATCACTTCCAATGTCGTATACGGAAAGAAAACTGCCTCCACGCCGGACGGAAGGAAAAAAGGGCAGCCGTTTGCCCCGGGGGCCAATCCTATGCACAACCGGGAAGAAAACGGCGCGCTTGCATCGCTCAACTCCGTGGCAAAATTGCCATACGACTGCTGCCGCGACGGTATTTCCAATACCTTCTCTATTACGCCGTCTACGCTTGGTAAAACACAGCAGGAGCGCGTAAATAACCTTGTCAATATACTTGACGGTTATTTTTCAAACGGCGCGCACCATATCAATGTCAATATTCTAGACAGGGAAAAGCTGGTTGCCGCATACGAAGACCCGCAAATGTACCCTAATTTGACAATCCGTGTTTCCGGCTATGCAGTGAATTTTCACAAGCTGTCCAAGGAGCAGCAGCGCGAGGTAATCAGCAGAACATTCCATACATCGGTTTAAAACAAGGGGAATGCTTATGACCGGATTTATCCATTCGATACAAACGCTCGGTACGCTTGACGGACCGGGCGTGCGTTGTGTTGTTTTTCTGCAGGGCTGTCCGTTGCGCTGTCAGTATTGCCATAATCCCGACACATGGAAAATAAAAACGGGAACGCGTTTGTCTGTAAAAGAGCTTTTAAAGCGTGTGCTGCGTTGCAAGCCTTATTTTGGCTGCGACGGAGGGGTTACCGTTTCGGGCGGAGAGCCGCTTTTACAGGCGGGCTTTGTAACGGAATTTTTTAAAGCCTGCAAAGAAAACGGCATCCATACTGCACTTGACACATCCGGCTGTATATGGGACGAACGTATAAACGACCTGCTTTCCGTTTGCGATTTGTGCCTGCTGGATATCAAAGCACTGTCAGAATCGGCTTACCAGAAGCTGTGCGGAGGAAGCTTTGCACAGACAATGGCCTTTTTAAAAAAGCTGCAGAAGAAAAACATTCCTGTCTGGATACGCCATGTGGTTGTTCCCGGCTATAATGATACAGAACAGGATATCATGAAGCTGAAAGCGGCAATTGCAGACTATACCTGTATAAAAAAAGTGGAGCTTTTGCCGTTTCAAAATTTATGCATAGAAAAGTATAACGCGCTTGGAATTTCCTTTCCTTTTGCAGATACACCGCAGCTGGAACAAAACGTCCTGCAAAAATTGCAGGCCCTGCTTTGACCGCTTTTGGGGATGAACGATCTTAATATTGCAGTTTTGCCGTAAATTTGTTATAATATTCTGGATAATGAACAAACTCCCTGTATGGAAAGGGGATTGCGTAATGGATTATACTGGTTATACCTGCCCTGTCTGTCATGAAAAATTTAAAAATGGCGAAGACATTGTGGTTTGCCCCGACTGCGGTACACCGCACCATCGGGTCTGCTATGCGCAAAACGGCAGCTGTGCAAACGCTGCCAAACATGGTAAGGACTACACCTGGGGTGAACCGAAAACGTCCAGCGCACAAGAGGAAGACACACAAATGGTTGCGTGCGCGCGGTGTGGTTCTAAAAATAATAAGCAGGCGCTTTTTTGCAGCCGTTGCGGTATGCCTTTAACAGAGCAGAGCAAACAACACCCCGGGCAGCAGCCCCAAGGTGTTCCGTTTGGGCCGGGAATACCGGGCATGCAAAATATGTTTGACCCCATGGCGGGCGTCAATCCGGAAGAAGAATTTGCAGACAATGTAAAGGCCGGGGATCTTGCGGCATATATAAAGGTCAACACGCCCTATTATATGTCTGTGTTTCAAAAAATTAAAATGTTTGGTTCCGGGCGCTTTAACCTTTCGGCTTTTTTCTTTTCAGGCGGTTGGCTGCTGTACCGTAAGCAATATGTAGCCGGTGCGATTGTCACAGCTATTTTTGCGCTTACAACGATTTTTTCCTCCCTGTACTTCAACCATTTTGCGCAAATTTATGAAAGCCTTGCGCAGGCGGTCAACAGCACGTCGCCTTTTGCAATTGTGCAAGCTTCGTTTAGCCTGCCTGCGGACCAGTTGTTTATGTTTTTGCTGTCGCCGGTTTTGAACCTGCTGCGGTTTATCCTTATGATTGTTTGCGGCATTGTTGGAAACAAACTGTATTATAAGCATTGTATCAAAAAGGTAAGGGAAGAAAAAAGCGCCTCCAGATCAGGCGCTTCTGTGGCACAGGCACTGCAGCAAAAGGGCGGTGTAAACACGGTGCTTGCCATGGTGTTGCTTTTTTCCTATATCATTATGAATATGCTCATTGTTTATCTGTCTGCGGGGATGGTGTACCCCGTCTGAACGAATAAGATTTGAGGAGAGAGAGCTTATGAAAATCACAAAGGCCGTCATCCCTGCGGCGGGTCTTGGCACAAGGGTGTTGCCTGCAACAAAGTCCATGCCTAAAGAAATGTTCCCCATCGTGGACAAGCCTGCCATCCAATATATTGTGGAAGAAGCGGTTCGTTCCGGTATAACAGATATTTTAATTATTACCAACCGGGGCAAAGGTCTGATTGAAGACCATTTTGACAGAGTTCCGGAGCTGGAAGCCAATTTACAGAAATCGGGGAAAACAGCCGTTTTAGAAGAAATTACAGACATCACGCATCTGGCAAACATTTTTTTTGTCCGTCAGCGCGAAACAAAGGGTTTGGGGCATGCGATCAGCCGTGCGCGCTCGTTTGTGGCAGGGGAGCCGTTTGCCGTCTTGTACGGGGACGACGTTATCATCGGCGAAGAGCCGGCGTGCGGTCAGCTGATGCGTGCGTATGAAGAATACGGGCTGGGCGTGCTTGGCGTAAAGCAGGTGGCGAAGGAAGATATCCACAAGTACAGCTCTTTGCAGTTGGAGCATCTGCGTGGAAACACCTTTAAATGTACAGATATGATTGAAAAGCCGGATCCGCAGCATGTGATGTCGCTGTATTCCATACTGGGCAGATGTATACTCCCGCCGGAAATTTTTGATATTCTTGACAATACGCCGCCGGGGGTCGGCGGCGAAATCCAGCTTACCGACGCCATGCGCACATTGGCGGTTACAAAGGGGATGACAGCCGTTGACTTTATCGGCAAGCGCTATGATATGGGGAATAAGCTGGGCATTTTACAAGCTTCTGTAGAAATTGCCCTGCAGCATCCAGAGGTAAAAGACGGGTTTAAAGCGTATTTAAAGGAAATTGCAAAGACGCTGTAGCTGTAAAACATGCAGAAAAAGAGAGAGCAATACGTCCCAAAAGGATACCTGCCAAAGGTATTTCGCAAACCGGCATACGGCCGGCCGTCAGACGCGCAATGGAGCAATCTTCCAAAGAGCTGGTTGCAGCTTTTATAAGCGTGGGATACGCCCTTTTAGACAAAGAGCTCTGCTTGCGTGGGCGAAATCCACAATAAAACCGCAGGAATAAAGTCCACCGGGTGGAATTCGCTTTGGTGATGGAAGCATATACCGGAGGTTGGTGTTCATGAATAAGGGATTCAAAAAAATAGGCAGATGCTTTTTGCTGCTTCTTCTTTGTGTACTATGTGTTGCTTTAATGGCCTGCAGCACAGGGAATTCTACACGATCGTCTGACGCAGAAGATTCTGCGGCAGGTTCAATGGACAGTGCGGATTCAAAAATCGACCCAGAAAATGAGGAATCTGAAATTACGACCGAAGATGTAACAGATTATACAGATCAGGCTACGGCTCCGGATGAATATGTAATTGAAGATTTTCCTGTGTTACTGCAAATGCCGGAGCTGCCTACAGGCTGTGAAATTACGGCTTTGACCATGATGCTGCATGCTTATGGCTTTGACGTGGACAAAGTCACAATGGCCACGTCCTATCTGCCAACGGAATCCATCAACCTTTATTACGGGGACGACGGCACATTGTATGGGAACGATCTGAATGCATATTTCATTGGCGATCCTACAACAGCATGGGGATATGTCTGCGGAACAGGGGCAATTGTAACGGCTGCAAATGCGTATTTTAGCGATTGTGGCAGTTCTATGCAGGCTGTGGATATGACAGGCGCGTCGCCGGAAGAATTGTACCAGTTTGTCAAAGAGGATATACCGGTTCTTGTATGGGTCACCATTGATATGCAGGACAGATACGATCCCGCAGGAATGTGGTATACAGAAAGCGGCGTATATGTGGACTGGAGCACAAACGATCACGGGGCAGTCCTGATTGGCTACACAGAGGATACGGTCACGATTGCCGACCCGCTTTCCGGACTGATGGTGTATGACAAAGAGCAGTTTGAAGAGGTGTTTGCTTCCCGTTCCAATCAATGTGTAATTTTGCAGTAAACGGCAAAGCTTGTCCGGGAAGAATACCGTTTGAAACATCAACCTCAAAAATAGGAACTGTATGTGTGTTGCCTTGATAAAATAAAGGCATTACAAAAAACCTGGCGGCCATTGTACAATGGCCGCCAGGTTTTCTTCGGAAAACAGAAAAAATATTAAAAGGTAAATTTTTAAAACCGAATAAAATAAAAAAAGCATAAAAATGGCCTGCAAATTTTTTCCACAGGCGATCAAACCGTCTTCCATGCATCTTCAAAGCTTGCAGACCTGCTTGTAAAACACAGCAGGGGCTTTCCGTTCTTTAGCAGGCTGTATTGTACCGTGCTGGAAAGGCTTTCATGTATGATACGGTTCATGCAGCCGCTTTGTGGTGCATAAAGCGGCTGGGCGTTTTGCTGCAGAAGCCGGGCTTCCAAAAGAAGGGAGCCCTGCCGGATTAACACAGAATGACTGCTTGCATGCAACACCTTTGCACCGCAATAGGTGGCAAGGCGGTATTGTTTGCCGCCTGTCAATACAATGGCAATACAACCGGTAAAAACAGTTGGGCCAATTGGTACGTCTGCAACAGCCAGAGTGATACAGTCCTCGTTTTGATTGCATTGCGTCCATATATACCGGCGCGGAAAGGACCTGCCGCAGTCGCCCTCTATATAACCTGCACCGTTGTGAAATACATATTCTTTCCCGTTAATTGTAACGCTTCCGTTTACCCGGTGGTACAGGCTGACTATACTGTGCCGGCATTGCAGCGCCGGCACAAGGCAAAACATACCCATAATATCATAGTCTGGCGGCGTGCTTCTGCCATAACGTAAAACACCTTTGACAGTAATACCGTCTGCGTTTAAGTCCAATTTGCATCCGCGCTGTGAAAATATACAGTTTTCAAGACGAATCGCACCGTTGCCGCTGCAAGCGCTGTATGCCTCTGGCGGAAATGTTGTAAGGTAGGAGCCTGTATCTGTAAGAATTTGCAGGGTCGCACTTTGCTTTCCGTTTTTGTCCGTATGCAGTGCCGGAATAAAGGCAACGGCGCCGTCTGGTCCCTGCTGCTTAAAATACCGTCCCTCAAAGTGACATGTTTTTGTCAAACGTTTTTTACTCTTCATTTGAAAGATCCTCCTGTGCGGGGCCGTCCTGCAGGTGGCCCGTATGATCAAACCGGGAACCGTGGCACGGGCAATCCCAGCTTTTTTCTTCGGGGTTCCATTCCAGCTGGCACCCCAAATGGGGACAACGCGTGGAAACCGATACCGTTTTTCCGTCGCTTGTCCTGTATACACCCCTTTTTTTTCCTTGATGTTGTGCAATACCGCCGTGTCCGGGCAAAATTTCCCGGGATTTTGTGCGCGGCGTTGTAAACAATTGGCGGGAAAGGCCTTTTATTGCATGCGCGCCTTCGTTTAAAAAACTTTTTGCAGACGCGCGCGGCGTAAAGCGCCGCGGGGAAAAAAGTGCCGTGCAAGGGAGCGGCTGCTGTGTAATCAGGCCGCATAAAAGGACAGCCGCTACCATGGCGTTTGTCATGCCCCACTTTTGGTAACCTGTAGCTACGTACCAATTGGGTCGGGAAGAGGAAAAGCGGCCAATATAAGGCAGCCCGTCCAGCGTCATGCAGTCCTGTGCAGACCACCGCAGATACGGTGTGCTTCCCGGGAAAAGCGCGGCAGCCTTTTTAAGCAGTGCCTGGTATTGCCCGCCGCTTTTGTTTTCCCCGGTGCGGTGTTTCCCCCCTCCCAATAAAAGCAGATCTCCCGCGCTGCGCAGCGACCAGGCATCATCGCTGTCAATGCCTAAATACATGCCCTGCAGGGAAGGGGCGTTTTGCAGCGCCAGCACATAGCTCCTTTCCTGGTGCATACGCATAAAATAATAGCCCGGCATATTGATAAAGGGATAATGGCAGGCAAAAATAATATGGTCCGCCTTTACCGTTGCGTTTTCTGTCCGGATATGGTTGTCGGAAACTTCTGTTACCTTTGTCTTTTCAAAAATACAAAGCGGTTGTGCAACGGCGTTTAAAAATGCAAGCGGGTCAAATTGCGCCTGCTTTTCAAATTTTACGGCGCCTGCAACGGCAAAGGGCAGTTCTGTCTGATCGGTAAACACAGCGTCAATCCCCAGCTTCTGCGCATAGATTGTTTCCTTTTCCAGTGCCTGCGCGTTTTTTAGCGTATAAAGATATGCTGGAGCGTTCCGAAAACGGCATTCAATCTGTTTTTCTTTAATGATTGTGCGATAAGCGGCAAGGGCCTGTTGGCCCGCGTCTGCGTACTGCTTGGCCCGTTGTATTCCAAGCTGCTCAGCAAGCCGTGTATAAAACAGGCCGTGCTGTATTGTGATTTTTGCAGTTGTGTTTTTGGTTTGTCCCTGTCCGATCCGGTCGGCTTCTAAAATAACGGTTTCTACGCCATGCTTTTCCAAATAATAGGCGAGTAAAACCCCGGTAAGACCGCCGCCGATTACAGCGGCCTGTGTGCGAATACTTTTTGTCAGCGGAGGACGAGGGGGGATTTTTGTATGCTTGCTCCAAATGGATTCCATGGTTTCACCTCTTATTTAGCCTTTTCAGAATCTGGAAAAAAATGCATGCAATACAAAAATTGCCGTTTTATTTAAAAGGCAATGCCGCAAGTAAAATTGTTTTTATGTATATAACAGGCAGGTTTCTAACAATTGGCCTTTGTTAAAATGCCTTCAATAATAAATATCCCCCGGCCTCGGGGGATATTTATTATTGAAGCCCATACTGGGCTTGTTTTGCAAGCTGCTCTTCAATGCGCAACAGCCGATTGTATTTTGCCGTTCTGTCTGTGCGGCATGGCGCGCCGGTTTTAATCTGCCCTGCGTTTACGGCAACGGCAAGATCTGCAATGGTGGTGTCTTCCGTTTCGCCGCTGCGGTGGGAAATCACTGTGGTAAAAGATGCGCGTTTTGCCAGTTCAATTGCGCTGAGCGTTTCTGTAAGCGTTCCAATCTGGTTGATTTTAATTAAAATAGAATTGCCCGCCTGCATGGTAATCCCCTGCTTAAGGCGCTCTGTGTTGGTTACAAACAGATCATCTCCGACAAGCTGCACCTTTTTGCCAAGGCGCGCGGTCAAATCGGCCCATCCCTGCCAATCGTGTTCGCTCAAGCCGTCTTCAATCGAAACAATAGGGTATGTGTTGACTAGCTTTTCCCAGTAATCGATCAAATTGCCTGCGTCCATCTGTGTGCCTCTTTTGGGAAGTCTGTACCGTCCGTCTTCATACCACTCGCTTCCTGCAGCGTCCAGCGCAATTTTGACTTCGTCGGTTCTGTAGCCTGCCTTTTCAATGGCTTTGACAATCAGCTCAATGGCTTCTTCATCTGTACGCAAATCCGGCGCAAAGCCGCCTTCGTCGCCAACACCGGTGCTTTTACCCATTTCCTTCAGAAGGCTGCCCAGCGTATGATAAATTTCGCAGCACTGCTGCAGCCCTTTGGAAAAGCTTTTTGCCCCTGTGGGCATGATCATAAATTCCTGAATGTCCACATTATTACCGGCATGCGCACCACCATTTAAAATATTCATCATCGGGACGGGCAGTGTATGCGCATAGCTGCCACCCAAATACGCATAAAGCGGTATACCCACCGCTTTTGCCGATACCTTTGCCGCAGCCAAAGATACCGCAAGAATCGCGTTGGCGCCCAGCTTGGATTTGTTTTTCGTTCCGTCAAGCTCGATCATGGCGCTGTCAATATCCATCTGTAACAGCGGATTCATACCCACCAACTGTGGCGCAATTTTCTGATTGATGTTCAGTACCGCATTCATTACACCTTTTCCAAGATAGCGCGGCTGCCCTGTTTCGCGCAGCTCATGCGCTTCATATTCGCCTGTTGATGCGCCGCTTGGGACGCTGGCTTTGGCTGTTGTTCCACAATCCAGCGTAATTTCTGCCTCCACCGTAGGGTTCCCGCGCGAATCTATAATTTCACGGCCCTTAATCTGTACAATTTTATGCTCCATACATGTTACCTCCAGTACTTTTTGTTATTATCTTCTGCACAGAATGGTTTTATTCCTCCCTTTGCCGAAAAAGGGCATGCATCACAGAAACAAGCCGTATACAAAAAATACACCGCAAATGCAAATTGCAACAATCACATTATTGCCCGTTGCAGTATATATTATAGTAGGTTCTAAGGTGCAGAAAGAAACACTGCAACCGTTTTTCTGCGCCTGAAAAGGAAAGGAGAGCAAACATTTTGACAACAATTTATTATACCGTAGAACCGGGCGATACCCTTTGGGGCATTGCGCAGTACTTCGGAACAACTGTAAACGACATAGCAAGGTATAACGGCCTTGCTTTTCCCGATAAGATTTTTCCAGGGCAGCAATTGCGTATTCCCACAACTGCGGGCCAGGCGCCGATGTGGTATGTGGTCCGCCCAGGGGACACGCTGTGGAGCATTGGGCAAAGATATGGAATTACCGTACCGGAAATATTGCAGCTGAACAATTTTGACAACCCAGACGTAATTTATCCGGGCCGCTTGCTCCGTCTGCGCGCCCAGTAACTTTTATATTACAAACAATCCTCCTTCATATCCTATATAAAAAAGCTTCTTCGGCACAATGCGAAGAAGCTTTTATTCTTTCTTTATAATCCGTTGCGGGATGCCTATGTAGCCTCCCGCATTGCATGGCTTGACGCAAGGCCGAAGCTTATAGAGATTGCTTTGTCAACCATGTCCATAGAATGCCCGTCCAGGCAGCCCATTTTTTCCTTCAGGCGGCGTTTGTCAATTGTCCTGATCTGTTCTAAGAGTACGACAGAGTCCTTTAAAAGCCCACTGTTGACCGTTCCAAGTTGAATGTGCGTGGGCAGCTTTGCCTTTTCCTGCTGACTGGTAATCGCCGCGGCAATTACCGTAGGGCTAAACCGGTTGCCGACGTCGTTTTGTACAATAAGCACAGGCCGGACGCCGCCCTGTTCCGATCCTACAACGGGACTTAAATCGGCATAAAAAATATCACCGCGTTTAATGTTCATGTTTTTACCGTTCCTTTCTCAAGTAAAATTCGTAGATAAACGTCATTTGGATCTTAGGGTAATGCAATACTTACCAGAGACCCCGCGGATCGATTTTTAAAGTTGAGCAATGATCCTGTGTTTTTATTTTTGCCAGAAAAATTTGGGTTTATACCATTACTCAATACATATTATTAAGGCCAATCCATTTTTGATACTGTATAAATCGTGCAAAAAAGCCGCTGCTTTTTATCCCAAAGCAGCGGCTTTTTAAGTAAATGCTTTTTGATCTTGCAATTCTACTATAAGTGATAATTCATTAATTTCTACTTTTTGTATAAATCCGGTTTGATTGTCGCAGGTAATGATAAAATCCCCGCTTTCGCATGTGCCCAAAAAGCATGTGTACGCTTTCTCGCGCTGTTTAATCGACAACTGCTCCGGCAGCGAACAAGCAGAGAGCACATGGATCAGAGCGCTTGCAAAAGAGGTAGCCGGCAAATATTCTGTATTGGACTGACAAAACAGATCTTTATATTCTATACTGCAGGCATCTCCTCCCAGCCACTTAAAACACAGCCCCTGCAGCGTTTCGGGAGCTGTCAGCATTACACTTGCGACCCCTTCCTTTGTATTGCTGACTTCGCAGGAAAAAACATTTTCGTTTTCCGTTACCTTTGCTGTTGCAGCAAAATCTGTGATGGGATCAATCGGTTCATCTTGAAAAAAGGTACACGCTGCAAAAAACGCCATAACCGAAATGATGGCAACAGCGACGGGAATAAAACGGCGCATAACATACCACCTGTATAATCATGTAAAATATATACAAATTGTATTTTAAATGTCGTTATTTACCTGCAAATGCATTTTTTATAACGTACGGTAAAATTTCAACCATATCTGTGGGCAGCATAGACAGCTTTCCATACTTTTCGGCGCAGCAATCACCGGCAAGGCCATGCAGATATACGCCCGCCGCCGCCGCCCGAAACGGCTGTACGCCCTGTGCCGCAAGCGAAGCAATCATGCCTGCAAGCACATCTCCGCTTCCAGCCTTGGCCATACCGGCGTTCCCGGTAGGGTTGACAAGGGTTTCTCCGTCTGCGCCTGTAATCAGGGTTTTCGCTCCTTTCAGCACCGCTATTACGCCGTAGTCCTGTGCCAGACGCTGCGCATAATCAAAGCGGGCGGTTTGTACCTGCTCTGCTGTTACATCAAACAGCCTTGCACATTCCCCGGGATGTGGTGTCAAAATAACCGGCGCTTTTGCTTCTTTTAATATATCTATATGTCCGCACAGCGCATTTATGCCATCGGCATCTAAAATCAGCGGAACCCGCACAGCGCGTATAAATTCGTGCACCAGTTTTTGAGAGGCTTCAGAAAGGCCCAGTCCGCATCCAAGCAAAACAGCACTCGCGCGCTGCGCCTGTTCCAACAAATAGGGAATAGCGCTGCCGGATATCCCGCCGTCGCTGTCCTCCACCGGAATATATACCGGCTGTACCAGCTGTGATGCAACAGTGGGATAAATGCAGCGCGGCAGGGCAAGGCGCACAAGCCCCACGCCGCACCGTAAGGCCGCGTTTGTACTCATAACCGCCGCCCCGGCCATACCGTAGCTTCCACAAACCGAAAAAAGCATCCCGCAGCTGCCTTTGTTGTCAGAAATTTTTCGTACAGGGAGTGCCGTATTTGCATATTGCTCCGTTACGGTCTGGTACAGATAGGGGCTTTTTTCTACCAGCGCTTGATCAATTCCAACCGGTGCTACAACCGTTTCCCCACAGTAATCCATAGAGGGATACAACACATGCGCCGCTTTGAGCGTGGTAAACGAAACCGTTACAGTTGCCTGGAATGCGCCGTTTATAACACGGCCCGTGTCGCACTGCACACCGCTGGGCAGGTCAATGGAAAGGACTCTGCCGCCTTTAGAATTCACACGCTGTACAAGCTCGTACATTGGCTCCGAAAGGGCGCCCTGAAAGCCAATGCCGTAAAGCGCGTCTATAATAAAATCTGCTCCGTCAAGCTTTTCAAATACCTTTTCTTTGCTTTCCCAATAGCGCCAAACAGGCACACCGCAGGCAGAGGCCGCTTTTAATGCCGCAACGGCATCCGGTGTGCGCGGTTCCCCGTCTATCAATAAAATGACCGCCTGAATACCCTTCTGTTTTAAATATCCAGCCGCAACACAGCCGTCGCCGCCGTTGTTCCCTTTTCCACATACGACTGCCACCTGACATCCCTGCTTTGCACCCATCCGGTCAAGCAAAACCTGGGCGGCCGCCTGGCCTGCCGTTTTCATAAGAAAATAATAGGTCGCTCCCTCGTTTACCGCACGCTGTTCAAGCTCACGCATCTGCTGTGCAGACAAAACTTTCATGTTTGGGCCCCTTTCTGTTGTCTATATTCCTGTAGCTTCTACTTTCTTTCCGTTTCATAAGCCAGCTTCTGCTACCAGTATAATATAAAGAAAGGGAGGATGCAATCGCATCCTCCCTAACAGTAAGCTTTTTTCTATTGCAAAAGAAAAATACTTGTTATTTTGCGCCTATAATGGCTTTTTTCCTGCTTCTGTAATGCATATAGATGAAAAACGCCGAAAGCAGCGCCAAAACGGCTGCGGCTATAAAGAACGCATTTAAAAACTGTGTAACACACGAATAATACAGGTTAAACAACGCTCTGGACATAATTGCAAGCTTATCCAACTTATTGATACAGTAAGCCGCTACGGGAATGACAAGTGTCATCAGCAGCGTTCCCAAAGTGGAATAAGCCAAGTATCGATAGGCCCTGTGCTTCCATTTATTAGTCGCAATAATCACAACCGCAATAAGCAGTACTACAAAGGCACAGGCCAGCGTTACATAAAATACCGGCGAGAGCAGCTGGTGGAAATACCCTGCAATCAGGTCAAAATACGGCAGCTGTACGCGGGAAGCATAAATGCTGGCGGCTTCATTAATGGTTGTAGTAAGGTTTTGCTGCGCTTCCTGCGACACCGTAAGATTGTTTTCTGCAATATATGCATCCAGCTTTTCACGGAAATACTGTTTAAAGCGCGTAGTGTCTACCGAAGTATCTTCCCCGGAATAAAAGCTTTCAATGTAATTTGCCACATCCTCGCGCAGGATTACCTCATCCACAAAATTTTCAAAAAACACTTCATTTATGCCGCTGGCGTTCCCAAGATCAATCAATTCTTCTGTAATTTCGGAAGAAAGCTCAGAAAAATAGTTGGAATCGTTGACCATATTTAAAATATAATTTCTATTTAAAAAGGTTGCCTGTAAAATAATCAGCAAAACCAGAAAAAAAGACAGCATGGAAAGAAGAAAAGAAAATATAGAATACAATACTTTTGCCAATGTACTTTCCACGGCAGATTTCGGCATGCGTTTATCCCTCCTTTATTTGTTTACAACGATCTTTGGCCCCGATACCAAACGGGCATATACAAAAAAGCGCTCGTTGGTAAGGCCAAGCTCATCAAAGGGATAACAGGTGTACATCACAAGATTTTCCTCGTCTGCACCCAGATCCAGTTCTGACGGGTTGGAAGCGCTGCGCACCTCTGTTTTTGTAATGCTATAGGTATAGTTGCCATAGCTGGTGCGGATGGTCACCACCGCGCCCTCCTGCGCATTTTTCAGGCCGTTAAAATACGTGTTGTTATGGCCGGCAATCAAAATGGTTTTCCCATAGCCCGGTACAAAACTGCCATTGAAGATCCCCACGCCATTGCGCAGCGCTACGCTGCCATCGCCAAAAAACAAATTAACGTCCTGCACAGATGTGTTTTCCACACTGATTTTCCCAAACATTTCACCATATTTGGGATACGTGATATCGGATGCATTGACTGTTTCCTGCACGTCTGTATCTTCTACCGGCACAAAAATATTGTTGTATTCCCTGTCATGCTCCAATTTCTGGTCGGCAAAAAACATGTCTGCAACCCCTATAAATGGCGCAAGCAGGGGAGATAACGCAAAGTAAAGAATTCCATAAGCTCCTATAAAAAATACAATAGGAAGAATTATAAAATTCTTCCTACTGAACTCTCTTTTAATTTTACGCGTCATTTATGACCTCGCCCTTTTTGTTTTTACAAGGTAAACACCAGCTACCGCAACAAACAGTATAATCACTGCGGAAACAGCTAAAGCTGCCGTTGCATCGGAGGACATACCGGTTGTTTTAATAGCATCCCCGCCGGTTGTTGTTCCGCCCGGTTCACCAGAGGACGATGCAGAACCGTCTGAGGGGGAAGTAGGCTCTTCCGTGGTATAAGGAATAATCAGTGCCTCTGCCAAAAAAGCAACGTTTCCGTTGGGATCAAGAATGGTAACAATATTGGTTTTAGGCTGTACAGTAAGGGTCATACCCAATACGCCAACCGCCTTCTGCCCAAGCTCCATAATTTCTATTTTCTGCTCATACGTAAGCATGTTAAAGCTTGTTGCAGCATTGTCGATCATAATCTTTTCACCCTGCTGGATGTACCCAATAATTTCATCAGCCTGCTGTGGTGTCATATCAATCGTATTAAAATAGTTTTCAGCCTGATTGACATATTCTGTGGGAATCATATAATAACCGTTCCCAATTTCCACTTTAGAAGAAAGTTCGTCTAAAACTTTCTGCTCGCTCTCGTTAATACCAGCCGCCGATACAGATACTGCTAAAGCAACTACCAATATCATTGCCAGCAAAACGGCCGCAAATTTTTTCATTTCCTTCACTCCTTATCTGAATCTGCCCTTATCATAGCATAAGAGATGATGAAAGTAAATACTTTTCAAAAGGAAATTAATGCAATTTGTCGAATTTTTAACAAATTTTAACTTAAAATAACACTTTTACTATTCTTCTGAATAGTATCAATGTAATCGTTTCCTAATTTTTTAGATATTATACCCATACCTGTGCTAAAATCTGCCCCTCTTGCCAAAGAATGTGTGTCTGTCCCGACAAGATCTACCAAATTTCGCTTGATCAGTCCAAGCAGCTTTCTTCTGCGTGAAAAGAAAGAAAGCGACCCCAGGTTGATCTGCATTTTGCAGCCCATCTGCTGCAGCTCAGATATAAGCGCCGGGTCTTTCATTAAAGAATAATACCGTTCAATATGGGCGATCACAGGGTGGACCCCATAATTGTTCATCAGTTTGTACAGCATATCCCCGCCCCTGGCGGCAAAATCTATGCTGTAAGGGAACTCTACCAACAAATAGCCTGTCCCGCTATAGCATAGCGGCAGCAGCGAAGAATTATTAAAGATATAGTCTGTAATATAAGCTTCGCTTGCCAGAATATAGGTAACCCCCTGAACAGGTGCCTGCAGCAAAACATTATACGCCTGCTCCCGCCTTGTCAAAAAATCCGAAAGGCTTTCCCTGTCCGAATAGAAATGGGGGGTAAGCGCAATGTGCGTAACGCCGTCGCTTTGCAGTTTTTTTACAAGCTGCAAAGCGTCCTGCAAATCTTTGGCTCCGTCGTCAATCCCTGGAAGAATGTGTGTGTGCATATCATATTGATTCATACATAAAAATCCTTTTAATCGGTGTCAGTCATTTTTCAAGCAAAGAGCAGACCAAATCCCCCATTTCCCTGCAGGAAACCTTTTTTGTTCCTTCCGTATAGATATCAGGGGTTCGGCAAGTTTCAAGCGCCCGGTTGACTGCGCTTTCTATTGCGGCGGCAGCTTCCTCCTGTCCCAGCGAATAGCGCAGCATCATCGCAACAGATAAAATGGTCGCAAGAGGATTGGCAATCCCTTTGCCTGCAATATCCGGCGCGGAACCGTGGATCGGCTCGTATAGCCCTGCTTTTTCCCCGTTGAGGCTGGCAGAGGCCAGCATACCGATCGATCCGCTGATCATGGAAGCTTCGTCCGATAAAATATCGCCGAAAATATTGGACGTTACAATCACGTCAAACTGACCCGGATTGCGCACCAGCTGCATAGCGCAGTTATCCACATACATGTGGTTGAGCTCTACCTGCGGAAATTCCTCGGCTATACGTATGACCGTTTCACGCCAAAGCCTGGAGGATTCCAGCACGTTTGCCTTGTCTACGCTCGTCAGCTTTTTTTTGCGCTTCATCGCCATGTCAAACGCTACCCTTGCAATTCTTTCAATTTCAGGTACGGTATACATTTCCGTGTCATAAGCGCAAGCAACGCCGTTTTGCTCTGTACGTCCCCGCTTTCCAAAATAAATGCCGCCTGTAAGCTCGCGGACAACTAAAATGTCCAAAGCCTTGCCAATCACTTCATCCTTTAAAGGGGATGCTTTCTTTAACGGCTCAAAAATCACTGCCGGGCGCAAATTTGCAAACAGCCCAAGCGCGCCCCTGATCCCGAGCAATCCGGCCTCCGGGCGAAGATGACCGGGGAGCGTGTCCCATTTTGCACCGCCGACCGCCCCCAGCAGAACAGAATCGGCCGCCTTGCATTTTTCTACCGTAGCGTCCGGCAGCGGAACGCCGGTGTGGTCTATTGCCACACCGCCAAGGTCCGCATAATCATACGTCACCGAAAAGTCAAATTTCTGCGCCGCCTTATCAAGCACCTTAACGGCTTCGTCTACAATTTCGGGGCCAATACCGTCGCCCTTTAATAAAACAATTTTATAATGGTTCATATGCTTATACTTTCCAACCCTTCTAAACTTTATTTTTAATTTTTATAAATTTTAGTATAAAACAATCCTAACAGAAAAAATGTAAACTAAGATACAATTCAGAAAACACTGTCGGGCGCTTCACATGATCGATGCATGCTTTTCAATATCTCTATCAAGATTTTATAAAAAAACACGTGAAATAGCAAGGGGAAAGCTTTTTATATCGCCATACCATTTGCGCTGTTTGTAGTTTTATAAAATAAAGAGCACATAAAATTTTACATATACAGAGGCCTTTTTCATTGCATTCTTTGCCGATTTCTTATATAATAAATCTGTATACGCATATGCAAAGGTTTTATTTTCAAGCAGGTGAACCATATGAAAAAAATTTTTTCCTGTGTGCTGACAGCTTCTATTATCATCTTCGGTCTGTCCGGGATGTTCTTCCCCGGTACAAATGAAGCTGCGGCACTGCAGACAAATAAGGAGACGACGCAGCCCTTTACCGGCAGCCCGTATAACGACCCGCTTTTTGAGGCCGTATATATAGGCCATACAACGCAGCAGGATGCAAACGCCTCTGCTACAGTTGAACCGGCTACCGACAGCGCGGCAACAGAAGCGCAGGAACAGACAGAGAAACCAACGGAAACCCCAACGGAAAAGGCAACGCAGCCTCCCACCGAAAACACAGAGCCGCCGCAGGAAACGCAGGAACAGACAGAAAGCCCCACCGAGGAACCAACACAGCCGGAAGCAGAAACCGACCCGCCGGTGCAGGAAACGCCTGAGGAGCTGGCTTATAAACAAATGCTTTATCAGCAGCAGTGGGAGGCAGGGTACTTTTTTGCGATTGACAATCCGGATCCAGGCTATTCTACTTCACCCGTAATACTTACGGAGGAAGACCGCTATTATGCACAGCGGATTGTAATGGGCGAAGCCGGGACAGAAGGTTTTACCGGTTGCGCGCTTGTTGCCCAAACGCTGCGTGACGCAATGGTATTTGAAGGATATGGCAGCATTAAAGAGGTTATGGAGGGAAACGGCTACGACGGCTGGTATGAATACCCGAATATTGACGCGATTAATGCAGTTACCTATATTTTTGACCAAAACCGTGCAGCCGTTCAACACAGGATTCTATATTTTTACGGCACCTATATTGAAAGTGATTGGCACGAGTCGCAAAATTTTGTTTGCCAATGGGGCGTTTCAAAATTTTATGACCGCTGGTGGTAAAATTTTAAGGAATATGGAAAGCGCATCAATATCCCCCGGTGGAGCCGGGGGGGGGATATTGATTCATACTGTCAATGACGTAATCCGGGAAGTTTTCAAAGTTACCGGCTTTATCAACCTTCTGGCAATCTAACGAACATACAACAGCTTCCTTCTGTCTGTTACGGGCAGGCTTTTAAACAAATAACCAAACAGGAATGTGGGATTTTACAATGGAAAATTCTACAAAACAGCAACTGCTGCGGAACGATTTTTTTCTCCGCAGCATTTACAGCAAATATCTGATTGCCTCTGTCCTGGCAATGTTGGCGACCAGTGTAGCGGGAATGATCGACACGGTGATTGTCGGGCGTTTTCTTGGCGAAACCGGACTGGCGGCTATGTCGCTAGTCAGCCCGGTTTATTTAATTTATTACACCATCGGTGCAGTCATCGGCATGGGCGGTTCTATTGCCGCTAATCTGGCGATCGGACGAAACGATTACGCCGCCTATCGGAGGATTTTCACTCTGGCCTTCTGGACAACGGCAGTCCTGTGCGTGGTTACAACGGCGGGCGGCCTGCTGTTTTTGGATCCTCTTGTAAGGCTGCTGGGGGGCGAAGGCGTTGTAGGCAGCTATTTGGCAGATTACCTGCGCTGGTATATCCTTGGCGGCAGTTTTACCCTGTTCATTTATATCCCGCTCCATTTTTTGAAAATGGAGGGAAAACCGCAGACTTCATCCTTTTTATTCCTGCTGTCCAGCGGCCTGAACATAGCTTTTACTTATCTGTTTATGTCGCCGGTGTGCAATATGGGCATCAAAGGGGCCAGTATTGCCACCGGTCTGTCTATGGGGATTACGGCGCTTTTAGGACTGTATATCCTGTTCCAAAAAACACCGAACACCCGGCTTGTTAAAATGCGGGGCTTTTCCTTTCGTACACTGGGGGAGATCATTGCCTGCGGCAGCCCAAACGGCTGCAACAATTTGTTCAACGCGCTGAAGATTTTGGTAATCAACGCCGTTATACTGCAAATCGGAGCAGATGTTTATCTGTCTGCTTTTGCAATGCTTAAGAGTGTGTCGGATCTGCTGACCGGTGTGGTGACGGGGGTAGCTTCGGCTCTGATGCCGGTCGTCGGGGTGTTCTACGGCGAACGGGACTGGAACAGTATCCGCCATGTCTGCCGAAAGGCGCTGCAGATCGGAAGCGGTCTGACAGTGCTGCTGTCTCTTTTCGTTGTCCTGTTTGCCGGCCTGCTGTGTACACTGTTCAACATTACAGATCCGGTCACCGTTGCGGGAGGGCAGCGGGGGCTTGTCTGCCTGGCTGTGAGCTTTCTTTTTGCCTTTGTCAACCTAATGCTGTCAGGCTATTTCAATACGGTAAAGCGGCCCATGCTTTCCAACCTTATCCTTGCCCTGCGCCTTCTGGGCTATCTTGCGCCGGCGGCGGCTTTTTTCGCTTTATGGCTGGGAATAGACGGGGTTTGGCTTTCTTTGATTGCGGCCGATGTTCTGACGCTTGGCACAATGCTTTTGGTGATTGGCGTTTTGCGCCGGAAAAATCCAAAACTGGATTGGTATCTGCTGGACACTTCTCTGGAAAGCGAAAGCGAAATTTCCTTTTCCGTTCAAAACACCCTGGACGATGTTATGTTTGCTTCCAATAAAATTACTGAGTTTTGTAAAGAAAATAACCTTGGGGCGAAAAAGACCATGCAGGTAAGTCTTGCCCTGGAGGAAATGCTGACGGTTATAATCACCTACTGCATGGATCCCAAAAAGAAACAGTTTATTGATATCCGTATCCTGTGTCTGGAGGAAGATGTACTGCTGCGGATCCGCAATACCGGCAGGATTTTTGACCCGGTACGGTATTATGAAGAAAATAAAGACAATGAAGATATGGCCGAAAGTGTACTGGGAATCAAAATGATTGCCGGCTCTGCTAAGGAGATTACCTTCCACGAAACCTTTGGGACCAATAATCTCCTGATTCGTTTTTGACTGGAGGAAGAAGAAACCATATTATGATTTTTGAAGACAGAAAAACCTGCCGCCGCACAGAAGTGTGCTTTCGGCCTTTTCGGGATGAAGACGAAAAGGCCTTTCACGGCTGCATTGAGGATTACTACGGCGAGGGATATCCATATAAACAGTATCTTACGCCGGGATTTCTTTCCGACAAGTGCCGAAAAGGCACTATGACCATCCTGTGCGGCGTCACTGAAAAGGGAGATATCATCAGTACATCCGCCGTCCGGTTTGACACAGAGTTTTCCGGCAGCGGCCTGATGCTGTTGCGGGTCGTCAAAAAAGCCTATCAGGGGATGGGCATCGGCACAAAGCAGGAGGAAATACTGCTTCAAAGCATACAGGGCCGAAAGGGGCTTCTTTCCCTGTATGCAGACGTCATGACACACAATACGGTCAGCCAGCAGAGCCTTGCCCGTCAGCGTTTTGTTCTGTGCGGGGTACGGCCCATGCTGTACCGGGCGGAGGTTATGCTGCCGGGCAGTGCTTGGCCGGAGGGCGCCAGACTCAGTCAGGCGGTGATGTGCCGCCGGGAGGAAGTCAGGGACGCAGGCGCTTTCTATTGTCCGGAAGAGCACAGGGAAGTGGTAAAACAAATATATGGCGAGCTTGGTGTAAACTGCCGCTTGGAATCCAAAGGCCAGAGCAGTACCGCTTCAAAAACGGTATATAGCAATCAGCATGACGCGTTGCATCATACTTTGATTTGGGTGATACAAGAAGTGGGGAAAGATTTTGCTTCCCTGCTGGCAGGCTTAAACCTGCGCGCAGAGTCTACCTTTTTATGCTATCTGAACTTGAAAAGCACTGGTGCTGCCGATGCTTACAGAATGCTGCGGCAGGCAGGCTGCTTTTTTACCGGTCTGAAGCCAATGAACCGCAGCGGTGAATATATGATCATGGCTTATGTCGGTCGGCGGCGCATTCAGAATGCGGGCATTTGCCTTTATCCGGAAGGCGCGTGGCTGCTGGATTACATCCATACACAGCACGAATAGAAAGGAGATACGGTTTTGAAAACAGCGAAAAAGCATACGATTAAAAATAAGGTTGCCGGTTTGGTTTTGTCCGTGTCGTTGACTTCTGTTCTGCTGCTGGGGATCGCGTCCGGCGCAGGTATTGTGGGTATACGGCAAAATACCATCAGCAGCCTGCAGACGCTAAACGATCAAGTAGCGCAGGACGCTACAGAGACACTGCGCGAACAGACGCGGGAAGAACTTAAAACGCAGGCGGAAAATAAAAGCAGCCAGGCAGATACCAGTCTGAACCTGATCCTTAATCAGACCCGTTTGGTAGCCATGGCGGCTGAAGACATCTATTCCCATGAGGAACAATACCTGCAGGGGCAGTCAGACGATTCCCTGCCGGTTGATACCTTTGATTTTTCCTGTAACTACCCGCAAGAAACGCTGGGGCAGTTTTCTTTCCATCTGCGTGCACCGCGTTCATTGCTGGATCCTGACTCTATTGTCGAAGAAAACGGTGTGATCGTCAAAGCGGAGCTGGACGAAAACAGCCTCACCGGGGTGATGCGCCGTGAATTATATCTCGCCGGCTATCTGGAGGGTGCGCTGGGCGGTATCCGCAACTTTGACAATGGAGATGGTACATACAACGGGATTGGGGCAAGCTATTTCTGTCTGGAATCATCCGGTATTGATGTTTTGGCAGATACCCTGACCACCTCCATGGTGGAATACGACGCCAGAGAATCCACCTGGTATCAGGAAGCCTCCAAACTAAAAGCAGGAGAGGTATATTGGTCCAATCCTGTGCAGGACGGGTCCGGGCGCGGCGAAGCGCTGATCTGCGCTATGCCGGTATATGTAGATGGACGTCTGGTAGGCGTGGCCGGCAGCGGCGGGCTGATCGACAATATCCGGGAACTGGTACAGAGCACCACGCTTGGGGACAGCGGCTATGCCTTTTTGCTCAACACATCGGAGGAAGGACGTATGAACGTCATTGCCAGCGCCAACCCAGACACGGAAAGCGAAATCAGCCGGTATCAGGACAATCTGCTGGAATCCGGAAACACCGAACTGATATCCGTGCTGGAAAAGGCCGGCCAAGAAGAATCCGGCATTGAGCTGGTTACGCTGGACGGACAACCGTCCTACATCGCGTTTTCTCCGTTGCATATCACCGAGTGGACGATGGTGACAGTCATGCAGCTTAACGATACCTCCATCGTCGCGCCGATCGAAACGCTGCAGGACAATATCAACCAGATCACCCAGTGGACCGTGCAGGATATGAACGGGAAAATTATGGCCATCGTCGCCATCTTTGTGGGGATTGCCTTGGCGGTAACGGTGTTGGTCATTTATTTATCCTATAAATTTTCCAATCGCCTGGCCCATCCGCTTTTGATCCTTACAGACGGAGCTAAGCGTGTCAGCGGCGGAGATTTGGATTTCCAAATCCATGTGGAGTCTGACGATGAGACGGCAGAGCTTGGTGAAGCTTTCAACCATATGACTACCAGCCTGAAGGAATATATCAAAAATCTGTCACGCATTACCGCCGAAAAGGAGCGAATCGGCGCGGAGCTGCATGTAGCCACGCAGATTCAGGCTTCCATGCTGCCCTGCATTTTCCCGCCTTTCCCGGAGCGCAACGAATTTGATATTTACGCTACCATGACCCCGGCAAAAGAGGTGGGGGGCGACTTCTATGACTTTTTCCTGACCGATGACGACCATCTGGCCATCGTTATAGCAGACGTTTCCGGAAAAGGTGTGCCGGCGGCGCTGTTTATGGTGGTTGCCAAAATTCTGTTGAAAAACAGGGCACAGATGGGAGCATCCCCAAAAGAAATTCTGGAGACGGTGAACAACCAGCTGTGCGAAGGCAACAAGGCGGAAATGTTTGTGACCGCCTGGCTGGGCATCTATGAGATATCAACCGGAAAGCTCACGGCAGCCAACGCAGGACATGAATATCCGGCAATAAAACGGGCAGACGGACGGTTTGAGCTCTTCCGCGACGCGCATGGGTTTGTGCTGGCGGGAATGGAAAACGTGCATTATCGGGAGTACGAACTGGAACTGCATACCGGGGATATGCTGTTTGTCTATACCGACGGCGTTACAGAAGCCACAGACGCAGATAACGCTCTTTATGGCACAGATCGGATGCTGGAGGCGCTCAACAGCAAGCCGGACACAATGCCGGAAGAACTGCTGCATCAGGTCAAGGCCGATATCGACCGTTTTGTCGGCGATGCGCCGCAGTTTGACGATATTACAATGCTGTGCTTAAAATGTGAAAAGCCAGAAGGGAAACCGTCGGACGATACCGGGCATTAATGGGTGCAGTCGACCGTTCTCTTTTAAATGTATATTTGAAACGTCTTTAAAACAGATTTCCATAAACGGCCTGCTCCCTGGCTGCAAAGAGGATGGCCGCTGCATGGTTGCTGCAAGGTCATAAAGTCGCCGTATTTTTGGGGCCTGCGCCGGCTGTTTTGGAAAACAGTTCCCCAGGTTTGAATATATAAAGACGCTTACCTCCATCTGCGTACGGAGGTTTGCATCTTTGTATGTTCTGAAAGGAATGGATATACAATCCTGCATAGCAGGAAGCCGCCTCAGGCAGACAATCCAGTGTTTGCACACGGCGTGACACAGACGAAGGGTGATGAAAAAAATGAAAGAACTAACCGTTGACGCGACAGTAGAAAATATTGAAAAAGTGACGGCATTTGTCAACGAACTGCTGGAAAGCTATCATTGTCCGATGAAAGCACAGGCGCAAATTGATATTGCCATCGATGAGCTGTTCGGCAATATTGCGCACTATGCATATAATCCGGACATAGGACCTGCTACTGTCCGTGCAGAGGTGATCGGAGAACCGCTGGCTGTTGTTATCACCTTTATGGATCACGGCGTTCCATATGATCCGCTGGCAAGGACGGATCCAGATATTTTTCTTTCCGCAGAGGAACGGGAAATTGGCGGGCTCGGCATTTATATCGTCAAGAAAAATATGGATGCAATCACCTATGAGTATAAAAACGGAAAAAACATCCTGACAATAAAGAAAAATATTTAAAATGGGACGATTGATGGAAAACCCATTTTTTCGAAGAAAACATGGAGCGTCTTCTCCTCTTTTGAACGACGAAACGATTCTATGCGGATATCCAATCCCGGCGTATGCATGCTTTTGGTAGTAGTCCTTTTTTGCGCGTCGGTGCGGGACTTAAACCATACAGGCTGCAAGAAAAATAAATCCATGGGCGCAAAACATGAAAAACCATACCTCCAGTTGTAGGGTAGAAGCTATAACTGGGGATATGGTTCTATTTCCAAACAAAAATGGAAAGCATATGGGTAAAAAGCCACAGCAGGCTTGCATAGCCGTTGAAAGTCCGTTGTTTTTTGCCGCCGATTCCTCGGTGGCAAAGGGCTTGCCAGAACAAGCACAGCGGAAAAAACAAACTGCTCATTCTACACTTGCAAGCGTTGCACACCATACGATTGCACCGCTTTTTTCCAAAACATGGGCACATTCCCGCAGAGTATTGCCGGTGGTTACAATATCGTCGATCAAAAGAACGCTTTTTCCGTTAAGCAATGTTTTCCGCCGCGGGGCATATACGCCCTGTACATTTTCCCACCGCATAGCTTTGGGAAGGGAATGCTGCGCGGTGTTTTCCCGGATCTTTATCAGCGTAGCCTTGTAAGGCAGGTGCAGATGCAGCGCTGTTTGCTTTGCAAGCAGCGCCGCCTGGTTATATCCGCGCTTCCGTCGCCCCTTTGCAGAAAGCGGCACACATGTAACAAAATCAAAGACCACAGAATATTCCCGCCGTACAGCGTTTGCAACCGCAGCGGCCATCTGCTTTGCATATTGCGGACTGTTGTAAAATTTAAAACGTAAAATCGCTTTGCGGAAGATACCTTCATACCGAAACGGCGACACGCATGTATATCCATAAAGCTGTTTACAAACGGGCTGTTTTGGGAAAAGCAAAAGACAACTGCTGCAGGCCATATCACAGGTATGTATAAGCGCGCCGCAATATGGGCAGTGCGGCGGAAACAACAGATCAAGCGGTCTCATAAAATCACCATTAGTATATAACATTTTAAAAATACTATATGTATACTACTTTTGGTAATAAATGCAATCCATTTATTACAAATAGTATAATCACTCTCTGGCCAAAAAATATTTTAAGCCGGTATACCGCAACGTTTTCCGGTTGTTTTGCACCATTTTGGCGACGGCCTGTTCATAGCCGACTAAAATCAACAGCTTTTTTGCGCGGGTTACCGCAGTATACAGCAGGTTTCGGTAGCATAATTGCGGCGGCCCCTGGTACATGGGGAGGATAACGGCGTTAAATTCGTTTCCCTGGCTTTTGTGAACAGTGGTAGCGTAGGCCAGCTCCAGGTCCAGCGCACTCTCCAAATCGTAAACGGCCGTTTTATCATCAAAAACAACCTTTAAAATCTGCGCAGATTTGCTGACCTCTGTTAAAATCCCCACGTCGCCGTTAAAAACGCCTTCTCCGTGCTCGCCGTCCTTTTTGGTCCATAAAATGTTGTAATTATTGCGTGCCTGCATAACCTTGTCACCCTGGCGAAGGGTGGTCGCGTTGATGGTCATTTCATTCTTATCGGGGGCAGGTGGGTTCAGCGCAGCCTGCAGCCGTGTGTTCAGATCCACACAGCCCAAGCTTCCCTTACGTGCAGGAGAAAGCACCTGAATATCCTCAAGCGGCGAGTAATCATAGCTTTTGGGGAGCCTTGTCCGGCATAATTCTATGATCGTTGCAGCCACGGCTTCGCGGTCATGGCAGCGTAAAAAGAAGAAATCGCTGTCCTTTTGTGTTAGTACAGGCATTTCGCCCTTTACAATGCGGTGTGCGTTTGTAACAATCAGGCTGCGCATGGATTGGCGAAAAATTTCCGTCAGCTGGATCACCGGCATCAAGCCAGAGTTGATCAGGTCATGCAGCACGTTACCGGCCCCAACGGAAGGTAGCTGGTCGCAGTCCCCCACAAGGATCAACCGGCAGCCCATGGGCAGCGCCCGTATTACGCTTTCGAACAGCAAAGCGTCTACCATGGAAAGCTCATCCAGAATCAGTGCGTCACAGTTGAGCATGTTTTTTTCATTACGTTGGAAAACAGGTCTGTCGTTTTTGTCCCATGTTACCTCCAGAAGCCGATGAATGGTTTTGGCCTCACAGCCGGTTACTTCAGACATGCGTTGTGCCGCACGCCCCGTAGGGGCGGCCAGAAAAACTTTCTGGCCGTTTTTTTTCAAAATTTTGATCACAGCGTTGAGCGTGGTCGTTTTTCCCGTTCCGGGGCCGCCCGTTAAAATGAGCAGGCCGTTTGTGAGCGCTTCCTGGATCGCCAGCTTTTGCAGCTGTGCATACTCCAGGTTTTCTGTTTGCTCAATTGCATGAATCTCCTGCTCAATACAGGGGATCTGCTGCGCCGGAAAACGCAGCAGCATAAGCATCCTTGCAGCAATGTAGGTTTCGCACCGGTGCATCAGCGGCGTAAAAATAAACGCCCGACCGTCCAGATCGTCGCATACCAGGCTTCCATCGGTGAGCATTTCGTCCAATGCATCACATGCCTGCTGCGGCGTTACGGAAAGAAAGCTTGTGCAGGCCTGCACAAGCCTGTCCTTCGGCAGGCAGGTATGACCGTTGTTTTTATTGTGCTCCAATATATGTACAAGTCCGGCGCGTACACGGCACAGGTCGTCAAACGGGCGTTGTTGCGCTGCGGCTATGGCGTCTGCCTGTTCAAACGGAATACGCAGCTCCTGGGAACATAAAAAATAAGGGTTCTCTTCAATTCTGCGCAGGGCAGCTGCACCCCACAACTGCCATATACGCACGGAATCCTGCGGGGTAATACCATACTTTTGCAATGCGGCCATTAGCTCGCGTATGCCAAAAAGCTTTTGCAGCTCGCGGCTGATTTGTTCAGCCTTGTCTATCGATATGCCTTTCACAGACGCCAAACGTTGTGGTTGGTTTTCCATGATTTCCAATGTGTTTTCCCCAAAAGTTTCTACAAGGCGTCTGGCAGTAGCGGGGCCAACTCCCTTGACTGCCCCGGAAGATAAATATTTCAGGATTGCTGCAGAATTGGAGGGCATAGAGCGTTCACAGGCCTCTACGGCAAATTGTTCTCCATATGAAACATGGCTTTTAAATTTTCCAATCAGGCGGAGCTCTTCTCCGATGCTGACGAAAGGGAGCAGGCCGACCGCGGTGATTTCCTGTCCGCCGCAATTGACAGACAATACGGTATAACCGTTTTCCGCGTTGCGAAAAATAATTTCTTCAACCTCTCCGTTCAATTCCAAAAGCTGTCCGTTATCCATCTGGCAAAACCTCAATTTTTATATTTCCCTTTGCATACGCGCATAGAGCTTTTCCTTTGTAACAATGTAAGCGCGCTGCGCATAAGGGTATTCCTTGTGTACCGGAACGAATTCGGCATTTTGCCGCGTGCATAGTAAAACGACGATATATTCCAGAAAATGCGGGTTTTTGATAAGAATCGGGCCGATCATATGCGTTCCGAACAAGTTGCGCAGATGCAGCCCCTCCAGTGTTTCGTTTTCACTGTTGCCAAACCCCATCTGCATGTCAAACAGCGGTGTTTCAACGCCTTGTATGGCGCTGCATTTGTTTATAAAGCCCACAAGCGGTTCGTGCAGAAAATCGCACACGCAGTAACAGTCGCCGGTGACCCGCTTTTTGCACTGCTCTGTAGTTGTAAAAGGCGCAAGGCACAGCCCCTCGTAATTTTTTCCGGTACAGTCCGTTACGATTTTCCCAAGCATTTCAAACGCATTGCCCGTAAGCAGCATAACGGTACCACCCTGTACAGCTCTTGCAAAACTTTCTTTTTCTTTGCGCAGATCGGCAAGCGCCTTTTTCATGTTTTTCTCTGTGCCGCTGCCGATATAAACAAAGTCAAATGCGCCAAATGAAAGCCCGGCGGCGGTTTCTGCTTTTATAACGCTCACCTGTGCGCCCTGGTCTTCCAAATTTCGCTTGAGTACGGCAATATTTCCATATTCTCCGTACAAATTCATTAGATCGGCGTATAAATGTAAAAGCTTTAGCTTCATAGATCAAAATCCTTTCATGCCTGCAGGTTATAAAACTGTAACGCGGCCAAGCAGCTTGTCCTTATCGGAAAAGCAGGTAATTGCAAAAACCGGTTCGTTACCATGTTGCACAAATGCGTCCACGGCTTTTCCAATATCCTCTTCCACCACAATCTTTTCCTGCGGTATATCTGTAAAGAAAAAGCGCACGGCAAGGTCGTTTGCGTACGTACCGCATAACATCACGCGCTGCAATGTGTTTGTATGCAGCTGAGAAAAATCAATATCCCACAGCCAGGAAATTTCGCTTGTAAAATATTTGCGGCTGACCGCGTCGACAATAATCATAGCACTGTAAGGCGTTTTGCATTGGGAGGCAAGGCGCAGAGACTGGTCGTAAGATACAGAATTTTCATGTTTGGAGGTCAGCAGCGTACCCGCGTGCGCACCCATGCGAAAGTTTACGACCCGGCCGTTTTTCAGCGCATAATGCTGAATACTGTCTGCAATAAGGTTTCGTTCAATGCCGGCAAGCACACACACGGCGTATGCGGCCAGAAGGTTATATACGTTATATATGCTATGCAGGGAAAGGGCAATAACGCTTGTGTGGTCAATTACAATTTCCCCTTTTTCCAGATCCACATCTGTTACGGTAAAGGCGGTTGGGTGCTTTCTGTGCCCGCAACTGGGACAATGATAGCTGCCTATATGATTATAATGGTAATAGTCGTATTCCATCTTTTCTTTACAGGCAGGGCAGTACGCCCCGTCTTTGTACATACCGTGCGGTTCCTGTGTAGAGCCGCCGTAGCGGTCTACGCCAAACCAGACGGTATCTTTACGGTTGCGGCCAAACAGAGAAACCAGTGGATCGTCTGCGTTAAGGATCAGTTGCGTGTTTTCATGAATGCTGTCCTGTAAAGCGGCGTATACCCATTCCGGATGTCCGTTTCTGGTCAATTGGTCGCGGTAAAGGTTTGTAATCACATAGTGCGTGGGGGTAAAATAGCGAAAGGTATAGCGCGCATAACGTTCGTCAGTTTCAATTAAAAGAATATCCTTGCGCATTTTTCCAAAAAGGGAACAGCTTGCAAGGATCAATGTTGTTACACCCTCAATTTGGTTGGAACCTTCCTTATTCCAGGCAACACTTTTGCCGCCCTGTTGCAAAATGCGGGCAATCATTTCAACCGTAGAGGTTTTTCCGTTGCTGCCGGTTACGGCAATTACATATTTTGGAAGCCGGATTTTACGCAAAATATTTTTATCCAGTCTCAGGGCAATCTGTCCGGGCAGGCTGCTGCCCCGCCCTAAAATACCGCCAATCCATTTGAGTATCCGGCAAATCAGTATCACAAAAAAAGCTTTCATTTTTTACGCTCCAGACCATAGCCTTCGCCATGTGTAATTTCAAATAATTATTATAGCATAAAGCAGCAAGGATGAACAGTGAAAAACAAAATTTTCTGCTGCGTATTTTATCGTAAAAATACAAAAAAATAAAAGCAGGGCGCAAAGTTTTATCTTGCGCCCTGCTCAAAAAACAGCAGTGGGTTAATATAAAATACATTCCTGTATTTCTAAAAACGGATAATCCCTGCAGACAAGCTCACAAATTTTGCGTGTTTCGGCATCCATGCCGCAGTCCAGGCAGACAACCCTCTTAAAACGTCCGCCGCCAAACCATTTTACACGGGCGGCCGCATGGCGCAGCAAAATCTCCGCTTCCTCGTTATGCCCTTTAATGGGGATGACAAACAGCATTTCCTCATCGCTTTTGGTGCGAAGGAAAAAGAGCACCACCATCCGTGCAAGATCAATCAGTCCAATCATTGCCAAAATTATGAAAAGAATATCCCGAATTATGTAAAACATGTTTTTCACCTCGTTCCATTTTATGCATACAAGAAAAATCTGTGTTGTATAAAACAACGGAAAACGATAAAAATAAAATTGACGGTTTTACTGCGCCTTGCGTAAACAGCCGTCTGATTCCAATGAAAAAGAAAGAAGAACAGGAAAGGAAGTACGAAAAACATGGATAATTCATTTGCAAACAAAAGCATCAAATGTACGGTACAGCAGTGCAAGTATCATAACAATTCACAGGATTATTGTGCGCTTGACTGCATCCAGATCGGTACGCACGAAAGCAATCCTACCATGAACGAATGCACCGACTGCCAGTCCTTTGAGGTAAAGAGCAGCTGCTGCAACGGTTAAACGGTTTATTAAAAAACGTACAAAATAAAAATGGGCGCCTCCGGCCGCAGACAAAAGCGGACGGCGGCGCCTGTTTTTACATATGCACTTAAAAAGCTCTATCCCCGTATTATATGTTGTCAGAGAAATTTTGCTTTCTATGCACGTATTTGGGTTATGGGGGTAACAATTGTGATTCATATAAATAGTTTTGGCGTAATAGGTGGTGACAAACGCCAGCTTTCCGCTGCCAGGGCAATCTATGAGGACGGATATACAGTGCTTTTAAGCGGTTTTGATAAACTCGAGCAGATCCTTGGGGGCATGGAAGGTCTTGTTACGCCGCAAGAGGCGGCGCTGTGCAGCGAGGCAATCGTATTGCCACTGCCGGTTACCAAGGACGGAAAAAACCTCAACGCACCGTTTGCCGGTGAAAAAATACCGCTTGACGACAGCTTTGCGCGTATGATGCAGGGTAAACGGGTATATTGCGGTATGAAAGAACGCCTTTTAAAAACGAGCAAACTGTGGAACAAAGATATGGTCTTTGACTATTTTGACAGGGAAGAGCTCAATGTTCTAAACGCGGTGGCAACGTCTGAGGGCGCGCTGGAAATTGCCATGCGGGAGTACGCAGGAACGATCAACGGCTCCAGATGCCTGGTCGTAGGGTTTGGAAGAATTGGTAAAGTTTTATCCAACATGCTCAGAGGCCTTGGCGCGCAGGTATACGTGGCTGCGCGAAAAAAGCAGGACCTTGCCTGGATTAGCCTGCTGGGACATGAGCCGGTTGCCATGAAGGCGCTTTCAGACAGCGGTGCTTACGATATTATTTTTAATACGGTTCCCGCTTTAATTTTGGATTCTCACGTCCTGGCGCATATCGCGCAGGAAGCCTGCGTCATAGACCTGGCGTCCACGCCCGGCGGCGTCGATTTTGACAGCGCGCGGCGGATGGGGATTCAGGCCGTGCACGCGTTGTCTTTGCCCGGAAAGGTTGCGCCCAAAACATCGGGCGAAATTATAAAAAATACAATATTCAATATGCTTGAGGAGGATTAAAGTGAGTAAAACCACGGTAGGCTTTGCACTATGTGGCTCATTCTGTACGTTCTCTAAAGCGATAAAAGAGATGGAGCATTTAACCGCGGCAGGCTATGATGTAATTCCTATTATGTCACAGACCGCCTACGAAACAGACACGCGCTTTGGCAAAGCAGCAGAGATTCAAAAGAAAATTGAAGCAATCTGCGGCAAAAAAATTATTCATACCATTGCCGAAGCCGAGCCTGTCGGACCTAAAAAAATGTGCGATATCATCGCGGTTTGCCCATGTACGGGCAATACACTTGCCAAAATTGCAAACGCAGTGACAGACACGCCCGTTACAATGGCGGTCAAATCGCACCTGCGGATCGGCAGGCCGGTGCTTTTGACCCTTGCAAGCAACGACGCGCTTGGCGCGTCTGCGCAAAATATTGGCAAGGCGCTCAATACAAAGCACATCTATTTTACACCGCTTTCACAGGACGACCCGCAAAACAAGCCAAACTCTCTGGTTGCGCATTTTGACAGGCTTGCGCAAAGCCTGGAGCTTGCTTTGCAGGAAAAACAGATACAGCCTGTGTTTTGCTGAAAACGCCAAAGCATATGGAGCAACAAGCCGTTTTTATAAAAAATGCCGGTAATCTATATGTCTTGGATTGGTTCTATACCATAAAATTGGAGCAGGGATATTTTCTCTGCTCCAATTTTGTTGCATTTTATAGCATTTTTTGTTATGATATACTGTAAACGTAAAGAAAAGAATGCCGGACGAGCATGAAAATTGTATCCGACGGTAAAAAAGGACGGGATCCCAATGAAATATTGCCCGCACTGTACCACGCTTTATCAAAGGGGCGCGGTTTGCCCGGAATGTATGCGTCCGCTTACAAATGAAATTCAGGAAAACGATCCTGTGTGTGTGATCAGCGCAGACGGGTTTGAGCGTGAACGAATCGTGGCCGCCCTGCGCGACAGCGGCATTCCCTGTGTGGAGCGGATGTCGAAAAAGGAACGCAGCGCCGACGCTGTAACGGGCAAACTTGCGGCAAAGGTGAAAATACAGGTGCCTTACGGTGCCTATGCACAGGCAAAAGATATTTTGATCGGTATAGGCGCAATCCATACAGACGCGCAGATTATTCCCGATGAAAATCCCCAATCCGGCGGTTATATCTATGCGCATCAGCCAAAGGGAAAGCAAGGGGACAAAAAGAAAGCAGTACAGTCCGGAAAAAAACCGGCGCAAAGTATAGAGGAATTTGAAGAAATGAGCCCGGCAAAGCGGACAACGGTCCGGATTGTTTCGGCGCTGCTGTTTATTGTACTGGTAGCGCTGGTCATTTTTGGCGTAGATTATATTGCAAATTTGATTAAAGGGCTGTTTTAAAGAGCATAGTATTATATAAGGAGGCATACAAATCAATGGATTGGCGTATTGGAACCAAATGTGTGCAGTCGGGCTATCAGCCGGAAAACGGGCAGCCCCGAGTTCTTCCTGTTGTACAAAGCACAACATTTAAATACGACAGCGCCCAAAAGCTGGGCAAACTGTTTGACCTGGAGGAAGACGGCTTTTTCTATACCCGCCTTGCAAACCCTACGCTGGACGCGGTAGAACGAAAGATAGCCGACCTTGAAGGCGGTGTTGCCGCTTTGTTGACCTCGTCGGGTCAGGCGGCGTCCTTGATGGCAATTACAAACATTTGCCACAGCGGCAGCCATGTAATATGTGCAAGCGCAGTTTACGGAGGAACATTTAACCTGTTCAATAAAACGCTGCGTGAGCTGGGCATTGAGACTACCTTTATAGCGCCCAATGCAACAGAGCAGGAAATAATGGCGGCATTTGAGGACCATACAAAAGCTGTCTTTATCGAAAGTCTTTCCAATCCCGCGCTGGTGGTGGCAGATCTGGAAATGTATGCGCGCTGCGCGCACGCGCACGGCGTACCGTTGATTGTTGACAACACCTTTCCAACACCGGTCAATTGCAGGCCGTTTACATTTGGAGCAGATATCATTGTACATTCTACTTCAAAATATATGGACGGCCACGCGGTAGCGCTGGGCGGTGTCATTGTAGACGGCGGGTGCTTTGATTGGGACAATGGCAAATATCCCATGCTGACCCAGCCGGACGATACGTACCATGGCGTTGTATACACCCAGCACTTTGGAAAGGCTGCCTACATTGCAAAGGCCAGGGTACATCTTATGCGCGACTTTGGCGCGCAGGCATCCCCACAAAATGCTTTTTTGCTCAATTTAGGGCTTGAAACGCTGGCACTGCGTATGCAGCGCCACTGCCAAAACGCACAGCAGCTAGCATGCTTTTTAGAAAAAAACGACAAGGTCGAATGGGTCAATTTTCCCGGCCTTCCGCAAAACCCATATTACAGCCTTGCGCAAAAATATATGCCGGGCGGTAGCTGCGGCGTAATCTCGTTTGGTGTAAAGGGCGGAAGGGAAGCAGCGGCAAAGCTGATGGAAGCACTGCAGATCGGCGCGATCGTAACACATGTGGCGGACGTGCGCACCTGTGTATTACATCCTGCAAGCACAACGCACAGGCAAATGACAGATCAGCAGCTCCAGCAGGCAGGTATCACACCCAATATGATCCGCCTTTCTGTTGGGATTGAGGACGTCAACGATCTGCTTGCCGATTTTGCACAGGCCTTGGAAAGAGTTTGATAGAATATGCTGCAGTTAAATAAGCTTACAATTATATACGGCCATTACGGGTGCGGTAAAACAAACCTGTCTATCAATCTGGCGCTTGACCTTGCCCGGCAGGGTAAGCGTGTTACACTGGTGGATCTGGACATTGTAAACCCCTACTTCCGGTCAAGCGATTATACGCCGATGCTGCAGGAAAAGGGGATCAAGGTCGTTGCGCCGCAATTTGCAGGGACAAATCTGGACCTTCCGTCCTTATCCGCAGAAATTTACGCGGCGTTTGATACGTCTTCCGGGTATGTGATTGTCGACGTCGGCGGCGATGACGCAGGGGCGTATGCGCTGGGGCGCTTTTCACAGCAGGTCATGCGCCTGCCGTCGTATAGCGCTTTTTATGTCATTAACCACTACAGGGCGCTTACCAGCACACCGCAGGAAGCGGCGGCGCTTTTGGAAGAGATTGAAGCCGCATCCCGTGTGAAAGCCACCGGCGTGATCAACAATTCCCATTTGCAGCAGCTTACGGAGAAGAAGCATATTCTGGACTCTATGCCGTTTGCCCAACAGACGGCAAGGCTTTTAAAATTACCGCTTGTGCTGACTACGGCGCCGGCTTTTCTGGCGGAAGAGCTGAAAGAAGAAATACAGCCGCTCTTTGCGGTTGAACGCATTGTTAAGCCACCGTTTTAGGCAGAGCGGGGCGGTTGCCCCGTCTGTGATAAAAATAAATAAACCTGTACTTCAGATAAAGGAGGGAACGAAATGCCAAGAATCATTGTCAAAGAGGATGTATGTAAGGGGTGTGAACTGTGTGTAAATGCCTGCCCTAAAAAGATCATTGCGCTTTGTAAGGATAAAATCAATGCAAAGGGCTACCACCCTGCGCAGCTTATTAACGAAGAGGAATGCATTGGCTGCAAAAGCTGTGCAATCATGTGTCCCGATGTTGCGATCATTGTAGAAAGATAAGAACAGATAGGAGATAATACTATGGGTGAAAGATTTTTAATGAAGGGCAACGAAGCGCTTGCAGAGGCCGCCATCCAGGCGGGATGCAGACATTTCTTCGGCTACCCGATCACGCCGCAGACAGAGCTTGCGGCCTACATGTCTAAGAAAATGCCAAAGATCGGCGGTACATATTTACAAGCAGAATCCGAGCTTGCAGCGGCAAACATGGTGCTTGGAGCAGCCAGCGCCGGCGTTCGCGCTATGACCAGCTCCAGCTCTCCGGGCATCAGCTTAAAAACAGAGGCCATTTCCTATATGGCCGGTTCAGACCTTCCGGCGCTCATTATCAATGTACAGCGCGGCGGTCCGGGGCTTGGCGGTATCCAGCCGTCTCAGGCAGACTATTGGCAGGCGACGAAGGCCACCGGCCATGGCGACTTCCAGATCCTTGTTTTTGCACCGGCTACCGTGCAGGAAATGGTCGATCTTGTCAAAACCGCGTTCGATCTGGCCGACCAGTATAGAATGCCCGCTATGATCTTAGCCGATGGGATGTTGGGACAGATGATGGAGCCTGTGGAAATACCCGACGGCTCTGCAAATACGCTGCCCCCAAAGCCATGGGCAACAGACGGCCATCAGGGAAAAAGAAAGCACAATGTGGTCAATTCGCTTTACTTGACGCCACAGGCATTGGAAGGCCTGGTCAGGGAACGCTTTGCACGTTATGAGCAGATCAAGAAAAACGAACAGCGTGCGCAGGAATATCTGGTAGACGACGCAGAAATCATTGTTGTAGCCTATGGCGCTTCCTCCAGGGTAGCCCACAGCGCAGTGGACAGAGCGCGTGCCAAGGGAATCAAAGCGGGGCTGATCCGTCCGATCACGCTTTGGCCTTTCCCAACAGATGCGCTGCGAAAGGCGGCAAAAAGCGCAAAGCAATTCCTTTGTGTAGAGATGAGCATGGGGCAGATGGTTGACGATGTTAAGCTTGCAATCAACTGTGAAAAACCGGTTGCCTTCTTTGGAAGAACAGGCGGTGTAATCCCCACTCCCGCAGAAATTCTGCAGGAAATTGAAAAACTGGGAGGCGGTCAATAATGGCAGTTATATTTGAAAAACCAAAAGCGCTGGCGGATATTCCCTTTCACTATTGCCCGGGCTGTACGCACGGTATTGTGCACAGGCTGATTGCAGAGGTGCTTGACGAACTGCAGATCGAAGGAAAAGCTGTGGGCGTAGCGCCGGTCGGGTGCGCCGTTATGAATTACGATTATTTTACCTGCGACATGGTGCAGGCGCCGCACGGAAGAGCACCGGCTGTTGCAACAGGGCTTAAGCGCGCAAAGCCGGACAATGTGATTTTTACCTATCAGGGCGACGGTGACCTTGCCGCAATTGGAACGGCGGAAACCGTGCATGCCGCTACCAGGGGCGAAAATATTACGGTTATCTTTATCAATAACGCCATATACGGTATGACAGGCGGACAAATGGCGCCCACATCGCTGCCTGGGCAGGTTACGCAAACTACACCCTATGGCAGAGATGTAAACAGCGCAGGGTACCCCGTCCGCGTATGTGAGCTTCTGGCTACGCTTGATGGCGTGGCGCTGGCACAGCGTGTAACGGTGGACTGCGTGAAAAATGTAAATATTGCAAAAAAAGCAATTAAAAAGGGCTTTCAGAACCAGATTGATAAAAAAGGCTTTTCAATCATTGAGGTCGTTTCCACCTGTCCTACAAACTGGGGAATGACGCCGGTAGAAGCCCTGGACTGGCTGCGGGAGAACATGCTTCCGTATTATCCCTTGGGCGTCTATAAGGATGAGGAAAAGGGGGCAAGAATCCAATGAGCGTAAATTATAATATGTTGCTGGCAGGCTTTGGCGGACAGGGCATTCTGTTTGCAGGCAAGGTGATCGCCTACGGCGGATTAATGGAGGAAAAAGAAATTTCCTGGCTGCCGTCCTATGGGCCTGAAATGCGCGGCGGCACGGCCAATTGCAGCGTTTGTGTTTCAAATGTGCCAATCGGCTCTCCGCTGGTGACCAACCCAAATGTATTTGTAGCAATGAACCTGCCCTCGCTGGATAAATTTGTTGACAGCGTGGAAGCAGGCGGCGTCGTCATAGTGGACAGCTCCCTGATTCATAAAAAGGTAGAACGTACAGATATCCGCGTTTTTTATGTGCCTGCGACAAAGCTTGCAGAAGAAAACGAACTGAAAGGCCTGGCCAATATGATTCTGGTAGGCAAGCTTTTTAAAGAAACAGGCTTCTGCAGCGCACAGTCGCTTGACAAAGCGGTTGAAAAATGTGTGCCCGCAAGAAAACAGCACTTGTTGGGTGCAAACCGCAAAGCACTTGAGATTGGAATGCATTACAGCGATACATAAATTCTGAGGTGAAAAACGTGAAAAAGGCACTTGCATTGCTATTTGCGGCGCTTGTCTGTCTGGGAATGTTTTCCGGATGCTCCAACGACCAGGCGGTTTCTTCAGGCTCCGGCACACCGGCGGAAGCGGTAAAAAAAATCGGGATCGTTCAGATGTCCGATCATTCTTCGCTTAATGCCATCCGCAATTCTATCCTTGCGCAGCTTAAAAAGCTCGGCTATCAGGAAGGGCAAAATGTACAGATCGAAACCTGCAGTGCGCAGGGTGAAACCGCAGCGCTCACATCGATTCTGGATGGATTTGCAGCAGATCAAAAAGATGTGGTGATTGCTATTTCCACACCGGCCGCAGTTGCAGCGCACAAAATTGCCGATAAAGTGCCCGTTTTGTTTGCAGCGGTAAGCGATCCGGTTACGGCGGGCCTTACTACAAGCCTTGAAAAGCCGGACAAAAACATTACCGGAACCGCAGATGCCCTGCAAGTGGAAAAAATAATAGATATGGCCCTTACCGTTACGCCGGGCCTTCAAACGCTTGGGCTGCTTTATAACAGCACAGAAGCAAGCTCGGCGGCGGCCGTTGCAAAGGCAAAGGCGTATTGTACGGAAAAAGGGATCGCGTGCGTAGAAGCCGGCGTAAGCGCCTCTTCTGATGTACATCAGGCGGCTCAAGCTCTTGCAGGCAGGGTCAACGCGATCTTAACGCCTGCGGACAATACGGTGGCAGACGCAATGGACGATTTGGCGCAGGTCACACGCGATGCAAAAATCCCCTGCTATGTGGGGTCGGAAGCTATGGTCCAAGACGGCGGGCTTGCCTGTATCGGGGTTTCCGATGAAGAGCTTGGGATTGAAACAGCCAATATGGCAGACCAGGTGCTAAAGGGGACGCCTGTGTCCAACCTGCCGGTTCAGGTATTGGATAATCCCACTACCTATGTCAATACGCAGACGGCAGAAAAGATCGGCGTGCAGATTCCCGATTCCATTTTGCATGACGACAAAACCGTCGTATTGCCAAAATCCTGACGTATCGTTATGAATTGCAGTTAGGCGGCTCCCGCTTATGTGGGAGCCGCCTGCTTTAGTTTCAGGCACATGGCAAAGGATTGCCACATTTTTATATAGTAAAAAGGAAAACACAGCACGCTTTTGCTGCAAGCGAAGGGGATTTTTAAAGCGCGCAAAGCCCGCATTTTTAAAAAAAGTATATTTTCTATATTTTTTACAAATCCTAAGACGGGGTACAAGGAATATATTGTGGAATTGCAAGGACTATAAAAAGTTCCGTATGTAAAATAAACAATTTTACATGCGAAATTTTTTGTTTATATGAAAAAATACAAAAACATAGCCGCAAATGAAAAAAGTAAAAAAATACAAGGGCTCTTTTACCGGTTTGAACAGAAAAAATAGATATTGACAATTTTTTAACAATCATTTATAATAGGGACAAAGCAAAGCAAAACCTGTAAAACAACGCTTTGCAATTTGCTCAACCAGCCTGTTTTGCACAGGCGTACGCATGAAAAAAACAAGAACTGAGGAGGCCTATCTTATGGCGAACAATGAAAAAACTGCAGTGACAAACGCACAGGCGCCCGAACTGATTGACAATGTCGACGCCTTGGTTGCAAAAATGCATGCAATGAGGCAGGCGCAAAAGGTGTTTGCTACCTATACGCAGGAACAGGTAGACAAAATCTTTCATGCCGCTGCGCTGGCTGCCAACAAGCAGCGCATACCGCTTGCAAAAATGGCAGTGGAAGAAACGGGCATGGGCGTTGTTGAGGATAAGGTTATTAAAAATCACTACGCGGCGGAATATATTTACAATGCATATAAAGATACAAAAACCTGCGGCGTAATAGAAGAAGACAAGGCCTTCGGTATTAAAAAGATTGCAGAACCAATTGGCCTGATCGCAGCGGTTATTCCCACCACAAACCCCACCTCTACCGCAATCTTTAAAGCGCTGATCAGCTTAAAAACAAGGAACGCCATTATTATCAGTCCCCATCCGCGCGCCAAAAAATGTACCATTGCAGCGGCAAAGGTTGTGCTGGATGCCGCAGTTGCTGCCGGTGCGCCGGAAGGGATTATCGGTTGGATCGACGTACCTTCCCTTGAGCTCACAAACGAGGTCATGAAAAGCTCCGATACTATTCTTGCAACGGGCGGTCCCGGCATGGTCAAGGCGGCATATTCCTCAGGTAAGCCGGCTTTGGGTGTTGGCGCTGGTAATACGCCTGTTATTATTGACGATACAGCGGACATTCAGCTTGCCGTCAATTCTATTATTCATTCCAAAACCTTCGACAATGGTATGATCTGCGCTTCCGAACAGTCCGTTACGGTTCTTTCCAAGGTGTACAACGCAGTCAAAAAAGAATTTAAAGAACGCGGCTGCTATTTCCTGAAAGGCGATGAACTGGACAAAGTCAGGAAAACAATCATTATTAACGGCGCCTTGAATGCAAAGATTGTTGGACAGAAAGCGCATACAATTGCTGCGCTTGCCGGCGTTGATGTGCCGGAGGATACAAAAATCCTGATCGGCGAAGTAGAATCTGTAGATATTTCTGAAGAGTTTGCACATGAAAAGCTGTCCCCGGTGCTTGCCATGTATAAGGCCAAGGATTTTGACGAGGCAATTGCAAAGGCAGAGCGTCTGGTTGCAGACGGCGGCTATGGGCATACCTCCTCTTTGTATATCCATCCTGCCCAATCTGAAAAAATTGCAAAGCATGCAGCGGCTATGAAGACCTGCCGCGTTTTAATCAACACACCGTCTTCCCATGGCGGTATCGGCGATCTTTACAATTTCAAGCTTGCGCCTTCGCTTACGCTTGGATGCGGCTCCTGGGGCGGCAATTCCGTTTCAGAAAATGTTGGTGTAAAGCATCTTATCAATATTAAAACGGTTGCCGAAAGGAGAGAGAACATGCTTTGGTTTAGGACACCACAGAAGGTTTATTTCAAAAAAGGCTGCATGCCGGTTGCTTTGGATGAACTTGGCACGGTGATGGGTAAGAAAAAGGCCTTTATCGTTACAGACTCTTTCCTTTATAAAAACGGCTATGTCAAACCTATCCAGGATAAGCTCGATGAAATGCAAATCCAGCATACATGCTTTTATGAGGTTGCACCCGACCCGACGCTTGCCTGTGCAAAGGAAGGCACAAAGGCAATGGCTTCGTTTGAACCGGACGTCATTATCGCATTGGGCGGCGGCAGTGCAATGGATGCGGCGAAGATCATGTGGGTAATGTATGAGCATCCGGAAGTTGACTTTATGGATATGGCTATGCGCTTTATGGATATCCGTAAAAGGGTGTACACGTTCCCCAAAATGGGTGAAAAGGCTTTCTTTGTAGCCATCCCGACCTCTTCTGGTACAGGTTCCGAGGTAACGCCGTTTGCCGTTATTACAGACGAGACAACGGGTGTAAAATACCCGCTTGCCGACTATGAGCTTTTGCCCAACATGGCCATTATTGATGCGGATAATATGATGACCCAGCCCAAGGGCTTGACCAGCGCGTCTGGTATTGATGCATTGACTCATGCGCTGGAGGCTTATGCCTCTGTCATGGCAACAGATTATACGGACGGCCTTGCACTCAAGGCAATGAAGAATATCTTTAAATATTTACCGGCTGCTTATGAAAAGGGTGCGGACGATCCGGTTGCAAGGGAAAAAATGGCGGACGCTTCCACCATGGCCGGTATGGCATTTGCAAATGCATTTCTTGGTGTTTGTCATTCCATGGCGCATAAGCTCGGCGCATACCACCATCTTCCGCATGGTGTAGCCAACGCATTGCTGATTACGTATGTTATGCGCTTTAATGCTTCTGCGGTTCCCACAAAGATGGGTACGTTCCCACAGTATCAATATCCGCATTGTCTGGAAAGATATGTAGAGTGTGCAAACTTCTGCGGTATTTCCGGGAAAGACGATCAGGATACCTTTGAAAAATTCCTTGCTGCAATTGATCAGCTCAAGGAAAAGGTCGGCATTAAAAAGACGATTGCCGATTACGGCATTCGGGAGGAAGATTTCCTTGCAACCCTGGACGAGATGGTCGAAAATGCTTTTGACGACCAGTGCACGGGTGCAAATCCCAGATATCCGCTGATGAGCGAAATCAAAGATATGTACCTGAAAGCCTATTACGGTAAATAAGCTGTTTGACAGATAAAATCAGGTGTGTCCACAAACGCACCTGATTTTTGCCTTAGGCCTTTTGCAGCGGGCCGTACGGCATGCTTGCTGCATTTTTTGAAGGCTTTTGAGGAAAAACATACAAATAGCAGGGATGATATTGGTAATTGTGTATTATTAAACAAAAATCACGCACAATATTTTATGGTATTTTAACTATACAATGCGCGAAGGTTGTAGTATAATTAAAAAAGATACCAGCCGGTATCTTTGAATCTAACATAAAGGCTATACCGGAAAGGGGAATTCTTATGAATTTTGAAAAAATACTTGCAGAGCGTAAAGACAAAGTCATTTATAAAGACGGTGACAATGTAGTAAAGGTATTCAGTGAAAAATATCCGAAATCTGACGTTTTAAACGAAGCGCTCAACCATGCCAGAGTAGAAGAAACTGGTCTTGCAATTCCGGAAATCCGCGCGGTTTCTATTTTAGACGGCAAATGGGCGATTACGCTGCAATATATTGAGGGGAAGACTCTGCAGCAAATGATGGATGAAGACCCCGACAATATAGAAAAGTATATGAACGATTTTGTCGACCTGCAGCTGCAGGTGCACAGTATGCGCGCGCCGCTGCTCAACAAGCAGAAGGACAAAATGAACCGTAAGATATCCAGTTTGCGCGATACGGTAAGCGCAACCATCCGTTACGAGCTGCATACACGCGTGGAATCCATGCCCAAGCATGCCAAGGTTTGCCACGGCGATTTTAACCCCAGTAATATTATTATAGACAGCAGCGGTAAAGCCTATATTATTGACTGGTCCCACGCAACACAGGGAAATGCTTCGGCAGATGCAGCAAGAACCTATCTGCTTTTTTCATTAAAGCAGCCGGAGCTTGCAGAAATGTATATGAACCTGTTTTGTGAAAAAAGCAATACGGCAAAGCAATATGTCCAGCAATGGTTGCCAATTGTAGCAGCCACACAGATGGTCAAAGGCATTGAAGAAGAAAAAGAATTGCTTTCCAAATGGATTAACGTGGTGGATTACGAATAATTTATCTCTCCAAGAGGCATGGCCTGTATACAGTATGATCTGTAAAAAATAAAAAAAGAGTAACCCGGCGGCTTTTGTGCCATGCACAGCTGCCTGCTTGCTTAATAAATAGGATGATGAAACGGCCTTGCGCCCAGATTTTGTATATCTGGGCGCAAGGCCGTTTTTTATAACGTATTTTTCAAAATACACCTTTCAATTATGCGTTGCTTTACTCACATCATGCCAGAATACAGCCTTTTTGTGCAGCAGACAATTAAAGGTTAAATACTACGCTGCCGCTGGCTGCACAGGTGTAAGTGTATTGTAGTCAAATGTAATTGTCATACTGTCCTCCAACGCGGTAAATACGTCTGGATCCTCTTCCTCTGAAAGGATCGAATAGACTTTTGGCACACCGTCACGCAGCTCCTGGAATCTGAACATCAGTTTACCCTTTGGCAGAATCATTTGCGTGTTGCCGGTTTTATCCGCACAAATCGAAGATAACGCTCCGGTTTCACTGTTTTTTACTACAATTACCCATTCTGTGTTTTCCGGAAGATTTTCAACGACAAAGCTTACGGAGGTAAAACCCTCTTTCGGAGGAAAATCCGGAAAAACAGAGGTATCTGCATTTAAAATATACGCATCTTCAAATAATTCTGTCAACAGAGGAATATACGCATCCATCCCCTGCCGCTGTGCCGTATATTTTATATAAGCAAAAACATCGTCAAAATCAGCTAGGGGGTTAAAAACCAGGAAGGTAGACAGCCACAGGTCATAAGCTTCCTCCATCGTCATATTCCCCTGCTCATAGCTGTCAAAGACAATTTTGGACAAAATGGAATTATTAACATGCACGCCGCCGTTATCGTTCAAAGAGCCAGGAAGCTCTACATCTGCCTGGTAATACGCATCGCCAAAATATTCCGGCTGTGCATACTGGTTTGGGTTACTCATGCTCCTTATGGGTGAACCGGAGCTTTCTGCCAGCATCCATGTTTCGGTGTCGGAATTGGCAGGGTCAATCAGCATTTCTGTCAGATTCCCCAGAATGTCGGCGTAAGATTCCTCAATGGCGCCCGTTGTATTTTGATAAGGAGCGCTGCCGGTCCAGTTGTATTTTACGCCATGCGTAAATTCATGTGCGGCAACATCCAAAGAGGTGCTGATTGGGAAGTTGGAAAACATAAAAACGCCCCATCCAAACGCATTACCCATATAGCAGGCGTTTTCAATTTCCTTTCCGTTTTCCTGGTAGCCCAGGTAGAGGACAAGAGGGATCCCTTCTCCGTCAATCGATTTTACACCGTTAGAGGCATAGTAGTCATATGCTCTGGTTATATTGTAAATGACAGAAACATATATTGCAGGAACCTCTGTGGGATCATCAAAATAATAAAGCGTTGGCACCGTATAATTGTTCTCTGCCGACTGATGGCCGTCAGCAGGCAGAATACGCCTTTGCGTATCACAGAAATAATATTGTCCGGTTTCCTCGTCTGTGGCAACCGGCAGCTGTACCTGCTGTCCCTGATAGGTGGTAAACGTCATCAGCTCTGTGCTGCATTGAAAATAGTCATCGTTGTTATACTCGCTGCTTTCCAAACGGTAATCTTCAAGCGAGGTCACCGTCTGCATGGAAAGAGCCTGTCCTGTCGTAGCGTTTATATAAATTTTTAGATAAACAGGTTTTTCTTCCATTGTTTCAATATCGGAATCATCCAACCGGTATACCACCCAGCACAGCGCAGAATTAAAATGTAAATAGTCAAGCGTCGGCTCTTTGTCCACCTTTGGCAAAGTGGGGAAAAGTGAACTTACAATCGCATCGGCCTGCTGCGCGCTGATCATGCTATTCTCAAAGTCGGCAACACCGGCCTGCGGAATAATGGAACTGGAAATACAAAGCGCATTGCCATCCTTATCTGCGCCAACCGTAAGGTAAGAGGTTGAAAGAAATGCACTTCCGGCCGCCTGCTGGAAGGTATAATATGTATCCCCGTTATCATCTTCCTTGATCAAAATACACGCGGCGCTTACATCGTTTTCTTTGGTATGAAACAAGGTTTCCACAGATTGCAGTGCAGTAAGCGCGCTGTCCGGATTTGTAATTTTATAATCGGTAAACCGTCCGTTTAAAAATGAAATCTCTCCGGCGTCGTTATAGACCACGTCGGGTTGTCCACCATTGAGCGCGGCAATATCTTCCAAAGTATTGTCGTGAATTTCAGCCTGCTTTGGATAGGTGACCGTTAAAGTAAGGGTAACGGTTTGCCCATTTAGGGTAATTTCTGCCTGCTCCGTAAAAGATAAAAATTCGTCCTCTGCGGCGTTGGCTTGCATAATAGAAGCGGCGCCTACAGGCAGGATTAGCGTAAAGCAAAGGAGCAAAGACAGAAAATTCTTCCCTCTTTTCTTTTTTACTGCAACGGCGGCCCCAATCACAATGGCGCAGAAAAATAAAACAGCAAGCACGGGCCAGATGTTAAAACTGTCCCCAGTTGCAGTTTTACCTGCTGCAGAAGAAGCGTTTGCAAGGGAAACGGCAGTCGGCTCTGTTGCAGACTGCTGCTGCGGCGGTGTCGGTGCTTCTGTCGCATCTGTATCAGAGGGTTCTGTGCTTTGTGCGGTTCCCGTAGGGGATACTGCGTCAGCATTTACTGTAAGATCTGCCTGTGCAGCAAAGGATTCACCTGCCTGCAGCGTAATGGAATCCCCGGAAAGATCGCCTTTTAGACTGCCATTTTCTGTGCTGGTAAGCGTGTAACGAATTTGCTCCATTTGATAATCATTTGTGTTGGTGATCACAACATCAACCGGCACGGTATCCTGTACAGCGCTGCTTGTGCTTATTTCAGCCTTTAATCCGTCGCTGATTGTAGCCGCCGAAGCATTGCTGCACAGGGCGGTACATAGAAAAACAATCATTACAAAGGATACAGCCAGTTTTTTGTACTTTTTCAATGTTTTTCCTCCTTTTGTTTTCTATTCCTTTTTATTATACAGACAAGAAGTTTTTTTTCAATAGCAACAAGAAAAAAGAAAAATATGAAATTGTAGGTTTGTCAATGAAGTGTTACAGATTAGGGAAAGAAAAAAGGACGTATTTAGGAGAGCGCCAATTTAAAGGACGTATAGGAAAATAGTTGTATTGACGCTGACGGACAGCGAGCTGCTTTTTAAAGTCATCAAAACTGTAGAAACGGTGGGAGGCATAGAATTCTTCGTTGTCCTTACGATGAGAGCGTTCCACCTTGCCGTTGTGGCGAGGGGTATAGGGACGGATCAGCTTGTGACGGATACCAAGGCGCTGGAGCTCAAGCTCAAACAAAGTGGGTTTGTCATTGCCTCTGGGTAAAAGGCGATTGGTAAATTCCGAGCCGTTATCTGTTTGGATGCATTCAATGGCATAAGGGAATTTTTCTACCACATGGCGGAGGAAAACAGCAGAAGAATAGGAGTTATGTTCTTGAAAAGCTTCCAGATAACGGAAGCGGCTGTATTCATCCAGGAAAGTATACTGATACCACTTAGTTGCAGGATCCTGTCCGACTATACAGACCTGCGGGACAAATTTAACATCGATCTGCACACGTTGACCGGGATATCGCATCTGTTCATAGGGCTTTGGGATATATTTGGGGTTTGGCAGTTTCACCGCCATTTGCCCGCTGCGCGTTAAAACACGATACAAACCGGAGACAGAACGGGTATATCCGCGTTGACGGAGCTTTACCCAGAATACGACCAGACCCGTGTTGGGATTGCGGCGGCGCATATCCCGGATTAGCTTCAATTCTTCCTCGGTATGCTGGTTGGGATGGTGATGTGGGCGATGGGAACGGTCTGCCAAAGACTCAAGTGTACCATCGTAGCGTTTACGCCAACGGTAGATGTATTGGCGGTTGGTGTGATAGCGGATAGCAGCTTTTGTTACGCCGTGTTTCTCTGCATACTGAATTATCGCTTGCCTAAACCGCATTGTTTGTGTTATCTTATTCATGGCGAATAGATTGTCACCTGCCTTTCGGTTTTGTCTAGCAACTCTACCTTAACACAGGTCCTTTCTATTCGCTATCTTTTTTTCTTATTTGTCACACATCATTGTAACTCCTACAGTAAAAATTTTACCCCCTGCGTTTTTTTGTTGCGGAAGTGCATTTTTTTGTGATATACTAATTTAAATATGCAAAGCATATTGGCTCCGCATCCTTCTGCACAGGAGGCCCGGCGGAAAATCCCTAAAACAGATAGGATGACTTGTATGTTCACGGAAATCGACCATATAAAAGTCCATTACGATATCCGCGGTGCCGGGGAACCGGTGCTGCTTTTACATGGCTGGGGCGCAAACATCACCCTGTTTGACAATCTGATGAACCTTCTCAGCGCAAAATATAAAGCGGTGGCACTGGATATGCCGGGGTTTGGCCAAAGCCAGGAACCGCCAACCCCTTGGTGTGTGGACGATTATGTAGATTTTGTTTTGAAGTTTACAAAACAGCAGGGCCTTGTACCCGCCGTCTTGCTGGGGCATTCGTTCGGCGGCCGCGTCATTATCAAAATGCTCAGCCGCAAAAGCCCGCCTTTTCTTCCGCAAAAGGTCATTTTAGTTGACAGCGCCGGTATAAAGCCAAAAAGAAAGCTGAAAACCCGGCTGCGCGTATGCGCCTATAAGGTATCAAAGCGTATTCTGAGCATGGGCGTTATAAAAAAGCTTTGTCCGGACGCACTGGAAAAGCTGCGCAAAAAAAACGGCTCGGCAGACTACAACGCCGCCTCCCCGCTGATGCGTCAATGCCTTGTTCGCGTGGTAAACGAAGATTTAACGCATTTGCTTCCCTCTATAAAAGTTCCCACGCTGTTGATCTGGGGGGAAAACGACACGGACACCCCGCTTTCCGATGCGCACCTGATGGAAAAGCTGATCCCGGACGCAGGCCTGGTTACGCTGAAAAACGCCGGGCATTACGCCTTTTTGGAGCAACAGTATACCTTTAACCGCGTGATTTGCTCCTTTTTAAAAATAAATTGATGTATTTGTGATTTCCCACAGAAGAGAGGACAACGCCTATGGATTTTTTTGACGGGATTCTTTTGATCCTTTTGCTGCTTACTTTTATGCTGAGCCTTCTGTTTGCAGGCCGGCATTTCATACATATGTTTCAGCTCAACGGCTATAAACCGCGCGTTCAGGTCATCTGGTTGAAAAAAAATCTGTACAGTGCTGTGCCTAAGCTGCTGCTTTCTGCGCTGACTGTCCCGGCCATTGCCCTGTGGGGGAAAACAGGCCTGATTCTTTCCGGCATTGTTTATGTGATTCTTGCCTATTTTTATAAGCCCAGGCAGGCAAAAAAGCCGCTTGTTTACACCAAGCGGGTGATTCGCCTTTGCATTACGCTTACATTGATAGAAGCAGTGATTTTGGTTGTTTGTATATGCTTCTGCGCAAACCGGCTTTTATTATCCCTCCTTCTGTTCCTTTCCTATGCGCTTTTGCCCTTTCTTATACTGGCGGCAAATTTTATCAACAAGCCGGTGGAAAAGGGCATCAACCGCAAATTTATCAACCAGGCGCGCAGCATGCTTGCCGCTATGCCGGATTTAAAAGTTATTGGCATTACAGGCAGCTATGGTAAAACAAGCGTAAAGTATTACCTGTCTACGCTTTTGCGCGCTAAGTATGATGTGCTGATGACGCCTGAAAATTATAATACGACGCTTGGCGTTGTGCGCACCATACGTGAAAATCTGCGTGCCACGCATGAGGTATTTGTATGTGAAATGGGCGCGCGCAACGTAGGCGATATTCGGGAAATCTGTGACCTGGTGCATCCGCAATACGGTGTGGTAACCGCTATAGGCGAGCAGCACCTGGAATCCTTTAAATCCCTAAACAATATTCAAAAAACAAAGTTTGAGCTTCCCAATTCCCTCCCGGAAGACGGCATGGCGTTTTTAAACGGCGATGACGAAAATATAAAAAGCGTCGCTTACAGCAGGCCGCACATGACCTACGGCCTGCAAAGCGGGAACGGCTACCATGCATACGACATAGAAGTAACGGAAAAAGGGACCTCCTTCTGCGTAAAAACGCCGGATGGGCAAACCCAGGCGTTTACAACCAGGCTTTTGGGCCGGCACAACGTATTGAACATTACCGGCGCCATAGCCGTTGCGCACAGCATGGGGATCGACTTAAAAGCGCTGGCAATGCAGGTAAAAAAGCTTGACGGCGTACCGCACCGTCTGCAGCTTTTGCACAATGGACAAAACCTGATCATTGACGATGCGTATAATTCCAACCCAAACGGCACAAAGGTCGCGCTTGAAACGCTTTCGTTTTTTAAGGACAGCGTTAAAATCCTTGTGACGCCCGGTATGGTGGAGCTCGGGGAAAAGCAGGATCTGTACAACCGCCGTTTTGGCGAAGACGCGGCCGCCGTGTGCGACTATATCATCCTGGTCGGCAGAAAGCAGACCCAAAGCATAAAGGCCGGCGCTTTAAGCAAAGGCTTTCCGGCAGACAGGCTTGTTGTTACAGACGGGATCCGTGAAGCCTTTGACGAAATTGCCAAAATCAACACAGGGGACAGGCAAAAGGTTACGCTGCTCGAAAACGATCTGCCGGATAATTTCTGATTATTTCTGGCGGATAAACGATAATTCTTTAGCAGGAGTGATTGTATCATGAAAATCAAGGTTGCCGTTTTATTTGGCGGAAAAAGCGTAGAGCATGAAATATCGGTTATTTCCGCAATCCAGGCAATTCAATCCATAAACACGGACAAATACGATGTGATCCCCGTTTATATGACCAAGGACAACCGCATGTATGTGGGGGACGCAATCGGCGATATTGAATCCTACAGAAAAGATATCGACCTGCTTCTGGAAAAAAGCCAGCAGGTTGTCTTTATGTGCGACGGCAGCAGAACCAACCTTTTAAAATATCCGCTCAGGCCGTTTAAAAACAATCTGTATGCTTCCATAGACGTGGCTTTTCCCATTGTGCACGGAACCAACGTAGAAGACGGTGCCCTGCAGGGTTTTTTACAGACGTTAAACCTCCCGTATGTTGGCTGCGACGTGCTTTCCTCCGCCGTGGGCATGGACAAATATGTCATGAAGGCCGTCTTAAAAGACAAAAATATCCCCGTTTTGGACTGCCTTTGCTTTGACAGCGCGCAGTACCGGGATGATGCCGCCGCCATTATGAGCCAAATTGAAAAAGAAATTGGCTTCCCTGTAATCATTAAGCCGGTAAATCTGGGGTCGAGCATCGGCATAAACAAAGCAAAGACGCACAAAGAGCTGGAGGACGCATTGGAGCTTGCCTTTGCGTTTGCCGGCAGGGTGCTTGCAGAACGCGCCATTGAAGACCTGCAGGAAATCAACTGCTCGGTAATTGGTGACTATGAAAGCGCGCAGGCCTCCGAATGTGAAGAGCCCGTCAGCTCAGGTGAGCTTTTAAGCTATAGCGACAAATATTTAAGCGGTGGGAAAGGTGGGGCTAAAAGCGGTAAAACCGCAGCGGGAGCCGCCACAGGTGGAAAGGGCGGCATGTCCAGCCTGCAAAGAAAGCTGCCTGCCGACATCTCTCCGGCGCTTCGCGAGCAGGTGCGTACACTTGCCGTACAAACGTTTCAGGCGCTCGGCTGCAACGGTGTTTCCAGGATCGATTTTATGATCGACCGCAAAACCGGGGCGCTGTACGTCAACGAAATTAATACAATCCCCGGTTCGCTTGCTTTTTATCTGTGGGAACCCCTGGGGGTCTCTTATACGCAGCTGCTGGATAAAATGATTTCCCTTGCGCTGAAACGAAAAAGGGAAAAGGAAAGTATCCATTATTCGTTTGATACCAACGTGTTGGCCGGTGTTGCTCTAAACGGCGGGAAAAACGGCAAGCTATAAAAGCTCCCGTGGTTTTTGCGCTAAAATCTTATGTCTTTTTAATAAAAATCCACCAGCGAAGCTGGTGGTATTTCATTTTCGGGCAAAGCCCTAACGTTACAAGCGACGCACAAGTGCGTTTTCTGATTGACCTGCCAGTCATGCGTTTGTTACTTGCTACCCGTAAACGGGTCTCTCGGGTCAAAGAAACTCAACTGGTCAGTCTCTTTATCTCTTTTTAACTGGTTTGCTATGTATTCTTTTATTGCCTTTTTATTCTTGCCTACTGTGTCTACATAGTATCCTCTGCACCAAAACTCTCTGTTTCTATATGCAAATTTCATGTTTCCCCATCTTTTGGAATATCATCAAACTGCTTTTCCCTTTCAAATATCCCATGAATCCTGAAACACTCAATTTCGGTGGTATTGACACTAACATGTGTATGTGGTCTGGGCAAACTTCTCCTTCGATAATTTCTACTCCTTTCCATTGACACAATGTTCTCAGTATCTCTCTTATTTCTTCTCGCTTCTCTGCATAGAAGACTTTTCTTCTGTACTTTGGCGCAAATACGATATGGTAATTGCAATTCCACTTTGTATGTGCTAAACTATTTATGGCATTATTTTGTTCTAACATTTTAATGTCCTCCTAATGTGTTCTTTTTTGCGTAACTGGCAGGTCACGCTTTTATTTTAACACATTAGGAGTTTTTCTGTCTTTCTCTCCGCTTAAGCTCTTTCCAACCCCGCCACTATGGCGGGGTTTTCCTTATACAAAAATAACGGTCCCCCCTCTTTGCCGGGGGACCGTTTGCGTATACAGAAAACCTCTATGGAAACGGCTTAGCGTTTCCATAGAGGTCTGTTTTTGTATGATGCGTAAAGACACATGCTTTCTTATAACCCCACTGGAGCCCGTCTGGCGGTATGGGCAATCCGCACACGCTGCTGTGTACGGCTTTTATAAATCCTCCTGTGCCTCTGTCTGTTCTTCCGGTTGCTTTGTATCTTCGTCGTCATAAGAGCAGCAAACCGTAATATCTCCGTCGTCGTCCACAACGGCGCACTCGTCATAAATCACCCGTTTTTGCGCTTCCATAAGCCCGCGGTAGCGGTCGGCAGCTTTCTTTAAGCGTTCTGTCGATTTATCAATCGTTTCGCAATACAGCTTATTTTCCTCTGTGTCGTCCTTACCGCGCAGGTTTTCATAATAATATTTTCCCAATGCAACATACGCTTTATTGATATGGTCCGCCTCATTACGCATAACCATACGGAGCCGGTTTTGCTGTGCTTGCACCCTGTTTTTTTCCACAACATATTCCACCGCGTCCGATACGGCACTGCCGATGATCTGTAAAACTTTCATATTTTTACTCCCCTTGCATATTCGTCTTTGTGTTGTGCAGGTAAATGATCCGCACGGTACAACAACAATCTAACGGTACATACTATTATTGCAGAATTTTACCCGAAGGTCAATATAAAACGTACAAAATTTACGGATTTGCATCTGTTCCCTGTTCAAAGCGGTGGGATTTGTGTTATACTGGTTTATACAAAGCCCATGCTTCGCTTTCCGCCGGGGACAGGTCTGCCTGTCTTAACACGCACAAAGCGGGCTGCATGCTCTGCTTTGTACTTGTATTTTCCCCTGAAAGGAAGACCTTTTATGTCTTTAAGCGAACTGAAGACCGTAAATTGCCCCAGCTGCGCAGGGCACAACAAGGTTGTTTTATACCAGAGCATCAACCCCTCTGAGGATAACACACTGCGCCGTGACGTTTTAAACGACAAGCTGTTTACCTATACCTGTATGCACTGCGGCTACCAGGCGCGGCTTACGTATCCCGTTTTATATAACGATGTGAAAAGACGCTTCATGGTTTATTTTATCCCAAATTGCGAAAAAACACTCCTGACAGACAGGATTTTGGAACGGGAAAAGGTGAAAATCCGGCCTGTGAAAAAGCGTCTGGTGACTTCTTATAACGATTTTAAAGAAAAAATTATCATTTTTGAAGCCGGGCTCAACGATATGGCCGTAGAGCTTACAAAGCTGGCGTTGGAGGTTTGCGTCATGCGCGAGGAAAAAAAGAGCGTGCGGGAAGGCTATTTTTCTGTTTTAGAAGACGGCAATATTGGTTTTACCTTTTTTACAAAAGATTTAAACGAACCGTTTGTCAAAAGCACGCGTATGGACGTATATGAAAAATCGCGCAGCATTGTTACAAGGCTTGCCAGGCGCGAACGCATGGCGCGCGGGTTTATAAAAATCGACCGCCCGTGGGCGGAGGAAATTTTGTATCGCTACAGAAAATATGGTGTAGACGGGGAAGAGTGATTTTTTAATTCTTTTTTTATTTTTATCACCCGAGCGGGGCAATGCAACCCGCTCGGGTGTGTTTTTTTGCAGGGCTGTTTAAAATAATTTTTTGGTATATTCTACAAAAAATATGTGTAATGTGTATTTTTTTATTTGATAATATATATAATTGACATCTTTGTATCTTATGTTTATAATTATAATATAGAAATGTTTTGTATAAAATAAATATGCGGTAGCTGATCATTATGCGGAACACTTTTTTACAGAAAAAAATATTTTTTCTTCGTGCTTTTGTCTGTGCTATTCTTGTTTTTTTCTGCATACAAGCTTTCCCCATATCCACTTCTGCGGCAGAAACCATTGGAATTCGGGCAGGTGAAACGTATTATTTAAAAAACGCTTCAAATGGAAAATATATGGATGTATATAACGCAAATACTTTTAATGGAACAAATGTTATTTTATATGCTTTTCATGGCGCAAATAATCAAAAATTCACCTTAGTCCATAAGGGCAACGGCGTCTATAAGCTTAGACCCAAACATGCCACGGGTTTTGCTATGAACAGGAATGGAAGTAACATTCAAATACAAGCAGAGTCCAATACTTCTTATCAGGATTTTACGCTTATCAGAAATACAAGCAGCCAATTGCCAGGTACTTATTTTGTCAAGAACAGCGGAATGTATGTCATGAGCAGCACTGCAGGAAACAAGGTTGTCTTGGGAAACACTTCCACATATGACAGTAAGGCTTTATGGTCACTTGAAAAAGCCAGCCATGGGGACGCAGATATTTTCAGTACCAGGTATACAAATTTTGATACCACTGCATCTGATTCCGATATCTTAAATTGTGTCGAAAATCGAATGGGCTACACAGGCACAACAAATATAAACCCTGCTGAAAGCACTGTATTACTTGCCCTTCAAACAACCGACATTTTGGTAATTACTACACATGGGGATGTGGACGGAGGTGTTCTTATATTTTATAACGGCAATGGACAGCAAACTGGTGGTCTTACTGGTATAGATATTACTAATTTACCAGCCAACAGATTAACTTCTTTACGTGTCTTTATCGCCGCAGGATGTAATTCAGGACAAACTTCCTCAGATTACGGAAATTTGATTGATGCAGCTTATTCGAAAGGCGCACATTTTGCATTAGGGTTTATGAATACTACCACTATCTCTGCTGCAACCCATTGGACTCGTAGCTTTTTTGATAAAATAGGTGATAAAAATGCAACCGTGCTAGACGCTAAAAATCATGCCCAATATTGGTCGAACTGCGGAGATCTGTATTCTCGTGGAGACGTTAAGCAGCAACTGTCTCATTCTTAAAAAATGAAAGGAGGCCATTTTATGAACAAATCTCTTTTCCGTGGTGTGCTTCTCAGTGTTTTGGTTATTTTATTAGGTGGATTATGCGGTTTTTCCCTTTCAGGCACCGGAGAAAATATGGTGGAAGACGCATACGGACGGATTGTCACTGCCAATAAAGTAAATTCTGTAAAACAAGTAACGGTAAACGAAAAAAGCACCCAAGAGCTTTTATACAAAGAAACCATGAACAATAAAGATCTTCCTGCAACCCGCAGAAGCGACAGTTACGGCACGTACGATATTTACACAGATACGCAAGATAATGAGTACGTGTTTCTCTTGAATTCCAACCTCTTGTGTGGATATAAGGCAAAGGACCCAACACCAGAAGGAGATTTCTCCCCTGCTTCTAAAACAACCATGCTTACACAGGCACAGGCAAAAGAGGCTGCGGCAGCGTTCATGGAAAAAACATTTCAAAACGATCCGCGAACCTATTTGTTTGAAAGCATTACCCCTACACAAATGCACGTATACTATATCGACTATGCATCCTATATAAACGGTATAAAAACAGATGATGTCTGTACGATGTGGGTACGCGCAGATACAGGGGAAATTTCCGCCTGGCATGCCTTTAACCGCGGCCGGTACGACGGCTACACAGGCAAAAACCTTTCGCTGTCCGGAAGCCATGAAAAGCTGCAGACTGCGCTCCCGTTTTTGCAATCCACCGATTATGAAATAGGCGACCAGTATATTACGCTTTCTGACAATGGAACGCTTATGCTGCATTATGATATTTTTTACACACAGGACGGCATAACCATTCCGCACACGTTTGAAACGCCGGTTGCATAAAAGAGGTGCATGTATTTTGAAAACAAAGAAAAAACGGGTGCTTTTTATTACCGCCTTGTGCATTTTGTTTTTTGCTTCTGCAGCGGGGATTTACCTGTTTTTTGAAGCAGGGCGGTTGTTTTCCTTTGCTTCTTCGTTTTCATCTGCCGCTATTGATTTTCCAAACGCGCATGCTGCACAGGCAAAATTTTATTATACGACCGTCGACGAAATAACCTGGTATGAAATCACCATGGAGCTGCCCGACCAGGCTGCGGCAAAAGAGCTGTATACCCTGGAAAGCTGGGTAAACGCTTACGATTATGACAAAGAGCTGCAGTGCATTCCCTGGGGACTGAAGGTCGAATACTTTTTAGACGGCGGCGGCAGTGTCACGCGGGAATATCAAAAGCGGGGCGCCGGCGAAGTGCTTTCCGCATTTATTAAAGCGCATACACCCTATGTAACCGAAAAAGTTTTAAACAACCCGGACTTTACATAAGCCTTTTCCAGTTTACAAAGCAACTGCTCTGCTGCGCTTTGCGCTTTACCCGGCAGGCCACCCTGTTTGTACGGGCGGTTGGCTTATGAAAATTCTGCCCTTTAGGTTGTTTTAAAAAGCTTGTTTATCACCCTTGCGCACAGCGTATTGCAGATTTAGAAAAAGAGGGCTTATTATGCGAAAGAAAAAGCGTGTTTATGCAGTTGTTTTCTTTTTCCTTTTATTTTTGTTCTCCTTTTTTCTTACCTTTTTGCTGTTGAGCCCAGACGGCCTGAACTTTACAAATACCAATGCGCAGATTTCTTTCCCACAGGCCGTATCTGCACAGGCAAAAATCCAATATGTAAATATGGACCATACCTACTGGAAGGAAATTGAGATGGAATTCCCGGATGTATCCGGCGCAAAAGAACTTTACAATCTGGAGTCCTGGGCCAACAGCTATGAATATGACACGCAGCTTTTGTTGGCTCCCTGGGTTTTGGAGGTTGTTTATTTTCTGCCGGACGGCACCTGCGTGCGGCGAACATACCAAAAAGCAGGCGCAGATGCCATGCTGGCCGACTTTATTAAGGCGCATGCAGCCTTTATCACGGACCAGGTTCCCGCTTCTTTTTCCTAGCTTTTAAGCAAACTCCCGCAAACCTGCAGCTTTTTGCAGGTTTGCGGGAGTTTTTCTGTCTTTGGTACAGCTTAACAGCTTATTTAAAATATGCTACGCCGCTTTCAAAAATTTTCTGGTCCTTTTCAAACGGCACATTCGCATACAGGTTTTCACCCTTGCGCTCCGAATGACCCATTTTACCAAAAATCCTCCCGTTCGGACTTGTGATCCCCTCTATCGCGCAGACAGACCCGTTGACATTGTAGCGTATATCGTCAGACGGAGTTCCGTTTAAATCCACATACTGCGTGGCGACCTGCCCGTTTTCGATCAGGGTTTTAAGCGTTTCGTCATCAGCGACAAACCGCCCCTCCCCGTGTGATACGGGCACGGCGAACACGTCGCCCGTGTTTACCTTTGCAAGCCAGGGAGATTTTACAGACGTGACCCTTGTGTACGCCATGTGCGAAATATGCCTGCCGATCGTATTAAACGTAAGGGTGGGGTCCTTTTCGGTGATTTCGGTAATTTTTCCATATGGGACAAGCCCAAGCTTGATCAACGCCTGAAAACCGTTGCAAATTCCGAGCATCAGCCCGTCACGCTGCTGCAGCAGCTCCATAACGGCGTTGGCCACACGCGGGTTGCGCAGCGTTGTGGCAATAAATTTTCCTGAGCCGGCCGGCTCATCCCCACCGCTGAATCCGCCGGGCAGCATAATGATCTGGGCCTGCCGGATCATCTTTTCCATTTGAAGAATCGTTTCTTCTATATCTGCGGGTGACAGGTTTTTTACAACCAGCAGCTCCGGCTGCGCACCCGCCTTTTCAAAGGCTCTGGCCGTGTCCACTTCGCAGTTTGTTCCGGGAAAAGCAGGGATAAACACCCGGGGTCTTGCCGCCTTTATCGCGGGGGCCTTTTGGCTGCGCTGATTGTAAAGGGGGATTTCATACGCCATTTTGGGACAATCCGCCTTTGTGGGGAAGACCTTTTCCAGCTTTTCCTCCCATGCCCTTTTCAAGGCTTCCATATCAAACGTATGCCCTGCAAGGCATACGGCCTTTTCTTCTGTCGTAACGCCCAGCACATACTGCTCTATCTCTTTTGCAAGGCAAGCGCCGGACGCAAGCTCCAGAACCAGCCCACCGCTGTACGGTGCAAAAAGCTCCCTGTCTGTAAGCGCATGGTCAAATGTAAAGCCAATCTGGTTGCCAAAGCACATTCTGCAAACGGCCGCAGCCGCGCCCCCTTCCCGTAAAACAGAGGCAGACAGCACCTGTTTTTCTTCCAGCAGCGCATATACGGCGTTATACATGGCCTTTAGTTTTTCCCAGTTTGGCATACCGGTTTCTTTATCTTCCGGCGCGGGCACATACAAAACGCGCGACCCCGCCTTTTTAAACGCCGCCGAAATGGTCTTGGACGCCTTTGTCATGGCAACGGCAAAGCTGACCAGCGTGGGGGGAACGTCCAAATCCTCAAACGAACCGGACATACTGTCCTTGCCTCCAATAGAAGGGATGCCGAGCGCAAGCTGCGCCTGCATGGCGCCTAAAAGTGCGGCGGCAGGCTTTCCCCAGCGCTCCGGTTTATCGTATAAGCGTTCAAAATATTCCTGGAAGGTAAGCCTTGCCGAAAGCGGCTGCGCCCCAACGGCGAGCAGCTTGGAAAGCGATTCTACCACCGCCCAGGCCGCGCCGTGGAACGGGCTCCAGCGTGCAATCCCCGGAATATAGCCGTAGCTCATTGCCGTGGCGTCGTCTGTTTCCCCTTTTAAAAGCGGGAGCTTTGCCACCATGGCCTCTTCGGGCGTAAGCTGGTACGCCCCGCCAAACGGCATATTTACCGTCGCCGCCCCAATGCTTGCATCAAACCGCTCGCTTAAGCCGATCTGGCTGCAAACTTCCAAACGCTTTAAGTTTTCCACAAAAGCCTGCGCCGTGTCCAGCTTCTGCAAAACGGCAGGGGGCGCCGTTCTGTAATTGTCTTCTTTGCTCACTGCGACAATACGCGCGTTTGCCCTTTGCGTCACACCGTTGGTATTTAAAAACGCACGGCTCAAGCTTACGATCGTGTCCCCGCGCCAACGCATGGTAAGGCGCGGCTCCTGTGTAACCACCGCTACAGCCGTCGCCTGCAGATTTTCCCTGCGCGCAAGGCGTACAAAGGTTTCCACATCCTCCTTTGCAAGGACAACCGCCATGCGCTCCTGGGATTCAGATATTGCAAGCTCTGTACCGTCAAGCCCTTCATATTTCTTTGTAACCTTGTCCAAATCCACCAGCAAGCCGTCCGCCAGCTCGCCAATGGCCACACACACGCCGCCCGCGCCAAAATCGTTGCAGCGCTTGATCAGCGTAGATACCGCCTTATCCCGGAACAGGCGCTGAATCTTTCTTTCTGTGGGCGGGTTCCCCTTCTGCACCTCTGCACCGCAGGTTTCTATGGATTGCTGCGTATGCGCCTTGGAAGAGCCCGTCGCCCCGCCGCAGCCGTCGCGACCCGTTGCGCCGCCTAAAAGGACGATTACATCGCCGGGCTGCGGGACGGCGCGAACGACGTTTTCTTTTGGAGAAGCACCGATCACCGCGCCGATCTCCATCCTTTTTGCAGCGTAGCCAGGATCGTAAAGCTCCGTAACCTGACCCGTTGCAAGCCCAATCTGATTGCCATAGGAGCTGTAGCCGGCAGCCGCACCCGTTGTAATCTTACGGGTGGGCAGCTTTCCGGGCATAGTGTCCTTAAATGCAACGGTCGGGTCGCCGCTGCCTGTTACGCGCATGGCCTGGTACACATAAGCGCGGCCGGAAAGCGGGTCGCGGATTGCGCCGCCCAGGCAGGTGGCCGCGCCGCCGAAGGGTTCAATTTCCGTGGGATGATTATGCGTTTCATTTTTAAACTGTACAAGCCATTTTTCTGTTTTTCCGTCGATGGTTACAGGAACCTCTATAGAGCAGGCGTTGATCTCGTCGCTTACGTCCAAATCCGGGATCAGCCCTCTCTTGCGCAAAAGCTTCATGCCCACAAGCGCCATGTCCATCAGACATATATCCCGTTTTGTATCTTTTCCGTAAAGCTCATCCCTTGCGGCATAATACGCCTGCAGCGCGCCCTCGATTACAGAGCTTATATCGCTTGGCTCAATCTCTATCTTTTCAAGCTTTGTCAAAAAGGTGGTATGGCGGCAGTGGTCGGACCAATAGGTGTCAATCACACGCAGCTCTGTTACACTGGGGTCGCGTTTTTCCTCATCGCGAAAATACGCCCGGCAAAATTCCAGGTCGGAAAGCGTCATGGCAAAGCCCATGGAGCGATAATACGCCTGCATCTGCTCGTCTGTAAAGGAGGTAAAGCCCTCCACCCGCTTTACGTTTTCAGGCGTTTGTACGGGGATGTCCAGCGTCTTGGGCTTTTCAAGCGATGCAACTCTTGATTCTACGGGGTTTACCAGGTAATTTTGCACCTTCTGAAAGTCCTGCTCTGAGATCTTTCCCTTTAAAACAAGCACCCTGGCTGTCAAAACCTGCGGGCGTTCCCCCTGCGTCAGTAAGGACACGCACTGCGCCGCGCTGTCTGCACGCTGGTCGTACTGCCCAGGCAGGTATTCCATGGCAAAAACCAGATCCTCTTCCTCCACAGGAAGGTTCTCTTCAAAGGTAACGTCCTGATTGGGTTCGGAAAAAATCGTCCCCCTTGCCTTTTCAAAGTCCTCGCGGCTTAACCCCGCCACGTCATAACGGTTGATCAGCCGCAGGCCCTCTATACATTTCAGCCCCAAATTGTGGCGCAGATCCCATAGCATTTGCGAAGCCTCTACGTCAAAGCCTTTTCTTTTTTCTACAAACAATCTTATGACGTTTGACATTGTACAACCCCCGTAATGTTCAATTTATTTTTGTATTTTATCATAGAACCAGACAATTTACAAATAAAACCGGGAAAAAACCCTTCATTTTCCCGGTTTCTTTTCCATATACTGGGCAAAAACATGCTGCGCCCGGCACCCGTCTTTTAAAATCGCGCTTTGCAGCTGCTCCAGGCTTTCAAACTTTTTTTCATCGCGCAAAAACGCCAGCAGCTGAACCTCTATTTTCTTTCCATACAGCTCGCCGCAGGTATCCTGCGGCATCCATGTTTCCGCCAAAGGCGACACTGCGCCTACCGTAGGCCGCATGCCTATATTGGTAACGCCGCACCGCAGGCCATCCTCCAGACAAACCGCCGTGGCATACACACCAAACCGCGGCAAAACAAAGCCGGCGGGAAAAGGCTGGTTAAAAGTAGGCGTATGCAGGCGCCTGCCAAGCTGGTTTCCCTTTTGCACGGCAAAATCAAAGGCAAACGGCCGGCCAAGCATCTGGGTTGCATCGTCAATATCGCCCTGCATCAGCGCCTTGCGGATTCTGGTAGAGCTGACGGGCGCATCTTTATACAAAACAGGCGGCATAGACACTACTTCTATGGAAAATTCCCGGCAGATCGCCGACAGCATGTGCGCGTCTGCCTTTCCTCCGCTGCCAAAATGGTAATTAAAACCGCAAAACACTTTTTTGGCACGCAGCGTGCGTACCAACACCTCTTCGACAAAATCATAAGGGGAAAGCAGCATAACCTGCCGGAAGTCCACTGTGTATAAAAGCTCTATCCCGCTTTCTGCAAACAGGGCTTCCTTTTGTTGCATCGTCAGCAGGGCGGGTGCTTCTTTTTTGCGCAATTGCGCCTGCGGACTTTTCAAAAAAGTAAACGCCGCCGGTACAAGCGCGTCTGTTTTGCAGAAAACAGCCTGCTGCAAAACAGCCTGATGCCCCCTATGCACCCCATCAAAAAAACCCAGAGCAACGGCTGTATCCCGCTTGGCAGGACACAGCTGCCTTTTTATCTTCATAAAATCTCTCCGCTTTCGTTTTGCGCGTTTTTACCGGCTGCTTGTAATGGAAAAAATGCGCCGGACTTCTATGATCATAGAAAGAACACAGGTCAGTATCAGCCCTATGTCTATGTACGCAAAAATCTGGAACGACTGCTCCAGCTGTATGGAGGTTGGGCTGGACTGCCCTGTTAAAAAGCCTGTTACGGCATTGGCAACGTTGGCTATGCCGGAATCCCCGGATGAGGACGAAAGGCTGATATTGATTACCGCTGTAAATATCAGGAATACAATCAGCATAACAATAGAGGTCCCCGTAAAAAGCGGCTTGGCAGGCTTGTTGATGATACAGAAAATAAAAACACATAAAACGATCGCCGCAGCCGCAATGACCACGACCGGATTAATCAACATGTCGGAGCACCTCTCTTTTTTACAAAATGCCTTTTTGCAGCAGTAAGGCCGTTTTTAACACCGCCGTCTGTGTTTTGGCGTCTGGAATTTGGTTGTTTAAAACCATTTCCACCGCCTGATTCAAAGGAATTTTCCGTACATGCAAAAATTCGTCCTCGTCAGGGCAGCTGCCTGCAATCTCTTCCACACGGCAAAAATACAGATGGATAATCTCTGCACAATAGCCGGGCGACGGATATAGCTGCCCAAGCGACACATAGTCCTTTCCGGTAGCGCCGGTTTCTTCCTTTAGCTCCCGCTTCCCGTTTTCCAGCGGGTTCTGCCCTTTTTCCAGCTTGCCTGCAGGCAGTTCCAGCACGACCTCATGATACGGATAACGAAACTGCTCTACAAACAAAAGCTCCTGCTGCGGCGTAAGCGCCGCAATACACACCCCGCCGGGATGCCCGACCACCTCTCTTGTGGACGTATGCCCATTTTGCAGCGCAACGCGGTCCAGCGTGACTTCAATCACTCTGCCTTCAAAAACCGTTTTACTGTCCAGCGTTTTTTCATAAAATTGCATAAAAAATCTGCCTCCCGCGGTTTTAAACCGCCGTTTCTCTTCATATGGTATATATACATCGTTTATTAAAAAATTAAAAGGCGGGATAGAATGCACCACACAGTCAACTGCGGGCAAGCACCTGCAGACGAAAGGGAACGGTCTTCCCTTTCCCATATATTGTCAAGAAAGTACCCTTTTTTAAAGCGCATTTCCATTGGGCACAGCAGATGCGGCAGGGCGATTGAAGCGCTCTCATTGGGAAATGAAGCCGAGCAGGTTTTATACTGCGGCGCCTTTCACGGTATGGAATGGCTTACAAGCCTTTTGCTCTATCGCTTTCTGGACGAAATCTGCAGCGCAGCGCAGACAGGCGGCAGCGTTGCAGAAATCCGGATCGGCCGGTTTTTAAACCGACGGGGACTTGCCGTTGTACCGTGCGTCAATCCAGACGGCGTAGAAATTGCCCTGCACGGTGCCGAAAGCGCCGGGAGATACGCCGATCTTGTGTCTGCCGTGTCCAAAGGGAAAACAGATCGCTGGCAGGCAAATGCGGCGGGCGTAGACATCAACCATAACTTTGACGCCGGTTGGCAATCCCTGCACGAAGCCGAGCAAAACGCGGGGATTATCGGCCCTGCCGCTACACGCTTTGGCGGTCCATACCCGGAAAGCGAGCCGGAAACACAGGCGCTTACCCATTTTTGTAAACGCCACCATATACGTCATGCTACCGCGTTCCACAGCCAGGGCGAAGAAATTTATTGGCACTTTGGGGACAACACCCCGGAACAATCACGGCTTATGGCCACCGTTCTGGCGCAAACCAGCGGTTATACCATGTCCGCGCCGGAAGGCCTTGCCGTTGGCGGCGGATTTAAAGACTGGTTTATCACGCAATTTGGCCGTCCAGGCTTTACGGTAGAAATAGGGAAAGGCAAAAACCCTTTACCGGTCGAAGACCTCCATGCTATTTACCACCAGCTGGAAGAAATGCTGACCCTGTGTCTGATTTTATAACCGGTCTGTATATAGCCTCTTTTATGCTTATTATACCAAGGAAGTAACAAGTATGCAACGAAATTGTAATCTATCTGTTATTGCAGGTGCAGTATATATATGGTATTCTTATTATAGAATTCCAAAAAAATAACACAAAATATGCCATAACAGATATTTTGTCTGTGTACTAATATTTTTGGACTCTTCCTAAAAAATGAACTGTAAGCGCTCGGCTTACAGTTCTTTTTTTAATCCTTAAAATAAATATTGTACCAAACCAGAAAAATATAGATGGTCCATACCTTGCGGCTGTTGTCTTCTTTTCCGGTGTAATGCTCATCCAGAAATTCAACCAGGACGTCGCTGTTAAAAAACTTCTTTGCTGTTTCTGAGCAAAACATTTCTTTTACCACGTTATAATATTTTTCGTCCCGCAGCCAGACCCTGGTCGGAACAGGAAAGCCCAGCTTTTCCTTCTGCGCTGTTTCCGGTGGAAGATGGCGCAAGGCGGCCTGCCGCATGGCGTATTTTGTGTTCTTCCTGTTGACGCGCAGCTTTGTGGGAAGCGAAGCTGCGACCTTAAATACCTCTTTGTCCAAAAACGGGACGCGCAGCTCCAGAGAATTTGCCATGCTCATCCGGTCGGCCTTTAAAAGAATATCCCCAACCATCCACAGGTTGATGTCCAGATACTGCATTTTTGTTACTTCATCATAATCCTTCACGCGGTCATAGTATTTTTTGCACAAATCCTGCGGGCGCGTAACAATAGAGGGGTCTTTTAAAATGCGCCGTTTATCGTCGGCGTCATACATAAAAGCATTGCCGATAAACTTTTCTTCAATCGGGCGGGCGCCGCGCATAAGAAAGCCTCTGCCCTTGATATCCGGCAGCTTTTTCGCCTGGCGGTACAAAAACATCCGAAACCGGTACGGCAACAGCCTTTGGTACCATTTAAAAACGCGCGGTTCGTTGTACACGGTGTATCCGCCAAACAGCTCGTCCGCCCCTTCGCCGGACAAAACCACCTTGACCGATTCGCTTGCAAGCTTGGACACAAAATACAGCGCAATGCATGACGGGTCTGCAAGCGGCTGGTCCATATGATACTGCACCTTTTCTATGCTGTCCCAAAACTCCTCCGATTTAATAAGCTTTGTGTGATGGTCTACGCCAATTTTTTCTGACAGGCGCTTGGCCCAGCTGATCTCATTGTACCGTTCCCCAAAATCAAAACCAACGGTAAAGGTCTTCTGGTCTGCAAAATATGTAGAAACATAGCTGGAATCCACTCCGCTTGATAAAAAGCAGCCAACCTCCACGTCGCTGATCTTATGCGCATTGACAGAATTTTCAAAAACCTGCTCAATTTTGTCAATTGCCTGCTGCTCCGTCATGGTATCATCCGGGTTGAATTTTGCCTCCCAATAGCGCGTAATTTCTACCTTTCCGTCCCTATACCACAGGTAATGGCCCGGTAAAAGGCAGTACACCCCTTCAAAAAAGGTTTCTGGCGGCACCGCATACTGGAAAGAAAGATAACGGTCAAGCGTTTTATAGTTAAATTTTTTTTCAAAGCCCGGAAACTGCAAAATCGATTTAATTTCCGACGCGTAAAGAAAGCTCTGCCCAACCTGTGTGTAATGCATTGGCTTGATCCCAAAAAAATCGCGCGCAATAAACACGGAATGGTCTTTCGTATTATAAATGGCAAACCCAAACATGCCCCTGAGTCTGTCCAGGATCTTTTCTCCCCACTGCTCAAAACCGTGGAGGATGACCTCTGTATCCGACTGGGTAGTAAAGGTGTGCCCCAGCTGCAGCAGCTCTTTTCGAATTTCTTTATAATTATAGATTTCCCCGTTAAAATTGATTACCAGGGTTTTATCTTCATTAAAAATTGGCTGATGCCCCGCGCCCAGGTCTATAATGCTCAGGCGCCGAAACCCCATGGATATAAAATCATCCTTGTAAAAGCCGCTGTCGTCCGGACCCCTGTGGGTAATGACCTCCGTCATATTTTGTATTGTCTGATCCCTGTCAATAATCTGGCCTGTAAAACCGCAGATCCCACACATTACAAATCGCTCCTTATAAATCCCTTAAAAATGCTTATGCACTATAATTTCTGATTTTACCACAATTGCTTTTCCCTTGCAAGAACTCTGTCTGTTTGGAAAGCACTGCGAAAGCGTTTGTTTTTAAAAAGCACCGCTGTACCTGTTTGATTGCAAAACCAAACATTGACTGCATTCACAAAAAATGCTAAAATACATAAACACTGGTAATACACCAGTAATATTTGGGGAAATGAGGTTGGTTTATGAACACAGTCAAAGGGAAAGGTCTCCTTAAAGTTACCGGGATCCTCATGATTATCGGCGGTATTTTGTGCGCCATCCTGGCGTTGATCGGTATTCTTGGGGCAGGCCTTATTCTCGCAGGGAGCAGCAATCCATCTATTGCCGGGTTAAGCGGCTATACCTCCCATGAATTAGCAAACGTTGGGAATTTTACCATTGTCGCCTCTGTTGTTGCCATAATCGGCGGCATTATAGAATTGGTCGGCGGTATCCTGGGGGTAAAAAAATCCGGCGTTCCAAACTCTGCAAAGCCTTGCGTGGTCGTTGGTATAATCATTATTGCATTTTCACTTGTATCTACTGTTTTCACTCTTTTAAACAGCATAGACAATATAAACTTTTTCTCTTTGTTAAGCAGTTCTCTGATTGGCCTGGTTCTTCCTATTTTATATTTAGTTGGAGCGGCATTGAATCTTAAAAATTAATTGCCATTGTGCAAAAAGCTTTTTACGCCCGATCATACATATGGCGACAAATAAAAATTCCTCTGGCATAAAAATGCCAGAGGAATTTTACTAAAAAACAAAAACAGCAAAGCTGCCGCGCAGGCCCCTCTTTTTCTCGTAAAACAAAAAGGGCATGCCCTTGCAGATTGCTTTGATTTCCCCCTCTTAAAAGCAGGCGGCATCCATTTTGGTGCTGCCTGCTTTCCTTTTATGCACAATTAAAATTCTTTCTTGCTATAAACCGTCACCGATAAAAGCGCCGACAGCACAAGCAGCACGGCCGCCGCACCGGCGGCGACAAACGGGAACGCCGCGTTTCCTGTAAAAAACGCCGCGAGCGCCTGCTCTATCGTATTGCCACCCATTGCCGAAAAAAATTCCGTTGAAGAAAGCAGGCTCAACAGCAGCACCGGCACCACGATGACGCCGATCATAACAATTCGGCCCTTTTCTGTACCAATCCGGAACATAATGGGCATAAAAATTGCAAACAAAGTACATGCACCCGCCGTCATCCAGCCAATTGAAACCAGCGTTCCCTGCACATCAAAGCTTTCAAAGCCTGTGGCAATACCGCGAAAACAGACAACCAGAAAGTAAAGCAAAACGCCCGCTATAATAAAGAGCAATCCCAGCAGGTACTTGCTCAACACCATACCCCATCTCGAAACCGGTGCGCAAAGTGCATAGCAGTCCCAATTTGCACGTTCATCCAGGCTAAGCGCCGTTATGGGCAGCATAATGGAAAACAGCAGGCAATAGACGATTGCAAACACCTGCATGCTGCCGGATGAAAAAGCAGACAACACAACCATCAATAGCGGAATTGCCACATAAAACCTCGCCTGCCCTTTTAAGTTGAAAAGATCCTTCAGGATCAATCCCTTCATGCCTCTTCCTCCTTACTGTAAAAACGCATAATTTCCTCTATTCCCGCTTTATCCAGAATACAATCTCTGGGCATTCTTCTTTTTTCCACAAGCGCCTCGGCCCCAAACATATTCAGCCTCCGGCCGATTACGGCGCGCTGGTCCACCTTTCCAAGCTGCTCCAGCGGGCATTTTAAAATGGCATACCGATCCAGCAGAACATCCTTTTCATCTGCAAAAATAAGCTTTCCTTTGTGCAAAAATGCAATATAATCGCACACTCTTTCAAGGTCGCTGACAATATGGGAAGACATAACGATTGTATGCGATTCTTCCTGCATAAATGTCATAAAGATCTCCAATATTTCGTCACGCACAACAGGGTCCAGCCCCGCAGTGGCTTCATCCAGAATTAAAAGCCTTGTGTTATGCGAAAGCGCCGCAGCAATAGACAGCTTCATTTTCATCCCCCTGGAGTATGCCTTGACGATCCTCTTTTCCGGCAGGGAAAATTGCTTGAGGCAGGAAAAAAACTTTTCCTCATCCCATGTTTTATAAAGGCTGCGCAAAATTTTGTTGATATCTCTGGCTGTAAGCCCTTCCGGAAAGCAGGCTTCATCCATTACAACACCAATCTGCTCCTTTATCTGCCTGTCTAACTGGGCGCTGTCTTTTCCCAACAGGGTAACGCTGCCGGCATCTTGCCTTATAAGGCCAAGCATCAGGTGCAGTGTTGTACTCTTACCCGCCCCGTTTTCACCAACCAGCCCCATAACCGTCCCCGTGGGGACCGAAAGATTAACTTTGTCCAGTATAAAGCCGGGATATTTTTTTGTTACATTGCGCAAATTTACTGCATAATCCATAAAAAACCTCTCTCTTCCGCTTAATCAATCTTTTTCGCCGTAAAACAACGCGAGCATGGATTGCAGCTCTTCTAAAGACAGACCGCACCGCACTGCAAGCTCTACAATGGCCTGCAGATGCGCTTCCACCTCTTTTAAGTGCTGTTCTCTGATCAATTCCATATTTTTTTCCGCTACAAAGCTTCCCTTCCCTGTTACAGAAAAAATAAAGCCGTCGCGCTCCAGCTCCTCATACGCACGCTTTGTTGTGATAACGCTAATGCGCAGCTCCTTTGCCAACAGCCGCATGGAGGGAAGCGCGTCGCCTTCCTGCAAAGCACCGCTGATAATCATCGCTTTGATCTGCGACACAATCTGCTCATAGATCGGCGTGGAAGACGTATTACGGATCAGAATATTCATGAGCAACCTCCATACAGTATATTGTATATATCCATTATATACAATATTACACTTGTGTCAAGACTTTTTTCTTTTTTTCCATATGCAAAAAATACCACTTTTACCAGGGTATATAATTTTATGCAGCGAAAATATGCAGGAGGAGGTAAACCATGCTGGGAACCATTGTAAACACCGCCGCGGTCCTGCTTGGCGGTTGTATAGGCCTGCTGCTGAAAAAGGGGCTTCCGCAAAAGCTTGCGGAAGCCCTGATGAAGGCGCTGGGTCTTTGTACTTTATATATTGGTATCACGGGGGCGCTTGAGGGCGAAAACACGCTTTTGCTGATTCTTTCCATGGTGCTGGGCACGGTGGTAGGGCAGCTTGCAGACCTGGACAGGCGTATAAATAATTTAGGCAGCCTGATTGAGCGCAAAATGGCAAGGCCCGGTGAAAACAAAACAATTGCACAGGGCTTTGTAAGCGCCTGTTTACTGTTCTGCGTAGGCGCCATGACAATTGTCGGCTCCCTGCAAAGCGGTCTGACCGGCGACCACAGCATGCTATTTACAAAATCTATGCTGGATTTTGTTGCCGCTGTTATCTTTGCCTCTTCCTTTGGCATAGGCGTGCTTTTTTCCGCCGGGTTTGTACTTGTTTACCAGGGGGGCATTACGCTTTTAGCGCAATGGGTATCTCCTTTTTTAAGCACGTGGGTCGTCAACGAAATGACCTGTGCGGGCTCCGTCATTATTATTGGGCTTGCACTGAATATGCTGGGGATCACAAAGCTCAAGGTCATGAATTACGTGCCCGCAATCTTTTTCCCCATCCTTTTGTGCCCGCTTTTTCAATGGCTGGGCAACATGCTGCCTGCCTTTGCACAGTAAAAGCCCAAAATGCACAAATGCTTCTGCAGCAATGCGGTATACAGGCTTTCTACGCACGCAAGTATTTTTAAAATGAAAAGACCCGGCCTTTGCGGAAGACCGGGTCTTTTCGTTTTTCCTTTTTTAAGTTTGAGGGGTACATTGAGGAGGGTAGAACATTTATACTCTGACGGTTGCGGCTCCGTCTTTTGAGTACGGTTTTATTATAAAATGAGAGTGTGAATACGTTATGAATAATCTTTTAAAAGATCAAGAAAGTTCTGTGAATAAACCGGGTCAAGTGTAATACCGCACAACAGAAACAACCGTTCCAAGCAGCATGCATTCGTCCACAATAATTGGGTCGTAAGCCGGGTTTTCCGGCTGCAGGCGAATATGCCCTTCCTCCCGATAAAAGCGTTTGACCGTTGCTTCGTCTTCTATCAGGGCAACGACAATCTCCCCGTTTTCTGCAACAGGCGTTTTACATACGACCACAATATCTCCGTCGAGAATCCCCGCGTTGATCATACTGTCGCCGTCTATACGCAGGGCAAACAGCTCCCTGCCGCGGCGCACGCTTTCGCTTACAGGCACATAGCCCTCTATTTCCTCCACGGCCAAAACAGGCATGCCGGCGGTTACCCTTCCCAGCACGGGAACCGGCACGGTCTTTTCCCCGCTTACACGGATTGTTCTGTTCAGCTTTGCCTCACGGGAGATCAGCCCTCTTTCCTGCAGGGTGTTCAGGTGCGCGTGTACGGTCGAGGTTGATTTTAAACCGGTCGCCCTGCAAATTTCCCTGACAGAGGGGGAAAGCCCCTCCTGTGCGCATTCGCGTATATAGTCGAGTATTTTCTGCTGGCTTTTTGAAAGCTGTTTCATTGTAAAAACTCCTTACTGGGCAGTGTTTTTAAATGTTTTTCAACCGGATTATACCATATCTTTTTTAAAAAATCAAACATTTGTTTTCTTTTTTCCGTTTTTTTTAAAAAAAAAGAAAACAGCGCGCAAAACACGCTGTTTCCCTGCTGTTTTTTCTAAGGCAAAGCGCCGTCTTTTTCTATAAAGAATTGTTTGTGCGCCCGCCTGTAAACCGTTTTCGGTTAATCTTTTTTAAGCCTTTGTTCAATTCTGTCTGCGGCCTGGTCAAGCCAATCGCCGACAAACAGCTCTATCGTTCCGGTATCCGCAGCCTTTGCCACAGACGGGTCGATCGGCAGCTTCCCCAGCACCTCAATCCCATGCGCCGCGGCGGTCTGTTCAATATGGCTTTCACCGTAAATGCTGTGCCTTTTTCCACAGTCCGGACATGCAAAATAACTCATATTTTCCACCACGCCCAAAATCGGAATATGCATCATATTGGCCATATTGACCGCCTTTGCCACGATCATCGAAACCAGCTCCTGCGGCGACGTTACAATCACGATCCCGTCAAGCGGGATGGACTGGAACACCGTAAGCGGAACATCGCCTGTTCCAGGGGGCATGTCTACAAACATGTAGTCAATATCCTTCCAGATTACATCTGTCCAGAACTGCTTTACCGTACCCGCTATAATTGGTCCGCGCCATACAACCGGGTCTGTTTCGCTGGGCAAAAGCAGATTGACAGACATGATCTCAATCCCCGTTTTTGTAGAAACCGGCAGCAGGCCAAATTCGTTGCCCTGCGCTTTTTGTTTGTTGATTCCAAACACCTTTGGAATAGACGGCCCTGTAACGTCTGCGTCCAAAACTGCCGTTTTAAAGCCCCGGCGGTTAAACAGCACCGCCAGCATGGACGTAACCATGGATTTACCAACGCCGCCCTTGCCGCTTATAACGCCAATGACCTTTTTTACCCGGCTGAGCTCATGCAGCTTTGCCGAAAAATCCTGCTGCTCCTGCGTTCTGGAAGGGCAGTCTTCCCCGCAGCTGCCGCAATCATGTGTACAACCCTCTGCCATTTTATCCATCTCCTATCAAGCAATTGCTTGCTATTATTCTTTCTCTTTTTCTTCCGTTTCTTTCACTGCCTCTGCCGTTTTTTCTGCTTGCGCTTCGGCCGTCGTGGGTATTTCTTCGTCTTTTTCTTCCAAATCTTCTGCATTTTGCGCCTCTTCTTCGCTTTCAAATGCAATATCCAGCGTAGAATAGCCGTCTTCTGCTTGCTCCTCGGCTGCCTTTGGCGCTTCCTCCTCCGCCGGTACAAGCTCATAGCCGCTCAGGAACGTATATGGAATCGCATAGCCCAACGCAACCGCCGCAAGCAGCACAATAGAGGTGTTTGCCGCAAGCTCCGTATGAAACGGCAATCCCATTGCAAAATACGCAACCAAAATATAAATGGCGGGCAGATCTACCAAAATCAGCGTGGGTATGCTAAAGCGCCGAACCTGTTTGCCGTCGCCGACTCTTGTTGCGTAAAACAGCAAAAGACCAAATACGGCAAAGATAGCCAGGTTTACCGCACCGCTTGTAACCGGGTCGACCATGTTCCCCATCAGCGTGCTGAAAAAATACGCGCAGATTACATATCCGATTACAAGAAAAGAGGAAAAAAACAGGTTGACAATGTCTCTTTTTGTAGGTTTTTTCATTTTAGAAACCTCCGATTATTAAAATTTCAACGAAAATAAGCAAGCTTATTTTAACAGCAAATTATGACGGAATTATGACTTTCCTGAAAAAAGCGGTAAAAATGCTTATTTTATCTCTTTTTTTGGGCGGTAACACAATACCATCCATTGTCCTGTGTGGTTTCCAAAACGGTAAAGCGGTTACGATGCAGTGCATCAAGCACGTCACCTATGCGGGCATCTATAATACCGCTTGCGATATAAACCGCATCCTCCAGCATATAATCTGCAATATTTGCAGAAAGCTCGATTACCGCGTCTGCTACAATATTGGCGACAACAACATGGTACTTTCCTGCAACCTTTTCCGTCAGATCGCCGCATAATGCTTCAAACCGGTTTTCCACGCCGTTTTTCCGCGCGTTTTCACAGGCGGTTTTTACCGCCGTCGCGTCAATATCTACGCCAACCGCGCGCTGTGCACCCAGCAAAAGGGCCGCCACGGAAAGAATCCCGCTGCCGCAGCCTACATCAAGCACCTGCGCGCCGTTTTTTACATGCTTTTCCAGCGCAGCAAGGCAAAGCCGCGTGGTTTCGTGTGTTCCCGTGCCAAACGCAAGCCCAGGGTCCAAATTTAAAACAATCCTGCCCTGCGGGTCGCATGCTTCGTACCAGGTAGGGCGGATCAACAGCTTTTCTCCAACCGGCACCGGATGAAAATACTGCTTCCAGCTGTCGCGCCAGTCCTCCTCCGCACAGCTTTCACAGAAAATTTCATGCGCAATCTTTTCCGCTGTATAGCGTTCACGCAAAAAGGCCACCGCCTGCGCGGGATGGTCGCCCGGATCTATATAGATATGGATCGTCCCGTGGCTTTTGTCTTTTTCCAAAAGCGCCTGGTCGATCAGGTTGATCCGCGCAATTTGCGCAACCTCTTCTTCCAGATTGGAATAATCCTCAATATAGATCCCATAGGGCACTGTCATCTGCGCAATATTTCCCGCGGTTTCCAGGTCTTTTATCGGTACGCGTATTTTTATCTCTGTCCAGTCCAAAGCGGCACCTCTTTTTACGTTTCTTCAAACATTCCTTTAAGCTTATCAAAAAAGCCCTTTCGTTTTTGATAATTTTTCTCCCCTACTGCCTCTTCAAACTTTTTTAAAAGCTCCTTCTGCTTTGCAGAAAGATTCTTGGGGACCTCTATGGCTACCCGCACATACTGGTCGCCGCGACCGCGGCCGCCCAAATGCTGGACGCCTTTTCCTTTAAGCTTAAACACATCTCCCGGCTGCGTCCCCTCGTGAATGGGATAGCTCACCTTCCCGTCAAGCGTAGGAACCGTAACCTCTGCGCCAAGGGCCGCCTGTGAAAACGTAACGGGCAGCTCGCACCATACGTCGTCCCCCCGGCGGTCAAAAATCGGGTGTGGGCGCACGTTTACATATACGTGCAAATCACCGTAGGGGCCGTTATTGACACCGGCATTCCCATGGCCGCTTACGTTTAAAACCCTGTCGTCGCTGATGCCTGCGGGAATATCCACGTCTACCGTGCGCTTGGTTTTTGTACGGCCTGTACCCATACATGTGCGGCAGGGCGTTTCTATGACCCTGCCCTTGCCCTTACAGGCATCACAGACACGCGCCGTCTGGATCATGCCAAACGGTGTGCGCTGGCTGATCTTTACCTGTCCCGTTCCGCCGCAGGCCTTACAAACCTTGGGCGCGGTCCCTTTTGCAGCCCCGCTTCCGGAGCAGTCCTTACATGTGCTGATATTTTGATACGTTACCGTTTTTCTGCAGCCTTTTGCCGCTTCTTCAAACGATATATGCACCGTCGTTTCAATATCTGTGCCCCTTCGCGGCGCGTTCGGGTTTTGATGCTGCCTGCCGCCAAACCCGCCGAAAAAGCTGTTGAATATATCGCCCAGGTCAATGTCCTGTGTAAACGGGCTTCCGCCCGCGGCGCCCGCGCCATAGCTGGGGTCTACCCCCGCATGGCCAAACTGGTCGTAACGCGCGCGTTTGTCTTTATCGGAAAGCACCTCATATGCTTCGTTTACTTCTTTAAATTTTGCCTCTGCCTGCTTATCCCCCGGATTCAGGTCTGGATGGTACTTTTTTGCAAGCTTTCGGAACGCTTTTTTGATTTCATCGTCAGAGGCGTTTTTGGGAACCCCCATAACCTCGTAAAAATCTCTTTTTTCTGCCAAAACTACGCCCCCTATGTACTTAAAAGTTACGCTTTATTATCATACTCCAAAACAGCGTTTTCGTCTACACCTGTTTCCATATTTATAAACGCAGGGTGGGGCAGGTAACCCCTGCCCCAGTCGTTTTTCTTTTCTGTTTGCTATTATTCGACGTCTTTAAAATCTGCGTCGTATACATTGCCGTTGTCCGCACCCTGCTGTGGCTGTGCACCGCCGTTTGCTTCCGGTGTGGGCGCACCCTGCGGCGCGGCCTGCTGGTAAAGCTTTGCAGTGATCTCGTGCAAAGATTTTTCCATATCCTCCCTGGCTGTTTTAATAAGCTCTATATCATTTTTGGAAATGGCCTCTTTTACCGCTGCCATTTTTGTATTCAGCGCGGTTTTGTCCGCTTCATCCATTTTACCGCCGTTTTCGTTTAAAAGCTTTTCCACCTGGTAGCACATATTTTCGGCCTCGTTCTTTACGTCGACCTCTTCGCGGCGCTTTTTGTCCTCCGCGGCAAATTGCTCGGCTTCTTTAACAGCTTTATCAATATCTTCCTTAGACATGTTTGTGCTGGAAGAAATGGTGATCTTCTGTTCCTTGCCGGTGCCCAGATCCTTTGCAGATACGTTTACAATACCGTTTGCGTCAATATCAAATGTGACCTCAATCTGCGGTACGCCGCGCATTGCGGGTGCAATACCGGTCAGCGCAAACAACCCCAGCTGTTTGTTATCGCGTGCAAACTCTCTTTCGCCCTGCAGGACGTTGATCTCTACCTGTGTCTGGTTGTCTGCTGCGGTGGAAAAGATCTGGCTCTTTTTCGTGGGAATTGTCGTGTTGCGCTCAATAATCTTTGTCATAACGCCGCCCATGGTTTCTACCCCCAGGGAAAGCGGTGTAACATCAAGCAGCAGAAGGCCGTCTACCTCGCCGCCCAATACGCCTGCCTGGATCGCAGCGCCGATTGCAACACATTCGTCGGGGTTAATGCCTTTAAACGGTTCTTTTCCAATGAGGCTCTTTACCGCTTCCTGTACGGCCGGAATTCTGGAGGAGCCGCCGACCATAAGCACCTTATCAATTTTGTCAATGGAAAGCCCGCTGTCCTGCAGCGCCCTTCTGACAGGCCCCATGGTATTCTCTACCAGGTCGGCCGTAAGCTCGTTGAACTTTGCCCTTGTCAGCGTCAGGTCCAAATGCTTAGGGCCCGATGCATCAGCCGTGATAAACGGCAGGTTGATCGCGGCCTGTGTAACGCCGGAAAGCTCGATCTTTGCTTTTTCCGCAGACTCCTTCAGGCGCTGCATTGCCATCTTATCATTGGAAAGGTCGATCCCCGTTTCGGCCTTGAAGCTTTGTACCATCCAGTCCATTACGCGTTTGTCAAAGTCGTCGCCGCCCAGGCGGTTGTTACCGGCTGTGGCCAAAACCTCCTGCACGCCGTCGCCCATTTCTATAATAGAAACGTCAAACGTACCGCCGCCCAGGTCATATACCATAACCTTCTGGTCCGTCTCCTTATCGATCCCGTAGGAAAGTGCCGCCGCCGTGGGCTCGTTGATAATACGTTTTACATCCAAGCCGGCAATTTTACCGGCGTCTTTTGTCGCCTGGCGCTGCGCGTCTGTAAAATACGCGGGCACAGTAATAACAGCCTGTGTGACCGTTTCCCCCAGGTAGGCTTCCGCGTCTGCCTTAAGCTTTTGCAGAATCATTGCAGAAATTTCCTGCGGTGTGTAGCTTTTACCGTCTATTGTTACCTTGTAGGACGAACCCATTTCTCTTTTTATAGAAGAAACAGTTCTGTCCGGATTTGTGATTGCCTGGCGCTTTGCCACCTGGCCAACCATTCTTTCGCCCGTCTTTGAAAATGCAACGACGGACGGCGTGGTTCTTGCTCCTTCCGCGTTTGCAATAACGACGGGCTCGCCGCCTTCTATCACTGCTACGCATGAATTTGTCGTACCTAAGTCTATACCGATTGTCTTTGCCATACTGCATTCCTCCAAAATTGTTGAATTGTAACGATTTCTGCTTACCTGTTGATCTATATCAATCAGCCGCAGTTTGCGACCTGTACCATAGCGTGGCGGATAATTTTTTCACCCGTCTTATACCCCTTTTGAAAAACCTGTGCAATGGTGTTTTCCGCAAGCGTTTGATCCTCTATGCGGGAAACGGCGTTATGCAGGTTTGGGTCAAACGGTTCGCCCTGTTCCCCAAAGGGTTCCACCTTGAGCTTTGCAAGCGCAGATAAAAGCTGGCTGCTTACCAGCTCCATCCCTTTTCTAAATTCTTCGGGCGCATCCTTTGCAGACTGCAACGCAGCGTCTATGCTGTCCGCCACCGGCAGAATTTCCGCAATTGCTTTGGCCGTTGCGTCTGCATATATGTTTTGCTTTTCAATGGTAGTCCGTTTGCGATAATTGTCATACTCCGCAGCTAAGCGCATAAAGCTTTCCTTTTGCGCTGCAAGCTCTTCCTGCCGTGCTGCAAGCTCTTCCTGCGCTTCTAAAAGCGCCTGTGCGTCTTTTTCCTTTTTGCTTTCTTTCTTTTTGGGGCTTTTTTCCTTTGGCTGCTCCTCTTTGTGTTGCTGTTTGGCCGCGTCTTTTGTCACGGCCTCTTTTTCTTCCTCTTTTGGCTTACCCATTTTTATCCCTTCCTTTCGTCTTCAATCCCTATATTATAAAAGCCAAAACCGTCTTTACAGCTCCAGCAGCTCACTGATCAGTGTTCCCACTGTGCTGCAAATTAATTCTAGCCTGCCTATATTTCGGCTGTAATCCATGCGTACCGGCCCTATAATCCCAACGGCGCCCGCAGGCTGCCCCGCGATCTTGTAACGGCCTGTTATAACCGAGCAGTTTTTAAGCTCCTGCCTGCCGCTTTCTTCCCCAATAAAAACGCTTGGATCTTCCTTTGCACACAGCAGCAGGTCGGCCACATCTTTGGAGGCGTTTAAAAATTTCATAACGCCCCGCACGTCCGCCATATCGTAATCTGCCTGAAACAGCAAATTTGTCTGCCCATGCAGGCTGACGTTCATCCCGGATGCCTCTTTTGCAGACTCCATAACCGCCATAAGCACATTGGGCATCAGCATGGCAAGCTCTCCGAAGCTGACAGCTGTGGTCTGTATAAACGCGGGCGTTACGTCCTGGGTAGGCACGCCGCTGAGCGCTTCGTTTAAAAGCCGCCCAAAAACCTTTACAATTTCAGGCGTAAGCACATAATCGCACCGAAACAGCCGGTTCTTCACCATGCCGGTTGAAGTGATCAGCACGGCCATCGCCGTTTGCCTGCCCGTTTGCACCAGGTGTATTTTGCGGATCTTCGCGTCGTCCCCGGGCGGCGTAGTCGAAACAGCCGCATAGCCTGACAACATGGCAAGCACGGCAGAGCCCTCGCTTAAAATGTGCTCCGGGTCGTCTGCGGCGGCAAACAGGGCCGCTTCTATGGTTTCCCTGTCTTTTCTTGCAACGTCGCGCGGCTGCATAATATGGTCCAGGTAATGCCTGTAGCCCTTATGCGACGGCACCCTGCCCGCCGATGTATGCGGCTGGAGCAAATACCCCATTTCTGCCAGGGCAGCCATTTCGCTGCGGACCGTGGCCGAGGATACCGATATATCCAAATGTTCAAGCAACGCTTTAGACCCCACAGGCTCGCCGGTCTGAATATAGCTTTCTACAATGGCCATAAGGATTTTGCTCTTTCTTGGTGCAAGCTCCATATCTTCCACCTCTTTTCAGGGTATGCCAACAGCCTGTCAGTTGTTAGCACTCTAAAGGCAAGAGTGCTAATCTGACTATAATTTACCATTGGAGCGGGTATTTGTCAAGGGGTTTATTTGTAAACTAATTATTAATATCGCCCGTTTTTAACGCTTTTTTCCTGCGCCGGGCAAAAAAGCGGATTTTTTATTTTCTATTGACTTAACTGTGTGAATTTACTATACTTTGATTTAGATAAAGAAAAGGAGAACGGCGTTATGTGGATTGCAATTCTTTCCGCTTTTATATGCCTGCTGATTGCGGTGATCCTTTTTACGCCGCTTTTCCGCGGTGTACCGCTTTTTCGCCCTGTTGCGCTCTTTTTCATATTTGAAGGCGCATGGGTGCTTGCAAATTTCCTGGTTACGCAAATCTGGCCGGGAACGGATGCAATGCAGTGGATTCATTACACGGGGATTATTGTGTTTGGCGGGTATCTTCTGCTCTGCCTGTTTTACAGCCGTCCCAGAAAGGGAAAAGACGAAAAGCGGCAGGAAAAAGCAAAAAAGCGCAAAACACGCAGAGAAACAAAGAGGTAAAAGCTGTAAATGGGTTATGTGTATGCCGCCATGTGGCTGATTGTAGGGATTTACCTGATTTATACCGGCGCAAAAGAAAACAGGCTTTTCTGTTTTTTAGGCGCTTATTTTGTCTTTCTTTCCATTTGGTGGTTTGTTGACGAATGGATACCGGTAAATATGCTTGACGGCGTTTACGCTGTGGTGCTGCGCTGTATATCCGGCGCGGTGCTGCTGACAGCGGTGGTCATATACGTTATACAGAAAAAGGCAAAAAAACACAACAGCCACAGCGGCGATAAAGACGGCTGATCATGCACCGGGACGGTTTTCCGTCCCTTTTTTATTTATCCTATTTCTAACTGCCCGTTGTCGTTTGACACACGATCGACCTGCCTGCATACTATAATACTGTGCGGAAACGAAGCTTCTTTTTCCGCTTTATATAGAAAGGGCGGTAAAGCCCTTCCCGGCGCCGGCCGGAGGGCCATGGCCCTCCGGCCGGCGCTATACGCCCACGATGCAGGAAATCCCATTGTCACAAAATATACGCACCCCCATATTTTGTTAAAAAGGGGGTGCTTAATTGAGTGCGCTGCTGCTTGCCGTCTCTTTAAGCATGGACGCATTGGGAATCGGCATATCGTATGGGCTGCGGGGGATAAAAACTTCCGCTGCTGCAAAGCTTGTCATTGCGCTTATTTCCGTTATTTTTACAGCCGCCGCCGTCTTCTTTGGGAAGCTTTTGCTGCTTATGATCCCCGCAGGCACAGCAAAGCTTCTTGGCGCGCTGATGCTGCTTGCCTTTGGAGCGTATATTGTCTGTTCCGGCCTGCTGAAAAAACCGGAGCAGTTTGACAGCGACTGCTCCAAGCACATAGACCGTGCCGAAGCGTTATATCTTGGGGTCGCGCTTTCCATAGATTCCTTTGGCGCCGGGATCCTCTTTGCTGTTACGGGGGTAACCTCTTACTTTGTTCCCTTTCTTGTGGGCATATGCCAGCTTTCATTTTTGTGCAGCGGGATTGGGCTTGGCAAAAAAATTACGTCGTTTAAACGGATCCCGCAAAATTTGTTCGCCGTATTTTCCGGTATTCTGCTCATTGTAATTGCCCTGCTGCGCCTGGTCTTATAGATACCGGAAAATTGATCCATACTATATTTTGTGTCCCACACTTTTTTTGCAAAAAAACTGTGAAAAATGCTTGCATTTTCGTTAAAATAATGCTAGTATGGTTTGTACACGAATCTGAGCAAAAGGAGGTGGGACCATGCCAAATATCAAATCAGCAAAAAAGCGCGTTAAGGTGATTGCTGTAAAAACAGCCAGAAACAAGGCCTGCAAATCTGCTTTAAAAACAACGCTTAAGAAAGCTTATATGGCTGTCGAGAACAACTCGGCCGACAAGACAGAAGCGGTACGTCTTGCAATGAAGAAAATTGATCAGGCGGCTGCAAAAGGGATCCTGCACAAGAACACCGCTGCAAGAAGCAAGTCCGCACTTGCCCGCAAGCTCAACGCTTCCGCATAAGATTTTTGAGCGTAAAACGCAAAAGCAGAGCAATTTGCCCTGCTTTTTTTGTTTTTACACGGGTATTTTTCTTTTATGTTTTCCTGTTTTTTCCGACATTTTTTTAACACGGTTTGAACATTCCCTGAATTTTATTTTTCGCTTTTATAAGACGGTTGACTTTTTTTTAAAAACTGGGTATGATAGTACTATAATTACCGTATAAATTTATTTGGGGGTATTTGTTATGAAAAAAAGTAAACTTGGCGTTTTCCTTGCAATTATTGCCTCCGTAGCTGCGGTTACCGCCGCGGTTACCGCTTTTTTAATTATTAAGGAAAAGAAAAGGAAAGATGACGAAGAGTTGGAGCGGTATTTGGACTGCTCGATCCAGTAACAAAGTAAACACGAACAGGACAGCATGTATGCTGTCCTGTTTTTTGGTTTTATGCACTTTTTTCTACTGCGCAACGGCCTGCAGGGGCCTTTTTTCTTCCTGCCACTGGTTTTGGTAAAAATATTTTAGAACATCCCGCCTTGTCACGATCCCCATAAAGGATCCCCGGTCGTCGGTCACAGGCACAAAGTTTTGATCCGTCGCTTTTAACAAAAGCGCATCCATGGTTATGTTCACCCGCACGGCGGGGTTCCATCCCGCTTTTAAAATATCGCGCACCGTATATTTTTCCTCGTCCTTCAGGCTTTGGCCGCCGTTGTCCAGCACGCTCCATAAAAAATCCCCTTCGCTGACCGTTCCAACGTATGTACCGTCCCTTGCGATAACCGGGATCGCCGTATACCCGTGGTAACGCATTTTTTCAAGCCCTTGCCGCAGCGTATTATCTTCATACAAAAAAGCTACATCGCATTTGGGCTTTAAAAGCATAACAATATTCATGTAAACCTTCCTTTTAAGCTGTATTTGCTTTTTATTATAGCAGGTCTTTTCCAAAAATTTGAAAACAAATTGTAACATTCACGCAGCCGGCTGAATTTTTGGAACCCCTCTCCCCATAGTTGCAGACATTCCCCGGAGGAAAACTCCTCCGGGGAATGTCTGTTTTTTGCCCGGTTGCGTTATTTTTCCCTTGGCTTTGCTATCAGCGACCCCAGGTAGCCAAATACAATTGCCGCCGTAACCCCCGCCGCAGCGGCGGTGATTCCACCGGTAAGCGCCCCGATCAGCCCGTTTGCCGCTACCGCCTTTCTGACGCCCTCGGCCATGGTATAGCCAAAACCGGAAAGCGGAACCGTTGCGCCGGCGCCGGCAAAATCTACAATCGGCTCATACAAGCCCACCGCCCCTAAAACTACGCCCAGAACAACAAAGGCAACCAGTATTCTTGCGGGTGTAAGCTTTGTTTTGTCAATCAGGATCTGCCCGATCACGCAAATGATTCCGCCTACCCAAAACGCATTTAAGTAATCCAGCATAAGCACATCGCCTTCCTTTTCATGTTTTAATAAAAACCGCCGTATGGCTTTATTTTTGTCCGTTTTTTTAATGGTATACATATTGAAAAATGGCGCATTCAGTGCTAAAATATTTGTTAATGTTGTAAAGTGGGGAAATGTATTGTTTTATGCGTGCAAACACCGTATTCAAACCGGTATATTCTGGCATGTTTTTATATTTTTTTTCTGCTTTTTGAATATGTATAGTAAAGCAGAAGCGCCTTGCCGCAAAGCTTTGCGGCTTTAGAAAGGATTGGGGCTTTTTATGAAATCGGTCGTTTTAAAATTTCCTTTACATCCGTTTAGAACACGCGGCGGCGTCAAAGCGCCGCACAGAAAAACCACCGCGCATTACGAGTCTGTCATGATGCCGCCCCCGCAAGAGGTGGTTATCCCCATGCAGCAGCATATCGGAGCGCCGTGTAAGCCGGTGGTCAAAGCGGGCGATCCCGTATGTGTCGGCCAGATAATTGGTAACAGCGACGCATACGTAAGCGCGCCGATTCATGCAAGCGTTTCGGGCGTGGTAAAAAAACGAACAAGCGTTTTGCTACCCGACGGAACAAGGTGCGACGCAGTGGTCATTGCTTCCGACGGGCAAATGCGCAAGTGCGCCGACATAAAGCCCCCTGTTGTCAACAGCCTTTCCGACCTTCTTAAGGCTGTACGGGCAAGCGGGCTTGTAGGCCTTGGCGGCGCCGGCTTTCCCGCGCATGTAAAGCTGAACATTCCCCAAGGCAGGAAAATAGATACCCTGATTATCAACGCGGCTGAATGCGAGCCGTACATTACCGCCGACCATAGAGAAGCCCTGGAAAACTCCTGGGCAGTTATGAGCGGCATTTATGCGGTCAAGCGCTTGCTGGGCATTGACAGGGTTATAATTGGTGTTGAAGACAACAAACCCGATGTAATTGAAACACTGCGCCGTATTGCCGACAGCAAAACAAACGACCCGGACGACGCCGTGCGCGTGCTCTCTTTAAAGGCCCGTTATCCACAGGGGGCTGAAAAGGTATTGGTGCAGGCCTGTACAGGCAGGGTTATCCCCGCAGGGAAGCTGCCTGCAGACGTTTCCTGCATGGTTATGAACGTAACCTCTATCGCCTTTTTGGCAAATTATCTAAAAACAGGCATGCCGCTTGTAAGCAAGCGCATTACCGTTGACGGCGGCGCCATTACCCGGCCGCGCAATGTGATCGTTCCCATTGGCACGCCCATTTGCGATATTGTTGCCTTTTGCGGCGGATATAAATCCCCGCCCGGTAAAATTTTGATGGGCGGTCCCATGATGGGGCTTGCCCTTACAGACGACACGCTGCCTGTACTCAAGCAAAACAACGCGATCCTTTGCTTTACAGAAAAAGAAGCCAAACTGCCGCCCTCCAGTGCCTGCATCCGCTGTGGAAAATGCGTACAAAGCTGCCCGATGCACCTGGTTCCCCCGCTGATCAGCCGCAGTATAAAGCTGAAAGATATGGAAGCGCTGCAAAAGCAGGGCGTAATGACCTGTATGGAATGTGGCTGCTGCGCGTACAGCTGCCCTGCAAACCGGCCGATTGTGCAGAATATGCGGTTGGGCAAATCTATGCTCAAGGATTTTCTTTCCAGACAGCCCATGCAGAAAAAGGAGGGATAACGGATGGAACAAAAGCTTTATGTATCGTCTTCGCCGCATATGCGCCAGGGCGGTTCCACCCGCCGTATCATGCGCGACGTCATTCTTGCGCTGCTCCCTGCCGTTATTGCTTCCGTGGTTCTGTTCGGGCCGCGCAGCCTGCTTGTAATCGGCGTATGCATCCTATGCGCTGTATTTTTTGAATTTATCAGCAGAAAAATTATGAAGCGCGACAATACAATTGGCGACCTGAGCGCCGTTGTAACCGGGCTTTTGCTCGCTTTAAACCTTCCGTCCGGCATTCCGCTGCTGATTGCAGCGTTTGGCTCGCTTGTGGCGATCGTTGTAGTCAAGCAGATGTTTGGCGGGATCGGCCAGAATTTTGTAAACCCCGCCCTTGCGGCAAGGATTGTTCTGCTTGTTTCGTTCCCTGTACAAATGACAACCTGGCTCGCTGCGTTTTCTTATACGCAGCAGGTAGACGCCATCACAAGCGCTACGCCGCTTGCAAACAACGCAAACGGGATTGCAACGCCCTATTTTGACCTTTTTATGGGAACGACCGGCGGCTGCCTTGGGGAAACCTGCGCGCTTGCGTTGCTGCTCGGCGGAATCTACCTGGTTATAAGAAAAGTGATTACGCCGACCATCCCGCTGTGCTTTATCGGTTCTGTTTTTCTATTGTCCTGGCTTTTGGGGCAGGATCCGGTTTTTCATATTCTTTCCGGCGGCGTGCTGTTGGGCGCTATATTTATGGCCACCGACTACACCACCTCGCCCATCACCTTTGCGGGCAAAATCCTTTTTGGGATCGGCTGCGGTGTGATCACCGTACTGATCCGTCTTTATGCAAATCTGCCCGAAGGCGTTTCCTTCGCCATTATTTTGATGAATATCCTTGTCCCGCTGATTGAAAGGCTGACGTTCCCCAAGCCCTTTGGAGAGGAGAAGAAAAAGCATGAAAAGTCTTAATCCAAAGGAAATTATTCGGCCCGCTGCCGTGTTGGTCATTATATGCATTGTGATTGCGGCGCTGCTTGCGGGCACAAACGAGCTGACAAAGGAGCCAATTGCCGAGCAGACGCAGCTGCAGGCGCAGCAGGCCAGGGAAATCGTCCTGCCCCAGGCAAGCCGCTTTGAACCGGTTCCCGCAGACGCCGTACAGTCTTTAGGCCTTCCCGACGGTTGTTATTTTGCGCTTGATAAAGACAACCGGGTTATTGGCGTTACAATTACAACCGCCGCCAAGGGCTACGGCGGGGATATAACGGTGATTGTCGGCATTGACAGTACGCAAGATTCTGTCAGCGGCGTTTCGATCTTATCTCAGGACGAAACGCCCGGGCTTGGTTCCAATGCAACAAATGCGGAATTTACAGACCAGTATAAACAGCCTCTGCCCCAAAACGGCTTTTCCGTGATTAAAAACGCACAGCCAAAAGACGGGGAGATTGCAGCGATCACAGGCGCCACCATTACCTCTGACGCCGTAACGGCCGCTGTAAACGAGGCTTTGTCCGTTTACAACAATACGCTAAAAAAGTATGACGTTTCGCTTGGCCTGTGGGAAGATGTGCTTTCTGCCATACAGGCTAAGCCAGACAGCAGCAAGGGAGGCGCTGACTAATGGCAAAAAAAACATTGCTGCAGGAATTTACCAAAGGCATTGTTAAAGAAAACCCCGTTTTATGCCTGGTCCTTGGGACCTGTCCTACGCTTGCCGTTACAACGGCAGCCTCAAACGCAATCGGGATGGGCATTGCAGCGACGCTGGTTCTGGTTTGCTCTAACGCCGCAATTTCCCTTCTTAGAAAGTGGATTCCGGATAAAGTGCGGATTCCGGCTTATATAACAGTCATTGCAGGCTTTGTTACAGTGGTACAAATGCTTGTCAAAGCCTTTGCTCCCGCAATCGATCAATCCCTGGGGATTTACCTGCCGCTGATCGTCGTAAACTGCATTATTCTTGGCAGGGCGGAAATGTACGCCAGCAAAAACAAGGTGATCCCTTCCATAATCGACGGCCTGGGCATGGGCGTAGGCTTTACCGCCGCCATGCTTTTGATGGGGATCATCCGCGAATTTCTCGGTACGGGCTGTGTTTTCGGCGTCCCTCTGACGGCCGATCTGTTTGACCCGATTCTGATCTTTATTTTGCCGCCCGGCGGTTTTTTCGTATTTGGCATGCTGATCGCGCTTGCAAACCGGCTTAGCGGAAACCGCAAAAAGCCGGAAGAAACCGCCTGCGGCGCCTGCCCGCTTGCCGGCAGCTGCTCCAAAATCAAAAAGGAGGAGGAACGCCCGCAATGAACATACAGCAGCTTGTGGCCGTATTTTTGGCGGCAATCCTTACGGAAAATTATGTCTTAAGCAAATTTTTGGGCATTTGTCCGTTTTTGGGCGTTTCTAAAAAGCTGAACACCGCTGTGGGGATGAGCGTTGCCGTTACCTTTGTTATGGTGCTTTCCACCGCTGTGACCTATCCTATTTATGAAAACCTGCTGGTTCCCAATCATCTGGATTATCTGCAGACGATCCTTTTTATTTTGGTAATTGCCGGTCTTGTACAGCTTGTAGAAATTATTTTAAAAAAATACATGCCGCCCCTTTATAACTCGCTTGGTATTTATTTGCCGTTGATTACAACCAACTGCGCCGTTTTAGGCGTTACCATGCTGGTGCTGGAAAAGGCCGCGGCCGACCCTTCTTATACCTATATTACGGCGCTTGTAAACACGTTTGGCGCGGGCATAGGCTTTTTGGTTGCAATGGTCATGTTTGCCGGCGTGCGGGAGCGTTTGGAGGAATGCGACATTCCAAAATGCTTAAAGGGCCTGCCTATTACGCTGGTGGCCGCGTCTTTGGTATCTATTTCATTTTTAGGCTTTGCCGGGCTTGTTGACGGCCTTATGTAAACACGGTTGCAAAATTATTAAAACGGAAAGGGTATGGTAAACGATGAACCCGGTTTTACTTGCCGTTTTGACGGTGGGCTTTATTGGCCTGATTGTAGGTCTTGTGCTTGCGATCGCTTCCGCTTTGCTGTCTGTACCCAAGGACGAAAAAGCGCAGGCTATCCTGGACCTTCTGCCGGGCGCCAACTGCGGCGCATGCGGGTATTCCGGCTGCTCGGGGTATGCCGATGCGCTGTCCAAAGGGACGGCAAAGCCTGGTTTGTGCGCCCCCGGCGGTGAAGAAACCACAAAGGCAATTGCTGCCATGCTGGGTACAGAGCCGGTAAAAAGCCAGCGCAAAACGGCCGTTGTTTTTTGTATAGGCGGTCCGGACCACACGGCAAACAAAATGCTTTACCAGGGCATTTCCTCCTGCCAGGCGGCAGTGCAGCTGCATGGCGGCACAGGGAAATGCAGCTATGGCTGTATGGGCTTTGGCGACTGCAAAGCCGCCTGTGAATACGATGCCGTTACGGTATGCAACGGACTTGCCCGCATAAACCCCACCCTTTGCAGGGCATGCGGAAAATGTGTAAACGCCTGCCCCAAAGAGCTGATCCGCCTGGTGCCGGTAAAGCAGCAGGCCATTGCTCTTTGCAGCAACTGCGATAAGGGCGCCGATACAAAAAAAGCCTGTACTGCCGGATGCATTGGGTGTATGCGCTGTGTAAAGGCATGTCCCCACGGCGCTGTGAAAGTGGAAAACTTCAAAGCCACCGTAGACCCTGCGCTATGCACGGGCTGCTATGCCTGTATTGCGCAATGCAAGCAGAGCTGCCTTATAAAAGCGTTTGCACAGTAGCAGAACAAGGGTGCCTGCTCGCCGGTTTTGTAGCTTTGCCGTACCGTTTTATTGTGCAGCGGGAATTTTTTACTTGGAAAAATGTGATTTTTCGTAAAAAATTCATTTAATCGTAACATATGTCTGTGAAAATTCCGATATGATATTCTTTGGATTCTTGCGGAGTCTTCTGCGTTTTTCTTGAATAAAGGTAGTAAAAAGGAGTGCATTTTCTATGGTTGAGGTCAAAAACCTCGTAAAGCGCTACGGCGATAAGCTGGCGGTCGACGACGTCAGTTTTACCGTGGACAGCGGTGAAATTTTAGGCTTTCTCGGCCCGAACGGCGCAGGGAAAACCACCACGATGAATATTATAACAGGGTATCTTTCGTCGACTTCTGGGACCGTTACCGTTGACGGCTGTGAAATTTTGGAAGACCCCATCGGGGCAAAGTCAAAAATTGGCTATCTTCCGGAAATTCCGCCGCTGTATCCGGACATGGTCGTCAGAAAATATTTGGAATTTATGTTTGATCTGAAAAAGGTCACACTGCCCAAAAAAGAACATATTGAAGAGGTCTGTAAAGTTGCAAGAATCACAGACGTGGCAAACAGGCTGATAAAAAACCTTTCCAAGGGGTACAAACAGCGCGTAGGCCTTGCGCAGGCGCTGCTTGGAAACCCGCCCGTTTTGATTCTGGACGAACCTACCGTAGGGCTCGATCCCAAGCAGATTATTGAAATGCGCACACTGATCAAGGGATTGGGAAAAAAGCACACGGTGATCCTTTCTTCCCATGTGCTGCCGGAGGTGCAGGCCACCTGTGACAGAGTAATCGTTATCAATCAGGGAAAGCTTGTTGCGGACTCTGCTACAAGCGCCCTTTCCGACACACTTTCCGGCACGCACAACCTGCTTGTACAGATTGCCGGGAACGAAACGGCCGTTATGTCGGCCATTAAAAACATAAACGGTGTGCTCAAGATGGAACGCCTTCGCAGTATTTCCTCTGATTGCACCGAATATGTAATAAAAACAGAAAAGGACAAGGATGTGCGCAGGCAGATCTTTTTTGCGATGGCAAAGGCGGAATACCCGATTGTCCTTATGAAAAACGCCGAGCTTTCGCTGGAGGATGCGTTCTTACAGTTAACGGGAAATTCTGCCGTTGTCGGTAAAAAAGGAGGTAAATGGTCATGAGTGCAATTTTTAAACGGGAATTCAGCTCGTATTTTTCCTCTGCGATTGCCTATGTGGTGCTGGCCGTATTTTATTTCTTTTCCGGCATGTTCTTCTTTTGGTATTGCCTGTTAAGCGATTCTGCAAACCTCACACCTGTTTTTATCAACATGTTTATGGTCATCCTCTTCTTAATCCCCGTTCTGACCATGAAGCTATTTAGCGAAGAAAAGCGGCAAAAGACAGACCAGGCGCTTCTTACGGCTCCGGTCAGCCTGCTTCAGGTCGTTATGGGCAAGTTTTTTTCCGCCGTTTTGGTATACGCCTGCTGTTTGGCAGTGTTTTTTGTGTATGCGGTCGTCCTTTCCTGCTTTACCACACCGGCATGGTCGCTGATCCTATGTAATTTTATCGGCGTGTTCCTGATGGGCTGCGCGCTGATCGCGATAGACATGTTTATTTCTTCTTTGACCGAAAGCCAGATCGTGGCGGCTGTTGCAGGCTTTGCTGCCGGGCTTGCTATTTATATGATTGATTCGATCGCGTCTATGATCCCCGTCGATTTTATTAAAACGATCTTAAACAGCCTTTCCTTCCTGACACATCTGCAAAATTTTTCGGCGGGGCTTTTCACCATATCCGACGCTGTGTTCTTCCTCAGCGTGGTTGTTATTTTTGTCTTTTTAACCATCCGTGTGTTCGAGAAAAAACGTTGGAGCTAAAGGAGGCGGTACAATGAACCAGAATGATAAAAACAATTTAAATGAAGCGGAAAAGGAAGAAAGGATGGATTCGCAGGAAAAAGAAGCGTCTGTCTCCGGCGCAGAAGAAACCGCCGATCCCGGCACGGAAAATACGCCATCTACCCCGCCGGAGAACTCCGCGGAAAAAACAGAAAGCAAACGCCCAAAGAAAAAGAAAAAAAGCTTTGCAAAGCTGCATTCCCGTGCCTTTAAACGGGGCGGCCTGTCTATTTTGCTGGTTTGCCTTTTTATTGCCGGCGTGGTCGTGATCAATTTGATCTCAAACGTGCTTGTGGAAAAAATCCCGGCTTTAAGTATAGACATGACCGGCACTGCTATGAACGAGCTTTCGCAGGATACCATCGACTTTATCACCACGCTGGATAAAGACGTTGAAATTATGGTGCTGGCCACAGAAAGCGACTATGTCGCCGCCAACCAGTATTTTTTACAGGCCAACAGCCTTTTAAAGCAGTACCACAACTATAACAACCGCATTACAATCGACTATGTCGATCTTGCCGCCAATCCGACCTTTACAGGGAATTATCCGGATGAAACGCTTGCCGCCGGCGATTATATCGTACAGTGCGGCGATAACTACCGGCTTTTAACAACAGAGGACCTGTTTAATATGACGTACGACCAGACAACCTATTCGCAGGTTGTGGAATCTTCCAATGTAGAGCCGGCCGTTACCACCGCCATTTTAAACGTAACGTCTGAAGACCAGACAAAGGTGGCCTTTGTCAACGGCTTTGGCGACTATGATGCGGACGCTTATAAAAAGCTTTTGGAAAACAACAATTACGAGGTTGTGGAAACCTCCCTGCTGACAGACGACATTGACAGTGAAGCGCCGATTGCCGTATTGTTTGCACCCACTGTGGATTTGGATTCCACTTCCATACAGAAGCTTTCCGATTATCTGTCAAACGGGGGCAATTACGGAAAAACGCTGATCTATGTGGCTGCCCAGTCCCGGACGGAAACGCCGCTTTTGGACTCTTTCCTGGAAGAATGGGGCATGGCGCTTGGGGACGGCTATCTGGCTGAAACAGACGCACAGTATCTTCCTGTTTCCAATAACCCGTATCTTTCTATTTTTGACTTTGCAAACGACGACTTTACCGCGGGACTGAAAAACGCCTCGATCCCGCTTGTAGGCGCTTACAGCAAACCGGTAACCATTTTGGATGAAGCAAACGTCACCCCGCTGTTTACAACGTCTGAAAGCTCCGGGTTGATTCCGTTTGACGCAGATGAAAACTTTGATTTTGAAAGTGCGATCGACGGAACATACAACGCCGGTGCAATCAGCACGCATAAGGGCGACGGCGCAGACTCCTCTATTATTGCTATTGGATCGGTTGCCATGTTCAACAGCCAGTTTTTATCCTCCTCCACCTTTAATAACGCAGAATACTTTATCAATATGGCCAATATCCAGTCTGGGAACGAAGAGGAAGGCATCACCATTGCTCCAAAGGATATTTCTTTACAGGAGCTTGGGATCATGTCTGCACAGGCTATGACCATTGGCACAGTCTTTATGGTTGTAATCCCCGTTATTGTACTGATTTTTGGTATTGTTTTGTGGCTGCGCAGGAGGAATAGATAATGAAAAAATCGACAAGGAATATCCTCATTGCCGTGTGTGCCGTTGTGCTTTTAGTCGGCATATTGCTTTTGGTAACGCTGGTTCCGTGGGGCGGCGATTCCGCCACCGACATAACGACCTCCACCTATCCCACAGACGAAAACGGCGAACAATACGCAACAGACGCAATGGGCAATAAAATTCCATCTGAAAAAGACAAAAACGGCAATATTTTAAGCGCAGGTATCGTCACTCTTGCAGACCAGGGGCCGCTGAATCTGGAAAAAATTGAGGTACAAAACGACTCCGGCTCCTTCACTGTGCTTGCAGAAACGCAAACAACGCAGGCAACCAACGCGCAGGGCGAGGAGGAAGAGCAAACCGAGGCGACCGTTTATACGCTGGTGGGCTTTGAAGACCAACAATTGCTCAGCGGCCAGCCCGAAGCAATTGCAAACGACGCCTCCAATATGCAAACCACAAGGATTATCGACATAAACGGGGAAAACCCCGGCAATTACGGTTTGGAGCATCCGCGCGCCACCGTTACGGCAACCTTTGTCGACGGTACGGTCATTACCTACAAGGTCGGCGACGAAGCACCAGCCGAATTGGGCGTATACCTGCAGTGCAACGACGACAAGGCCATTTACCTGGTTGCCACAGACGCGGTTGACAGCTTTTTATTCTCCCCGCTTGATTTGCTGAGCAAGGAAATTACCACAGCAGGGGAATCAGAAGAAAGCAGTGAAATTGAAACCATGACCCTTTCGGGTACAAATTATCCACAGACTGTGACAATTGTCCCGAACGACGACGAAACAAACAGCGCCTATTATAAGATGACGTCCCCCGTGGAGCAGCCTGTCAGTGTGGAAAAGGGCTCTGAAGTAATGGGCGGTATCCGCGGCTTAAGCGCAGACGCCGTTATAGCTGTAAATCCCACAGATGAACAGCTTGAAAGCTTTGGCCTGAAAAACCCTGCAGCTACGGTAAGGGCGGTTTACAGCGACACAACCATTACGCTGTCCGCCTCAACACCGGACGACGACGGAAACGTTTATCTGACCAGCTCTGATAAGGATATGGTTTACCAGCTGTCCGCCGATATGGTCCCATGGGCAAAATACACATATGAAGACCTGCGGTACGAATACATTTTAAAGCCCAATCTGGACTTTTTAAGTGAAATTGCAATTACCGCCGACGGCGAAACCTATACCTTTAGCATAGCAAAGGAAGAAAAGGAAGACGAAGAGGGCAACGTTACACAGGAAACCACCGTAAAATGTGGCGGTAAAACGATCAGCAGCGCCTACTTTAACACGTTTTTTGAAAACCTGACAAGCGTGCAGCGCCAGTCCAACGCCGACGGCGTGCAGGCAAGCGGCGGTGCAGTTTTGGTTGTAAAATACACGTATAACAACGGTAAAACGGCCGATACCGTTTCGTACTACAACGCAGGCAGCCGGAAGGTTCTTGTAAACACAAACGGTACGGCAGACAGTGTGGTCTATGAAACCTATACAAATAAAATGATTGCAGACACACCGGTTATTGCGCAGGGAAAGCGTGTAGACCCCTCTTAAGATTTCTTCTATTATAGGGTAAATAAAAGCTTTTAAAAACAGGGCAGGAAATCATCCTGCCCTGTTTTGGTATGATAGAAGGCCCCCGGCGGGTTTAAGCCGGGGGGCCTTCTTCTTTTTGGGGTGCATAGGTAAAATACAGCAGTTGCTGCAATTTAACACAGCCTATGCAAAATTTCCCTTTTATAAGGCTTTTTTGAAATTTACAAAAGCCTTCTTTTATTTATTCCTGCACAGCCTCCTGCGCCGGCTGTTCCTCAGGCATCGGCTCTTCTTCGCTTTCCTGCTCTTCATGCTGTGCCCTGGCAAGTGTGACGACCTTACTTCCGTCCTTTACCTTCATAACAACCACACCCTTGCTGGGCCTTGCGCACAGCCGGATGGAATCTGCCTGTATACGGATGATAATGCCGTCGTCCGATATAATAATGATGTCGTCGTCCAGATCCACAACCTTGATCGCCGCAACGTCGCCGTATTTTTGTACATGATAGTTTATAAGCCCCTTGCCGCCTCTTGTCTGCAGTCTGTAGTCGCTGATGTTGGAAAGCCTTCCATAGCCGGTTTCCGAAACGGTAAGCACAAAAGCCCCTTCGCGGATGGTGGACATGCCTATAACTTCGTCGTCCTCCTGCAGCGTAATAGCCTTTACACCTCTGGCCCCTCTGCCCATGGGACGCACGTCTGTTTCTTTAAAGCGGATTGCCATGCCCTTTCTGGTTGCTACAAGCATCTGTGCGCTGCCATCTGTCATGCGCACCCAGGCAAGCTCGTCCCCTTCGTTAAGCTCCAGCGCAATAATGCCGCCTTTTCTGGCCGTGTTATATGCGTTGAGCGCAATGCGCTTGACAAGGCCCTTTCTTGTAACCATGATCAAATATTTGCCTTCTTCAAATTTGGGCACGCGGATCATGGAAGTGACCTTCTCTTCCCCACTGATCGGCAGCAGATTTGCAATGTTCATCCCCTTTGAAGTGCGGCTTCCCTCTGGGATTTCGTAGCATTTCAGCCTGTATACCCGGCCTGTATTGGTAAAAAACAGCACATAATCGTGACTGTTGATAATAAACATTTCGCTTGCAACGTCTTCTTCTCTGCGCGACATAGCAGAAACGCCCTTTCCTCCGCGCCGCTGGGTATGGTAGGTATCTACAGCAAGACGCTTTACATAGCCAAAATCTGTCAGCGTAAGCACACATTCCTCATGCGGAATCAAATCCTCAATGTCAACCTCTCCGCTTACGGCCATGATCTCTGTCCGCCTTGGATCCGCATATTTATTGCGGATTGCCGTAATTTCTTCTTTAATAATCTGCAGCTGCCTGTGTGGGTCTGCCAAAATATCCTTATAATCGGCTATTTTCTGTTCCAGTGAAAGCAGCTCTTCCTCCACCTTGCTGCGTTCCATACCGGTCAACTGCCCTAGCCGCATTTGTACAATGGCCTGTGTTTGCACATCATCCAGCCCAAACCGCTCAGAAAGCCGCTGCCTGGCCGTGCTTTGATCTTTAGAGCTGCGAATAATGGAAATGACCTCGTCGATTGCGTCAATTGCAATCTTAAGCCCTTCCAGAATATGCGCGCGTTCCTCTGCCTTGCGCAAATCGTAAACGGTTCTGCGTGTTATAACGCTCTGCTGGAAATCTATGTAATGCTGCAGCATGTCGTGCAGCGTAAGCACCTTTGGCTCACCATCCACAATTGCAAGCATAATTACGCCAAACGTAACCTGCATCTGCGAATAGGAATACAGCTGGTTTAAAACAATCTGCGGCGAGGCGTCGCGCTTTATATCGATCTCTATATGCATTCCCGCGCGGTCGGAATGGTCCTCCACATTGGATATTCCTTCAATGCGCTTGTCTTTTACAAGGTTTGCAATACTTTCCACCAGGCGCGCCTTATTGACCTGGTAGGGGAGCTCTGTAACAATAATTTTAAACCGCCCGTTCTTCTGTTCCACAATCTCTGCACGCGCGCGCACAATAATTTTCCCGCGCCCTGTGGCATAAGCGGCGCGGATCCCGCTTCTTCCCATGATCAGCGCTCCCGTGGGGAAGTCCGGTCCCTGGATATGCTGCATTAAATCCTCAAGGCGTGCGTCGGGGTTATCGATCAGGCAGCATATGGCGTCGATGACCTCTCCCATGTTGTGCGGAGGAATGTTCGTCGCCATACCGACAGCAATCCCGCTTGAGCCATTTACAAGCAGGTTTGGAAAACGCGACGGCAAAACCGTGGGTTCTTTTAGCCTGTCGTCAAAATTGGGCATGAAATCGACGGTTTCCTTATCTATATCTGTGAGCATTTCAACCGCCATTTTGCTCATCTTCGCTTCCGTATAACGGTAAGCTGCGGGAGGGTCCCCGTCGACAGATCCAAAATTTCCATGCCCGTCCACCAGCATATAGCGCATGGAAAAATCCTGCGCCAGGCGCACCAGCGCGTCGTAAACAGACGCATCACCATGCGGATGGTAGCTGCCCAAAACGGCACCAACCGTATCTGCACATTTTCTGTATGGTTTTTCAGGCCCCAGCCCTTTTTCATACATGGTATAAAGAATCCGCCTGTGTACGGGTTTAAGTCCGTCGCGGACGTCCGGCAGCGCACGCGACACAATAACAGACATGGAATATTCCATAAAGGATTTTTGCATTTCGTTATTGATATCGACGTCTATAATTTTTTGCTGCGCATGCATAAGCTCGTTGTTTTCTCTGTTATCCAATGAAAGACACCCTCTTTATCCTACGCGGTCTAAAAGCCCGCTGTATATTGCATTTTGTTTTATATCGTTTTTGCCTACCGGCCGCCTATATATCCTCCCTGCGGCAGCTGCTGCACAAAAAGCGCATGCAATTCCTGGATTTGCTGCTGCGTTAATACACGCTTGGGGATAGAAAACGCCTGCCCATACCCGGTAAAGCATAAAAACTGCAGATTTGTTTCCACACATTTCCACAATTGCGCAGCTTCCGTACAAAGCTCATACTTATCAGATTGCAAAGCAAGCTGCGTTCCTTCAATTGTAAGCCTGTAGGAAGGCCGCTTTTCCTTATGGACTTCATAATCGTTTTCCGCGCTTTTTTTGGCAAAAACACGAAGGATAAAAAAATCATAAAATACAGCAATCATTAAGCCGAGCAAAACGGAAAGAATGCTGTAAACCAGATCTGCCTGCTGGATCATTTGGAAAAATGCCTGCAATATAAAAAACACGCCCGCCGCTGCACAAAGCGCCGTAATCCATTTTTTTCTGGCTTGCTGCTGGAGTAGCAGGCTTTTTTCCACATATTCTTTTTTATCAAGCAGGTAGCTTACCTCTATTTTCTTTTGTTCCATGGCTTTACCTCAACAAAGCCGCGCACATAGGTATTTTTAAAATACGCATGCAGCGCTGCGATCTGTTGTTTTTTGCAAAAGGCTTTGTCCACTATATACATATGTCCTGATTTTGAAAGTAAAATAAACAAACTTTGGCTTTCTATGCACTTTTTTATATCTGTTCTGGACAGCTTTCTTTTTTCATGTTCACTTTCAAAAAGAAAAAACTCTTTATAAAAGGACAAGGTATATTCCTGTTTTACAAAAGGGTTTGTCACATAGCTTTTCTTAACCGCGCTTTCTTCTTCCCTTACAGAGACAAACGCAAACAGCATAAACACCAAAAAGAAAAACAAAACGGCCGTAAGCTGCTGGGCTATAGCCAAAAACCCGCTGTCGGCCACCAGCTGTGCAAGCCGGACAAGCGCGGCTGCCAGCAAAACAACTGCAACGGCTGCAACCAAAAATCGAAGCCTGTTTTTCCCGGTGCTCTTTTGTACAGATTGATTTGCCAGCATGCAGGTTTCTTCTTTTAGAACCTGTCCCTCTATCCTCACAAAAGGAGTACCCGTGTCTTCTATATACATCGATTTATTCCTCAATCCCGCTGCTAAGCGCCCGATAAATTTCTGGAAGCGCTTTTTTCCCGTTGATAGGCCGGAAGGTTTTTGCGCTTACAAAGCCATGGGATGTGCTTCCCGTTGCCAAAAGCGCCTGGTCTTTCTGTCTTTTTACTTTGTATGCAAAGATAATCCGCGCAGCAGTAATTTTTGAAACGGATGTTTCCACAATCAGCTCGTCTTCATAATATGCCGGCAGATAAAACTGGCAGGTTAAGCCGGAAAGCGGCGTCATCACACCCTGCTGCTCCATTACGCTATAAGGCATACCGGCTTGTTTGATAAAATCTGTCCTGCCGACCTCAAACCAAACGGCATATACGCTGTGATGCACGATCCCCATTTTATCTGTTTCTGCATAGCGGACCGTAATTTTGCTTTCCGTAATCAATCCTATTTCCTCCTGTCTATCTACTTTTCGCTTTACTGATAAGGGCGTGTACCCTTTTGTACCAGACTCTTAACCTTTTGCAGATTTTCGGGACGGATTGCCCGTTCCGGAATTGCAAAGAGCTGTTTGTTCTGCGTATGAAACACCAAAAGGCCGTCGCCCTGTGATAAACGGCTTGTCTGGTCCAGCGGTATTTTCCAGGAGGAATCGTTGCCGATAATGGTGATTTTTTCTTCTGTAATTTTCGCTTTGATCACATTTCCCTTCGCATTTTCCTTTGCCAGGCGTTTTAACTGAAAATAGGGAACCAGCCAAATCACCGCAATAATCAAAAGCGATATTATGGCAAAAACAAGCCAGTTGACGTTCTGCCCGAGCAGGAAAGAAACAAAAAAGCCCGCAGCCGCGATGATCATTAAAATCGTATAAACAATCGCCCTTTTCCCCGACGTTTTAAAAATACCGGCTTTCTTTAAGCAAAGGTAGGCCTCCTGCTGTGTTAATGCATAGGAAACCTCTTCCAAAAAAAACTGCTGCGCTTCTTTTTCGGTGTTTTCCTGCCTGTGCGGTGTTTGCTGCACCTGCTGTGACAGATCTCTTGCCTGTTTTAAAATCTCGTCGACTGCGTTGTCCATCTGCTTCACTTCCCTATCTTCGATCAAAGCGCCGTTTAAATATCCAAATTTTGTACATATTTTGCGTTTTTCTCTATAAATTCACGTCTTGGCTCTACCTTATCGCCCATCAAAATGGTGAAAATTTCATCCGCGGCGGCGGCGTCTGTCAAATCTACACGCAGCATAATCCTTGTTTCCGGATTCATGGTGGTTTCCCAAAGCTGTTCTGAGTCCATTTCACCAAGACCTTTATAACGCTGAACATCGGTTTTTCCCTCTATGGATTTTAAAATAGCGTCTCTCTCTGTATCTGTATATGCATACAGATGCTCCTTGCCCTTTGTAATCCTGTAAAGCGGCGGTTGCGCAATATACACGTGCCCACCTTCCACAAGCGGCCGCATAAAGCGGAAAAAGAACGTCAACAGCAACGTCCGGATATGCGAACCGTCCACGTCTGCGTCCGCCATAATAATTACCTTTCCGTAACGTAATTTGCTTAAATCAAACTCTTCCCCAATTCCACAGCCAAGCGCCGTTATAACCGGCATTAGCTTGTCGTTTCCATATACTTTATCCAAACGCGCTTTTTCTACATTGAGCATTTTTCCCCAAAGCGGTAAAATTGCCTGAAAGCGCCTGTCCCTTCCGCCTTTTGCGGAGCCGCCGGCAGAATCACCTTCTACAATATAAATTTCTGTTTCTTCCGGGTTTCTGGATTGGCAGTCGGCAAGTTTTCCCGGCAATGCAGCCGACTCCATGGCAGATTTTCTTCTGACAAGATCCTTTGCCTTTCTTGCCGCTTCCCTGGCCCTGGAGGCCGCCAGCGCCTTTTCAAAAATTGCTTTGGCGGTCGCAGGATTTTCTTCCAGATAGGTTTTTAACTTTTCACTGACAAGCTTGTCAACCATCGTACGGATTTCCGTATTGCCCAGCTTTGCCTTTGTCTGCCCTTCAAATTGTGCTTCCTTCAGCCTGACGCTGATCACGGCTGTAAGGCCTTCTCTTACGTCCTCACCTGTTAAGCTTTTATCGTTTTCCTTAATGATATTAAACTTTCTTGCATAATCGTTCATAACCCTTGTCAGCGCACGCTTAAAGCCTTCTTCATGCGTACCGCCGTCTGTCGTATGAATATTATTTGCAAAAGAAAGAATACACTCGTTATAGCTTTCATTATACTGCATAGCAATTTCAACAGCAGACGTATCGTCCGGTGCAGAGGTAGAAAAATAGATCACTTCCGGATGCACCAGATCCAGCGATTTCTTTTTATGGATATATTCCACAAAGCTTGCTACGCCGCCTTCATAAAGGAAATTACTCTGCCTGATATTTTCACAGTCGCGTTCGTCACGAAGCTCAATATGGATGCCTGCATTTAAAAAAGCCTGTTCACGCAGGCGCGTTTCCAAGACCTGAAAATCATATTCGTCTGTTTCCGTAAAAATTTGCCTGTCTGCCTTAAAGATAACTTCCGTACCCTTTTGTGTGCCTTTTCCTACAATTTCAAGGTCTGAAACGATATTTCCTCTTTCATATCGCTGATGATAAATATTTTCCCCATCACAAACCTTTACTTCCAGCCATTCGGAAAGTGCGTTTACAACAGAAGCACCCACGCCGTGTAATCCGCCGGATACCTTATACCCGCCGCCGCCAAACTTTCCGCCCGCGTGCAGCACGGTAAATACAACTGTAACGGCGGGGATTCCCATTTTATGGTTGATCCCAACCGGGATTCCTCTGCCATTGTCATATACCCGTATAATATTCCCTGGTAAAATGCTTACGTCTATTTTTGTACAATACCCGGCAAGGGCTTCGTCGATTGCGTTGTCGACAATTTCGTATACAAGATGGTGCAATCCCCTTGGACCTGTCGACCCAATATACATTCCCGGGCGCTTTCTTACAGCTTCCAGACCCTCCAGTACCTGTATTTCATCGGCACCATAGGTATTGTCGGTTTTTGTAATCTCTATATTTGTATCCAAGAAAAAGACCTCCTACAATCAAGCTCTTTTATTTTTCTTTGTTTCCCTGTTTTTTTGTCCTTTCTGCATTTTTTTATAGCGGACCGTATAAGGGAAAAGAAGCATAGCGATCAAAACAAATACAACTGTAACGGCCAGACATCCCCATATTGTAATGTTTTCTAAAATATTAAGCAAAAAAAGATTCAGGCCAACCAAAAAAACAGATACAACCAAAAGCAAAACAAACCGACCCTTTTTATAGGAAATCGAAAATGTTTTTTTACAGTTATGGCAGGTCATTTCTTTTTGCTTGACCGTGTCTCTTACAGTTTTATAGTGATAGACCGCATGACAATACGGACAGACCGGAAGCTTTAACATGCCGTCTTCCCTTTCTTTACAGTTTTCGATCAGTATAAGAAGAAATATCCAGATATTCTTCCTCCTGGTTTTCTTTTATGGTTGGAATAATCTTTGTAGAGGTATCTTCCATTTTTTCTTCGTCTAAAAAAATATATTCCCCTCCTATATTTGACACCCTTGGCATAACTCTTGTCGATCCGCTTGCGGCAGTTGGTACAGTAGGCCTATATATCCTCTTTTTTGTTATTTTTTTATCTGTCTGCCCTGCTGTATGAACCTTTAGCGGAACCAAACGGAAGAAAAGAGGGGTACACAGGTAAAATATAATAAAGGGGATCAACACCCAGAGCATCCCCCAAAGCTGATCCTTTTTTCCAACCAGTAACCATGCAATTAAAATACCGACCGCAATCAGAATGGTTGCCAAAATGGCACCGCGTATTGCTTTCCGAAAATAGATGGTAGAATTTCTTCCGCACTTCTTACAGGTATGCTCCCCTTCGCTTTTTTCTAAAAAAGCCGATATATAAGATACCTTTTTTCCACAATACGGGCATTGCAAATTTCTCATATACCATTTCCCACCTTTTTAAAAACCTGTTTTTCAGGACTCCTTTTCAATAAAAGCTCTATCTTTTTGCATATTTTTTCTTTTTAAAAGCGTTGCAGAGGACAGCTGACTTATATAAACAGCCGTTTTCCCCCTTTTTTTGTCTTTGCATAAAATAAAGGATTTTGGCAATTCATACGAAACTGTAACGACCTGCCTTTTCTTTTCCGCCTTTGCCAAGTAGTCCCTTGTATGTTTTGAAACCGTGGTGATATCCAAGTCAAAAATGCCGACGATATCGCCTGTTCGGATAACCGTGTCCTGTCCTAAATGTAAATACATAAACTTTCACCCGCTGTGCTCCGTTATATTTTTTATTTCTCCTTCACTGATATGAAAAGCACAGCCCCCCTGCAAATTTTGCACCGCAGACCGGTCGCAGCAGGTAATAAAAACCTGCCATCCTTGCAGCTTATTTAAAAGGTACGTCTGCCTGGACAAATCTAGCTCGCTTAAAACATCATCTAAAAGGATTATAGGATTTTCCTGTGTTCTTTCTTTTAATACGGCGGCTTCCGCCAGCTTTAAAGATAAAACAGCGCTTCTTTGCTGCCCCTGTGAAGCAAAATTTCTTGCCTTGATCCCATTGATCAAAATTTCTATATCATCCCTATGCGGACCATAGTTGGTGCATCCTGTATATATATCCTCTTTTTTAGCCAAAGAAAGGGATTGCATAAGCTTTTCCTCCATCTGTGCAACAGAATCCCCCGGCTGTACTTTACACCCAGATTGATAGGTAATAGAGAGCTCCTCTTTTTTTTCCGAAATTCCCATATGGAACGTACGTGCTTTTTCCCTTAAAAAATCTATATAGGAAAATCTTTCATACAAAAGGGAAGCACCCGTTTGCGCAAGCTTTTCATCCCATATGGAAAGCGTTTCGGAAAGCTCCCTGTGGCGCGGTATATCCTTTAAAAGCGCGTTTCTCTGGTTTAATATTTTATGATATCTTGTAAATAAAACTGCATAGCGCGGCTTTAGCCTGCACAGCGCACCGTCAACAAAGCGTCTTCTCTCTGAAGGGCCGTTTTTCACCAATGTTAAATGTTCAGGCGAAAAAACAACAGACGTGCATTTTCCAATGAGCTCCGCCGTTGAATTTTTCTTTACCCCGTTTAAAACGGCTTCTCTTTTATTTTGCAAAATCCGTATTTGCGCAGTTTGCATACGTTCTTCTGCAAAAAATGCAACGGAAACCGTCGCAGATGTGTTTTGAAAAGAAACCAGCTCGCTGTCCTTTGCTCCCCTGAAGGAACGCACACCGTTAAACATCCAAATACATTCCAGTAAATTGGTCTTTCCCTGCGCATTATCGCCGTAAATGACATTCATTCCTTCAGACGGCCGAATACAACCGTCTTTTAAATTTCGAAATCCACAAAAAGTAAGCTCGCGGATGGTCACTTCCTGTACACCTCTAGAATTTTATCCTCATTTTGCACCTGGTCGCCCACGTGTATTTTTTTTCCTCTTTCTGTGCAAACCTTTCCATTGACATAAACCTTTCCACTTTGCACCAAAACTTTTGCCTGTCCCCCTGTCGGCACAACCCCACCAAATTTTAATAGGCTGTCCAGCTTAATAAAATCCTGGTCAATATAGACTTTTTCAATTTTCATAATTTAACCTCATGGGAACGACTAAAAATAAAAAGCTGTCACCCTGCACCGGAACAATCTTCATAGGCGTAAGCGGACCGTTAAACTGTAAATTTACAATATCTGTGTCGGCATTTCGCAGGGCGTCCAGTAAATAGCGGTTATTAAAACCAATTTCTACTTCTTCGCCTGACACCGTTGTTTTTATCACATCATTTGCTTTTCCGATTGCGGTAGAACAGGAAAGCTTTATGGAATCTTCCGTTACAGTAAAGCGGATCGGACTTTGTATTTTTTCCGACGTAAGAAGCGACATTCTTTCCACACTGTTTATCATTTCCCTGGTACCCACAGGCGCCTGCGTTTTATTTTCTTTTGGAATGGTGGATTTATAATCCAAAAAAGTTCCTTCAATCAGCCTTGTAAAGACAGAATACTGTTCTATATGAAAAATAGCATGCCGCTGCCCAAGGATAATTTCCGTATTCTCTTCTTCTTCGCTAACAAGCTTCAAAATTTCTGAAAGGGCTTTCCCCGGTACAACAAAACGGCTGTTTTCTTCACAGTCGATTGGTTCCTTTCGTAAAGCCATCCTATATCCGTCAACCGATACAATTCTGATAATTTTGTCTTCGATATCAAACAACGATCCAGTATAAATTGGCTTTGAAATATTATCAGAAATGGCAAACAAAGTTTGCTTGATCATATTTTTCAGCAAACCGCTTTGAATGGTGAGCGTATCCGTTTTTTCAAAGGAGGGAATTTCCGGATATTCTGCAGAAGAAATCCCGACGATTCTGTACTCTGCCTGTCCGCTAAAAATATAGGTAATCAGCCTGTCGTCCGTTTCGATATGTACGTTTTCTTCAGGAAGCCTGCGGACAATATCACCCAAAAGTTTTGCACTTACTACAATTTCCCCTTCTGTAATAACGTCTGCATCTATGACTGTTGTGATTCCTATTTCCAGATCATACCCGCATAAAGTAATCTGATTTTTATAGGCTTTTATTAAGATCCCTTCCAAAGCAGGAAGAGACGTTTTAGAGGAAACTGCCCTTTGTACGTTTGTAACAGCTTCCGCCAGCTTTGACTGGGAGCAGTTGAGCTTCATAAAATCATCCCTCTTCTCATTTTTTATAAAAAGAAACAAAAGAATTCTATATAATTTTAGTAGTAGTAGTAGGGGCTGTGAAAATGTGGAATTGTAAAGAAAACTTCATAAAACAGGCAAAAATTTACACAAGTACAATGTTAGAAATCTGTGTACACTGTGTTGAAAAATTTTTATATTTTTTTACTTTTCCACATTTTGTGAAAAGCTGTGGAGTGAATGTGAAAAAATATGTGAAAAAAGGTTTTTATCTGTCGCGGATATTTTTAATAATATCTTCTATGGTTTCTTTTACTTTGCTGTCTTTGTTCATATTTTTTTCCACCTGCTGGATCGTATATACAATTGTGGAATAATGTCTGCCTCCAAATTCGTTTCCGATTTGAATCATGGAAAGATGCGTCAGTTCTCTGACAATATAAATTGCAATATGGCGTGCGTTTGAAAGGTTTGCCCTGCGGTTTTTTATGGAACGAATGTCTTCGCTTTTCACGCCAAAGGTTCTTGCCACTTCGTCAATAATTTTTTCTACTGTAAGTTCCGGCGGCGCTTCGTTGTTTAAAATGTCGGATATAGACTCCTGTGCGCCGGAGATAGTAGGTTTTTCCCCGTTTAAAAGGTTTTTTGCTTTAATTTTCTGTACGACGCCTTCCAGCTGGCGTATATTTGTTTTTAATTTTGTGGCAATGTATTCACATACCTCATCAGGAATGTTGATTTCCAAAAGTTCCGCTTTTCTTTTGATAATGGCAATTCTTGTTTCAAGGTCCGGCGGCTGAATATCTGCAATTAATCCCCATTCAAAACGGGTGCGCAGCCTTTCCTCCAGCGTTTTTATTTCTTTTGGGGGTCTGTCCGATGTCAGAACAATCTGCTTTTTGCTTTCGTACAGTGTGTTGAATGTGTGGAAAAATTCTTCCTGGGTAGATTCTTTTCCACCTATAAATTGTACGTCGTCTACTAAAAGTACATCGGCGTTTCTGTATTTTTGCCGGAATTCTTTTGTTTTTGCCATTTGGATCGATTCGATCAGTTCGTTTGCAAAATCGTCGCCTTTTACGTATAGGATGTTCATATTGCTGTGCGTTTTTTTGATTTCGGTTCCAATTGCATATAGAAGGTGTGTTTTTCCAAGACCGGAATGCCCGTAAATAAACAAAGGATTGTATGCGCCCGCCGGGTTTGTTGCGACTGCAAGAGAAGCTGCGTGTGCAAATTTGTTGGAGGAGCCTACAATGAATGTGGAAAATGTATATTCATAATCTGAATGCATGATCTTTTCGTTTTCCGGCTCCTGGCTTTTGCTTTTGATTTCCTCCGGGACGGTCAGGCGGATTTCTATGGAAGATCCAAACACGGCGTCAAAGGCTTCTTGTAGAAGCGTAAGATAGCAGCGCGTCAGCGTTTGCCTGTGAAATTCGTTCGGTGTGAGTAAAATGGCTTCTCCTGAATCAAAGTTAAGTGTTAAGGGCTCAATTCTGCTGATCCAGGTTTTATATGCAACGTCTGTGATTCTGGTTTTACAATAATCACAGATCACATCCCAAGCTTCATTAAAGGATTCCATGGTGATTCTCTCCTTATCTAAAAATTTTTAAACGCAAGAGGTCAGGAGATTCAAAAAATCATATAGTATGTATATTTTTACTTATAATATATAAAATCCCGCTCTTTCATTATCTGTATTATTCTATCACAAATTGGTCTTCTTTTCAAACTTTTTATTGAAAAAAATTGTAAGCTTTACATATGCAGATAAAATAATAAAAAGTGTGCTTTTTATACTGCATAAAGTAAGGAAAAAACAAAAAAAACACAAGATATGGTATAAGGCAAAAAGACTGCTTTTAGAGCCGGCAGTTTCTTTGTTTTTATACTTAAAAAAATAAAAAATTTTTATTGACGATTTATGTTAATTACGTTATAATGCTATATTGCAAGGTTAATACCCGAAAGGAGGGCTTTTTTATGTTGAGGACATATCAGCCTAAAAAGCTTCACAGAAAAAAGGAGCATGGTTTTAGAAAAAGAATGTCTGACAGAAACGGGCGGAAGGTGCTTGCCCGCAGGCGTGCAAAAGGCAGAAAAAGGTTGTCTTACTAAGATTGAGACCACTGAAATGTGGTCTTTATTTTTGTAAGAAGCATGTGTGTTTTTCATGTGAAAAATGGCTTGGCTTTTAGACGGGATGATAACGTATGGGAAGTATGGAAACGTTAAAGGAAAATAAGGATTTTAAGCGTCTTTATAATAGAGGAAAATCGTTTATTTCTCCCGTCGTCGTAACGTATGTTATGAAGAACAGGCTGCAGGGCATAAGGTATGGAATCACAACAAGCAAAAAAACAGGCAAAGCTGTGCAGCGCAACCGTTCCAGAAGAGTGATACGGGCAGCTTACACACAGCTACTACCGCAGATTAAAGCGGGGTACGATTTTGTGTTTGTCGCAAGAGTAAAAACATCACACGTAAAAAGCACAGAAATATTGCGCTGTATGAGAAAACAGCTGGAAGAGGCGGGAGTTTTAAAATGAAGCGCCCGCTTATTTGGCTTATAAAATTTTATAAAAAAGCAATTTCGCCGCATACAAGGCCAAGCTGTAAGTACTATCCCACCTGTTCCCAATATGGGCTGGAGGCTATTGAACGGTTTGGGGCGTTAAAGGGCGGATGCATGACGATCTGGAGAATATTGCGTTGTAACCCCTTTTCAAAAGGTGGATATGACCCTGTTCCCGAAAAGAAAAAAGGGTTGAAAAGTAAATAAGGAGGTCTGCGCAATTATGGATATATTTAACATGATAGGAAGCCTGTTTGGCTATGTGCTCTGGTTTTGTTTTATGCTGGTGCACGATTACGGAATTGCAATTATCCTGTTTACACTGTTTTTAAAAATTATATTGTTTCCCACAGCGATCAAGCAGCAAAAGTCTATGGCTGCAAACGCCCGTCTTGCTGCAAAGCAGCGTGAGCTGCAGAAAAAATATGGAAACGACAAGGCAAAGCTTAATGAAGAAGTAAGCAAGCTTTATCAAAAAGAGGGCGTAAACCCCATGGGGGGCTGTCTGTCTTCCCTGCTTCCCATGCTTTTGCTGTTGGGTGTTTATTATGCGGTCATTAACCCTCTTACAAATACCATGCATATTGCTTCTGAAACCGTTACAAAAGCGGTCAGTTATTTAAATACACTGCCCGGGATTGGAACTTCCTTTAATAATTTTTATGGGCAGATCGATATTATCAAGCTTGCGCAGACACCGCAGGGAACAACGTATTTAAGCGGGTTTTTTGATGCAAATACAATTGACCAGATCAAAGACTTTGGCCAGGGCTTTCATTCTTTTGGACTGGATCTTCTTGGAAGGCCCAATGAGGGATTTACCATTTTGCTGATTATTCCCATTCTTTGTCTGGTTACCTCTATTTTGGCGCAGTATTTTACAATGAAGCTGCAGGGTACGGCACAGATGCAGCAGGGCTGTATGAAGTATATGCTTCTTCTTATGCCGCTTGTGAGCGCGTATATTGCATATACGGTTCCCGCAGCGGTTGGTTTTTACTGGATTGTTTCGACTGTTTTAGGCTTTTTGCAGACTGTCATTTTGCAAAATTTTTACAGTGCAAATATAATGGGAGCCAAAGCGGAAGCACAAAGGGTAGCTTTGCTTGAGCTGGAAGAAGCAAAGGTAAAATACAGCTATAATCCGAAATTTGAAAATAAGGGAATCCAGCAGAAGAAAAAACAGGGGAAAAAGAAGTAAATGGCGACTGTACAGCGTTTTTTGCAGTTGTATGCGGTTATATAGAAGAAAGCCATTACTTTTTATAGAAGAAGTAGCAATTTATGGGGGTGTAAATGTTGTTAAAAGAAGCAATTGGAACAGGTGAAACAATTGTTGAAGCGCAAGAAGACGCCTGCAGGCAGCTTGGCGTAGAAACACATGAAGCAAATTTTGACGTACTGCAAATGCCGGAAAAAAAGAAATTTGGTATTTTTGGGGGAAGTCCTGCAAAGGTTCGCGCATTTTTGGAAGTTTCCCCTGCACAAAGCGCAGCGGATTATTTAAAACGTATATTGACCTGTATGGGATTTAACGATGTAACGATGGAAATACAAGAGATAGAAGGCGGTGCGAAGATTAACCTTTCCAGTGAAGATATAAGCCTTATTATTGGGAAAAGAGGCGAAACGCTCGATGCGCTGCAATATCTTACCGGGTTGGTGGCAAATCATATAGATAACGCCTATTATAGAATTACCATTGATACGGGCAATTATCGCGAAAAGCGTGAAAAAACGCTGGAAATACTGGGAAGAAGAATGGCATTTAAGGCTATAAAAACAGGGAAAAACGTCCCTCTGGAGCCAATGAATCCCTATGAGCGGCGCATTATCCATACAGCGGTACAAAAAGTAAACGGTGCAATTTCCTGGTCGGAAGGTGAAAATATAGACCGCCATGTGGTGATTGGTTTGGATCCTAATGCAAAGCCCTATCGCCGCAGAAACGGTGGGTATAACAACAGATCCCGGGGCGGACAAAAAAAGCGTTATAACGACGGATATAACCGAAGCGGTAATCGTAATACCTATACGGCCGGACATGCACAGGACAACCAGGTACAAAAAAGAGCGCCAATTAACGACGGCGGGAATTTTTCCCTTTACGGAAAGATCGAGACAAAAAAAGAAAAAGAATCTATATAAACTTTTTGGGGGCTGCACCATGCAGCCCCCAAAAAAATAGCAAGCAATAACAGGTAAGGGATTTGTATAAAATGGATACCATTGCAGCAATTTCCACTGCGCAGGGAGCGGGTGGCATTGGCGTAATTAGAATATCTGGAAAGCAGGCAATTCAAATTGCAGACGCGGTTTTTCGGCCTATATCGGGCAAAGCCCTTATAGAGCAAAAGGGTTACACGGCCGCGTTTGGGCACATATATGGCGGCAATGAAAAAATTGACGAAGGAATTGCGCTGGTTTTCAGGGCTCCACACAGCTATACGGGTGAAGATGTGGTAGAGCTTTCCTGTCATGGAGGAATTTATCTTACAAAGCGTGTTTTACGCGCTGTATTTCAGGCGGGAGCAATACCTGCGCAGGCGGGCGAATTTACAAAAAGAGCCTTTTTAAATGGAAAAATGGACCTAACCCAAGCAGAATCTGTCATGGATCTGATCGGTGCGAAAGGAAAACATGCGGCCAGAGCCGCTTTGTCCTGTAAAGAAGGCTCTCTTAGAAAAAAAATAGACGCAGTTTGCACACAATTAACAGAGACGGCCGCGCATTTGTCCGCATGGGCGGATTATCCGGAGGAGGATATTCCGGAACTTTCCAGCAGTTTGCTTACACAAAATCTGAAGGAAAGCCAAAGCGCCCTGCAAACGCTGCTTTCTGGGTATGATACGGGAAAAGTGGTGCGTGAAGGGGTGGATACGCTTATTGTTGGAAAGCCCAACGTAGGAAAATCCACATTGATGAACCTGCTTTCCGGCTGCGAACGGTCGATCGTTACAGATATTCCCGGCACAACCAGAGATATTGTAGAAGAAACCGTGCTGCTGGGAAATACAATTTTGCGCTTATCCGACACAGCCGGCCTGCGCGATACAGATAATCCAATTGAAAAAATTGGAGTAGATAAGGCAAAAGAACGCATAAAAAGCTGTGGTCTGGTTTTGGCGGTTTTTGACGGCTCTTCCCCGTTGGAAAAGGACGATCGGGCTATGCTGGACCTGCTTTGCGATGCGCCCGCTGTGGCCGTGGTCAACAAGGCGGACAAGGGCCATCAAATTGACACGGCGTATATTGCGCAGAAGGTAAAGGCGCTTGTGCATGTTTCCGCTGCTAAGGGGCAGGGAATACAGGCGCTTACAGACGCGGTGGAAGCCGTAACAGGCACAAAGGATTTTGACCCTTCACAGGCAATCTTGGCAACGGAGCGGCAAAGGGCGGCGGTGGAAAAAGCGCTTTGTGCGCTTGAAGAGGCTATCGGTGCGCTGCAGGCCGGCTTTACGCTTGATGCGGTTACGGTATCGTTGGAGGACGCTATAAGTGCACTGCTTACCTTGACAGGCAAGCGTGTAAGCGAAGCAGTTGTCGAAACGGTTTTTTCAAGATTTTGTGTTGGAAAGTAAGAAGGGGGGCTTTATATGCAATATAAAGCGGGCGATTACGACGTAGCGGTAATCGGCGCAGGCCACGCTGGGATTGAGGCAGGCCTTGCCGCGGCAAGGCTTGGTTGTAAAACGGTTGTTTTTACCATCAATTTGGATGCCGTGGGGAACTGCCCGTGCAATCCGTCGATAGGCGGCACGGCAAAAGGTCACTTGGTAAGGGAAATTGACGCGCTGGGCGGGGAAATGGGAAAAACCGCAGACGCATGCTTTTTGCAGATGCGCATGCTCAACCGTGGAAAAGGCCCTGCGGTACATTCTTTGCGCGCGCAGATTGATCGCAGAAAATACAGCGATACCATGAAGCATAAGCTTGAGTTGCAGAAAAATTTGGAGCTAAAGCAGGCAGAGGTTGTAAATCTTACACGTGACAAGAACCTTTGGCTGATAGAAACCCGCATGCAGGCACTCTTTTCCTGCAAAACAGTGATTCTTGCAACCGGCACGTATCTTGGCGGACGTATTTTTATTGGAGATGTTTCCTATGAAAGTGGGCCGGACGGTATGTTCCCTGCGGCGTTTTTAGGGCGCGCCCTGAAGGAGCTGGGGCTGCCTCTGCGCCGTTTTAAAACCGGAACGCCGGCAAGGGTACTTAAAAGCAGTATAGATTTTACAGGATTGGAAGAGCAGCCCGGGGACGATCCTCCCGAGCCGTTTTCCTATGATACGGAGCATATGGGACAAAATAAGGTGCTTTGCCATATCGCCTGGACAAACAGCAGAACAAAAGAGATTATTATGGAAAACCTGCACCGTTCCCCGCTGTACGGCGGAAAAATAGAAGGCGTAGGGCCGCGCTATTGTCCAAGCATTGAAGACAAAATGGTCCGCTTTGCCGATAAGCCGCGCCACCAGCTGTTTATTGAGCCATGCGGGCAGAATACGGAAGAAATGTATCTGCAGGGGATGTCCTCTTCCCTGCCGGAAGACGTACAGCTGGCATTTTATCATTCGATTCAGGGCTTGGAGCATGCGGTGATTATGCGCCCTGCATATGCAATAGAATATGACTGTGTGGATCCGCTGTACATGAACGCGACGCTGGAGTTTTGCAACTTTCCAGGGCTTTACGGCGCCGGACAATTTAACGGAAGCTCCGGCTATGAAGAGGCGGCCGCGCAAGGGCTGATTGCCGGAATTAACGCAGCAAGAAAGGTACAGGGAAAGGCGCCGTTTGTTTTGGACCGGGCCAGTTCCTATATTGGAACATTAATTGACGACCTGGTAACAAAAGGTACTTTGGAGCCTTACAGGATGATGACGTCGCGCTCAGAATACAGGCTGCTTTTACGGCAGGATAATGCAGATGTGCGTTTAACACCGCTTGGCAGAAGGATTGGCTTAATTGGCGACGAAAGGTGGCGGCGCTTTAAGGAAAAGAAACGGCAAAAGGAGCAGGAACGAAAGCGCTTGAAGGAAACGGTGATTTCCCCTTCAAAAGAGGTAAACGAGCTGCTTGTTTCATGTGAAACAACACCCATTACAACAGGGGTGCGTTTCATTGATCTGCTGCGCCGGCCGCAGTTAAGCTATCAAAAGCTGACGCCGATCGACCCTACACGGCCTTTGCTGGAGCAGAATATATTTGAACAAATAGAGATAGAAGTAAAGTATGAAGGTTATATTAAACGGCAGATGGCGCAGACGGAACAAATGCGTAGGATGGAAAATAAAAAGCTCCCTGCAGGCACAGACTATCGTACGCTTGCTGGGTTGCGTCTGGAAGCACAGGAAAAGCTCAACCAGGTGCGGCCTGAAAATATTGGACAGGCATCGCGCATCAGTGGGGTAAGTCCCGCTGATATTTCCGTTCTTATCATATGGCTTTCACAGAGAAAGGAAGATCAGGCATGAACAGCGCGATGCCTCTGTTGCAATTGCATGCAAATACGCTTGGCGTTGCATTGACAGACGAAATGCTGCAAAAATTTGCGTTATATCTGTCGTTGCTTTTGGAATGGAACAAAAAAATGAACCTGACGGCAATCAAAGATCCCCAGCAGATTGTCATCAAACATTTTGTCGATAGCCTATCGCTTTTGCAATATATGGATATTCCAAAAAACGCCGCGGTAATAGATGTGGGGACAGGCGCCGGCTTTCCTGGGGTCCCTTTAGCAATTGTGCGCCCAGACATACGCCTTGTGCTGTTAGACAGTCTTGGAAAGCGAATTATGTTTTTACAGACCGTTGCACAGCAGCTTTCCATTGCTGCGCAAATGCTGCATGCAAGAGCGGAAGAGGCCGGACAAAAGCAGCAATACAGAGAAAAATTTGACATAGCTGTTTCCAGGGCGGTTGCGGCTTTGCCGGTTTTGGTAGAATATTGTCTGCCGCTTGTAAAGCCGGGCGGCGTTTTCGCCGCAATGAAAGGGCCGCAGGCACACGAAGAGCTGCAGCAGGCGAAAAACGCAATTGCTTTGCTGGGCGGTGCTGTAAAAAAAGAATATGCGTTTGAGCTGCCGGGGGCGGGGGCGCGCACCTTGCTTTTTATTGATAAAATTGGGACAACAGAAAAGAAATATCCGCGCCACGGAGCGAAAATTGTAAAAAAACCGCTGTAAAGAAGCAGATTCGACCAAAACAAAAACCTTTCAACGCAAACAAATGTAAAAAACTATAAAAATACATGCAAACTACGACAAACAAACTGTCTTGCCTATGGTACGATATAGATGCAATCAGGACAAGCCCGCTTATTAACAACATACAAAAAGGCTGTCTACTGCAAATCTATAGAGGAAACGAAGGTGAGGCAGTTGCTTTTTACCCAAAAGGAAGAACCTAAGCTTGTAGAAATCCCGATTACATGCATACGGCCAAACCGGTCTCAACCAAGACGCGTATTTGCTGAAGATGAGCTGTGTTCCCTTGCCCAAAGCATTGCAAGCAACGGGATTTTGCAGCCGCTGACAGTAAGGCGGGTGTCGCAGTCTGAATATGAACTGATTGCAGGCGAGCGCAGACTGCGCGCCTCTATTATGGTAGGGCTGCAAAAGGTCCCGTGTATTGTTATGAAATGCAGCGACAGGCAGTCCGCCGTTTATGCGCTGCTTGAAAATTTGCAGCGCGCAGATTTGAACATGTTTGAAGAGGCCCGCGCCATCCGCAAACTGATTTTGGATTGCAGCTTAACACAGGAACGCGTTGCAAAGCAGCTTGGAAAGAAACAGTCTACCATTGCAAACAAGCTGCGGCTCTTGCGGTTGAATGAAGAGGAGCAGGAAAAAATTATTGACGCCGGGCTGACGGAGCGCCATGCACGGGTGCTGTTAAAGCTCGACGGCGAGCAGCGCAAGCAAGTGCTGGAAAAAGCAGTAAGCGGCAACTTAAACGTAAAGCAGACCGAAATCCTTGTGGAGCGCGCGCTGCAGCAAAGCAAGACAAAAGGACAACATGCAAAAATTATTATTAAGGACGTCCGGATTTTTATGAATACCCTGAACAAAGCCATTGACACAATGCGCCTTTCCGGAATAGACGCCTTAACCGAAAAAAAAGAAAACGACGAATACATAGAATATAATGTCCGCATTCCAAAGTCCTCTGCTTATAAGCAGAGTGGGAGCAATATTTCTGCCTGACGAAGCGGACGAAGTTCCCTGGGCGGTGGAGGCCGCCCCACTAAAAATGCGTACGACTAATCCCACTCATACCCATTTCCTTATCTGAACCCCTTATGTCAAAGGCCGCACAGCAATAAAGCTGTGCGGCCTTTGGCGTTTCATGTGAAACATACGCGCCAATTAAAATGAAAAAGCATACGGGAACGCTTTTCTTTTTTGCTGAAAAGTGGTATAATTTTTATAATTTCATACAAAATGCAAAAGGGGGCTTCTTTTTGGCAAAAATTATTGCAATCGCCAATCAAAAGGGCGGCGTGGGCAAAACGACGACTGCCGTAAACTTAGCGGCGGCGCTCGGCTTGCTTGGAAGAAAGACGCTGCTGATAGATATAGACCCGCAGGGAAACGCCACAAGCGGGGTAGGGATAGACAGACGCAATGTTTTAAAATCCACCTATCATATTTTGGTAGACGGCGCAAAGGCAGAACAGGCAATTTTACATACAGGCTTTAAGGGGCTGGATCTACTGCCGTCTAGCCTGGACCTTGCCGCCGCGGAGCTGGAAATGGCGGAGCAAAAGCACAGGGAAGCCATTTTAAAGCGAGCGGTTGCGCCGGTACGCAGCCAGTATGCATATATTATGATAGATTGCCCCCCATCTTTGGGGCTGATAACGACCAACGCGCTATGCCTGGCAGACAGTATTCTGGTGCCGATTCAGTGTGAATATTATGCGTTGGAGGGACTCTCCCAACTGATGAATACCGTGCGGCGTGTAAAACGGCAATATAACGAGCGGCTGGAAATGGAAGGGGTGCTGCTTACCATGTACGACGGGCGTTTGAACCTGACACAGCAGGTTGTAGAAGAGGTAAAAAAATACTTTCCAAGAAAGGTTTTTGCATCGATCATTCCCAGAGGCGTGCGCCTTTCAGAGGCGCCAAGCTTTGGAAAGCCGATCATGTATTTTGATAAATCGAGCAAAGGCAGCGCGGCATATATGGCGCTTGCACAGGAAATAGACCGAAACAACCAGGCATAATGGAAATGTAAACGGAAAGGAGCAGGGTATATGGCGGCAAAACCGAAATTGGGCGGCCTTGGAAAAGGATTAAACGCCATTTTTATGGAAAATGAAAGCGAAGACAGCAACAGCACCGTTACATTAAAAATTTCTGAAATTGAGCCAAACCGCTCCCAGCCCCGGCGCGATTTTGATGAGAAAGCGCTTGCGGAGCTGGCGGACTCTATTTCACAGCACGGCGTGCTGCAGCCGCTTTTGGTGCGTCCGCTGTTAAGCGGCGGGTACCAGATTGTTGCCGGGGAGCGCCGCTGGCGCGCAAGCCGTATGGCAGGGCTTACAGAGGTTCCCGTAGTGATTCGCGAACTGACAGACAGCCAGACCATGCAGCTTGCACTGATTGAAAATTTGCAAAGGGAAGATTTGTCCCCTGTGGAGGAGGCAAGCGGCTATAAACAGTTGATAGACAACTATGCGCTGACACAGGAAGATGTGGCCAGAGCGGTGGGAAAATCCAGGCCGGCGGTGGCAAACGCGCTGCGCCTGTTAAACCTACCGCAGGAAATTTTATCGTTGGTTCAGGCAGGCAGAATCAGCGCAGGGCATGCGCGTACGCTGCTTTCTTTTAAAAGTGAAAAGGAAATGGACAAGGCCGCGCGGCTTGTTTCTACACAGGATATATCTGTACGGGAGCTTGAACGCCTGGCAAAGCGCGCAAATAAGCTTTTGGAATCGGGTACGGCGCCTGTGCCCGGCAAGAAAAAGCTTTCTTATTTTGAGGAAGTGGAGCTTGCGCTCAAGGAGCATTTAGGACGAAGGGTGAAAGTAAGCGGATCACAGGAAAAGGGAACGCTTGAAATTGAATTTTACGGCAAGGACGATTTGTCCGAGCTGGCAAAACGGTTGGAAAAGTAAATTTTTAAAGGGAGAAAGACAAATGCTGGACATAAAATTTGTAAGAGAAAATCCAGAGGCGGTAAAACAAAATATAAAAAAGAAATTTCAAGACAGTAAGCTGCCTTTGGTGGATCAGGTCATAGAGCTTGACCTGCAAAGCAGAAAGGCAAAGCAGCAGGCGGACGCCCTGCGGGCAGACCGCAACAGGTATTCCAAGCAGATTGGTGCGCTGATGGGGCAGGGAAAAAAGGAAGAAGCGCAGGAAATCAAAAAGCTTGTGACAGAACAGTCACAGCGCCTGGAGGAATTAGAGCAGCAGGAAACTGCTTTACAGGAAAAAATCCGGAAAGCAATGCTCTTGATCCCCAATATGATCGATGCAAGCGTGCCAATTGGCAAGGATGACAGTGAAAATGTGGAGATTGAGCGCTTTGGAACCCCAGCCGTGCCCGATTTCCCCATACCATATCACACAGAAATTATGGAAGCCTTTGATGGGATTGACATGGAAAGCGCAAGAAAGGTAGCGGGCAACGGGTTTTATTATTTAATGGGCGATATTGCAAGGCTGCATTCCGCCGTTCTTTCCTATGCGCGCGATTTTATGATCGGCCGAGGCTTTACCTATTGCATCCCGCCGTTTATGATCCGCAGCAATGTGGTAACCGGCGTAATGAGTTTTGCAGAAATGGACGCTATGATGTACAAAATCGAAGGCGAAGATCTCTATCTGATCGGCACAAGCGAGCATTCTATGATCGGAAAGTTTATCGACACAATCCATCCGGAGGAAAAACTGCCCTATACGCTTACGAGTTATTCGCCCTGCTTCCGCAAAGAAAAGGGTGCGCACGGGATAGAGGAGCGCGGGGTGTACCGGATCCATCAGTTTGAAAAGCAGGAAATGATTGTTGTATGTAAGCCGGAGGAAAGCATGCAGTGGTTTGAAAAGCTCTGGCAGAATACAGTCGATTTGTTTTGCTCTTTGGATATCCCTGTGCGGACGATCGAGTGCTGCTCCGGCGACCTTGCCGATTTAAAGGTAAAATCTATAGACGTAGAAGCGTGGTCGCCGCGGCAGAAAAAATATTTTGAGGTGGGCAGCTGCTCCAATTTGGGCGACGCGCAGGCACGCAGGCTGAAAATCCGCATAGCGGGACAGAAAGGCAAATATTTTGCGCACACGTTAAACAATACGGTGGTTGCGCCGCCAAGAATGCTGATTGCGTTTTTGGAAAATAACTTAAACGCAGACGGCAGCGTGCGCATTCCGCAGGCGCTTCGTCCTTATATGGGTACAGATCTGATCAAAATAAAAAATACGTAAACAGTATGTAAAAAGGGTGGTTTGTGCCGCCCTTTCCTGTATAGAAAGGAAAAAGGAACAGATTTTGGAAAACCGGTTGACAAACGGGAAAAACACTGCTATTATCGGAATAATATTTATTCGTTTGTCCACAGGTTTGCGTCAATGATTTTTACGGGAGGAATGAATTATGCTCAATGCGGATTTTGAAAAAAAGTTTATTAAAGAAGGCCTTACGTTTGACGATGTGCTGTTGATTCCCGGCGAATCCAATGTAGAGCCCAGAAACGTGGATGTCAGCGCCAGGCTGACAAAGAAAATTATGCTGCATACGCCGCTTATGACCGCAGCGATGGACACTGTAACGGAAACCAGAATGGCCATCGCTATCGCAAGAGAAGGCGGCGTGGGGATTATCCACAAAAATATGACCATTGAGCAGCAGGCCGACCAGGTCGACCGTGTAAAGCGCTCAGAAAACGGCGTGATTGTCAACCCGTTTTATTTGGCGCCGGAAAACACCGTAAACGATGCAAACCAGTTGATGGCAAAATATAAAATCAGCGGCGTACCCATTTGCAAGGAAGGCAAGCTGGTGGGGATTATTACAAACCGCGATCTGCGTTTTATGACCGAAGACGACTACTCCCAGCCAATTGCGCAGGTCATGACAAAAGAGCAGCTTGTAACGGCACCGGTGGGAACAAGGCTGGAAGACGCGCAGGAAATTTTGCGCCGCCATAAAATAGAAAAGCTCCCCATTGTGGACGACAACGGCTATTTAAAAGGGCTTATTACGATTAAAGATATTGAAAAATCCATGCAGTACCCAAACTCTGCAAGGGACGAAGCGGGCCGCCTGCTGTGCGGTGCGGCGGTCGGTGCCACGCCGGATGTGCTCGAACGGGTGGCGGAGCTGATAAAGGCGCAGGTAGATGTGATTGTGCTTGATTCTGCACATGGGCATAACAACAATGTGATCCATGCGGTCAGCCGGATCAAGAAGGCTTACCCGGCGGTGCAGCTTGTTGCGGGTAACGTGGCAACGGCCGACGCGACAAAAGCGTTGATTGAGGCGGGGGCCGACTGCGTGAAGGTCGGCATTGGACCCGGATCCATCTGCACAACCAGGGTGGTCGCCGGGATTGGCGTGCCGCAGATTACGGCCATTTACGACGCGGCTTGCGCCGCTGCCAAATATGACATCCCGATTATTGCCGACGGCGGCATAAAATATTCCGGGGATATCGTAAAGGCACTGGCTGCCGGCGGCAACGTGGTGATGATCGGCTCTCTTGTTGCGGGCTGTGAGGAATCCCCGGGTGAAACTGAAATTTACCAGGGCAGACAGTTTAAGGTTTACAGAGGTATGGGCAGCCTGGGCGCAATGGGCAAAGGCAGCCAGGACAGATATTTCCAAAGCGGATTTAAAAAGTTTGTGCCGGAAGGCGTAGAGGGCAGGGTGCCGTATAAGGGCGCACTGTCGGAAACCGTTTACCAGATGATCGGTGGGCTCAAGGCCGGTATGGGCTATACGGGATGTAAAAATATTGAAGAGCTGCACAGCAAAGCGAAATTTATCAGAATTACAGGCGCGGGGCTAAAGGAAAGTCATCCGCACGATATACATATTACAAAGGAAGCCCCAAACTATTCGTTTTCCGTATAAGCATTGTGGAAAACAGGAAATAGAAAAAAAGTACCGCGCAGAAAGATGCCTGCGCGGCGCTTTTTTTATGCAAAAACGGTATAAAACCAATGAAATCGGCCGTTTTTTCCACAATTCCAGGTAGGAAAAATGAAATCAAAAGCACAAGATCTATGGTTTTCCACATAGAAAATTTCTATATGAAGGTAATAATGTGGATTTATATAACAACTGGTAGTTAAATATTAACATTTTCCACATTTTTATGTGGAAAACCTGTTTGCATAAACAAAAAAACACATGGGTTTTCCATCCTTTTTTGCTTGCTTTTTAGAAAAATAAACGGCAGATTTACACCCGGCTCCATCTGTTTTTGGGGTGTACGGTTGATTTTAAGGCAGAAAGAGCCGGTACAAAATATAGCATGGGGAATAAGTGGTTTTAATATACCCTGTAGAAAAAACCAGTGCTTTTTATTTAAGCACCGGTTTTCAGCTGTGCCTTGTTAGGGCAAAAAATTCGTTATCCAAAATAGAAAGGCAGTCAATGTCATAAAAACGGCCATCCTTCAAAAGCTCACACCGCGCGGTGCCTTCATAACGCATGCCGCATTTTTCCATTACGCGGCGGGATGCTGGATTAACCGTCATACACCGCCCGCAAATGCGTTTGCAGCGCAGCCTTTCAAAGCCGTAATGTAATATGCACTGTAAAGCCTCTGTGGCACATTGGTTGTTCCAGCTTTCGCGGCGGATAAAGTAGCATACTTCGGCCCGGCGGTGCCTTTGCGAAAGGTTGATCAAACCCACATTGCCAATATACCGTTTGTCTGTCCGTTGAAAAATGCCAAACTCATAGCCTGTGCCGTTCTTGGCTGTATTTTTTAAAAATTGTATCCACCAGTCCACACGTTCCCTGGGATAAGGGTGCGGGATTGCGCAGGTGGTATCATAAATTTCTTTTTGAGAAACAACTTCCCATACGGCGTCTGCGTCCGATGGCTTATAGGGCCGTATAAGAAAGCGGGCCGTTTTAAAGGTGGGCAACAGCATAGATATAAGCTCCTTTTTTCATAAGATCCAACCGCGCTGCCGGTTGGAAAAATATATACATATTTCTATAAAAAACACAGAAAATACTGGGGTAACACCGCGAAAAAAAACAGTTGACAAAAAAGCATTCTTATAATATAATAATCCTTGCTCACGTTGAGCGAGAGCAAATGTGGCGGAATAGCTCAGCTGGCTAGAGCATTCGGTTCATACCCGAAGTGTCGTAGGTTCAAGTCCTATTTCCGCTACCAGACGGCCCGATGGTCAAGCGGCTAAGACACCGCCCTTTCACGGCGGTAACACGGGTTCGATTCCCGTTCGGGTCACCACACAGGCGGTATGGACCGTAAAAGGCAGTGAACAAACATGGTTTGTTCACTGTCTTTTTTATACCTTAAAATCTAAAGTAATGCTTTTATGTGCAGGAATAAATTGCCGTGTTTGTATGCCTGCGGCGGAAAACAGGCGTTTGGCTGCGGTGTTTTTTTCTTCGCCCGCATATTTATCGCTGAGGTAAACAACCGCACGGATCCCCGCCTGAATAATAGCCTTTGCACATTGGTTACAGGGGAAAAGCGTTACATATAGAGTTGCGCCGTTGAGGTTTCTGCCCTGTGCGTTTAAAATTGCGTTGAGCTCCGCGCACAGCACATAAGCATATTTTGTGTCGCACAAAGCGCCCGTACGCTCCCAGGGAAACGCGTCGTCATCACAGCCGCGCGGCAGGCCGTTATAGCCGGTTGCCAAAATAATATGCGGCGTGGAAAAGGGTGTTTCTCCGCTGACAATGCATGCGCCTACCTGCGTGTTGGGGTCTTTGCTGCGCTGTGCGCACAGCAATGCCGTCCCCATAAAAAATTCGTCCCAGGATATGTATGTGTCCCGTTTCATAAAAACCACCTCGCATAAAAAGCGCCATAGCAGACAGTGTCTTTCCGGTGCGCTGTAAACCTATATATATGTGCCGCAACGGATGTCCATGCGCGCAAGCATAAAAAAGTATATATATCATAGCATGCTTTTTTAAAAATTGCCATACATGCGGCCGTTTTGGTAAAAAGAAGAGCAACCCGGTTTGAACGATTTATCCAAACGCGGGTTGTTTTTTATAAAAAACGCTTACGCTGTATAAAAATCTGCAATAGGGACAGGTCCTTCTAAAATTTGTCGGCCCACATACATGGTTCCGTCCATTCTGGTACGGACGGCCCATTTGACCAAAGTAAGCGCGCTGTTTTCCATTTCTATGCCGGTGATGGCGTGTGGATGCACACAGCTGCCGTCGTTGAAATACAGGCCTTTGCCCGGCGATGGAAATACAGGCCGGTGCGTATGCCCTGCGATCACGATCTGATGGTTATCATTTGCAAAAGAAGCAATTTTCTGTTCAATTTTTTCTTTTTTCGAATGCGGCCTGCCGGCACCTGTGGGTGCTATGAACCCGATCAGTTCAAGCGGCCGCCAGACGTACCGTACCAAAAATCTGGCAAAGAGCCAGAAGCGGTCGTTTAAATAGCTGCCTTGGTGCCCGTGCACCAGGAAAAGGCGGTGTTTGTCCTCTGTATTTTCCAGGATCAGCCCCTCGTGCATCTTTATTCCGGGAAAAAGCGGTGTGCTGCACTTTGCACAGTCACAGTAAAAATTATTGCAATGCCGGTCCGGAAAGGAGCGGCGCCGCTTGACGATGTCGTGGTTTCCGTACAGCATATACAGCCGCTTTTCCTTATAAAACTGCGACATCAGCCAAAAGGTGTCGTTGTGTGTTTCTATAATTGGCCGGATTCTTCGGTTTTCCCAAAGCTCGTCGCCGTCGCCCAGTTCAATATAAATAAATCCATGCTGATAATAAAATTCCAGTGCGCCGAAAAACAGCGTCTGGTTAGAAAGAAAGTTGTCCCCTGTGTTTCCTTGTCCACGATGACAGTCACTCATTAAAATAATTTTAGAGTGCTTGTCAAACGGAAGAATTTTTGCGGCGTTATAAACTTCTTGTAGTCTTTTTGTTACGGCAGACATTTGATCTTTCCGTCTGGCGGCCTGCAGCGCGCGGGCTTACATACCGACAGCAGGAGGTTTTTGGAGTACAATAGTGGTCCCACCTTTGACAAAAGCTTGGAGGCGGGCAGTTATCCTCCGGCGGACAGAGATTGGATGAACAGGGATTACATGGATTGGGATTGTAGGAAGAAGGTTTCGGTGGGTAGGGAGGAGCGGGCACAACTGGTTCCGGCTCCGGCGCTGATGGGCCAAGCAGGAGCTCACGGATCCAGTCAAACGCAGAGAAAAAGCCTTTGGCATAAAGCGAATCCAGGAAAAACTGGTATAGGTTAGGCATAGCAGCCTTTAAATATTCCAGCTTATCCAGTGTGTCTGTATATCTTGCCGTTACGAGGCCATAAAGTCTGCAATTGCTCTGGTTGACCGTCTGTACGGCGGCCTTTTGGAGCCCTTCCTGTGTAGACGGTTGCTCGGAATGCGGCGTTGTATAGCGAATGGTTACCGTTGTACGGCGGACAGAAAATTCCTTTTGCGTATATCCCAGGCTGCGCAGTCCGCCGGTAAAGGCAAAACACATTTCACGGTTAGGAAAAACGATTTTTGCATCCATCCTAAGCTCGGACGGCTCTGAAAACATACCAAGCCGGAAACCCGTCAGCCACCAATGGACAGCCTTTCGTCTTAAAATAACACGCCCGTTCCTGCGCAAAACGAAAGAAAGCGGAAGCATTTCCGCATCGCTGATCTGCTCATAAAAGGTACCTGTAAATTTTTCAGACTGAAGGTCGTCCCGGGCGGTATTATAAATACCAATTTCGGCACCGGTTGTAATGCCGTACTGGCCCTTCCACAATTCAATCAGCCACCGCTTGCCTGCATAAGAAAAGGTAACAGGCTCGCAGTCCATGATCATATTAAAAAGCGGTGCGCCTGCATCGTAAAGACTGCAATAGCCTACCTGGCGTTGCCAGCAATCCATCAGGGAGTAAAAATAATCTCCTTTGCGTTCATAGGCAAAGCCGGTCTTTTGTAAGGCGGCGTTTAATTGCTGCTGCTGGACGGCCTTATCTTTTGTCGGGCTGAAATTGCGCGTGCGAATTTGCCATACCATAATAAAAATCAAAATGGCAGCCAGTATGACAGCGGCAATACTGATAAAAAGTATGAGCACGTTTATCTTCCTTTCCTTTTTCTATATCGTATTCAACTACGCGGAAACAGGTGAAAGGGCATGGGGGAAAAACTGTGCCAATGAAAAGGATTAAAAAATGGATAAAAGTCTGCAAAAGACGAAAAAGCAAACCCGGTTTTAAGAAAAACAGGTTTGCTTTAAGGTTATGGCTTTGTTTGGAAGAAAGGCCGCGGTCATAATAAGCTTTGTACAGGCAGAAAAATACAGATTGTGCCAAAGACAATGCTCATGTATGGTAAAGAAGCGCAACAAAAAAAACAGATAAAGACAGCCGCTATGCTATTCCGTAAAGAAGTCAACTGTTGTTCACAAACGAAACGATCTTTCCTTGTTGAAAAATTCACACCCAAATGTTATTATAGAAATGCAGGATTCTATTGACGGCGAGTATATTTATATTGCCCGACTGACTGCAAATCGAAAAAGTGGGGGGACAAGACAAACTCACGTTCGAGGTTAGCGGAAAGAAATTTAGAAATATACCGCAAATATAAAAGCGGTGTATCTGTAAAACAACTGTCGGAAATTTATTATATTTCCCAGCAGAGAATCTACAAAATACTATTAACACACAAGGATTAGATTAGAGCAGCACACTGCGTCAAGGTGCGCTGCTCTTTTTTACTGTTCTTTTCGTAATCGTGTAGTTGCTTTATGTGAATAAATGGATATGCTATACTCTTGATAGCACAAAAAATAAACATTTCAATAGTGGAGGCGCAAAATGGAACGAATCATGAAACCTTGCTCAGAACAGTATAAAACAGCTTCTTTGGATTTTGTAGAAAAAGTCTTTACCGAACACGAAAATGCACAAGAAGGCAAACTGGTTCGAAGGTTGGTAGAAGAAATCCGTGCAAAAAAGTTTTTTGTTGCGGAGTTGGAATTGATTATGACCAACGAAGCGGATGAAATCATTGGATACGCTATGTTTTCCAGATTTCACCTTGAGGGAAAGTATTCAGATGAATTGCTGCTTCTATCTCCTGTCGCCGTGAAAACAGAGTTACAACGGCAACATATTTCCAAAGAGCTTATAGAATATGGTCTGAAAAAGGCAAGAGAACTTGGCTATAAAGCAGTTTTGGTAGAGGGCAATCCTCGGAATTATCGGTCTCGCGGTTTCAAAACAGCGGCAAATTACGGTATCTATGCGAGCGAGAAAGTGCAGTTGCCGCATATTGACTGCTTGATGGTTCAAGAACTTGTACCCGGTGGGCTGGAACATATTCACGGAATTCTTGATTATGGGTTCTATGAAACCCTTGCATAAACAAGTTACTTTTTACTCCAAAAGAAAATCGCGGCGAACCACAAGGGTTCGCCGCGACGTGGTGCTGGTGGCCGGACTTGAAC